>Ga0307930_1002170_pt1 | contig 15085 bp, 20 predicted proteins | sample OrgLakmetageno46_FD_203161 | JGI IMG/M metagenome (GOLD analysis project Ga0307930, IMG submission 203161) | Saline water microbial communities from Organic Lake, Antarctica - #46 | ecosystem: Environmental > Aquatic > Non-marine Saline and Alkaline > Saline | place: Antarctica: Organic Lake... | reverse complement strand
GCTCGCTTGCATTAGTGCAGCTTTGCGCTAAGTTTCACATAAGCCCCACCTTGGTTCATTAATTGAGCGTGAGTGCCTTGCTCCACAACCTCGCCATGGTCCATCACCACGATCTTGTCGGCATTGCGAATTGTTGTCAGCCGATGAGCAATCACCAACGTCGTGCGCTTCTGGTCCTTGCTCGAGATCAAATCATCCAGGGCCGCCTGTACGATGCGCTCGCTCTCGTTGTCTAGGGCACTCGTGGCTTCATCTAGGAGCAGAATAGCTGTTTTTTTTATGATGGCGCGAGCGATGGCAACTCGTTGCTTCTGACCACCGGAGAGTTTATCACCGCCAGCACCAACCTCTGTATCGTAGCCCTTCTCGAATTCTTCGATGAAAGCGTGCGCATTCGCCATTTTTGAAGCAGCAATTACATCTTCGCGTGTTGAATCTGTTTTACCGAGAGCAATGTTGTCGTGAACAGACCCGCTAAACAGAACTGGCTCTTGAGAGACAAGAGCTATATTTTGTCGCAGCCACTCAACGCTCATGTCTTTGAAATCCTTGCCATCAAGAAGCACGCGACCACCGTCAGGATCGTAAAACCGCTCGATCAACTGCACAGCTGTGCTCTTGCCGCTGCCACTACTACCCACGAGAGCCACCGTAGTCCCGCCTTCAACAATCAAGTTAAAGTTCTTGTAGATTTGGTTCTCGAGACGTGAAGGGTAAGTAAACTGAATGTTCTCAAATACCAATTGGCCTCTTACTTTTTGTTTACTGCCGTTTGAACTGGTGTCATTGTTAGTAATGTCTATGGCTGGTTTCCGGTCCAGCAATGCAAACACTTTCCTTCCTGCTACTTTTGCTTTTGTCATATCGGTGGCATCCGTGGACGCAGCACCAAAGTACGTTGCCAACATGAACATACACAAAATTGGTATTTGTAACCTCTCCATTGGTGTAGTATCGCCAACAATAATCGTATCTTTGGATCCTTCAATTCGGCCATTGATAAGTTCACGATTACCAAACCAATCTGGAGATACAAAATAAAAAAGAAAGATGCAATGTGAATAATCATGCATAAATCATTTAAATTCTAAAGTGGGACCACATCTGAATTGCCTGAACTAAGCACCGGGAGACTTACAAATGAAACCGAACCCGAGAAAGATGCTCAATTGCGAAAATGCACGAGCAGAGCCACTGAAGGCTGCTTTTATTTTAGCACCCTTTTGGTAGGTGTACATCGCGTCCCGAAAGCGAACAAGCATCGTCTCCTCGAGGGTAAAAGAGGCCACAGTGCGCACGCTGCTAACAACTTCGATCATTATTGTCGATGCCTTCGAGCCCATACTTTCGTCTTCGCCAGAATCGCCCATGAGCACAGCGTACTCCACGACCATTCCAAGCATCATGAAAGGCAGAACGAGAAGAAAGACCGCACCAACAACGGGTGCACCCAAGCCAAATGAAAACCCCAAAGCAAAAATCACAGCAAACATGAACCCAACGAAGCGCCCCAATTCTTCTCCAGTTACCGCTGGAACCATGGCAACTTCCTCACTCAGCAAAGAACACAGCTCGCCCGAAGAAGTCACGTCATAGTAGCCAATATCTTGACTGATGGTGGCACGATAGAGAGCTCTTCGCAGTTTTTTGTGATGCGAGCTGCAATCGTTCCGAATCCGTATGATTTTGCCATTTCAGAAATTTCAATTACGAAAGCACAACCGACCATAATCAAGCACCATGTTGCCCCTTCACCTTCAAGGGAAGCAGGATCTGTCATATAGATCATGCGGATTACCTTAGCAAATACAACTCCAATAAAAGGGTTGACAAATCCAGATCCAACGGCGCCCATAATGCCAATGAGTAAATACCGGTAATCATCACTTTCGTACAAAGCCCAAACACGTTTCAATACAGCCTTGTTTTCTGAAGCTTCCGCCTTCTTTTGTGATTTTGCAACCTCGTCTTCGTCTTTCTTATTTCCTTCGGAGGGCTCATTCGCTTCGTCAACAGTAAGCACCTTAGGCAAACCCATTTCAGCATCATTATCAGAGAAGCTACTTGGAGCTACGACAGAGTTATCTGCTGATACTGTGGAAGATGATACAAGTGACCCTTGGACTCCCTCAGCCGCTTCAACTAGAGCAACATAAGCGCCGTTCAAAAGCATCAACTCCAAATGCGTGCCTTGCTCCAGAACCTCACCATGGTCCATTACCACGATCTTGTCGGCATTGCGAATTGTCGTCAGCCGATGAGCAATCACCAACGTCGTGCGCTTCTGGTCCTTGCTCGAGATCAAATCATCCAGGGCCGCCTGTACGATGCGCTCGCTCTCGTTGTCTAGAGCACTCGTGGCTTCATCTAGGAGCAAAATAGCTGGGTTCTTAATGATGGCACGAGCGATGGCAACTCGTTGCTTCTGACCACCAGATAATTTGCCGCCGCCGCCGCCCACTTCAGTATCGTAGCCCTTCTCGAATTCTTCGATGAAAGCGTGCGCATTAGCCATTTTGGAAGCAGCAATTACTTCTTCACGCGTAGCGTTATTCTTGCCACGAGCAATATTGTCAAAAATAGAACCACTGAATAAGACCGGTTCCTGGCTAACTAATCCCACTTTCTGCCTTAGCCATGAAAGACTCAAGTCTTTGACATCCTTACCGTCAAGAAGCATCCGTCCACCGTCAGGATCGTAAAACCGCTCGATTAACTGTACGGCTGTGCTTTTGCCGCTTCCACTGCTACCCACGAGAGCCACAGTTGTGCCGCTTTCGACAGTGAGATTAAATTTCTTGTATATTGGAGTTTCTAAGCGAGAAGGGTACGCAAACCTGACATTCTCGAATACAATTTGTCCTGCGCAATGCAGTGGTTCGTGCCCCTTTTTTTGGATATCGATTTGAGGGATACGATCAACAGTTTGTTTTATTTCTGTGGCAGCCGCACGAGCTGCTGCAATAGCTTTGATCATTGGCCCCGTAGCTCCAAGTGACTGGGCCGCCTACTGAATCACGAACATGGTGATGAACCCTGAAGAATCAACCGTAAAATTGTCCTCCGTGCGAATTCGTTTTGCGGTCTTGAACGCGACATACAAAAGAGTGAGGCCAGTTTGAAGGAAGGCAGTGGCCAATAGGAGCCCGTTTGCGAATCCGATTTTCTTAGCCCGATCTTCGCCCGCGATCTTAGCATCCTCGAGGTGAGAGTCGTACTCCGCTGTCAACGAAGCAGGACAAGGAGAGGTTACTTAAAAGTTTTGGTGCACTGATAGTGGCTCAAATGATGGTGAAGTATCAATGTACTTCTTTAGACTCTCACATGACTTTGAGCCTTCGCACTGCAACGATGCAACAGTCCGCATGTTGTAAATAGTCTCCAGGGCCACGCCGCCTGCTTTGGAATACGCCGCCGTCAACTTCGCCGCCGTCTCGCTCGTTATTTTGGTCAGGAAATAAAGCCCCGCCGTGCAGGGGGGAGCCGTTGCGCAAGCCACGAGCGCCACGTCCCAACTGTAGTAGAACCCCACGACGACCCCACCAATGAATTGAGCAAAAAACATGGCGCCTTCACCAAGCTTCGCGCTGACCCCTTCTTCGATTTCACGCGCCTGATGCACGCATGTGCAAATATATGTATACAGTACACAAGTCGACAGCAAGTAACACGAGTAAAAACTCAATTCGACTTGCTGCATTGGTCTAGAAATCGATGCAGTCATTAGGCATAGATTGGCCAGCCCAAGCTTATCATACCTTTTCAGCGATTCTAGTTGGCATTTCTTTTGGGTCATTCTTGTCAAACCAAGCTATGTCTTGACGCATGACTGCCTTGAGATACTGCTTTCGCCAGTACTGAAACATCCCATGAGCACACAAGCATTAAGCGAAACGCATTGAATATTGACCAGAGCACATAAATCTTGCATGAGCTTACCGCTCCCTGACGGTAGCCAGTAATTTTGAAAAGCGACGTATAAATCCAAGCGCAGGCTCCAGCTATGACCCCAATCATGACAAACAAGATAAAGTTTTCTTCGTTTTTCTTGAGTTGGTCAGTTTTGGACAAATCGCCATCCTCACCCGCTGAGATGTCCATTGCGCTAGTAAATTCATCGCAAGCAGCTCAAGTGAATGCAAGAATATAAGAAAGCGGCTGTCTACTGTCTACTCACTACAGATGTACTATAAACAATACTGAAAAGTTGATTACAACTAGACGCACCCTTTCCACGCAACCATCAAGTGAATCTGAAGCAAGAATAATAGACACAATCGAAGATTGAAATTGTTAGTAGGTGAAGACGCGGTGGAAAATGTACGTGTAGTACCTGAGCATAGCCAGTGACGAACGAAGCGCAAACTGCAACGAAAATGCATACCCAGTCCAATGCATTCGCAAACCGAAACAGCTCTAGAAATGACACGAGTTCAGTTTTGGCGGAGACTTGACTTTCCAATTCGGGAACAATGTTTGCTCTGGCAATCCGCTCAGATCTTTCAGCCTGTGTCTCCACAACTAGCCTGGGCTGCACACAACAAAAACATACGCGAGTTGCCAGGCAATAAGAGCAATCAGTGCGGTGGTTTAGGATGACTCTGAAGCTGAAGTGGGTAAAAAGGCTCAAAACTTTAAAAAGCGACAACATATTGCCATCAAAATTGCAATCAAAGACGAGTCTTTCAAAAGCAAACCATCCGTCGATAATTAACATACCATGTTTGGATGTTCCTAATTAAGGTATTTTCCAAAGATTGAGTAGGCTGTTGAACCAGCAAGATAACCCTGGCAGCGCTGATTACGTGTGTTAAAGATATAGCTACTGATGAAGCTAGAAGGTATCGATGTCTTTGGGCAGCTAACGAAAGTGTAGAAACGTTTAATAAAATGGCCTCTCGAATCTCAGTGCTTCTGGTACGTAGTATCAGAGTGCCTGAAGAATAAGTTCTCAGCTGATGCCACAGCGTTGCGTATCGACACGATGCGTCATTAGGTACGTTTAGCGAGCTAAACACTCGTCCCCATTAAACGTGGCCTTGCATTGGCACCGCTATGGCTAGCACTCAACACGTCGTTGTGTCCGGCGGGGAAGCCTCCATGAGATTAGACTGACTGAGTAGACGACTGAGGATGATAAAAGATCGCGACGACGATGATGGTAAAGATTCCGACAACAGAGGGGGGGGGGGGGGTGATTCCAACGACAAGTAAAGAAAGTTGTCGTTGTGGTTGCGTTTTTCTTTGGCGAAGTTCGACTACGTAACTGAGTACTGAACTCAGCAGTGCTTTCATCTTATCTTTCGCGCTCACCGCGTGCATTAAATCCCTGAAACGTTCGGCGACTCAGGTGTGCACCTCAAAAGTCAAAAGGCTGCTTATTGATTTTCTGGGGTCACGCAGCATAGCTCTGTGCTTTAATTGGGCATTAAGAACAGCAAGGGAGAAGAGAGTAAGGAATCCCAAAACAGATCTATAGCGCGCCAGTATACAGCATCAGGGCCACTGCGCCACTGCCAATTGCTTTATTCGTACTGCATGAACATAGACTTTTATGAATATCACTCGAGTGTTGATGTGAAGTGCGCTTCAACTTCTAGAATTCAAGGAACCTTGCCATCGCACAAATCAGCTGTTATGGTTCAATTACTTAAGTCATCACAGTTCTCCGAGTTCGGAAACATTCACATTCGCTATCTTGGTCACCGAGAATGATTTGTCTCACCAGGCTCGCTAACTCTCTTCTAGAAATTCTTGCCCGCATCTGGCGATTGAACCTCTTTTTCCCTGATCAGCGTCTTTTTTTCGAAAGGCATCTCAGTAGCCAGGCTCGCAAACGGGCTTCGCGGCCGGATAAGGCTCCCACCCAAGGTGTGGCCCCGCCGCCAGCTCGAGTGCTGCCATCCGCACCCCGGTTTCTCGGCGAAGAGAGTGAAGCACGGCCGAACGAGACCGCGAATTCATCTGCAGCACCAAAAATTTGAACGAAGAAAATCAATAAGAAATTTGAAAAAAAAAAAAGGCTCACAAAACTAGAATGTGAAGAAAAGAGCAACCGATCGATTACCTTAACTTCCGCTTCTGAAGGGCGCTTTGCTTCTTCAACCACCACTCCGGCTTCTTTTGGCGGCAACTTCAAGTAGAAAAACTCATCGGCCGCTTCGTCTTCTTCTTCGTCGTCGTCTTCCTTCTCAGCTTTCTCTTTCTTCGCTTTCTTTTCCTTCTTTTCTTTCTTTTCCTTCTTTCGCCTCTTCTTGGCTTCTTCTTCTTCTGTTTCACCAGCAGGACTATTCGTAGCAGCAGCGCTGTCTTGGCTCGACATCTGGAGAAAAGGTGCTGCTGCTTTCGCCGACAGGAAAGTTTTCTTGCCTAAGTTAAGCTCCACCCATTTGCGAAGTGGCGCCTGCGGCATGGCCACCTGTAAAATAAACAACGAAAAGAGCCACATAGGCACGCATTCAGCAGGAAAATAAAAGAGAAGGAAGACTTATAAAATGACCAAAGATTAAAGCTACGCTCAAAAGTTAAATCAAATGCAAGGAATGAAAACGGCCTTTGTGCGCTCGGCTCAAGATATCTTTTAACGGGCAACAGAACCTCCTCTTCCCCCCCCCCTCCCCCTCCCCCTCCCTTACTTACCTCGTGCTTTCGAGCATGGTCCACTAAAATCGCGCACTCGGTGTGCTTCCACGTGAGGACTGCGGTTTTGCCGCCGTCTTTCAGGAGCTTCATGGACGCCTCTAAACCACCGCGCAATTCGTCGTACTCCTGGTTCACTTGAATCCGCAGCGCTTGAAACGTCATTTTGGCGGGGTGCATCGCCTGGTACTCGTGCCCCTTCGCATTGGCCACCAAAGCTCCGAACGCTGCAGTGCGAGTTGGCAGAGATCCGCTGGCTTTCGCGAGAGCAATCGCGTCGGCGATCCGCCTTGCAGCCAGTGGGTGCTCCCCGCCGTAGTGCTCAATGCAGGACGCCAGTTGGTGGCGCCCCACCCGCTGCACGAACTGCAGGGCGGACTCGACATGGGGCCGCTGGTCGAAGCGCATGTCGAGCGGTGAGTCGTAGGTGTCCTCGGGCCGAAATCCGCGGGATCCGTCGAGCTGGGGGGAACTGATGCCAATGTCAATTAAGACCCCGTCCACGAAGTTGCCCTCGGTCTTGCTTCCCTTGGCGAGTCCCGGCTGCGTCAGAACTTTGAACATGGCGCTGAAGGGGGAGTAATGGATGTGAAAGCGCTTGTCTTGGGCGGCCAGCACTTTGCCTGCAGCGATGGCTTCCTCGTCCATGTCAAAAGCGTGAAGCTCCCCTGTAAATTAAAAGAAAAGAAAACGAAATAGAATAGAATAGAAGCAGGGCACACATACAAAGAATTAGGCATTCGAACGCAGTGCATTTCCACACAAAACCAATGATGCACTAAAATCGACCACAAAATAGAAAAGGATATTGCGGCAGATGACTAGGCTGAAAGAAGTATGGAAAATCGAGAGTCGAGTAGAAGATTCGTCAACACACACATGTACTGGCTGACTTTATTGTTCTATTGACCGATTCAACCACACACACTATACGTATACACATACCAGATGGCCCCATGGCTTCAAGAATCTTTTTGGTGTGCCCGCCGCGGCCGAAGGTGCCGTCCACGAATACGCCTGTATATATTAGGGAGATGAGAAGAGTTGGTTCAAAGTGTTGCAAAATGCTATCACAAAGTTTCCACTCGCGCTCCAAATTTCCTCCTTTTACCCTGCTAGCCATTTATGCTGAAAGAGTAGTTTGTTTACGCAGAAGTCCCTCACTCGAAAGTGTGCGCACATCACACCACTTGTATATGTGTGTGTGTGCGTGTTCTAAGATGTGGTGCACTGTTGTTTTAATTTTACCGTTGGGGTTCGACCGCACCCCTAAAGCCGCTACGCACTCGGCGTACATGGCAGGCGTGTGGGTGCCCTCAGCTTGAAGCGTGCCCTTGGTGGTCGCCACCGTGATTTCGATGGATCGTGGCCCTAACCGCTCGTAGTTGCGGCTCAGAGCCTACAGGGATTAGTTTTTTTTTTTTTAAAGCACACATACAGGTATGAGAAGGAAAGCGTTAGATAAAAAGATTAGAATGATGTTTGAGCTGAGATAATAACAAGATGAAGTGACTAGAGCTCAAATCTTGAGCAAGAATAAATTGAGACGTAATCAAGAAGCTCCAAGGAAACCCACGCACGCATACCTGCATGCAGCCTTCTGGCGTGGTAAACACTACGAAGCCACGAATAACACGACCGTCCGGCGCGCGCATCAGCTTCGGACTTCCTGGAGCCATCTCGCCGCAACCCGAAAAGAAATTGGAGACTTCGTCTTCGTTACAGTGCGGAGGCAAGTACTTGAGGAACACCTGACAGGAGAAAGGAACAAATGAAGCATGATAACCAGAGTGATGAGGATAATAATTCAAAAAGGAATTTGCAGGAAATAGCGCACCAACAAGAGCAAGATCGTATAACGGGTATATACTTTGACACGCTTTCCTTTCGTATCTATTGCGTCTTTGCTTACTTCGTAAGGCGCTTCCAGCCGTAAGTTCCGCGCTTCCGCCAGCTGCCGAGCTCGAGCTTCCGCCACGCCGTACCTGAAACGCCGAATAGGAAGGTAGAAAAACATGACATGATTGAAGATGGCTGACGTTTTGCCTGCATTGCTTCGTGCACGACCGGCTGATCTTCATGTGCATCATACATTCTCACTGCCATCGCAATTTGCTGCAGATATGATCAAACGCAGCGTTCACTCACCCGCCACCTCCGCCACCACCGTTAGGAGCATAGGGGTCACCACCACCGCTGCTGCCCGGGCCGTACATCCCACTGCTGCTGTTGCTGCTGCCATAGCTCTTGCTGCTACTGCCCCCAGTACTACTGTTTTGTTGGCCGTAGGATTCGTACGAGTTGGCGTTGGCATTTTGTTCCGCGAGACGAGCCGCGGCGAGTTGCCGTCGGCTTAATTTCACGGCAGGAGCTCCTCCTTCTGTACTTGTCGCTGGTGCTGGCGCTGATGCAGCAGGCTTCGCACATGGTGCTACGTAATCACTTGCTTTCATTTCTTCTTTTGGTTTCGATGAACTCGTATCTTCGTAGGTACTCATGCCCGGCTGCTGGGTGCCTCCCCACGGTAGCCTAGCAGCGTGAGCAGCGACGGATAGCTCGAAAGCCGTTGGACCTGACCGTTTCGCTTTCTTCGGGCCGCTATCTTCGCTAGCTGTACTGCTACCCGCCTTCTTACGTTTACCCGCTGCTTTCGTAGCACCACCATTCTCCAAAGCCTTTTCCGCAGCTAACTTGGCCTTCTTCTCTCGAACTCGCTCCTTTTTAGCCTCTTCGCGCTCCCGCAGGCGCTGCTTACGAAGCTCAGCTGCTGCAACTGCTTCCGGCCCTTTCTCTTGGAGTTTAGCTAAGCGCCTTTCGTTTTTTGCGTCAGCGATTCGTTTCTTCTCCTCCGGCGAAAGCTCCTTTTGGTTCAATCCTGTTTCGTTACCTTCATTCCTAGTATCTTCGGTGTCCGACATGATGTTGTAAAAATCAAAATGGACTGTTCTCAGTGAGCGTCGCGCAATCTAGAACTTGCCCTAGAGGTAATGAGGCAGCAATTCGCAAGAATCGCAGCGCAATGTGAGGACAGCGATTTCTCTATTTATCGCTTTCTGCAGCGACCAGGGCGAGGGACGAGTTTGGGAGCACGTTCTTTGAAAATGCAGCCAGCCAATCAGTGTTTACTACAGACGACTGTATAATCTGTACAGTATCTACTGTAACTTCCGATAAAAATGGCATTTACTCGACGTTTTGCACGTGGATTGGTAACTGGACATGCATTCCAGTCCTGTGATACTCGCTAGATTTATTGCGTCAATTGCTAATCACAGGTGCGTGAGCAATCTTGCTCGGATTAAACCGCAGGGGCATAAGGTCTAAGGTTCGTGGAAAATCTTATCGTGAACGATACGACACCATCACACCATCACCCTAGCTGGTGGCACTACCACTAGCTCAAACACAAGTACTAGCGACAGGACTGTCACCAGTACTAGCGTGGCTGAATGTGCAAACCAAATACAGAAGGAATGAACATGGAAGCTGTCTCGTTCGGCACTATTGATGTGAGTGCTGAAGGTGACCGTAGTCTTTTCAAACGCGTATTAGCTCCATCGGGAGGCGACACATGCAATGTGGTCATCAGCGAAACGCATGGCGCGCGCAAACCAAAGCTCGGAGATTCAGTCACTTGCCATTATCGTGGTCGTGTCGTTCACGGGCCACCTGCAACGATTGCCACGAAAGCTGCTGCCGACGCTGCTGCGGTAGAGGCTGAATCGCAACATGATTACTTCGACGATTCATTTGCAAGGAAGCAACCTTTGACGTTTATTCTCGGCGTAGATCCAGGTTGGCACCCATTATTTATTTATTTTATTTATTTTTTTCGTTGAGGAGCCTCCATGTGAATGCTTGAAGCTCCTGTTGATTAGATCATGGTTTCATGAAATATACGTAACCTCTATTTTTCACCTGACTCTGCGTTTCAATCTTTTACACATTCAGTGATCAAAGGGTGGACAGAAGTGTTGCTAACAATGGCCACAGGGGAGCGTTCTGAAGTCTTCATCGCGCCCCATAAAGCTTACGGCAGTCGTGGTCGCTCACCCCGCATTCCCCCAAATGCATGGCTCTGCTTTGAGCTGCTTTTATTGGCAGGGAAAACCTCGGACCCAACATCCCAGCCATCGTCCTCGTCAAAACCCTCCCAAGATCAGCCCTCACCACACCCCGTGTTGCCTTCAGCGGATGAGCCTCCTTCACACGCATTCGCACCGACACCTGTGCTCAATTCGACGTCTGACTTGCCCCCAACAGTGGAGGGTGCCGCGAAGGATGTGAGTGGCGGATTGGGTTGCGTCTGGAAATTAGCACTACCCAAAGGCGCGCCTCCTTTGAATTCGAGGAAAAAGTTTTCGTTGGCAGGAGATGGGCACAACGCAACTCCTGAAGACTTGAGTAAGGTACTGCATTCGACTTGTTCAGAGGTCTAGTAGCCGCTTGCTTGCATGTGTTTGTGTTTGTGTGGATCTGCGTAGGTTTTCATAATGGCATATGCGAGTGTGCGTATTGTTATGAATCTGTATGCTGGTGAGCTTGCTGCGAGGTGCTAGGCAGCTTTTATTTGGTGCGGGCTGTTACATTGAAGTTCATGTTTGCCGAGCGATGCTTTCCTTTTTTATTCTTATTGTCCCTTGAGAGAACCAGAGATCGCCTGATGGATGATGTATACCAATATGGTGCTATCTGCAGGTGGCTTTAGAAGTCCTGTTGGTTGCGCCAAAAATTGTTTCGTTCGTTAATGCGAACGACAACGACAGTAACACCACCGGCGGATGCCTTGCTTTAGAATGCTTGCGAGGCGTGGCGGAGTTTACCGTTGATAGCGGCTGCCCTAATCAATGGGATATGCTTGACTGGTAACATGAAGACACCTTTGGAAATCTTTTCACATGTCATTTCTCTTCTCATGTATCATTGTACCTCAAGAGCGTGTGCCTTGTTCTTTGTACTTGCACGAATTTATCAGGTGCGCAAAAGCTCTTACCCGAGGTGAGACCGGGGACTTCCTCGTGAAATGTTTCAGCGATTCTGCTCCTCAAGGTAGTGCGATTGGTAGGAGTGGCGGTGTCCGTCAAGCTTCAACTACTGGCACAACTGCTGGCCCTGCAAATGACGGTGGTACCTCTGTGCCTCTAGTTGCAACAGCTACCGTACCTGCAGCAGTGGAAGACAATTCTACAAGAGGTAGCTCCGAGTCTGTTCGTGGTGTATTGCCAACCTTAGAAGCTCTGTTCCACAATGGAGTGTTCACCAACGCCGAGCGATTCGATCCATCGTCATCCGATCATGATCTGCCACAAGACGAAATGTCTGCTGTGCAAGCTGCCAAAGCAGCGCTGTCAAACCCTCCCTTCAGTGGAGCAATATTATCCACGGCCACTCTTGAGAGCACTCCTGAACCGCAGCCACTCTTATTTGTGCGAGCAACCCTAGTTGCGCTACACTGTGGGCGTAAACCGGTAAGATCATATCATTTACATTATCATTTTTGTTGATTTTCTGTCTGAGGAATATGTGTCAAAAATGCAAGAGCAAGAATTAGTTTGTCAAATTACGCGATTGGAGCAATTTCTGCTCCAGTGAATATCTCCTTCAAATGTGTGCCCGTCAATATTGGAGATAGGTACAAGACATGACTACGCTCGAGAAAATCACCTGTGCTGGAGAGCTGCGCAACGAGGGCAACGATTGGTTCTCAAAAGGTGCTTACGCACGCGCCAGCCGCCGCTACAGTTCGGCTCTGAACCTCATATCAGTGGACCAGGTAGTCTGCTTTTGCTCATGTGCTGTACTGATCTAAACCAGTTGAAGCAACGAAAAGGAGAATGCTAGAGTAGAAATTGTGGGAGGAGAGACTGTTTTCTATAAATTGAATGTGCTTCTTGCGTTGACAAACGTATATACCCTTATAAATACACCCCTTCCTTTTCGTTTGCCCTATTTGGAATACATCCCTCCTGAAAAAGGGATATTCAGTCACGGAAAGACGAGCGGTGCGATCGGAAGGCCTCCTTTGCTTCTTAAACCGCGCTCTGTGTTCGCTGAAAACACAAAAGCCAACGTATGCAAAACGGGATGCGGATTTTGCTCTGGGCATTGAGCCAGGAAACGTGAAAGGGCTCTTCCGCCGAGGCGCTGCTCTTTTGGATTTGGAGAAGTAATTGATACCCCGTTTTTCTCACCTCCCTTTTCTTTTTTCAATGGATATTTTGAAACAAAAATTGAACATTTGAGAGACTAATCATATCAAACTTGTGAACCTCCTCTCGTAGGTGGGCGGAAGCTCGAGATGACCTCCGAACGGTAGTCGAATCAGAACCCACCAACAAAGCAGCCGCACGCATGCTCCGCCAAGCAAGAGCCAAAGCACATGCAGACGATGCAAAAGCACGGCAATTGTTTCAGGGCGCATTTTCCAATTCCCAGGTGGGGTTACATTTGTTGTAATAGTAGAGGCACAAGGGTAGGAAATGAAGTCCTCGGGGATGCGCACCTATAGATTGTGTAAAATGAGCATGGGTAGAAAAGAAAATTGTCTATTCGATTGCATAAGATTGAATTCTTCTTCGTTTGCTCTATTCATTCAAATCTTTCACAATAGAGAGGGAGTGTGTAAAGGGATATGTCTCTTTTTTCTTTTTCTTTTTACGAGATTGGTACTTGTAAAAAAAACAGTAATATCTTTCATGTTTTCCCAGCAGGAGCAAACTGACGAGGAGATGGCATTTAGCAGTGCACCTCCTAAGAAAGCTGAGTTCGGGAAGGAGACGTCAAAGAAGAAAAAAGGAGTGTTATTGTACGAAGACAAAGACAACATATCGCCAGCTCAGAAAGCAAAGAAAGATGAGCAGCAGAGGTTCAAAGGAATTCGCGAAATCAAGGGGAAGGTCTGATCCATTACTGAATTATGATTACTTAGGCCTAGGGCACATTCAAAGAGCGGGAAGGAGAGGAAATATAATTTCATTTCAGCATACATAGTACGAAGAAGATGGCCGAAAATGGAGTACCGTATAAACTTGTTGGTTGTTCACCCATGCTCGCAATAAAAAAATGAACAAATATATCAAAATTTGTGAATGCATTTGCGCTTACTTCCATCTTTCACCATTTTCGATGTTTTACTCTTTCTTTACTGATGGTCTCGTTAGGTGGCAGTGGTGGAAGCCATCGTGCCAGATGGTGCTTCAGCAGGCGACAAGTTTGATTGGTTGTTGCCAGGTTCAAATGGAGCGGTGGCCAGTGTTACTGTTCCATCTGGCGCCAAAGGTGTGTGCGCGTAAATTCCATTGTATGAAATGCAAATTCGACTTTGTACGCACGAAACTCTTATGAATAAAAGGTCGATAAGTGCACCAATGGTAGGAATTGCAATAAAGAGGCTCATTCAAGTAATGCACATCAGCTTGCGTGGTAAAGAATAATCTCACTCTTGATATTTTCCGCTACAGGCGGGGACAAAATTGATCTCGAAGTTTGCCTCGACAATTTAGGCGACCTCAGACCAGTCCAAAGAAACACCTCTGATGGCAATAACGACGACGACGATGATGAAGACGAGAAGCCTCTTGGAGGTCCCTTACAGGGTATTGGAAAAGGAATTCGACGCCCTCCTCTTGGCGTGTGGCTAATGGTTGCTTGCATGGGTTTCGGCCTCTTAGGACTTGCGGTGTGGCCTTTTCTGATGCATTCAAGCGATAAAGATGCCCAGTATACAAGCAATGATGGAGGTGCTCATAAAGCGCGTGCGGAATCTGAGGTATAAAGTTCTACTGTATTATAGCACTTGCGCTGGCTTTTGAAAAGAAACCATTTGCAACTCCAATTTTTGCCCACAGCCTAACTGGTATGCTTTCATGCATTCGATTCCTTTGCGTTCCTAGGTGCTGCTGCGTTTCCTTGGGCTCGCTTTCCTGGCGACGGGTGCTGGCGCCATGGCAGACTCGCACTGGAACCAGAGCGACTTCGGTGAAGTGTATACAGCCACCACGTTTGCTCTTGCATTTCCCACGGCTCTGATGTCCGTAGCACGTGTGATTGCTTTTGGCGTGTCCTCTGGCGTGTCCTCTGTATTTGCTCCTCCTGCTGCTGCTGCTGCTGCACTTCCTGACTCGGCGGCAGCTACGAGCAATAGCATTGCTGCCGCTTCAAGTAATTTCCTACCACGAGCGGAATTGTTGCGCATGGCGTTGGGGTTTGCTACCATGAGCGTGGCGTTGCTGTTGGCCCCCTTCTTAGGCGGTTGGAAGGTGCTGGCGGCTCGTGCCGCGAAGCACGCTCGAGGACTCGCCTCAATCGGGAGACCATCAAAAAGCCAGCCCAACCTGCGCGATGGGGTTAAAAAAAATAACTAAGTTGTCTGAGGTCGGCCTTATGAATGGGCTTGTTGGACCTTCACAGCAAATAAACGCCGGATATTCTTATAACATTCTAAATC
>Ga0307930_1002169_pt1 | contig 15102 bp, 5 predicted proteins | sample OrgLakmetageno46_FD_203161 | JGI IMG/M metagenome (GOLD analysis project Ga0307930, IMG submission 203161) | Saline water microbial communities from Organic Lake, Antarctica - #46 | ecosystem: Environmental > Aquatic > Non-marine Saline and Alkaline > Saline | place: Antarctica: Organic Lake... | reverse complement strand
TTATCTCTGGGCCTGTTGAGAAGGAGGTATCTCGTTATGGTTCGTACAATTAAGCAGTAAACGCATGCAGATGTTACGTTACTACCTACTGCAGTACCGGTTCGAAATATGGACGGTGTATGTGGGAGGTACGGGAAGTAGAACGAGCTGGTTTTCTGGAGAGCGTGACGGCACCTCTGCGTTTAATGCAAGTAGCCTTTCGTACAGAGTAGCGTTTAAGCGACGCTACTGAGCTGCTTTCGAAGCCGATGCCCATGTTGAAGCGACGCAGAAAGCCTCAACGGTCCTGTGGAAGTCGAAGTCGGTAAAGACACGACTAGCGCTTCGCACTCTTTGATAATCGGCCCGCAGGTGCGTTCACATGCCCAGCACACATCAGCCTGGCCGTTGAAATTCTTTATTTTCTGCCCGAGAAGCAGCACGATAGCGACTTTGAAGCCTGCCCACAGGTGCACTTTTGAATTGATGGGTTGATGTCTCACCGCACGCCAAACAGTAACACTGTTTCAATGTCTTCGGCAACACACTCGGCGGAGGCCCGCCCTCAGAAATCTCTGCCGCTTGGTCTGCCAAAGGAGCGCTCAGTGACGGCTCCAATAGCTGAGGCATGGCGTCTGTGCGCTCGCGCTTCGGTGCCGAGCCTCCGTCTTGTCTCTCCTCGTCCTGTGAGCTCATGCCGACTGCACGTAACGGAAGCGGGTCAGAGTGGGTCAAGATTACGAATGCAACGCAATGAGGGCTTGTTGAGTTAACAGCAATGGTAACAAAAGGCTTGAGAAACTGATAGAGGGGTCATCTTTACCGGAGGATCCCGCACGCCCTACTGTTCCAGTCGCACAGAGGCCCCAATGGTTGAGTGTAAACTGTCGTCCAGGGTCGAACCATAATCGAGATCTCGATTATGCGTTTTTCAGTACCCAATCCTCCCAAAAAGTGAATGTTCTCTGGGGTTTCATTGGACTTTGAACTTCTCGTCAGAGGCAACGAGGCAACTAAAGTGGGCGTTGTGATTACACCTGTAACATTTCTCATGCTCTGAACTGGAGATCGGGACCATTCTATGGCATCGTGTTTGTATCGCGGTCTTCAAGTTTAGCTCGTCGCCACCATTCGATGGATATTCTGCAGTACATCGTAGTCTATGGTGTGCCACTTGACACTGCGAGTGGCGGCACGCGACTTCAAAACTACTTATTCAATGCCCTAGAAAATCACGCACCGGTGCATCGCTATGTAGTCACGAGTCTGTCTGAGTCGCGTAACCTGGTTGATACATTGGCCACAGAGCTTGCCCAAAGTAGCGATGCAGATGCAGATGGCGTAGGAAATCCCCGACGGGATGATGTTGCTGCACTCCCAACCGGGAACCTGCGGACGGTAATCATAATCGACGGTATTGCGCTACTTTGGTGTGGGCTGGATGTTTTATCTCAGCTTCAGAGTTTGAGTCAAATTGCTTCGGTGGCTGCTCTCGTGCATTACCCATTTTCGGAGCCAGCCTATGAGCATGAACCTTGGCTTCAGACTTTGCTTGCTAAAGTTAGTTGTGGCTGCGACAGCATCAGGGACAGCAGCGCACCTTCAAGGACTGCAACACTTCGATCGTATGAAGCATCACTCTTGCGTACGTTCGATTTTATAATTGCAGTAGGGCCCGCATGCACCGCACGCCTCGCGACGCCTGCATTCGGCGTTGCTTCCAGCCGCATTTACGAGCTTGATGCCCCACTCAACCCTGTCGTCTATTCAATGCCCTTACCGAGACCACAAATACCAATTGCGCCAACCAATGATTGTGCGGACTATCAGAAAATTTGTCTCGTCGCTGTGGGTTCTGTGTGCCCCCGCAAGGACCAGTTAACCCTCATCCGGGCTTTGACCCGAGTCGGAGCTCGTAGGCGCAGCGGTCAACCGTTACATCTTGCGCTTACTATTGTGGGTGACCTCCAGTGCGACCCTTCGTATGCAGAAGACTGCGCTGAACTTGTTGCCTCTATACCATACTTGTGTGGCGATATATTCCCCGCCACAAGCGCGCATAACGGCTGTAGTTCAACGAGCTTCAGCTCTGACCATGACGAAAGCATCGAAGTCAGTGACGTTGGTAAGAACCTCGATAACACTCATGGCACAACTACTTTAAGCAGTACCTGCAACAAAAGTAGCCTCAAAGGTTGGAGGCATCAGCCGAGAGACAGTGGCTCTGGCTCGTGTCGCGTGTCCGTAGAACTTGTCGGCGCGCTGCCTCAGTCCGACGCCCTTGCAACGGTAGCATCGTCGCACGGCTTCCTTTTTGCGAGCCGTTTTGAGTCATTTGGCCTCGCTCCAATTGAAGCCGCTGCGCTTGGGGTACCTGTCTGCTCGACCCAGGTAGGGGCGCTTCCGAGTCGTTTGTGCCCTGCGAGCACTGTATGGGTTGAGGACTCAGAATATCACGTTGACCAAGTAAACGAAAGTGGTAGCCCGGGCGGCTCTGAAGAAAGCAAGGGCGTAGAGATTGCATCAAGTGCGACAGAGCACATAGAACTGGAAGAGACGGCTGCCGCTGAAAAGCGCTGCCAGGCATGGGTTCGCGCTCTTGATGTCTTCTTGGAAATGCTAACGCAGTGTGATGGCGCCGCCTTCCGCGCGGCATGGCAAAATGCGTTGGTTCAGCGCACAGGCATCGAAAAGAGCACCGGCAGCCATTTTGGTACAAGCAAAAACGCTTCAATTAGCTCCTTAGAGCACGAGGCAGCACGCCTACACGACTTTATCCGTTCTTAAGGAGAAGTTCTTTCGTGGTAATTGCTGGTTTAAATAACTCATTTCGCTTTTGGTAGCCACATCCGGGGTCCGGGGATCCGGGTGCTCCTCTAAAAGCCCGAGGTTTTAATAGATACCAGATACCATTCATGTGGCTCTCGTTGAGGCAGCAGAATTAAGTTAGACCTCGGTCTGGAGTCCAAGATTGACCTGATTGTATCGCTTGTTGACTGGGGCAGGGGCACGTGTTTACCTATGTATATAGTATATATATAGAAAATAGTTGGAATTGGGCATCATATATTAAATCATAGTTAAAGACAGTGCGATAAGCCCCACGCAGCAGGGGCGGGAAATATAAACCGGCTGGCCCTTAATGGCGCTCCGGCACATAGAAGGGAGTTCCCTTTGTGTTTGTTCCCTTGGTGTTTGTGTGGGCGCACTTGTTGGCGCTCTATACTCGCAGCACGTTTCGATGAACAAATAAGTGCACAGGCGAAGGGCAGAAGTCGATTGGTGTTGTCAGCAGTCTAATCAAATATCGTGCGCACCAAGTACCTGGCCGCGACACTTCAAACCCAATTGTACTCACAGTCGTGACACAGCAGACTTGTTACGTGAGCGCTCGATAAATCCGTGTGCACGCGCTAAAAGGACCAATTTAGTTCTTGCGCCGGCGGTTCCCGCCTTGAGGTCCGCTTGGAGCGCTGGCTTCTCCACTTGCAGCCGCTGCTGGTGCAGCAGCACCGGTCGCTGCCGGAGTGGCTCCTGGAGCTGCAGGGGGCTGTGACTTCTTGCCTTTGCCACCTTTTCCGCCGCCGTTCGCCGACGCGGACTTGCTCCCCTTGCCACTGTTGCCCTTGCCAGTGTTGTTGCTGTTGTCAGAAGCATCAGCACTTGCACCTGTAGCAGATGCGGCAGCAGGGGCAGGCTTGTTGGCTTTGTTGCCCTTGCCCTTGCCACCTTGTCGCTTCGGCTTTTCAGGCTTCTCGGGCTTTTCTTCCTGCGGATCTTGCGACGAGTGCTGCTGCTGTTCTTTCGCCGGCTGCTGGCGACCACCCTTGCCCTTGCCTTTGCTCTTGCCTCCAGGCGCTTTGTTGCTGTTGTTGTTGGGTGGCAGGCTGTTGTTGCCGTCAAGGGAAGGCATGGGCGGCGCATCAAAAGGCTGCGAAGAAGCCGAAGGAGGCGCTAGGAGGCCCAGGAGGCCATATTCTGGCGCAGACGCGTTCAAACCCGAGTGGCTGATGTCCACGTTGGTGCTCCACAGCGGGTTGGCGGTCCCGTGGTCGTCGCTGCTCATGGGCAGCACTCCGGGGGCCGACAACGGGCGCTCGGGTGGGGTCCACACTTCCGCGCCTCTCGACGCGGCCTTGTTGTCGGCGTGGTGGTGGCCTTCTGAGGACGACCCGTCGTGGTGGCCTTGGTGCGACGTGTTGGGGCGGCTGAAGAACCCACCCAACCCGCCGCCCATGAGGGGGTCTGCACCCCAATTGGGGCCCCCACTAGCCCCGAAGCTCCCGAACCCGCCGAAGCCACTGTTCAAGCCGGGCACGGGCGCCAGGCTCACGGTTGAGCGCGCGCCGCTGCCCGGGGCCGCACTGCCCGGCGCGGTCGCCGCGGCCGGCATGGCAGGCATCGAAGTGGGCGGCGCTTGCCCCAGAGGAGGAGGAGCAGCGGCTGGAGCAGCTGGCTTGGGCAGCAGAGGGTTGGAGTCGCCGCCCCACGCGTTCGGAGGTGGTGGCGGAATCGCGGCCTTGGCATCCGCAGCAGCCTTCGCTTCAGCAGCAGCAGCGGCCTTCTCCGCGGCCGCAGACGCCGCCGCCGCGTCCTTGTCGTCCTTGTCGGCCTTGTCAGCCTTGCGGCCTTTCCCCGCGTGGTCTTTGTCTCTTTTCCCTTTTCCGCCTTTCTCCGACGCCCCGCCTTTGCCACTGCTCTTGTCGCGCGGTCCGCCTTTCACGTCCTGGAAGTCCGTGCTCGCGTATTCCGGGTCGAAATCCATGCCCGACTGCTCGCCTACCACCAGCCGCATTACTTGGCCCGCCGACATCAGCGCACTCGCTTTCCCGTCCGCGCCGCCGTCTTCGTCCGCAGCACCGCCGCTGCTGCTGTTGCCCTTGGCTTTGGCCTGCTTGCGCGCTTTGCGATCAGCCATGAGCTTCTCGCGCGCAGCCGCAGCGGTAGCTTCCGCAGAAGAGGAAGTCGTTGACGCGTCCTCTGCAGCAGCATTCTTGTTGCCTCCCTTCTTCGAGGCCTCTTTGCCGCCCTTTTTGGTGTCCTTCCGCTCGCCTTTCCCTTTTTGGTGCTCGTCCTTCCTGCCGGGCGGCTTGTCGGCGTCCACGATTTCGCCTCCGGGCACGTCCAAGTACTTGAACAGCTTCCCGGCCGTACGTGGCGGGCGGCTGCGGCGCGCGGCCGTGCGTGCTTCGGTCTTGGCGTTGGAGCGAGCCTCGTCGCCTTGCTGAGAGGCACCACCACGCGGTGCTTTGGAGCGCTCTTCAGCCCCCTCCTTGCCGTGGTTTTTACCCTGGCCCTTGCCACCACTGCTGCCATCTTTCCCCGCAGGCGGCTGCTGCTGTTGCTGTTGCTGGGAGGAAGCTGCTGCCTTGGGCTGTGCCTTGAGAAGCTGAAGCTTGGGCGGCAGCGCAGCGGGGCTCCCACCGCTCTCCGACGATGCCTTCAGCTGCGGGGACGCTGGTGGAGTGGTTCGAGGCGCAGGCATGCCGCGCGGGCCAGCAGGCGACGGTGGGCCTGGAGCTTTACGACCGCCGCTGCCCGAAGCGGACGCTGCAGCGGAGGAAGACGCGACAAAAGCGCCAGTCTTGGGGTCATAGAGCTGACGAGCGGGGCCACTAGTGCTAGTGCCATTGGGCATCCCACCGCCGCCACCGTAGCTGCCAGAAGCAGGAGCATTACCGCTCATCGGGCGACGACCACCCATGGCCATGTCAGACAGGGAGGTGGTGGGCGCGTGAGAAGGAGCCTCGGCAGCAGCGTCGCCGCCGCCGCCGCTAGGGTAGCCATTGGTGCTGCCAGCAGGTGGGGCGCTCGCCACGCCCGCCCCGCCAAACAAACTCGAAAAACTTTGCGGCCGCCTGGCTGCATTGACAGAGCCATGCCCAGGATCTTGCGCAATGCCTTCAGCTGCGGCAGCGGCTTTTGCCGCGGCGTCTGCGGCGGTTGCGGCGGCCACCGCGGCTGCGGCTTCTTGGTGAGCCGCGGCGGCGGCGGCTGCCGCTGCTGCTGCGTTCGCAGGGCGCAAAAGGCCGCCTGCCAAGAAAGAGCTACCGGCCGGACGAGCACTGCCTGTGAGGCCGCTACCGTAGTTGCTGCTGTTGTTCGTGCTGTTGTTCGCGCCAGGAGCATTGCCAGAGTAGTTCGGAGCAGCAGGTGGCGGTTCCAGGCCACGGCGCCAGGACGACTCGGCAACGGCTTCCTGAGGGACGGGTGCTGCGGGCGAACTCTGCGGCGAAGCTTGCGACGATTGCGGCGGCTGCGTATCAGCAGCGCTAGGAGTCGGAGCAGCAGCAGCAGACGACGAAGCCGAGGCGGCGTTCATTTTTTCTTCGATTTCGCGCTGCTTGGCCTTGGCGTTTTCGACCCGCTTGCGCTCCAGCTCGGCCTCTTCTGCTAACCGTTTGGTGCGCCGAGCAGTGGCCACGCGGGCCATGAACGCGGCCTGGGACTCGCCGGGCATCGGCGAATCGAGGGCCGAGTCCGTGGCCGGCGGTGGGGGCACGTATTGCTTCGGCGGCGGCGGAATCGTGGCTGGCACCACTGGCGCAGAGGAGGAAGTGTAAGGTGCGGGGGCTGGCTCGTTGTTGTCGTCGTCGCTGTCGCTGTCGAGGTCGCCCCATTTGGCCGCTTTGCTGTTGTTGCACACAAAACCAAGGGGAAAAAAGTGAGAAAAAGAGAAAATTGGTGCATATTTCATGATTTCGAATCGAAGGGATGGCGGATTGAGGGGAGCGAGGCAGGGTAAGCTAAAGTCAAAACATCCAGAGTCCACAAACCTTGTGATCGGCGAGGTCGTTGGCATACTGCTTTTAGCCGCAGCTGGTGCAGGGGCAGGCGCAAGGGGTGCTAGTGGCGCCTGGGCAGGAGGCGCGTAAGCCCTCGGTTCAGGCGCGGGGGCAGGCGCAGACGGTGGTGGTGCCGTGTCCGCCGTAGGGTAAGGCGAGGACACGGGGGTCGGCGCCGAATAAGGCGAAGGCGAGGGCTCGGCCGCTGCCGCCGAGGGCCGTTGCGGAAGCTGGTACTTGTCCACGCCCTGGCGGTCGAAGCCGTGCCGGTCGTAGCCGGCTGGAGGGCGGTCGAAGTTCTTAGGGTACAGCCCCCCGCCGCCACCGCCGCCGCCGCCGTAGGGTCGGAGCTCCTCTTGGCCGTGCGCGAAACCGCACTTGTCGCCGTGGTAGCAGTGGCCGCTGTTTTCGAAGCGGTGGCAGAGCACGGTCTTGTACTTGTGATCGCCGCCGCCGCCGCCTCCACCGTAAGAAGGACGATCACCAGAAGGGCGGTCGCCGTAGGAACGATCCCCACCGCCATATGGACGATCACCGAAAGAACGCTCGTTACCATAAGGGCGGTCACCAGAAGAACGATCTCCAGAGGGACGGTCACTATAAGGGCGATCGTTGCCGTAAGAACGCTCGTTACCATAGTTGCGGTCGTTACCGTACGGGCGGTCGTTACCGTAATTGCGCTCGTCGTTACCGTAAGGACGGTCACCGTAGGAGCGCTCGTTCCCGTACTGACGATCACCAAAAGAACGATCTCCAGAGGGACGGTCACCATAAGGGCGGTCACCATAGGGGCGCTCGTTACCATAGCCACGATCGTCGCTGCCGAAAGAACGCTCGCCCGATGGACCAGGAGGGCGCTCGTTACCGTAAGAGCGCTCACTGCCGCCGCCAAAAGGGCGCTCACCGAATGGGCGATCGTTGCCCCCGTAGTCGCGCTCGTCGTTCGCACGCTGCCAGGCCTGGCCTGAGGGCTCAACAGGCACGCGCGGCGGCGGCGGCACAGCGCCTGGCCGAGTCCAAGGCTTGGCTTTCTGCTCTCCCGGCAAAGGGTTGCTGACGCTGGCAATGCTTCCCGCTGGCGCTGATGAGGTAGGGCTGGCTCGCGGTTGGTTCGGTAACGCCGCTTGCTCCGCGGGCGCGTCGCCCCATTTGCTGTTGCTGGCGACGCCGGGTTTGCTGCTTGGCCCTGTGTCAAAAACTTCGACGCCTTTCTCTTTGTGCAGGCTGGGAGTGTTCAATGGAATGGGTGCCTAAAGAGAATGCAAATGGTAGCAGACAAAATAATTCACGATGGTAAATCCTTGATGAGTACCGCACGCCTACACGAGAGATAGCTGGGAGTAAACATCCTAGATCGAAGGCAAAGCTGTTGTAATGATATCATTTACACGGAAAAAGTCGATGGGAAAGGACGGAAAAATTCTAAAAGAGGTGCGCAACACACCGCAGGGCCTTCTACTTTATCGATGCCAGGTGAAGCGCCATAAGCTTTGCCGAGGGACAAGAGCCTCCCACCAGGACCATATTCTGGATTGAGAAAGCAAGCAAAGAAGTTGAGTACGCTGATGCATGCGAAGGCGTAGAACTCAAGGAGCGCCCTATGCGCGGACTTACTGGCTGACAGGGGCTTGGCCGGGGCTGGAGCCTTCGTTACGGCATTAAGGTTCTTGGACTTAAATTTAAGTGCGCCGACAGGTGCCTTAAGAGTCGGCTTCCCGCTGCTTGGTAGGCTCATGAGATGCCTTTTGTCCACACCAAGCAAAATCGCCCCACCAGGTTCTCCGTATGGTGGGCTAATGTATCTCGCTCGCAAGGTACAAATATCGCTGGTTCGGGTGGAATTATTTTCGTCACAGGAAAAAGTTCAGTATATGCTAGTTTGAATACGTAAAGATGTATTCCTCTAGGAGTATTTGGGTCATTTGAGTGTCGTATTTCGAATGAGGAAGATGACTCGAAATGCGTGCAACAGAGGAATTCTGAGTTCTCCAAATGGTCAGACACGAGTGAATCCACTGAAACTCTGGAGATGGAGAGGCAACATCAGAGGCGCTTGGTGCATTACTAAGGTCGTAGTGCAGTCCTGTATGAACTGCACATCGTGAAATGTAGTTAGAGTTGAAAGCTTCGCGAGTTGGTGTAGTCTACGAAGAGTTCGGCTCTCGGAGCGTTTGAGACAAAAGCTTCGCAACCTTCACACTCGTAAAATTTAGAGCTGAGAGCCACGTAGACTCGAAGCGTTCCGAATTGCACACTCTGTGAAATTTCTTATTAGAGTTGAGAGCTTCGCAAAGTTCGCGTAAGCCTCGGAGCATTTGAGACGAATGCTTCGCAACCACGAATTTCACACTCATTAGAGTTGAGAGCCTCGCAAAGTTCGCGTAGACCTCGAAGCGTTTGAGTCGAGAGCTTCGCAACCTTCTCTTTAGCTTCGCAATGTTAGCGTACGCCTCGGAGCGTTTGAGACGAAAGCTTCGCAACCTTCGGACGTCGGACGATCGGACGAACTCTAGCTAGCTAGACAATGGAAAAAAAAATTCCAACGAATCCAAATTCTGAAGATCAGAATTGCTGACGGACGGACGGACAATTAAATCTTGTATACTCCTCCTACGGAGCTGAAACTCCTAGAGAGGATATAAAAATATTTTCGAAGAACAAGGATAATCCACTCCGTAGACTCCGTATCTTCGCATCTTCGCATTCGTACTTGTCCAAAATACAGAACATGCTTCGCCCCGGTGTGAGCTTACGTCAATCATTTAGTCATTTCCGTACCACGTTCCCATTGGGATTGAATATCCTTTATATTAAATGGAATTTTGTGGTTCGTGGTTCGTGGTTCGTGGTCGTCGTTTTTTATGCACCTGCAGTACTGCACTGTAGTACAGATTTGCTGTACATGTGCAGTAAACAAAACACAAGGCGGACCACGGGCACAAGAAGGGACACGCACCACGGGCACAAGAAGGGCGCCCATCCACGGGCATCTCAAGGCCGCGCACTGAGGTGCTAAGAACGCAGCAAATACACTGCTCCGAAGCCGCGCATTGCGCGGGCACCTAAACTTGTTTGTGAACATTTGAGAAATACCCATGTTGACGGACAGAATTCTTTTTTCCGAGCTCTAGAGCCTTCTTCGAATTCCGGCCCTTCGGGGCGATTAGGAGTGCATCGGGGCCTGTCACAAATAGAGATGATACCGCGGTCCGCGGTCGAAGTAATTCTGTCTGTATTGTTCTGCACGAACTAATACGAACGCTTGAATTGCGGCGTTTAAAGCATCCTGCTAATGTCTTCTAGGAATGGATCATAATTCGCCCCGTCTGATACCTTCAGAAACCCGAACTCGAACTAATACAAACCCAAATAACACAGAAGCCAATGCTGCGGGCAGAAGTGTACGCGCGTGCGTTGCGCGCAAGTGAAACTTGCAAAGAGGAAAGTGTAAAGAGGGCAGGAAGCACCATACTTCCATCCCCTCTGAAGTGGAAACTGTTCATGGAACTGGCCTCATTTGTTGATGTAAGTGGTGTGGACGAAATTCTGAATAACGCAATACCTCCTACTTTTCGGAGAGTAGTAAGGGTGAGCCCTTATGAATGGGACTTCGCGTTGCAGTCTGAGATTCCTAGTTGACGAATATGGGCCAAAGAAGTGTAAGACTTCGCGTGCCATTCGGAGCAGAACCATGGAGAGCGACCCATAAACAGCCGAGACGCAAAGCAGAGCAGGTTGTAAACCTATTGCCGTAAGGCGCTCGCACCCGGATTGGACTGGCTCAAGAACGGTTAAGTAGAATCAAGTTTTCTTATAACCAGTTCTAGTGAAAAGTAGCTAGGCATACTGAAAGTGAAATAGTTTAGCTACTCCTTTTCAAAGGCTCGTTGTTATGGACCTTGATAGCTACTATCACAATCGGGTTCTTCGTTGGCTGGCCAGGATTCTCGGATGCTTCTGACTCGGATGCCGCGGGTTTTGGTGGCTGGGTAGTCGAGATCGCGGACGTACTCGAAGCCTGCTTCTTCTTCTGGAAAATAATCCTGCAGGGCAAGTGAGAGTAAAGATAAACATTGAATTACGCAAAAGGGCACTCAGCTCAGTCAGACTTGTTCTGGAGGATTCATCAGTACGAAGCTTTTTGCAATTAGCTGATTTTCTTTGTAATCGGGGAGTGCTATCCAATCTAATCTATTCTGTGCTTGGGTAGCGGCAAGGGGAATTTTTTTTCTGCCCCCCCCCAAGAGGGAACTAGATTTAGTAACTTAGGATTTATTTAGTCGGCGTCTACAGAATCTTCCGGGCCAGACTGAAAGCCAAACTCGGGGAACCTTTTTTTTTGTATTGGTGTATGCTCTATGCTGCAGTCTTTATTTTAAAGTCCCCTCCCCCCCACCCCCGTTTAGCTGCCAGTTCGCCGTATGCACAGCCTAGGAGGCCAAGATTCGAGACTTCGAAGCTGAGGCAAAAAGTTTGAGCTGCTTTGCTTCTTATCTCCTCCTGTTAGCCTTCTAATTCTGGCCCCTCGGGGCCTGTCTCAAAAAAGGTTTAAAACAAAAAACTGATTACTCTCAGGCTCGTAGGAATGGGTGAAATGAGATTGGAGGTGGCAATACGGTTGATGCCCATTCAGACATGCATATGGTGGGCATGGAAACCCCTACCACAAATACACACGACGTCTCATGAGGCTGGGCGTGTGCTTCAGGCAAGGAGCATTGGCCGTGTCGAAGTACCTGTAGTCTTCCGTAGTAATGGCTGCAGTAGTGTGGTAGGCAGCTTGCTAGAACTTAAACTGTGCCACCATGTAAGGACGGAGTGCGCATCATAGCCAGCTAGTATATAGAAAAATGTGCGCCAAGTGGCGCCAAATGTGCTCGGCGCTCCTAGAGCTAGGAGCCAGGGCCGTTCTGCATAAAGGCATGAAGCATAAAGCATAAAGCATAAAGCAGTTCTAGGGATTTTTTACATCGTAATTCGTTGGAAAGTCCACTGCAATAGCAATAGCAACTGGGAGATCTGGCAATAGCGCAATAGCCACAGCGCAGCAGTACCCTTTTTGCTGTCGCTGTCGCACTGTCTTATAGTACATGTATAGCTGAATAGAGTAGGCTGATATTAGTGCCCACCACTAAAGGACAGAAGGTTAAAGGGCTGTAGTCAACCAGCGACTGCTTCATCAATATCATAAAATTGAATTATATCCCTTATGTTTTGTTGGGCTTTGATTGAAATATCTATCTATTGGGCACCACAGTACATGCGGTAGCTTGGCTTCTAGCGCACCCAGTAGCGCAGAGCTTTGGGGAGTCGGCGGGCAGCTTTCCAACCTGCGACCACCTGCGGCTCGTCGGGCCGTACTGAAAGCACTCGATGCCGCTTCCCTGCGTGGCGCGGTCGCTTAAAATCACTTCCCTCGCCACTGGGTGCTCCCTTCGAATCACTCTTCTCACTTTTGTCGCTTGGACCACTGGTAGTTGCCACAGGACCAAGGTCCTCGAGGAGCGCGTTTGCGGCTTCAAGGCCAGCCACGAAGGCCCGCTCTTGGCACAAGCCTTTGGCGCCATGCTCTCGAGCGCCCAATTTCACCCAATCCCCTGCGCATTTCACGTTCGGAAGCTTGTCCCGCCCTGCCCCATGCAACATGGGCCGCGTCGCATAAGAACCCGGCTTGAACCATGAGACCGCGCCCGGGTACTTGCCCACCCAAGAGTCGACGGCTTGGGCATCCTTGAACGAGGGCACCGCCGCAGGCAACAGCTCATCAAGCAAAAGAGCACAAAGCTCGTCCTCGGTTAGGCCCATGAGCGCGCCGGAGTTGTAGAAATCGCACGCCAGAACGCTGCCTCTCGGCCCTGTCCATGGAGTATTCTCAACGGTGGAGTCAGTGGTGTCCTCACTCGAGGAAGACGACGACGAAGACGACGAAGACGGCATTTCCTCACCCCACAGAGCCGCTTCAGACTCGGCGTCCGTCACTTGCAGCTGGTCTAGCATGAAGAAGGTGCCGCCAGCGCCGCGAAGCTCAGGAAAGCTGGCGAAGACGTTGGCAGGAGTGCGCGTGGGCACTACGCGATCCAGCCACAGACGCACGCTGATCACGTCGATGCCTGAATTGGAGGCCGCAGCAGAAAGCGGCGGTTCGTTCGCCAGCAGAGGCGACCCGTTTACGACAGCCGTCATCCCCTTGGCTCCAAGCGCAAGCACCACACCAGCCGCATCGTCGATGCTCTTATCCACCGCCGGTTTGCCGCTGCTGCGGTCGGAGAAGTCCTTGTACTTGACCACTTGAGCCCACTTCTTCGTCGTTGCACGCGCTGGAGGTTTGTTCTTGCTGCCGTCAACAGCTTTGTTTACAACCGCGGAAGCTTCCGCCACTTCGGTCACCGCGCACCCGCCCAGCACCGTAAATTCAGGGTACTCGTCCAGCAGACGGGTGGCCAGCGGCGCAATCAGGGACGAGGCCACGGTGCCGGATTTGATCCACCGCACGTCGAACGAGTCCTGGTGCGCGAGGGCGTAGTAGTAAAGCAGCTCCATGGTCACGAGGGCGCTGAGCTCGTGTGGGGGCTTGAAGAGGCCCACCAGCAAAGTTGGAGTGATGAAGTCCTTGACCAATCGCTCGGAAAGGCCAAATTTGATGAAGAGATCTAGAGAAGGGTGTCGCGTTATTATAAATTGCAGCAAAAAAACAACAAAGATAGCAGTCATTGCAATATTCGATAGTGTAGACATTAAGGGAATAAATAACACTATCCTCCTATTTCCCAAGGGACAGAGCTTCTTACCGTGGGCACTCATGCGGTCATAAGCTGCGAGCACTTCTGAGTCTGGGCCATCTCCTCCTTCGTCAAAAGCTAGGCAGTCAAGCGTCGCGGCGAGCAAGCCCGCCATGGAGGCACGATCAGAGAGTGGAAGCCGCTCGAAAAGCGGAAATGTAGCCAAAATTTGGCCGACAGGAGACGGCAGCGTAGGAAACGGCGACTTAGAAAAGACAGGCGCGGTAGCTTCTAAACCGGACGGAGAGTAAAAGCTAGAATTCGTAAATTCAGTCCAGACGTCAGTTTCTGATAGGCCCAAATCTGACACCATTCGCTCGATGTTTGGGTAATCTTTCCAGAAGCCGCGCTGCCCTGCGTCAACTGGCTTCCCATTCTTGTTGACCATAGGAGTGCGCCCAGTTGGGTCCTCTTGAGTGTCCAAGAGGGTGACGCGGCATCCGCTTTCTAGAAGCGACTTCGATGCACCCCAGCCGCCCCAGCCAGCACCAACAACAACTACATGTGGTGGCTCTGGCAGAGGGGTCGTAGCTGCAGATTCAGCCGTGGCCCGTAGGGCTTTTGCTGCTGAAGCTGGCGCAAACTGAGGAATTCGGAAAAGCGGTGCAAATGCACTTGCGTAGTGTGAACTAAGCACGAAAGCAACAAGAAAAGTGCGTAGCATTCTGCCTGGCGTGATTCGCGAGAGAGATCCTGAGGCTTATTCTAGCAAAGACTGGTCGTAGAAAGCCAAGCTCGTTTACGAAGACTAGGTGCTCGTGGTAATTCACGTTTTCACCGCCAGCTCAATAGCTCATCGTCTCATCGTGTCATCGTCAGGTTTCAGGATGATGTCATCTTCTTGTCATAAAGATGTATTCCTCTAGGAGTATTTGGGTCATTTGAGTGTCGTATTTCGAATGAGGAAGATTCTAGGAAGATGACTCGGAGCTGGAAATGCGTGCAGCAGAGGAATTCTCAGTTCTCCAAATGGCCAGACACGAGTGACTCCACCGAAACTCTGGAGATGGAGAGGCAACATCAGACGCGCTTGGTGCATAACTAAAGTCGTAGTGAAGTCCTGTATGAACTGCTCACCATGAAACCGTGAAGTGTAGATAGAGTTGAAAGCTTCGCGAGTTGGTGTAGCCTACGAAGAGTTCGGCTCTCGGAGCGTTTGAGACGAAAGCTTCGCAACCTTCACACTTGTAAAATTTAGAGCTGAGAGCCACGTAGACTCGAAGTGTTTCGAATCGCACACTGTGAAATTTCTTATTAGAGTTGAGAGCTTCGCAAAGTTCGCGTAAGCCTCGGAGCATTTGAGACGAATGCTTCGCAACCACGAATTTCACATACTCATTAGAGTTGAGAGCCTCGCAAAGTTCGCGTAGACCTCGAAGCGTTTGAGTCGAAAGCTTCGCAACCTTCTCTTTAGCTTCGCAAAGTTAGCGTTCGCCTCGGAGCGTTTGAGACGAATGCTTCGCAACCACGAATTTCACACTCATTAGAGTTGAGAGCCTCGCAAAGTTCGCGTAGACCTCGAAGCGTTTGAGTCGAAAGCTTCGTAACCTTCTCTTTAG
>Ga0307930_1002167_pt1 | contig 15110 bp, 18 predicted proteins | sample OrgLakmetageno46_FD_203161 | JGI IMG/M metagenome (GOLD analysis project Ga0307930, IMG submission 203161) | Saline water microbial communities from Organic Lake, Antarctica - #46 | ecosystem: Environmental > Aquatic > Non-marine Saline and Alkaline > Saline | place: Antarctica: Organic Lake... | reverse complement strand
GAAGTTGCAAATTTCCGCGCACGCCAGTATGAGATGCTGGCCCAACTCAAGACAGCCCCTGGTGAGGGCGGTGGCACGGCTCAGTCGACACGGAGCAAGAGGACAAAAGAGGGTGGCGCCGCCGAGGATAGGCCACCCGATGATGCCGGCGAAGTTTCAATTGGTGCGCGCAGCAAGCGGATTGCATCCTTTGTGAAGTTCGGATATAACATTACTAATAGGCCTAGAGCTCTTGAGCCTTCTTTTTTACTTTTTAACAACAAAAGAATCTGGGGATAAAGATTAGCATAGGAGGAAGAGAAAAAAAATCTTAACGCCCGCAGGCAGAAATAGTTATACCAAGTGCAAGTGGGTTGATTTCCCATACATAGAAGTGCCATCACCTGCAGTTGTATCATGCTGGCAAGGTTTTGTTCTCTGTCAGCTTTTCGCATTCTACTCGTAACTTCATAGAATGTACTCCAAATATTTGACCCGGAGTATCTTGCACTAATTTTCTTATCAGACGACCTTCCATCAACACAAATTTTAATAAAAGGATGTGTTCTGGACATGTATAGGCTGCAAAGAACTCAATGGAACCATTGAAGGCAAAGACAAAACGTATCTTATTGATTTAGGACGGAGTCCAGAATGCTGGGCATGTTACCGTGCAAAATGTCCTTAGTGGGGCCACTCGTCCTTCAATGCTTTTCTCATTATAGGTTCTTCTATACCCGCCACCTTAGTTGTAACATACACACAATTTTTCCTCAAGTATTTCTCAACTTTGTGTTACAGAATGCTCAGATGTTGTGTGGCGGTGCCGGCGATGCGAAGTTGACAACAAAATAAATCTTAACTTAAGGAGTGAAACAGCGGGTGATGCTTGTGCTTCGTGCTCTTTGTCGCGTGTAGATTGTACCTCTGGAAGTATAGAAAAATATGGATTTGCCTCAGCATGTCCAACACAAAGACATAATTTCGAAAGCAGTGAGATAAACTAGTCTAGTCTAGTTAATACTCTCCCAAAAACAAAGAAAGACAAGTACACAGCAGTCACAGAGGCACATAAAGAATGCACTTGAGCTGCAAATGCGCTAGCGAATTCGCTCCAGAAGGCCAATTAACTCCTTCTACTCAAAACCTGGAAGTCTTGCCATAATAGAACTAGTACTTATATTCAGATGTGTTCGCTGTGCTCTTACCTCGTTAGCGATACTTGGTCACTTCCCAGTCTCTCCAGATCAACAAGATGACACCCTCCTGTACACTCATATCCGTCTGCCATATGAATTTGTGTCGATAAATGACAGCTATCGTCAACAATATATGCGGTCAAAGCAAAGCAAGAGTTGAAAATGAACTAGAAGTCGAGCAGGGTCAAGGAGCAGCTCTTGTGAACAAGTGAACTGTCGATAATTCAAAATTAAATTGAGTAACCTCGCGAGCTACAAATCCATATTTTTTTGCATTTGTACAAGTGCCCTCTCACCCGGCAGCTTCCCCGTGCACTAACAAACAAATCCTTATAGAGTCAAACGCAAAAAAGGCGATAAAGGATTGGTTAGGAATAATGTTTTCCCTATTATTTTAATTCAGTATCGTATTCAATATAGTGGCCCTGAGGGCAGAAACGCATGTCGGAGGAGGAGGCAAAGAGGGGACATTGCCCTGAACTAATTCACAGCCCCGATGGCAAAGAAACATGCATATGTCATAAAACTGCATATAGATCTATCTCTTCTACGAAGAAAGATCCTTCTGATTAGATTTAATTAGGTTAGTTCGAGTTCGAGTTCTTAATCATTTTCAACTTCGTCCGGTTTCCTGTCTACTTCACTAGAGCGGTGTGTGGAATTTTCCGATGTGGAGCACGTTCCGTAAAGACCCCAAGGCAGCTCGCAAATAGCGCCATAAAAGACAGGGCTCTCTCTAGATGGTCTTGCCCCGGCCTAAAGGCCAGGCTTGTGGCTCTCTCCTCCATGCTCCGTGCCAACACGCCAACTCTGCAAACAAGAATAAAAATCTAAGTACTTCAAGACCCAGAAACGATATTTCAAATCTTGGATTTTCTGGCGGGAAGACGAGCAGCAAGACGAGCTCTACTTATACCTCTGGTGCCTACCCCGTGCACACAAGCAGTGTAGGCGCGATGGCTCAGTCGAAGCTCTTTTCATTTTTCAAGCCCACTAGTGCAGCGAAATCAGGTACTCTAACCACACTGAACGCTGCATTGGCATATCGCGAGGCGACTGAGTTTTCGAAGTGACGCTCTCTTTTTGTCTCTTGGGTGTACTCCGTCATGAGGAATGAAATGCGAGGAGGGAATCTTTTGCATTAAAAGACGCAAATTGATTTCGATAACATTCATTGCTTGTAATCACCCCTCCGCTAGGTGGGTTTCCGTCGGCAGCGAAGCCAGCTCCTCCTAAGCCAGCAGCACCGAAAGTGCCGCCGAAGGCAGCAGCAGCAGCAGCAGCGGCGGCGGCGGTGCCAGTGGAATCGGCCGTGGCGCCGCAGCGGGTGTCCTTTGGGGACGCTGCTCCCGCGAAAGCTTCTCCTCAAAAGGTGCGAGCCGATAGCGCCCTCGCACAAGCTCTTATTTTCTAAAATTGTTCAGATCTCTAACAGCTACCTCATGTCTATGCCACCGCATGTGCTCTCCCGCGTTTCACAAATGAAACGAACCAGTTTGAAACTCCCTCAGTGGGGCGGAAGTTGCGCATTTGGGACAAAGACGAAGCGCGGTGGCAAGCAGGCAAAGTAACGGCCGAGAAGGCTGCGGGCCTAGTGCGGGTGTGCTACGACTCAGGCGAAGAAGAAGAGCTTGAGCTCGGCAGCGCCAAGTACGAGTGGGTCGAAGACACCAAGAAACCGAGTGCGGACACGAACACGAAGAAGAAACCGACGAAACGAGCGGTGAGACTTAGAGCTCTTCAAACACTCTCCTTCGTTTTCATCCTTTCTTCAAAAGATTGCAGTAACTTTTCTCACCCGTCGTCGTCTGCTAATTGTCTGGGCGTAACCAGATTGTGGAGTCGGAATCTGATGAAGAGGTGGATGATTGGAACGTGGGTAGCCTGACGCAGAACAAGGAAGAAGAAAGTGCGAAAACACCAGCCAAGACCACTGCATCATCATCAGTGGCCAAGAAGTCGGCGTCAACAACTCCTGCTTCAGCGGCCAAGGCCACCCCAAATGCTGTCAAATCCAAGCTCAGAGCGAAGAGCGTTACGCCTGCGAAGAAGTCCAAAAAAGGTACAAACCGTTGTCAAATCTTATATTGCCCTGACTCGGCTTGATTTAAATCTCGATATGGTGAGGCTACCTTCTTTATAATTTATCCTCTTCTTCTTCCATCACCACCGCCACTCGTGGCAGCGTCCCTCGATTCCGACGAAGAGTTCAACGACAGCGCGAGCGAAGAGGAAGAGTACGATGAAGGCAGTGACGCGTCAATGGGCGACTCTGAAGACGACGACGACGAAAGCGACGGGTTCTTGGTGGACAGCGATGAAGAAGACGTGAAACCGAAGAAGGCAAAGAAAGCTACGCCAGCTCCTTCGTCTTCGAAAAAGCGACCCGCGCCCTCGTCTTCATCGTCTCGCCCTAAAACCACGAGCCAATCAGCGTGCAGCAGCAAGGCGGCCAAGCATTCGTCGACGACGCCAATTTCTGCGAAGAAGGCGAGTGCGGCATCCCCGGCTTCGCCACAAGACGATGAAGGTGGCGACAGCAGCAGTGACGGCCAATTTACCTTCATGCACTCGAGGCTCGAGTGGTTCTCGGACCCGAACAAGGTTGGTGTGTGCTTGTTCTCTAACTTCCCTATCACGCGTTTTCTTGTCAACAAATGCACGCTGCTTAAGGCGGTGTGCTTGAATTCAGTTTAAGTATCATAGTCCGTATGTGTCATTGCAGTCTTGTTGTCGAATAGCGTGCTGCCACTTCTTTCCCTTCAATCCTTCTCTTCCTCCTCTCAAGGTGCGCGACGCCTCCGGCCTCGTTCCCGGCAGCGTAGGCTTCAACAAGCGCACTCTGAAAGTCTCGGAGGCCTTCATGTGCGACTGCTCGCCCGCGCAGACTCAGTGGTGGGACATCAAGCGCAAGAACCTGGACCTGGTCATTATGATGAAAATCGGCAAGTTTTACGAGATGTACCACAGCGACGCAGACATCGGCGTGAAAGAGTGCAATTTGTCGTACATGAAGGGGGATATGGCGCATTGTGGATTCCCCGAGCTCAGTTATGGCCGTTACGCGGAAGTGCTTGCCTCGAAAGGATACCGGTAAGAATACATGTCCCCTCCTGAGGTATTCGCCATGATTTGGTAAGAATAGAGGCCCTTTTCGCCACAACTTTTGCTTCCTCCTTTTTTTTTCTCTCGATGGTACGAGAATAACGTCTTTGTTCTTCCTTCCTCTTGTATCATCCTCATTGGCATTATCCTTTATTAACCCTAACCCTAGGTGCGCGCGGGTGGAGCAAACGGAGACGGTGGAGGAGAACAACGAGCGCAAGAAAACGTGGCGTGGCGGGGGCAACAAGCAATTGGACACCATTCTCTTCAAAAACACCCGCCGCGAGGTAAGAGGGGGGTGTAGGGGGAGTTTGTATTCGATGTTGGCACTTATGTGAGTCTGAAGATGTGTAGATAACAACAAATTAGGTGCGTGTTCATTTAAAATGTATGATTTACTATTGCATAGGCCCTGCTTCAAATATGTAGATGTAAATGAATTATGTTTTTTTTTTCTTATTATTTTATTCTGGCCACTTCTTTCTAATTAGATCTGCTCGATCTTGTCCTCGGGCACCCGCACTTACTCCCACTTCGACAACATGAACCACAACGGCGACGCTGGCCGAGCCATGCTCGACGAGTTCTTGAAGGAGGTAATGGATGGGGACGCGGGTGTGTTCATGTTTGTTCTATGGCAGTTGCGAGGGTGGTTGAAGATAGATGGAAGATAAAAGGGGATACATAGTGGCATGTGCGAGCTCTTAGTATCTAGCATGCACAATTACCATATTCTTTTCACCCTGCATCAAACGGCTTCTTCCTCATTCACAGGTCAAGTACGAACCCCCAACTTCCACCGTGCTTCTGTCCATCAAAGAAGTGCCCATCGAAGCATCAAAAGGAGGTGGTAGCCAAGTGGGCCAAGAGGAAGACATTGCCGTATGCGAATACGGGGTTTGCCTCGTGGACTGCCCGACCGGCTCGGTGATGTTGGGCCAATTCCGCGACGATGCGCTGCGGACGAGGCTCAAGACGCTGCTCGCGCAGTTTCCCCCTGCAGAAGTCTTGTTGGAGCGGTCTACGGATGCTCAGGGAGGCGGGGCATCCGAGGACACGGTGCGGGTGGTGGAGCACATGTGCGCGGGCGCTCTGGTGAGTGGGGAAGGAGAGGAGAGGGAAGAAGACTAGCAGGAAGCGAAGGAGTCCATTGATTCCACTTCTCACTGTGATTCTGCTTGCCTTGCCCTGTGCATGAGCGATGGGAATAGAAATCGTTCCTTCACTTTGCCCTGCATGAAGAAAGTCGGACCTACTCTATCTAACCACGTCTGCTCTCGCTCTAATATACATATAAACCAACCTAGGTGGACGACCTGAAGCCAGATGATGAGTTTTGGACTGCCGAGCGCACTGCTGATCTGATGCTCCAGCACAACAAGTAAAATGAAAACCGATAAATGTGTCATCATTTCATGCCCTATCAACAAGAAGCAAGCGACTCCTTTGTATACACCATGATAATCTCTCCCCCTCCACTACTGCGCTTGCAGGTACTTTGCGTGCGACGCCTCGGCCCCAAATCCCGAGTCCCGTCGGCCCTTGCCGCCGGTGTTGGCCGCGGTGTGCCACGGTGGCGACGCGGCCTCTTTGGCGCTTTCGGCTCTAGGGGCCGCGACCTGGGTGCTGGACCGGGCCAAAGTCGACGATGACGTCATCAGCATGGGCCGGTTCAGCGCCTATGTGCCGCCAGACCTGGATGTGACAACGACGGCCACCACTAGTGAAGAAGAAGGGAGTGGAGAAGGCGGATCAAGTGAAGGCGCTGTGGTGTCTCCGCGCGCTCCTACGCTCGCAAGCTTGGTCAGCGCATCGCAAGAAGCTTCTCAAGGTGACGATGAAGAAGGCAGCGGCAGCAGCAGCCTCGCCACGGAAGGCCTCTCGGACTTGTATTGGGTGGTGTCAGGCCAGCGCGCTGCTGCTGGTGGGGCTTTTGATGCTGCATCGACCACTGGAGGAACAGCAACTGGGCATGACATCAAGGTATGAGAAGGAGGATGACTTGGAAAGAGACTAAGAAGAGACTCAGGAGTGACCAGAGAGAGGATTTTTCCTTTTGTGTTTACACTCATATACACTTTACCCCCTTAGGTGGGGAGTCGCATGTTGTTGGACGGCACTGCGCTCACCAACTTGGAGGTGCTCCTCTCCACCGACGGCGAGGAGAAAGGGTCCCTCTTCAAGTTCCTGAACCGCACCAGCTCGCCCGGCGGGAAGCGGCTGTTGAAGGACTGGGTGTGTGCGCCCTTACTGCAGCCCAAGGAAATCAACGCCCGATTGGACGCTGTCAGCGAGCTGTGCGGACCTCTCTCCGAAGCTGAGGCGCTGCTCAAGGTGTGGGGGATCATCAAATACGCGTATGCTCTTCTTCCGTGATATGATGAATTTCTCTCTATCTTTTTTTTCATTACAATTAGCAGTTGTGCTTGCGTATTTTGCTTACTTCGTTTGGGATTTCTCTCAGGCCAAATTGAAGCGTTTGCCGGATCTCGAGAAGCTGTTGTTGAGCGTGCATGCCCTGGGCTCCAAGCGCAGGTCCACGGAGCACCCCGACAGTCGCGCCCGAATCTTCGACGCGGACAAGGTAGTAGAATAGTAGCGTACATGCATATATATATAAAGAGTACACTAGAACTTGATCGCAGCATTTTACCTCTTGTACTTTCTTAGCATGTCATTAAAAGCCTTTATTTCTTCTTTTTCTCCTTCCGAAGATCGACAAGGGCAAAGTCGCCAAGTTGGCCGATCTGTTGGAAGGCATGAAGACCTTGAACACCATCGTGAGCACCTTGCAGAACAGCGACGAGCCTCCAAGTTCGGTGCTTCTCAAGCAGCTCTTGACCTTCGACCACGAGAACGGCCTCTTTCCCGACCTGACTTCCAAGCTCGCCTTCTTCGCCAAGCACGTGGACATGAGAGCTGCCAAAGCGACCGGGTAAGAGGGAGGAAAGGGGGCTCTGCATACATGTATCGAAGTACATGTGGACGGGCGCAAGTGGGTGTGCATGCTCTAGTTGCTTACTGCTACTTATGCTTATCCTCCTGTTTTTTTCGCTCCTCGTTTCCTTCGACTTCGCTTCATTTTCGTGCGAAGTCACGTCTCGTCCTTGCGATTGCATTCCCCTTCTCATCTATTGTACTGTACTTAGCTTCATCGAGCCTCGCCAAGGGATGGATGCGGATTTTGATGCTGCCACAGCTGAAGAGGAGGACGCCAAGCAGGCGTTGGAGAGCGTGCTGAGTGAGCTGAAAGGAGGCCCCCTGAGAGGGAGTGGCGTGAAATGGTTTCACCACAAAACCAAACTCGATGACCAGTACCAGGTACTTAAGGAATGGGGATGGGTAAACACTACATGGAAAAAATATTTTACCTATATTTTTGTGTGCATTCCGTACAATTCTCGTCACCTTCATTTCGCATACATGTTGTTTTCATCCCTATCACTACCCCATGCACCCATAGCTCGAGATCCCGCAAGACTGGCTGACCCGCCACCCCTCCGCGCTCCCCGCCGGGCAATTCGTGTCTAAATCCCAGACCTCCAAGGTAGAAGACGGCTCTGTTTGTTTGCCCGCCTATTCAAAATTCTAATGTCCCACTTGCGGGTACACTTTACATTCACTCATTGATTGAGATTCTTACCATCGCATTTGCTGTCGTTGTTGTGTTTGTGTCATGTGCGCGCTACTACATGTATGAACCGCAGGGGCGCCGTTTCCACACCAACGCGATCGTCCAAGGGCTGAAGGGGATCGAGCGGGCCCAGAAAAAGGCCGAAATATGCCGAGGCGACGCCATGCGGAAAGTGTTCGCCAAATTCGCCGAAAATGCCGACCAATGGTCCCGGGCCATTCGGTGAGTGTGCGGATCGGAACGTGCGGGGTGTGATATATTACGAGATGTGAGGTGTCACCTTCTCTCAACTGTTTCTCTTAAAATGATGTATGAGTAATCAATGGATCTTCTTATCACGCGCGTATGTATATATCTGCCTCATAATTAGTCTTATCTTTTCTATTCTTCCTACCCACACAAACACAGTTGCATCGCGACTCTCGATGCGCTCTCATCCCTCGCCGCCGTCAGCAGTGGGGCTGGTTTCTGCCGCCCGACTATTGTGGATCCCGCTTTAACTCCTGCCGGCGAACAGGAAGAGGTGAGTGTGAAAGCATTGAGGGGGGTTGCGTGCGTACGTGCCTCTTGTCGTTTGAATCCTTCAAATGGCTTTCCATTATTGCTGACTGTCCACATGACCTTTTCACTCTTTCCCATTGTCTTATTGCCCCTTTTCTCCTTCCTTTGCCCCCTTTTCTTTTGTCCCCCCCCTAGGTGGTGCTTGACCTGGAAGGGTCCCGCCACCCCAGCTTGCTCCTGCCCCCCGGCCAAGATCCCATCCCCAACAACACCAAGCTCGGGGGTGGTCCTAGTGCTGCCAATGCTCGCATGCTGTTGCTGACGGGCCCCAACATGGGTGGCAAATCCACACTGCTGCGGCAAACTTGTTTAGTGGCCATCGTTGCGCAGGTGCGGCCTCTTTTTTGAGGTTGGCGTGTATATGTTCGATTGTATACGTGTACGCGTGGTACTGCTTGATTGTCTTGTATGAGAATTGCACGTTATTTCACTTCCGCTCACTCTCGCGTTCTCTGCCTCTCTCTCTCTCTCTCTTGTTCTTGTTCTTTCTCTTCCTTTCTCTATATCTTGCCTTCAGATGGGCTGTTTCGTGCCGTGCGCCTCAGCCCGCCTCTCCCCGATTGACCGTATTTTTACGCGGCTCGGCGCCAGCGACCGTATTTTGGCAGGCCAGTCCACTTTCTTCGTGGAACTTTCCGAAGCAGCAGCGGTAACTGATGATGCACCATGATGATGGTGAAGAGGACAGATATGGAGAGAAGTGAACTGAGCGCCCTCAGATATCCAATAGCTATCGCGCGCACTCGCCTGAGAACCTTCTAGGAAATCGGTTGATATGTATGCTAAATCTCGTAGTTTCTTTGTCAATGTTGCGCACCTTCTTTCATATCTCCATGCTTACACTGCTTGTCCTCCTATCTTCACACCCACAGGTGTTACGCCACGCTACGCACCGCTCGTTGGTCATTTTGGATGAACTGGGGCGCGGCACTTCGACCTTTGACGGCACCGCCATTGCTCACGCGGTGGTCGACCATTTGGCCAATCAGATCCAATGCCGAGCCCTCTTTGCCACCCACTACCACAGCTTGGTGGAAGAATGGGGCCAGCCGAGCTACAAGCATCAGGTAGTTAAGAGGGGGGGGGTAATTGGGCGTGCGTGCTTGCTTTTTTCTTTTAAAGACATTTGGCCCCTTGCTCTTGTACGTTGGCGTGTAGGGAAAGCATGTGCATTTGTTACTCTTGAGAGGCTAGATTAGTTCGCACCCGTTCCTTTGTGACACCTCGCCTATGTGTTTATGTGTATGTGTGTAAATTAATGCCCTAATGATTTTTTTTTCCCCACGCACAGGTATCCCTCGGTCACATGGCATGCGTTGTCGGGGACGGCACTAACAGCAGCTCATCCTCATCTACTAGTACCAAGGAAGAGGACGCCCTCAGTGCCGCCACCGACACCATCACCTTTCTGTACACGCTGGAGGAAGGGTCCAGCCCTCGGTCGTTTGGCGTAAACGTCGCTCGCTTGGCCAAGTTGCCGCAAGAGGTGCTTCTCAAGCTTACATGTGCACATGTGCTCACGTAACGCACGTGCTCCTCAGGATTTGAATATACTTCTAGCACACCCTTACATGCCGCAACAAATGCCATGCCCCTTGGTAATGGCTCCTCTTTATTTCCCCATCTCACCCTCTTCCCACCCCCCTTGTCTCAGGTCCTAGCCCTTGCTGCTACCAAATCGGCGGCTTTTGAAGACTCCTTGCGAGCTTCAACCCAGTGGCAGGCTACTGTGGAGCTCGGCAAGCGACTACTTCTCGCTGCTGAAGCAACCAAAGACGATGGTGGCAGCAGTGGCGGTAGGGCAGGAACCATGTCAGCAGGTGAAGAGGTGCTCGCGGTGTGGCAGCGGCTTCAACAACAAGAGGGGCCTGCTGCTGGGAGTGCTATGGATGAATAAGGCGCCTCAAGGCCTGGGTATAAGAGTGCCAGAATAACAGATTTTTATATGCTTCGTGCTTCGTAAGGTTTTCTCGTTTCTCAATTGCGAATCCCGAAGCGACGTGAAAATCCTGATAGGAAGCACGATAGCTGAGGCCCGCCATACGCCATAGGCCCATATTAGGCCGTAAGCTATGAGCCACACAGCAATATCCACACGCATTGGTGCTTGGAGCTTGGTGCCTTTAAACATCAAACCTCGAAACTTAAGACTTCCGACTTTCCCGAAACGAAATATTGTAGATAAAGATAAAGCTCAACGTTGATTTTGCTCTACTCTACTACGTTCTATGTATCAGAGATCAGAGACGAATTAGAACAATATTGGCGAATTAGAACATAGTTCGAAATTAAAATTGCCCTCCTTATTTCTAAATTATATAAGTCAGAAGGCAAGTGGGCATTGCCCATGTCAGAAAGGCGCCTAAAGGCTAAGAACTTCAAGCAGCAACGGCAGTCAACAAGACAGTTACAGCCCACGGATAAGAAATCCGGGGTGTGGCTAGCTAGCAATCAGAAAGGAATTTCCCTGCATCGATTTCACCCTTTTCTAACGCTTGTAGAGGTAGGCGCCCATCCACTCCTCGTAGGGTTCTTCTTCTTCGTCGTCGTGTGCTTTCCCCGCCCGATGTGCCGCTGCCATCGCCTCTTCCGAGGTATCTTTCGCTTTCACTTCCTCGGCGATGCCCTCAAGGATGCGCTTCACGTGCTTGGTAGCCACCGCCACTTGCGACGCAGTGCCCACCACCACCACGCTCTTGTTCTGGGACCACTCCCGCGGCACGTAGACTCGGGCCTTGCTGTCGCCCTGGATGTGGCGAATGTTGCTCCCCGCCCGGCCGCAGAACCGCGCGATTTGCCACTCGTCCACCTTGAACTCGGCGTGGGTCATGCCGGGGTGGGTGGTGGGGGAGTAGTACTGGTGCAAGATCAGCTTGATGGCCTCTTTGGCTGACGTCACTCCTTCCTTAGGGCCCGCCACCACCACTTTTGCAGGCTTCTCGGCTTCGCCTGACTTCTGCACCTGACACGGGGCACAGCACATGCAAGTCACGAAAATAACAATCAATAGAGATTACGTGATGACAGAAACTCAAACGACGAAAAAAAAAAAGAAGCGAAGAATAATTTTGCACTGAGAAAGAAGCTAGAAAAAAGGCTGTCCGGCGAGTGTGGTAATGCAATCATCAGTGACAACTTGAAACAGCAGCTGCAGCCTCCATACCTGCGTCGGGAAGTTCACATGCACGCCACAGGCATCGCGCAGCGCCTTGACCACCGAGCCGCCGGTGCCAATCAGATCGGGCACCGACCGCGGCGGCACTTCCAAAATCGACTCTACGAAGCCCGACTCACCCGCCAGCTGGGGTGCATGGGGAGACGGTCAAACACACAAAAAGAGGGAGGAAACAAGGATGCAGTAGGTGAGCTAGCGCACGATAGGAGTTTGCAGTAAAGTGGTTTGCGCAAGAACTTCTCATTCAAAACCTAAAAAACAGTTAGGAGCCTTGCAAAATACACGCATCAGAAGTAGTCACAACCTTGGCGCTGTAGCCCTTGCTGCACAGTTCAGTGATCATTTTCTCGGCCAATCGGAGCGCCGACTCGTCAGGTCCCGTGACCTTCACTTTCGCCGACTTGGCCAGCTCTTCGGTGGGCTGCACGTCAACCCGGCACCCGCTCACGTCCTCGATGCGCTTCAGAGTGGCACCTTTCGGCCCAATCACCACGCCCACCTTCTTGGGATCCACCAACACCACTTTTTCAGGTGTCGCCTCTACCGGGGCTGCTGCTGCTGCGGCGGCTGGCGCAATGGCAGTTGAGGGGGTAGCGTAGGTGGCGCCAGGAACCACGGGCTTCGCAGGCTCTGCAGCAGCGGCGGCAGCTTCCAGGTCTTTGGCTTTGGGCTTTTTTACTTTCTTGGTGACCGACTCCCACCCGTCCTCTTCCAGTGGCGGCGGCACCGCCTTAGGGGCTGCTGGCTTCGCCTCCACCGAGGAAGCTACAGCAGCAGCAGCAGCAGAAGAAAGCTCTGGGGCAGCAGCAGCCGGTTTGCTCTCAACAACAGGCTTTGGTGCTGCGCCGTTCTTCTTTTTCTTGTTCTTCTTGGAGGGCGCCTCGGCTGGAGCAGGAGCTGCTGGCGCAGCCTTCACAGGAGCTGGAGCGGGTGGGTAGTCGGGGTCCTGCGATGCTTCAGCCGCTGGAGGCGCGCTCGCTACGGGTGCTGCTGCTTTTTTACTAGCAGCTCCTTTCTTGCCCTTCTTTTTGGACTCTACTGGCGCAGCTGTCTCGGCTGGGGCAGGTTTGGGTGCAGGTGGAGGAGGAGGAGCTTTCTTGGCAGGCTCTGGTGCGGACGGAGTCTTTTTCGGCGCTGCTGGCTCTGGCGGAGAAGGCTTCGACGAGGCTTTCTGCTTTTTCTTGTTCTGCTTGCTTGGCGGAGCCCCAGGCTCGCCCATGTTGTTCAAGATAGCATCCTTATCCGAGCTATCGGAGGTGCAGAAATAAACTGATGATACCACGACCACGACGCCTCCCACTATAACCGGTAAAGCTGACTGAATTGACATTTTACCTACTACTTTGTCGAATAATTTATTGAGTCGGTAGCTTGAGACCGGCCACACCTGCAGTTTTAGAGGTCGCGAAGGTGCGGTGAGTGATTAGCAATCTCGAGCCACGTGTCCGGAAACCTCGTCCATCCTACGATTCAAATGAGTAAACTACTATAGCAACAGAACCTCACCTTTCTGAATGGAAATACTTAAGCGTTAGCTTAAGATGACGATAACAAGAACTTAGGCTGTAATAGCTGCAGCAGTGGCACAGCGTATGGCTGTGAAGGGGCAGTGAGCAGTGAGCAGTGAGTGGTGCACGAAACTGAAAGACTGAAAGTGAAAGGTGGTGGTGGTGAATGGTGAAGGCGAAAAAGGAAACAGTCATTAAACTATTTCCACCCTGTAAGTTCAGAAGTTAAAACCAAGGGTATATATACCCTTGTTAAAACCACCAGCTCCCCGTTTGGGGGAGGCACTGGCGGTGTACAACAACACGACAACACGAAAACAATGGTGTGTGCCGCAGTAGCCGCGTGCTGAAATGACCATGGACATTGTCTTTCACTATACCCGTGTTCTATAAGTGGGTGAATAGATGGGTAGCGGAAGCTGCGGCTGTTTTTTTGCAGCGCTTTCTTGTCTGTGCTCTGAGAATTTTCTCATGAGCGCCGCGGTGTCGACATCGAGTATATTTCACTTAGCCTTTCCTTCGCCTGTCCACAGAATCCGATTTCGTCGATGATTAAGGGCATGATGGAGAGTCCCGCGGAGCGCGAGGCGGTGTTTGAGCAGCGCATCAACCGCAACCAGGCTAACTGCAAGGCCATCAGAGAGGAGTGGGCCGCCCCCAACCACCAGGACGGCGAATGGCAAGTGGTACGTACATCCGCGCACACACCTGGTCGGCTCTCTCTCGGCGGGACATCTGCTAGTCGAGCTTATGTTACTATGATTTGCGTCTATTTGTGGTTCCAATCGAGGTTCTGGATGCTTGTATTGAGGTGTAGTGATGACTTTTCGTTGTCTGTTTGCCGTTTTGAAGCATGCCTCTAAAGATAGGCGTTTTTGAAGTAAAGGATATGGCGACTCTAGCAGAGTTTGGCTCCTGTGTGTAAAGTCTAGTGTCTCTAGATAATATGTTGATTTATTCTTGCTTCTACTGTGACTGCCCTCCGCTCTTGTTTGTTCTGTGTATTTGTTCTGTGTAGCCGGCGCTGAGGAAGACTCAAAACACTGCTTTCGTCGGCGGGTGAGTGCTCAAAACTTTTTATGGATTCTTGTTCTTGTCTGCTCGGATGCTCGAGGAAATTTCATTAAATCTCTGTTTATCTCTTTCTTGTTATTCCACTGCCTCATGCAGCCATCGGCCTCTCTCTCATTACCTTCAAATTTGATGTATTTTTACAGGTATGTTAGTGCGTCCGGACAGCCGTTCACGAAAGGACCTTACGACGCTGCTCTCCTTCACTACATGGGCAAAGCAGGCAAAAACGCAGGAGATGCGCAGTAAGAAGACTTTTTGCACTACACACGAACATTGTTGATGGAAAAGATTGGGGAATCTTGAGCAACTAGCACGCAGGTAGCGGACAGGAGAAGAAGTTTACTCTTAGAAGCGAACTCTGACGCAGGTTGTGCCGCTTCCTTTTGTAGGATTAAGGATTCTCTTAGATCACCAACCACATGAAAGACCTTTGGCCTTTGGCTTTTCTTGCCTTTCCTTGGATTAAAATGAATAGTCGAGATGGAGACGCCCGTCGGCAGCAGGGGTGAGGTTGAGATTCCCGTTTCGGCGTTTCCGCGGAATTCCCGCGCGATGGCTAAAAAATTCACTTTACGTGGTAATTCCGCGGTATTCCGTGCCGTGGTCATTAAGGCACTGCTTAATTCCCGTCGCGAAAATTACGTCTGATTGGTAAAAAATTCCCTTTCCGCGGGATTTCCAGCGGGAAACCGAACTTAAGTCGGCAGATAAGCAGTCTAGTCTAGTCTAGTTAATACTCTCCCAAAAACAAACAAAGAAAGACAAGTACACAGCAGTCACAGAGGCACATAAAGAATGCACTTGAGCTGCAAATGCGCTAGCGAATTCGCTCCAGAAGGCCAATTAAGGCTCCAACTGGCGCCTTTCCTCCGAAC
>Ga0307930_1002164_pt1 | contig 15120 bp, 16 predicted proteins | sample OrgLakmetageno46_FD_203161 | JGI IMG/M metagenome (GOLD analysis project Ga0307930, IMG submission 203161) | Saline water microbial communities from Organic Lake, Antarctica - #46 | ecosystem: Environmental > Aquatic > Non-marine Saline and Alkaline > Saline | place: Antarctica: Organic Lake... | reverse complement strand
ATCACCGGAACCCCCATTCAACCCGGGATAAAACTAGCTAGTAGCAGCACAGTTCTTCTCTCGGATTTACTGAGTGTGTTTTTCCCCTCTTTTTTCTTTTTATACCATACTAGTGAATTTTTTTTTTAAAATTCAGCCAGCCAGCAGCAGTGCGGTGACAACCATCCCTCACCTTCTGCATTTACACTAGTCCTCTTGAGCAAAGAATCTGACCCATGAAGTTCCACACCGCACTGTTCTGCTTGCAAGTGTCTTCCGTGTGTGCTTTCTCCCCGACGCTGCAACGCTCTTGGGTGGCTCGCGCCCACCCTGTGGCCGCGTCGAAAGATGCGATAGAAGCTTACAAAATAGCTGAGGTAGGTCGGCCAATAATTTGAGGATGGACTAGGCCTGAGAGATACCGACTAATCATGGACAAGTAAAGACTATTTGAAGGATGCAGGCAGTACAATACTCTGCCTTTGAATTCCTTTAACCCTCTAAGCTTTCTCGAGCCTTCCCATATTTGCTTTAAGAATCTAAGTAGAAAATCTTTGCTTAATTTGATTCACTCGTGGAACTATATCGCTACCTCTTGTGATCAACAGGAAGCGACTGCAAAGTTCGGCGTCACATCGCCTGAAGCACGCCTGGCTTGGGAAGACGTTGAAGACATTGAAAACCAGGTGAGCTCGTATTCTATTTTCCCGAAGAACTTTCCTGCAATTCAGGAATCTTCTCTTGCGCTTGAAATTAGCTAAGATTTCTTCCGCTCTTCCGACACAACGGACTATGATATGTTTCTTAAAAGCTTACTCTCACATATTTGTCTTTGAAAGGGTGGAGCGATTCACTTGGACAGTTTGAAGGCAACTTTGGAAGAAGAATGCGCCGATTTGTCGGCCGAGAGCAGGTGCAGAGAGTTTGAGAAGAATATGGACTCCCTCGCGCAGCTCACCAATGCAGCCAAGGTCAGTGAATTTGAGCGAATCCAACCTCTTTCCCGCCTTTCTACTTCGATTTGTGCCTCCACTTCTAGAAGCACGTAATTTTTTTGTTTTTATTGAGGAATGCAAAGTTGCGTTTTTGTCCTGAAGGTTGCTTCTTCGCAATTGCGTGGTTATTTGCGTGCAGGTGGTTAACTCCCAGATCAAGAACGAGCTCCTCAAGCTGCAGGCCTTCAAGCTCGACTCCTTGACCGCAGCTGCGTCGGCCGTCAACTCGGAGGCCTACTTCGCAGCCAAGGCGGCGGCCGAAGCGTGCACTCCCGGCTCGAAGGAAGCCGCCGTGGCATGGGAAGCGGTTTACGACATTGTGGAGTCCGCCGACGACAAGGAAGTGAACATGGGGTCCCTGGAAGAAGAGTGCTTCCTGAATAGTTCCGAAAAGTGAGTTTCTTATTCAAAAGTACTGCCCACTTATTGCGACAATCAACGAAATTCAGCACTTTTCAACTCCTGTCGGTGTACTTGAAGTGAAGGTTGTAATGCCTTTTTTGACTTCTTCAACAATTTTTCTCGTATTCTCCTTTCTCTGTCTGCTTATCGTATCATTCGTCCTTTACAACTCAGGTGCGTCGATTACCACCTGGCTATGGATGAGCTCCACAGCGCCATTGTTCGGGCCGAAGGCTCTGCGTTCAGCAAAGCTCAGTACTAAGAAGACTGCAGCTACAATATTTTGAAGCGGCGGCAAAAGTTGTCTGCATGCACAACGCACACATGCTTTTAAAATTTCCAAGTAGATTCCTCGCTGGTGTTGACGCAAAGCCCACCTTTTCATGCCATTGCATTTAGCTGACTGGATATCAAATCGTGTTATTCAAGGGGCTGGCCATTACCACTTCGAACTGCGTACTGGCACTGTTCTCTCCTTTTCTCGGTAGAAACTTATGCCCATACTCCCTAATTCCGATGCACGAAGTCAAAGCCACCTACTTGTACATGGATTACGAACTATAGATAACGAGGCGATATGCCTGGTCTTTATCTGTAAATATGGCGATATACCTTTAAAGCTATATCGTCAGATCGAAATTCTACTAGAGATAGAGATATCCTATATGGAGAAGTTCCCCGAAACAACGAGAAAGAGCAAACAAAACAAGGATAGAAGGAGAATGATTTCTGCATATCCACCCGCAAAAGGCGGGGCGCGTCTAATTGGCATGCTCTACTCGATTCAAAAGTGACGACGCCAGCGCACTTAGTTAATGAAAGTTTGGGAGTGAAGTCCCCTTTCTGCCTAAACCCATTCCCGCGGCTTTTGGAAGCAATCAATGATTTCAGCCTCGGGCGAGCCTGGTTTTACCTGATGAGGAAGAATTAAAACATGCGCAAATGAGGTGCACTTCGCAAGATTTGAAAAAAAAACTCGAGCAACTCACTCTTATCATCCAATTCTAGGAACCTAATTTGCGAAAGACTGGCTTCTTTACAAACACATAGTAGGAACAGAACATTACTCTTTTTTCAATAGCGTTTTTCAGTATGCAAGATCTCATGAAAGGAGAATAAGATAGTTCTAGCCATGACTACAGTCACTTACTTGGTGGTTGTATTCCCAGCGCGCCGTTTCGGGCAGCGACATGAGGATCGACTCAATGCGGCCGCCCGTCTTGAGGCCAAACACCGTGCCGCGATCGTAGACCAAGTTAAACTCCACATACCTGGAACAGCATTTGTGACAGCAACAGCAGCAGCAGCATCATCAAAAGTTAAGCGAAAGCGCCTCAATTCGCAAACCAAACCATCGAGAGACTAAAAAGAAGACGTCCTATTAGCGCACGTTGTATGTTATCTACATTTTTGAAGAAGTAGGTTCTTACCGGCCACGGCGCATCAACTGCCATTCTTTCTGTTCTTTGGTGTACTCGTCGTCTTTGTGGGCCGCCACAATCGGCACGTACGCATCCACCACGCTGTTGACGCACTCCTTGGAGAAGGCAAAGTGCTGCTCCGGGTCCTTGTTGCACTGGTCGTCGAAGAAAATGCCGCCCAAGCCCCGGGTTTCGCCGCGGTGCTTGATGTGGAAGTATTCGTCCGCCCACTTCTTGAACTTGGCGTAGTACTCGGGGTCGTGCTGTTCGTAGGAGGAGCAACAGCACCGCCAAAGAATGTTTTTTTGCAGGGGGAGGCAAGGAGCAAAAGGAATTGAGGTATGCAAATATTTATGTACAGTACATTTGTTGAGAGGCAAAGTTACCCCCTCTCAAGCAGAGAATTGACACTGGACTGCAGCAATTTTGACAAAAGCAAGGTAGTGAAGTGTGCGGTGTAAAACCTTGCCGCAGATGGTCTTGTAAGTGCCGTGGAAGTGTTTCATATCCTCGAGGTTGAGGTAGCTCGGCGTGATGTCAGTGCCGCCGCCGAACCACCACGCACCTCCGTCCGTCTCAAAGTACCTATTAGGAGAAGTTTCGATGCAGGAAAAGCACTTTAGCAATGAGGCAAGTGTGAAACAATGCTGCACCCCCTTGTCTAATGTACACTATTATGTTAAGAGCCCAGAAACGGTTTCACAGAATTGCACGAGTCAAAACAGATGGGCATACAAATGAGTGACATCAAACAAGAAAGCGCTTTCGCGAGCGAGTCAAAACAATCGCACGCCTATAATGCTGCGCCAATCATCTGACGCCTGCTTATTTACCGGTAGTTGAAGTGCATGGTGGGGGCAAAGGGGTTCTTGGGGTGCATCACCGAGCTCAAGCCGCACGCAAAGAACGGCACGCGCTCGCCCGGCGCCATCCCTTTGGCCCGGTCCGCGCCTCGCTCCGTCGACGCAGCCAGCGCCTCCGGGGGCATGGTGCCGTACACCACCGACAGCGAGCAACCGGCTTTTTCGAACACGTGGCCGTCGGCCATGACCCGCGAAATGCCCCCGCCGCCGTTGGGGCGCTCCCACACGTCTTCTTTGAAGGTGCCCGCGCCGTCCAGCTGGTAGGCGCGTGAGGGACGGGAGAGAGAGAGATTGAATAAGACAGAAAAAAAAGAAATAGAGGACTTGCATAAAGACAAGAAATAAATTAGAAAGGATCAAAATTAGACGGTTTATTTAAGCCTCGACAGGCGAAAGTATTTCTTGCTAGCAGGAATGCAAGCTTGGCAACCGAAAAACACTCACAAAGATGGCCTCCTTCAGTGTTTAGAACGCTAGAATTGACACTACAGCATTCCATTATAACTTTAAACTCTAAACTAAACTTAGACCCTAATTAACATAGCTGAACTACACGTGTACACGTTTGTATGCATGTGTCAAGCATGGGGTAGCGGTAGCCTTGGAAGCTGAGGAAGGAGCTACGTATTACTCAAAAGAGTGTTTACCTCCTCGATGGCTTTGCAGATGGAGTTCTGAGCGTCGCGGCACATGGCTTCAAACTTGCGGCGCATAGACTGCAGAAAGGCAAAAAGAAGAAAAGAGAAGTTGACGAAGGTTTTTTTTATATATGCAGCAAAATGTAAAGGAGAAAAGTAGTGCGAGACATCACTGATAAGGAAGGTTACACAAACTTTGGTGAATAGGCTAGATATGTTGGCGACTAGGAACTGACCTCGTCGCCTTCTACGCCGCGAACCAAGGTATCTGGAGCCTCAGTGATGGCAACGTGCGAGTCCCATCCGATGTTGCCCTTTCGTGAATGAAAGTAGGCAGCAGAAGGAAAACAAAACATGAAGAACGCAAGTGGGTTATACGTCAGAGTTAGTCAGTGGATATGTAATTTTGTCGGCAAAATATACCAATTATGGCTCCTACTAGAACTAGTTTAGGAAACATTGCGACTCATCGGTATTCATCTAACCTCGGAGACGCCAGCCTTGTTGCCGCCTTCAGTGGCTGCCACAGCACCAGGCACCGCACCACCTCGCATTGGAGGAGACACCCAAGGCTTGGCTACCACAAATGCGCCGGCTGGTGCGGCAACCATAGCGAGGGACGACAGCGTAAACTTCATGGTCTTTTTGGGACTCGTAGCTCTCGAGGTGCCAGAGGGTCGCGACGGGAGAGCAATCTTCGCAAGGTACACTCACTACAAAACAGGGTCTACAAAAATGTAGCTTCAAGCTCATAAATCCGAAGAATCTGCTCAAGAGCAGAAAAACCGAAACTGTAGTATCAACATTTGAAAGCTTTTTGAGCTTTTGCACTTCTCCTGAAGCTTTAGGAAGGACGACAGCCTGCTCCTGTAGCTAGCTTTAAGTCTACGCAATGGCCCACCATTTCTATATGTCCACGGCTCAGAAGCCCACGGCTGTTACGCATGCACTGTCTTGCAGGTTTGATTTTAACGCGGTGTGCAATTTTTGTGAGGATACACTCCTTTCTTCAGACCGATCTCTGACTTTTCTGCTTGCCCCCCCCCCCCACTCTACCCAGTTTGGCGGGAAGCAGCAGCATCCAAGACGCACCTTTACACTTGGTGGTGGTGAAAGGCACGTGGCTCGAAATACACCTAGTCAACCAAATCAACCCATCTAGCGGCAGTGGCGATGGCGATAATGACGATGACGACGCTTCTGCGGGGTTGTCTCTCCTGTGTGAGGCACCCTTGTATGGGACGGTGGCGGTCCTGCAAAAGTTCCGGCCCGAGGGCGAGCCACAAGACCGCTTACTTATTGTCACGGTTTGTTTAACACTATATATTCATGAACATGTACTTATCCGATTTCATACCTTGTACGTCATTGCGTGCTCACAATATTCACTTTTAAAAAGACTTGTGCTTTCCCCGTTCGCGCCTGATGGCCCTACATGTCTCTGGCCACACAGGAGCGGCACCATTTCTGCGTACTGGGCCTAGAAGTGAGCGGTGGGGTTTGGCAGATGAGCACGCTTGGGCATGGCGACCTCCGCGATCGAGTCGGGCAGCCCGTTGACAGCGGGTACGAGGGAGGGAGCTCCCACATCCTAGCCAGTGATAGCTGTATTCTAGGTTACGTAACCTAAGATAGTACGTACCTCCTATGTGCCAACACTAGTCTATTGTAGCTAGACTTGTCATGCCTTCACTCCGCCCCTACCACCTCACCTGCCATCTCCTCCTCCCTACGCACATGTACGCAGGCCATTAGCGGTGGTTGATCCAGCAGGCAAGATCGCCGCACTCCACTTGTACGACGGACTGTTGAAGATCATGCCTCTGCCCACCGCTGCTGCTGCGGCTGAGGCCCTTTTACTAGGCGCTAGCAGCAGCAGCAGCAGCGCTATAGGCGCAGCCACGACGGAGCCCTACACTGCACGCTTGGACGAGCCTTCGGTGGCTGACTTGTGCTTCTTGCATACTTCCCCAGCAGCCAACCCCGCTTCTATGAGCGCTGCCTCAACTGCGCCATCGCCGCCGCTCCCTGCCATTGCTGTGCTGTACGACAGTGGAAGTAACAGCAGCAGCGGCACCCGAGTGCGCAAGCTCAAGACTTACAGCGTGGGTGACAGGGACCAAGAGCTGATGGCGGGGCCGTGGCCCGTCACTGGTAGGCTGAATTACCCCCTTGCCATTTATCTATGATACACTTCCACCTGCCACTAGATTCCAATAGTTCCCCTCGCTTGTTTACTTTCTTGCTGGCCTTTGAATATCCTTTAGAATTGTTTCCTCGTTGACTTTGTATTTTCGGTGCTCGTCTGCTAGATGTCGACGCTGGCGCTGCTCTCCTGGTGCCTGTGCCGCTTCCTCTCGGTGGGGTCTTGGTGCTTGGAGCTGGATTAGTTGCTTACCAACCGCCGCCGTCCTCTAAGATAAGCGCTGCAGCTTCTTCTTCTTCTTCCGGTGCTGGTGCTGGTGGGTCTAGCAGCAGCGAGAGAGCGCGCAGTAGCAGCAGTGCAGCCATGGTCACGGCTGCATTGGACTTCGAGACGGAAATCACGGCTTGCTGCGCGATCGACGAACACGACGAACACAGTGCTACAACGGTTGCAGGAAGCCGTTGGCTCCTAGGCGACTCCCTTGGCCGCCTTCTCGTGCTCACGCTTCACACCGCTGCGACTGCGGCGGCTGACTCTAGTGCCGCTGCTGACTCCGATGCCGAGGAAGAAGAGTCGTCATTGTTGCGGGTCACACGTCTGGGGGTGTCAGTTGTAGGGGGTGAAACGTCCGTGGCAGAAGCGCTGTGTTTCCTGAAGCACACCAAGGGGATGTGCTTTGTAGGGTCCCTCTTCGGCGACTCCCAACTCGTGCGACTGCCCAGCAGCCCCCAACCCCAATCTTCTTTATCCTTGGAAGCTTCGTCATCGTCGTCGTCGTCTTCTTTGAGTGGCAGCAACAACACTTCCTTGCCTTCTCTCGAAATAGTTGAAGAATTCACCAATTTAGGCCCGATCGTGGACTTCGTTGCAACCGACGTCGACGGCTCTTCGCTCAACAGCACCAGCAGTGGTGGTGGCGGTGGGCAGGCTCAAGTGGTGACGTGCAGTGGAGCCGGCAAAGACGGGAGTTTGCGGGTGGTGCGAAGTGGAGTGGGATTCGACGAGCGTGCAGCGGTTGGGATGGCGGGCGTGAAAGGCCTTTGGGCGCTGCGAGACCGCAATCACACGGTGCCGGATGGCGAAGAAGGAGGAGAAGAAGATGGCCTGTTCGACCGTTACTTAGTGACGTCCTTCATTGGCGATACACGCGTGCTGGGACTCTCCGATGAGGACGAGCTCGAAGAGGTGAGATTTGATTAAAGGTGGCATGGAATCATCTCTTGCTTGTTTTATAATGTCAACGTTTGCGTATTTTAGCATGCCTTGTTTAACCGCTTTTTGGTTCCCTTCGCCCTTCTTCCTCTCTCACTCCTGATTAAACTATCCCCTTGTTGAACAAAGGTGGACGTGTCGTCAAGCTTCTTGCCGGGGCAAACTTTGTACACAGCCAATGTTGCCACTGCTGGTGGTGGTGCTGCTGCTGCCGACTCCTCTTCTCCGTCACTGGTCTTGCAAGTGACTTCCGACGGTGCTCAACTCTTGCACAGCGAAGGCCTCACGAAGCTGCCAGACCCACGGGCGCTCTGGTCGGCGCAAAGCTTCACCTCAAGCGACGACGGCGATGATGTTGTCGGTGGTGGCGGTGGTGCAGCAGCCATTACGAGTGCGTGCGCCGCTGGCAGTTCCGTGGTTGTAGCCCTGCGCGGAGGCAGCCTCGTGGCGCTAGCAGTGGAGCCTGCAGCTGAGGATTCGTCGTCCGTCGTGTTGTCCAAGCGTGCCTCGGTGACCTTGGAAAACGACATCGCTTGCCTGGATGTCGCTACAGGTGAAAGTAGTAGTAGTAGTAGTAGTAGTAGTAGTGTAGTAGTAGTAGCAGTGTTGGTGTTGCTTTTATCATGCACCTGCAACTGTCCTGCTTTCCTTTATCATGTTAACAGGGACAACCAAAAACAAATGAGTCACCCACGTACAAACTGCGTGCATATCTGTTTCCATTCGACAAATGTATGCTCCTCTTGAGTGTTAACATGTTAACAGGGACAACCAAAAACAAATGAGTCACCCACGTACAAACTGCGTGCATATCTGTTTCCATTCGACAAATGTATGCTCCTCTTGAGTGTGAGAGCACTTTCTGCCTTCCCCCCTTTTTTTTTCTTCATCTTTATTTGATGATGTCCTCTCCTCTCAAATATCGCAATCAGGCGGGGATTTGGGAGGAAGCACGCCTTCTCTCCTTGCAGTCGGCACCTGGACTGACTTGAAAGTGCATTTACTTGACCCGACCACCCTGCAGACGCTGGCCTTCGTGCAACTTGGCGGCGATAATCAGGTACACAACAAACAAGGTGCTAGCTAAGAAGATTTGCTAACGCAGTGAGCGCATTGTATTTCCCCGCTGCTGTTTTCTTTTAGGTTTGTTAACCCTTTTCTTATTTCTTAGGTACTGTGTCCGTTGTTGACGCACAATTATCTCTTCCTTCATCCAACGAAAATTTATTTGTACGCTCACTGTCCTCTCACATTCCTCTTCTTCGTCGTCTTCTCGCATGTGTTTTTGAACTGAATCTTGTTGTTGTTGTCGTTTAACTGCAGGCACGGTCGGTGTGCTTAGCTGCCGTAGCGGGAATTCCTTCGCTCTTTGTGGGGCTCGGCGACGGCCGCTTACTCTCCTATGCGTTCGAAACACCCAATAATGCTGCGGCTGCAGACGCGGCTACTATGGAGGAAGACGATCTTACCGCAACTTCTGCTTCCACTTCATTGCTACCTGCACCTCCTGCTACCGCTACCTCGGCTCTTCTTCCTCCTCCCCTTCCTGCTGCTGGTGCCACTGCACCACCGCTCGTGGTGGGTGTTCGCAAGGAGCTGAGCGTCGGCGCCACGCCGGTGCTCTTGACCCGCTTCCGGCAAGCTCCTCCTGCCAACCTGCACCCTTCGTCGGCTACTCCTTCTTCCGAAGGAGCTGCTTCTAGCGGGGGTGAGTCATCCAGCACTACTGCCAGCAGCAGCAGTGAAGGAGGAGGTGGAGGAGGAGGTGGAGCGGTTGCAGTGTTTGCGGCGTGTGATCGACCCGCTATGGTGTACGGCGAAGGCGGAAACTACGCCACCACAGCCCCTAGCAGCAGCGACTTCATGCCAGGGCGAGTGCGGCTGTCCTCAGTGGCATGCGGCGGGAGTGTAGCCCACGTGTCGCCGTTCCATGCCAAAGCTTTTCCCCATACCCTTGCCTTTGCGGTGGAGCGCGCTAAGACCACGAACAAAAGCAACAAAAGCAGCAGTGGCAGTGGCAGTGGCTGCGGAGGCATGATGGCTGTAAACGACGACGACGACGAAGAAGTAGAAGGAGACGACGACGACGACAGTGAAGCGCTGGTGATTGGGTCGCTGGAGGCTACGCAGCGCTTACATGTGCGGCGTGTGGGGCTGAGCGGGTGGCAACCCAGGAGAATTTGCCACTTGCCCGAAGCGAAATGCGTCGCAGTGGCGTGCTGTTTTGCGCCGCCAGGAGGTATGGGACTCATTCGTAGATCCATGAATGCTCCCAATTTGAACTCAAGATTGCCCCCCTTCCAATGATCTTCTTGAAGCCTTTTGTTTTCTGATATTCTATGTTTGTTGTCGGTTTTGTTCTGTCATTTTCTTGCGTGTTATATCCGAAACCGTTTCCTTCTTTGTGTCGCTTTCTTCTTCCTTTTTTCTGCAGGCGCCATGGAGCAGCACGCGATTCGTGTCTTTGATTTGCAGTCTTTCGATGAGGTGGCCCACTGGCCGCTGCTCGACGCCGAAGAATGCTTGTGCCTCACGACCACCACTCATCCTGCTTGGAGTGCTGCCTCTTCACTTCACCCCGGTAGCAATACCACTGGTGGTGGCAGTGGTAACATGGGAGACAGCAGCAGTGGTGGTGGTAGTGAATCTGGAGGGGAGTGCATCGTGGTGGGCACGGCATTTTCTGCCGACGACCAAGAATACGAGCCTTCAGCAGGCCGTCTGCTGGTGCTGTCCCTGACGCTTCACAAGAGCGGGCCCGGCAGTTTTGGTGCCGCTACCTCACCGGTACGAACTTCTTCGTCTTCTCGTGGAAGTTTCTCTCCCTCGGGCACCACTGGCAGCAGCAGTGGCGCGACTTTGGAGGCGATGTGCGAGCGAGCGGTGAAAGGCGCCGTGTATGACGTCAGCCCTTTGGGCCATGCGTTGCTTGCCTGCGGCGTTGGGCCGAAGGTAAAGAGAAAAAAAGACAACGCGTATTTACCCCGAATGAAGGAGATTAGGAAAGGAAAAAAACTTCGATCAAGTTGCCGTGCTTTGTGCCTCCAGAAGATATATACAGATCCGATTGTACGCTTAGGGTGAACTTAAATATTTTGTCGTCGGGGTTTGCATATATAAAACAGGTTCAACTCTTCAAATGGGCTCAGCGCGCTATCTTGCCGCCAGGCAGCAGCAGTGGTGAGAGTGGCTCTAGCAGCTCTAGCAGCAACAGCAGTCCGCTGTCTTGGGGCCTCGAGCCGGAGTGTGCTCACCAGGGGCACATTTTGGCACTACACGTGAAAGGCCAGCGTGTACCTGCGAGCCAGCTAGCATCTAAAGCGGCAGCGACAGCATCGTCACAGTCATCATCATCGTCATCGTCAGTGGCTGGAGGTGAAAGAGGCACCGCCTCGTCTTCAGCTACCGCTGCTGGCGCTTCAGCGACGGAGCCATCTTCGGAAGCAACCGCAGCAGCTGCAGAGTCGTTTATCGTGGTGGTGGGCGATCTCATGAAGTGAGTGCTTTTATAGGATACTATTCGTTCATGTTCACCAGAGCATCTTGTAGCTCACAAAAAGTGGGTCCATCTAAATTATCAAAACAATTCCCTGGTTCATTTCTCTCGCATCTATATCTTTGGAATACGTCTGTTTTTTTTGCCTTTACTCCCCCCCTCCCGTGCGCTGTTGAAACAGGTCGGTCTCTGTGCTCGAGTACGACCCCATTGCCCACACCCTCACTGAATCTCTGCAGGACTTCAACAACAACTGGATCACGGCGCTGGAGCCCACGAGCGACAGCGTGTGGGTGTGCGGGGAGCACATGAGCAACTTGCTCACTTTCAAGCGCTCGGCAACAGCACCGAAAGCACGAGGAGGCGAACCTAGCCGGCCCGGATTTGGCGGCAGCGGCAGTGCCAACAACAAGGGGAAGCTAGAAGTGTGCGGCGAGTTTCATCTCGGCGATTTCGTGAACCGTCTCCGGGAAGGTTCTCTGGCAATGCTGCCGCCAACAGCATCCACTAATGTAGGGAATGCGGCGACCACAGCAACAGAAGCGACTGCAGAGTCCGGAGGAGCGACGGCTGAAAGCGGCACAGCAGTGGATGGCAGTGGCGGCGGGCTCGGTGCGAGTTTGTTGTTTGGCACGGTGGGAGGCCGAGTTGGCACGCTGTCGCCGCTGTCCGAAGTGGAGTACCATTTGTTTGTGGGCCTGCAGCGCGCCATTACCAAGGTGAGTTTTGAGGGAGAGGGAGTGAGTGAATGAGGGATAGAGGTACTGGGAGGAATGAATTAAGGGCTTCTTCGATCATTTTTGCAGCGTTTAGGCCATCGTAAGTACTTTTTTGGGGTTTGTTTCCCCCCTCAGGTGGTGCTTCGGGACCCAAAAAGCTACGGTACCCGCGCAGCGGTGGGCAACTTGAGCCACAGCTCGTTTCGGTGCTTTGAGAACGAAGCCAAGTCCAGCGAGTGGCGAGGCTACATCGACGGCGACTTGGTGGAGTCGTTCCTCAGGTATGATATTAGAGGATATCTTCTTGCGTTGCTGCTCTTTGATGAACGAGTAGTTTGAAAGCTGCCATGAGTTTCATGTACAGCTGGCAGCTGATTTGGCTGGGGAAAGTAGTGATCAAGTTTGACAGAACAGTGTACCTAAGGAGGAGAGAGAGCACTCCACTTCTCATCATTCGTCTGCATTGTGTTACCCTTTTTCATTTTTGTCCCAGCCTACCGCCCAAGGCGTCTCTGGCGGTTGTGAAACTTCTGCTGGATGATGGGTTCATTGGGCCTAACTTCTTGTCGGCGAGCGCGTCGGGCACAGATAGTGGGCGGTTACCTGCACTTGAAGTGCAAGCAGAGCTCGTTCGCCACATCGAAGAAATGGCACGCCGGCACTAATTGGAGTGTGCCAGCACAGCCAGATGTCATGAGCATGGCGCTTGTGGCTATGTGCTCTTTTGTGTACTGCACATTCCAATCAATTGAAATGTGGATTGGTGGCTGGTGGCTGCGTTCCACTATTCTAGGAATTAAAATTCGAGGTCGGTGTACTTTTAATTGGATTATAATAATTAGCGTTATGGCATTAATCAAAAGGAACTTCCAAGAAACAAGTAACATTGAAGTTAAGTTAGAAGAGCTTAGAGTTTCCGATTTCGTTTTCGAAGGGATTTCGATTTCGAGGGCGCGGAGATCGGAGATTCCAAAATTCCAAAGGAAGTGGTCAGTTTGGACTGGTTTGGATACGTTTCAGTCACAAAAATCATCGCCAAACGTTCTTTCACTTTCACCTGTCGCGTCGTTGAGATTCATCCACAGAACCTTGACACACAACTTCATCTGCCGCAGTTCCTAGCAGATCTTTCAACTGCGCTTTCACTGTATAGATCTGCATTACGGCCACAAATTCAAACACAAATATGTCTCAATTTAAGTGCATCACTATGGCGCTGTTCCTCGCGAGTTGCCAGCAGGTATGTTTCAAAAGTACTCATAAACGACAGAGGATTCAATTACACAGGATGAATACACAGAGGCGTTCCACACCGCTGCCACTACCACTGCAAAAAACAATTAAATATGATGATTATTCATCGTTTTGATTGTCTTCATTTTATAATTGTGGCAGGTGGTCTCGAAAACTGTGTACTATGACACGTGGCGCGCGTCGGAGTCCTTGCCCATTCCGCTCTCCGACATGTCCGCCAACACGGTCGGCGACAAGATTTACCTCATGGGGGGATGCAGCAGTGACCAGATTGGCTACGTTTGTCCTTCCATCAGCAAGGACGTGTTCATTTATGATCCAACCAAGGGCACTTACGAGACCCTGACTGACGTGCTGCCGCGGGCGCGGTACCGCCATGCCGCTGCTTTGATTGGCACCAAGCTGTACCTCATGGGCGGCCGTGACTTGAGCGACAACATCATTGAAGAGGTCGACGTGTTTGAAACCACCGACCAAACTTGGACAACTTCGCCGTATGAATGGACTTCAGCCCAATCGGACAACGACGCTTTCGTGCTCGACGGTAAAATTTACGCCATTGGTGGTTATGACGCCACCTATGCTGCGACCGCCAAGACGGACATTCTAGAACCTGACGTGGGCTGGACCTTGGGTACGGCCCACACCACAATTGCTGACATGACAGTCACCCGGGGCGACTTTGCAGTGGTCGAAGGCGAAGGCGGCCTGGTATACGCGTTTGGCGGCTGGAGCGACTCCAACAATTTCTGCACCCCGCTGGCGTCGGCTGAAGTTTACGACCCCAGTGCTGACACCTGGACGGCCATCGCCGACCTCGACGTGGCTCGTGGGGACAAGGCCTCGGGCGCGCTGCACGGGCGCATTTTTGCGGTGGGCGGCGAAAACAAGGAAAGCTGCGACACTTCCGGCAGTGCCGTGCCTCTCCCCGCCTCGGCAGTGACTGACGTGGAAGCGTACAACCCCAGCTCCAACGAGTGGGAAGTGGTAGCAGACATGCCGGAGTCGGCATTTCGCTTTGCCTCGGCTACTTGGGAAAACACTATTTTCATTTTCGGCGGCCAGAAGACCGCGCGCTTTTGCGTGCAGTACAACGCAACTTGCAACGAGCTCATCAACGCCACCTGGGGCTTCACGGAAGAAGTGGAAAACACCAGCGACGGGCTCTCTGCGGGCGCCATTGCCGGTGTCGTGATTGCGTGCCTCGTGGTGGTCACGGCTGCAGTGGCCTTTATCCGCCACGGCGGTGCGTGCGGGGGCAGCAACTCCTCACCTTCCTGCGACGCCGTCGAAGTGAACCAAAACCAGCTGCAAAAGTTCAAGGCAAACGAAGCGGGTGACTTTGAGGCGGGCCCCGGCCATTAAATGGTTTGGAGATTAACGATGAAGAAGAATTCGCATGAATGGCCAGAAAGAGGGTCGTGTTGGAATCGGCGAGAGAAGCACACTGCCCATTCGCCTCTCCGTCTCAAGGAAGGTTGAAATGGAGATCGCAGCCCCAAGCGTGTTTCGACTAGACTGGCCCATAGATAGACCGAAGAGGAGTTAGAAAAGGGCGTTCGGTTTGTGCGTTATCCTGAAATGCACGGACTTACTTGTGCCATAATTCAGGTGTATTGCCGATTGCCGCGTTTCGTGATGCTATATACCGCAGCATATAATTACAGTGGTTACGAAGTTGTCGGAATGCGATTCCTAATTGCGGCCGACATCGTCTACCAACCACTGAGCAGCGAGCTCGCACGGCGAGCTGGATGCGAACAGACCGAGCCACGGGCTCAATCGGAGGAACTTCGGAGAGTTCCAAGAGAATAATTACTCTACACACAAGAGTGCTGCCAGAGAGAGCACTAATATATACACAAAAAAGTGTATATACCGAGAAGACAACGCACCGAAAAGACACAACCACGGGGTTGTCACAAAAATGCGCTGACGTTGCACCAAACGGGCCGCTAGGGCCCGCACTGCTTTGCTAATAATAGTACCAAGCCA
>Ga0307930_1002163_pt1 | contig 15120 bp, 17 predicted proteins | sample OrgLakmetageno46_FD_203161 | JGI IMG/M metagenome (GOLD analysis project Ga0307930, IMG submission 203161) | Saline water microbial communities from Organic Lake, Antarctica - #46 | ecosystem: Environmental > Aquatic > Non-marine Saline and Alkaline > Saline | place: Antarctica: Organic Lake... | reverse complement strand
CGTGCTGCTGCTGCCTTTTTTTTTTTTTTTTGAAAAGTTACCTAATACTTTACACTCGTGTCTTGCTGCATTATCACTTCTTGTCAGTTTCCCCTCCACCTTGGTATACATCATTCCTTCCTTGCGTGCATTCGTCAGCTTCGTGTCTCGCCACCGCGGGCATGCCTACGAGCGCCGGCACCGTAGCTTGACGTTTTGGACATCCACTGAACAGCTGCGTGTCCTGGGAGGTGGCGACAAGCAAGAAGCTGGTAAGTGTTCTCACATGATGGAGTGAGTAGAGGAAGTTGAAAAGTAGAGTTTTTTTTCTATTTTCAATCTACTCATGCAAAGAATCGTTTCTGTCTACTCCATTCTCACCTTCCTCTCGCGCTTGTTTGACAATTAAAAATCGAACTCTTGCTTCTTTCATAATATATTAGATCCCTGGGTGTCCCTCGACGGCATCCTCCCGCGCGACGCCTCGCTCAGCCACTTTGCTGACCAGGTCCTGTACTATGTTACTACTATTAGTTTACTGTCTCTTTGAATCTCTCTTGGCTTATTCTTTCTATTGGCAGCCCCTGTGAATAATTGTTGAAGTACATTGCCGCTTTCTCTTCCTCTTGGCCTTATTGCAATGTTCCAGTTCATTTTATGATCATAGACTTCTATCCTTCTATCCTCTATATTGGTCTCCTAATCTTTACAGGCAGTGGTCAACCTCAAGAGCGATTTCGCCGGCTTCAAAGCGGGCACTCTCTTGACCTGCCCCATGGCACAACTCCTGCAGCAAGCCGCCGCCTCTGCCTCTACCAAGGGGAATGACAAGGACGACAAGGATGGGTCTGCAGAGGCCTCGACGTTTCAATCGCTGCCGTGGCAGGTGATGTTTGCCCCTTCTGCTCGAGAGTCTCTCGCGGGCTGGACCCGCACTCAAAACTACTTGGTGGTTACTACGCTCGACAACGTGAAGTCCAAGGTACTAATGTATATGGATATGCTGTACAAGTGTAGGCTGGCTGTGCTTTCGGTATGATATTGGCAACCTTCTGTGACGCTGCATAGCGAGCTATGAAATGTTAACCCCTCCGCTTTTCTCTTTGATAAGGTGGCGTTTTGGGAGTTCAAGGACGACGGCGCCAAGAGCGCTGCTGGACCCAAGTTTCAGTTCAGGGGAGAGGAGCCCGAGGGAGCTGCCCGAGGATGCTCGGTGTCCCCCGTGGACGATGATGAGTCGGACATGATGTTCTGGGTCACCAGTGGCTTCACTCAGGTACAATACAAGTTGCGATGTACATATGTTTATTGAATGCGTGTGTGCGGGGGGGGGGGGTAGCGAATGTTTGTGTGCATGTGTTTGAAATGCTTGATCTCGAAGAATGCATATTTCTATAACTAACGAATAATCACTTCCTCTTGTTGCCCGCAGCCGTCCACCTTGAGCCTTGCAAACGCGAAGCAAGGCCCAGAGGGGCTGGCCTCTGCAGAGCAACTCCGCGCGCTACCTTCCATGTAAGAATATGTCATGTGCATCACAGCGCACGCGCGCGCACACAGTATAGCTAATTAAGTGTCTAGGCCATATCTCTGAAATTTTAACACATGTCAGTTAGTTTTCTTAGTGGCTGGAGTAGCATTCTTCCTTTTTATATTTGGGAGCGCGAGGGGGGGTGCGTGTGCTTGTGTGTACCTTACACATGTGTCTACTCGTAGGTTCAATGCTCAAGGGCTAGAAGTGTCCCAAGGGATGGCCACCTCGAAGGATGGCACGCAAGTAAGTGAATGATAATAATGATGTTGATCTCCCTGTAACTTTCGAGAGGTATTCTTCGCCTCGTTTGATTTTTCTCAACTGTCTCTTTGCTCGTTTATTCAAATTCCTCTGGTCCCTGAGTTCATTTGGTGAATTCTTTCTGCACTCCTGTTTTCTTCTCTGCTAGTGTATGAAGTATCGGTTTTCCGTATTTCACTCTAATATGCAATGATTCTTCAGGTTCCCTACTTCATGGTGAAATCCCCCGGTGCGAAACCTAGCCCCACGCTGCTCTACGGCTACGGTGGCTTTCGCATCTCGCTGGAAGCGAGCTACCTGTCCACCGTGGGCGCTGGATGGTGCGCTCATATGCAGCAAAGAATTTTTTCTCAAATAGTTATGTTCTTGTTTGGTTTTATTCTTTCATTATTCTTTTTGCAGCCTTGCTCTTTGTCATCTTTTCTCATTGCGAAGTTATCTCATGCTAATTACCTTCCTATCTCGCTTCTTACTCTTCAACCATCCTTGACTCTTCGCAATGTGCTTCCTCCCGAAAAGGCTCGAGCGTGGGGGCACCTTCGTGCAGGCCAACATCCGTGGCGGGGGGGAGTTTGGCCCGTCGTGGCACGCCGCGGCTCTGCGGGACAAACGCCACAAAGCCTACGAAGACATGGAAGCGGTGAGTTATAGGGTGGATGGATGGTTGATTGAATGAATGAATGAATGAATGATGAGGATTGATTCATAATTGATGAGCGGGAAAATGAAAGAGATAGTTATTGCTCACGCGAGCACATGTACTTGTGTGACCACGCTTGGGTGCGGGGTAGATTTGTGCTCACATGTGCGCCTGTGCACGAATAATTGCAACTGATGCTTAATGGCAAATTATGCACATGTGTTGTACACACACATGCACGTCTGTACTGCTTTCAGGTGGCCGAAGATTTGATCACGCGTGGATTTACGACTCCATCCCAGCTCGCGGTGCGCGGCGGCTCTAACGGCGGCTTACTCGTAGGCAACATGCTCACGCGCAGGCCGGACCTGTTCGGCGCTGTGGTGCGTATGATTGTTATTGTTCATTACCAATGATGAGGATATTGAATGACGGAAGTTCAGCGATGGAAAACCGCTCCTGGAGCAAAGTAGAATAATACGACACTTTGAATTTTCGTTGCTCTACCTCTCGTTCCCGTGGCCTTTTCTACGCTTCTTCCAAAAAAAGTATAATTGCATATTGACGCACGCGAATATTTGCTGGCAATCCATGTGCCGCTCGGCAGGTGTGCGCAGTGCCCCTCCTCGACATGAACCGCTACCACAAGCTCCTGGCTGGCGCGTCGTGGGTCGGGGAATACGGCGACCCGGTATGATGATGACGATGATTCTAAAGCTGTACTTGATATGTAGGGAAACATGTTCTCCTCTGTTGGTGAGAACAAAGAAGAGTGAAATGGGAAATTTCTGCTTCTTTCTTTGATTCACTTTAAATTGTCTCTTTTGCTACCCCGCAATTTTGTGTTCGTGTGGGGTAATCCCATTCATGTCTGTACATTTCCCATTTTCTCATTGCTTTGGCTTACATGTTGCTGTTGACGCGTGTGCTCTACTTACTTCCATACATGTACAGGAAAAGCCCGACGATTGGGCCTTCCTCAAGCAGTACTCGTCGTACCACCAAATCGACCCTTCCAAAGCGCTCAAGACCTACCCCCCTCTGCTGATGACTACCTCCACCCGAGACGACCGCGTGCACCCGTACCACGCCCGGAGCTTCGTGAAGCGCCTGCAAGAGGTACGAATACTCGTAGCGTTTCTGTTGGTATTTATGTTGTGCTCTGTCACCTTTTAGCAAGAACTCGAGAATGACAGAGACATGCAACGAGAAAAGTGCTAGTCACCGCCTTCGTAGTTCACTCATGCGCTCAAATTTTAGAATCGCTATCATGCAGTATATGCGTTGAATGCTCTCACATTGCACGCCCACGCAGGTCAAAGCCGAAAACGGCGTACCAGAAAATTATGGGCAAGACTTGTACTACTATGAGAACATTGAAGGTGGCCACGGTGGAGCTGCAGATGCGAAGCAACAAGCGTTCATGACGGTGCGTGGTTTTGAGCTGCTTCGTTTTCCTCTCTTCAACTTGGAAAGCTTGAAAAATAACTATCACGCGGTTCAAAAAAAATTTTAAGTTCAAATACCTTTTCTTCCCTCTATATTGCGTATGCAGGTGCTTTACCTGGAGTTCTTGAAAGCAACCATTGGAAAAGGCGGTGGCCTCGTGGAGAAATAAAAACCTCAACGATGCTTGCACATGGGATGGTTGAAGAAGGAAGACTGCATAGCACTCGAACACAGACCGCATAACACGGGGGAGTTCGAACTCAGGTCATAGAAAAGATGGCTCCATTCGATTTTCGACGCCAGCCCTCCGAGGGAAGCTCTGCACCGCTGTTGTGTATATTTCCGAAACCCAAACCGCCTGTTCTATGCTTCTTATTTCTGATCGAAGATTTCAGCCATGGAACTCTAGAGACATAAGGATAAAGATTCTCAAGGCAATGGCAATTGCCTTGGAGCCTGACTTCAGACATCACGCGGCGGGGATATCCACCGAAATCAATTACATATCTCCACTGCACTAGCTCTTGTAATTGATATAACTAACAGCACCCAGTTCTTTCGTCTTTTGGTTCTTATTGAGATATACCCCATCATGCCCATACACCAAGAACATCTCGAGCCTCAAGCTTACTTGGAATGTTGAATAGAATCAACGAACTAGTGCACTCAACTAGCACATCAAATAGTGCACTAAGTGGCACTGATGCCTTATTGCGAGAAAACAATAACGCGGCCTAGAACGAAAGAAGGGTGCCTCTGTAACTCCGCCTCCAATTATTTTTTATTTCCTCCTTCGTCATTTTTCAAGCGAACTAATTCCTCAGCTTTTCTTTTCGCCGCGAGCTTGCGCAAGGAGGCGCTTGATGCCCATTTCCTAGCAAACGCACACGAAAAAGAATTAGCTCACCAAAAACACGACGAGAAAGTTCAAACGCGCTTTGGTATGTCTTAGTGCGAAGAGGATGCAAGAAATAAACCTGGTAGTCGGCTTTGCTCATCCAGAACTCGGGGCGCTCCTTCATGATGTCGGCGAGCACGCTGCCACCCAAGAACACCATGTGCTTCCGCCGCGGCGGGTCTTCGATCCTGATAGGGGGGGGGGTAGGAAAGAGAAGAGAGAAGAGGGAGAGAGAGAGAGGTGTAAGGCAGTGCAAGTGAAAATGAAGTCGAACCAAAAACAGCGAAACGATAAAGGTTCAGGTAGTGAGAAGCAAGAGATTGGCGGAGACAAAGCAGAATCCGTCCTCCTCAACTTACTTGAGCTTGAACTTCTTCAGGCGGGCTTTGTCGCCCTTGAGCACCTGTGTTCACATGATTAAAATGGACAACAACCAAGCAATCATATGCGCGTATAAGGGAAAATCAAGGAGAGCAGGAGTTGACGTTTGAAATTAAGTTAAACTTCTGCTAGATTCAATTAGGGGCAGCATCATCGCAACTGAGTGAGTCTCTTCTTGCTAGTACGTAACCCTTGCACTTGTTTCCACCATTCCTGGTGTGCCCATTTACCTCGTTGCAATACAGGTCGGTGATTTCCTTTTCCAGGCGCGACGGGAGGCCAGGGTACATGCTTGAGCCGCCTGAGAGGACGATGTGCTTGTAGTACGCCGCACGAGTGTCCATATCCGCCTGTAGAGATATAAAATAGAAATATAACAAGAGGAATAGTACATAATCACACATCGAGACGCAGAGTGCAGTGAAAACAGGGTAAAAAGTAAAGAATGACATGAAAGTAAAAAAATTATAAGCTTCTTGTTGTTCGCCTGCGACTTGAACAAAAATTCCCCAACTCACCTGTTGGATCATGCGGAACACCATTTCCCCAATGCCGCCGTTCTTCGACTCCACGTCAATGAGATCGGGGTTAAACATGGCCTCGGCGGCTTCAAACCGCTCCCGGCCCAGCTTGATGACCCGCCCGTCGGGCAGCGCGAAAGTTTCCTCTAGGACCGTAGTCTCCTCGGCCAGCTTGCGCTCCTATTGTCGTATGAAAACAAGGAAGTGGTGAGGTGGAGAAAGTCAAAAGAAAATGACAAGAGAGGGTGGGAGTCGTCACAAGAGGCTCGGACATTAAAAAGAAAACTTCTTACGCGAGGACGATAACTACTACTCGACTATTCATGAGAAAGATTCGACTGGTTAATCCCTTAGAATGCAATTCTCTACGTTAAAATTGTCTCAAATCATCATCATCACCACGGTTCACATACCTGCGCGATGTCGTAAGCCACGTAGCAAAACTTTTCCTTGAGCTGCTGCACGGTTTGGAAGTCGGCCGTGGAGTTGAACGCATAGCCCCGCAGCAACAGCAGCTTGGTCAAGTAATTCGTGACGTGGCGCCCGGCCACGTTCAGACGGGAAATCAAGTTTTCCGGCACGAAGCCCTCGTACACCTAATTAGACATTGTAGAATGAGATTTTACACAGAAATAGGCCAAGTGCACAAATGAGAGGGCTCAGAAAAATGAAGACAAAAAACACGCGCAACTTCAGGTTCTTCCTGTTTTGCAGTTCACCTTCCATGGCAACAATCAGGAAGTCGTTCTCTGTACACGTACCGGCACCACGTGGGACACACCATCACCAGTATCCACCACTACGCCGGTAAACAGGCCTTGCGCGTACAGGGTGAGCATGGCCTGAATCGACACGTTGACCTGTGGGTGGGTGTGTATCAGAAGGAGGTAGGTGAGGGAGCATGCAAGCAATGAAAACAAGATTTAAGGAGGCTTGAGACAATTCCAAGGGAGGCAATCACACATGCAAAAGAGTCAGGCAGTTGCTACAGCAGGATGTTGGACCTGGTCGAATCCATAGGTTTCAAACATGTGCTCGCAGAGCCGCTCCCGGTTCTGTACAGAGAGAGGGCGCAACAAAGAAAAGGGAAACTTGAGACAAGAAGAGACTATTTTTGGAATAATTGAGCAATGGACTTGAGGAACGCGAGAATGGAGGTTCGATGAAGTGGAAAGCGACACTGAAAGGGTCAAGCTACACGGACTTGTCTTATTGTTGGAACATGACACAAACTGTGTTGGCTAGCAACCCACGGGCTAGCACCGGAACAATATCAACAGAACGCGGTGCTTACCTCCTTAGGGTTCATGGGCGGCTCAGTGAGGAGAATTTTGTGCTCCGAGGGGTTGATTTTGAGCTTTTCGTTGAAAGTATAGTTCCACAAGTGACTGTTGCGCAGTCAGGGCAAAAATTGAAGAATAAAGAGTACGAGGTGCTTAGTGGGAGATACATGTCTGTTATTGAATTTTTCCTCTGAGGCCAAAGATACCAGCAAACTAATAGTCACACGCGCAACGTCATTTTCATGTCATAAACGCACCTCATATCTTCCCAGTTTTTCACAATGCCTTCGTCAACCGGGTAGTTGCACTCAAGCGAGTGACGCACGCGCGGATCCGCAGCTTCGTCGCCACACTGATAAATAACAACACAACAGCGGCATGCACAAAAGAGGTGAAATTGCGCACAAGTATATCTAGGCTTTATAACTCGAGAAGGAATGCGTGCCAAGAATGACGCGGATAACCGATCTTTGCCACTTGGAAACGTCACGGCAGTGACTATGACAGCTCGCTGCTTTGTCTAAATTCAATAGACAGATTTCAAAATAAATAATATTGCCAATTCCAATTCATAGACCACAGTAGCGATTGGAGAGTTTAAGTGGAGATAAGCTTAGGCGAAATGCCTGTGCTGTACCATATGTGTGATAGGGTGGCTTTGAGGATGTGCTCCGATCTTTAACGAAGCAGTCTTACCATAATCGCCTTCAGCACTACTGCGTCACTGATGGCCTCTTCAGCGCGTAAGATTGGTCGACCGACCATAGATGGGAAAATGGACCGAGGGAAGTTCTCGCCTGCATAGCCCACCTGCTCGCGAGATCATCCCCATAGCATGGTCGATGGCAATGGTGTCAAGGGGAGTAATCATGAATGCGTGAAGTCGAGGGCAATGAGAATCGAGGAGTAAAATAGTTGTGCGTACCTTCACGAAACCTGTGCCGTTATCGCACACGATGCACGGCATCGCACCCAGCCCTGCCATGGTTTGTAGGACGATAGGACGATCTCCCTTCTTGTCGACTTGTCTTCATGTCATTCCGTCGCACCCCGCAGGAGGAAAGTGGTCGCACTCTCACGCTACGCAATATTTACGGTCTATGTCTACGAATTCCGTGACTCATTGCACGAGGAGTTCACTTCTTTCATTCACGAAGGGCTGAACATCTCGTGCCAACATTGCGTCTGACGTCAGCGAAGTCAGTGGATAGCTGAGGGCCATCAAGGTAGTAGCGCTCGTCCTGCCCTCCCCCTACACCCTATTTTCACTCACCTGGTTACACACGACTATGAATTTTCTTGAAAGTCTATAAATTTGTTGTAATCACGCAGCCTGTATAAGCTTCGTAGCCGCAGAAAGGCCGGTCGGATCCGTAAAAGAAGCGTCGTGATTGCCCTACCATATGCTATCCCAAACCATATGCTTTCCTCACGGTGCAAGCCACTCTACTTTGGTGCACCTGGCAACCTCATAAGTTTGATGTATTGTACAGGTTGTCTAAAGAGCACTGGGGAGCGTGCGCCTTGAAGCCTATTTCGCATTGTTCGAACTTGGGTGTACTAGCCGTATTCTCTGCAGCCTCCGTGTGGGGGTACCCCATAAACTATGATGGCGCCTGGAGCTGAGCACATGCAAGTTAACAGCCCGCCGAGCCAATCACACCCTCCCGCCTCTTTTGAAGGCCGCTCGTCACTCACTTCGGCCTCTGCAGGAGCTCACCCAAACTCCAACCTCGTGATCTTTCAGGTTTGTTTCCACCTTTTGCGCGGCTCTGCAATTGTTCTATGGTTCCGAACAGTTCCTACCATCCCTGCATAGTTCGCTAGGCACTCCTACCTGGCATACGCTATGTCTATGTATATATATATATATATATATACATGTTTACGCGCTTCTGTAACTTTGTACTTGTCCCCACTATTCGACGGTGCTTGGCGGTTCTTCTTCCTCCTCCTATTACTCGTTATGCTACTAGGTTGAAGCCAAGGTTGGCTTCGGCGAAGACGTCTATGTGAGCGGCGACACGCCGAGCTTGGGCAATTTCGACCCAAAGCACGCAGTGCAGCTCTTCGCCACCACCAAAAGCTACCCCATCTGGGAGTCGCCCGTAGTGTCCCTGCCGAAAGGCCGCGTAGTGCAGTACCGGTACGCGGTGTTCAGCGGCGGCGAATTCTCGACTTGGGAGCGGGTCGCCTATCCCCGGAGCTTGCGCGCAGACGACCTCGCCGACTCGGCGGCTGCGGTGAGCACGGCCTTTGCGAGCGGCCTGCGCAAAAACAAATCCGGTGGTGGAAGCAACAGCGGTGTTGGCACTAGCAATTCTCGGGAAGGGCTGGAGAGTGGGGACTTGGAAGACAGTGCGCAGGAGGCGGCGACCACCACGAGCACTGACGTGCTGCACGTGACCCCAAAGGACCCTCCACCCCCAGAAGCGACCACTGCGGCCACTCCAGATTTACCGCCGAGCAGCGCAGCGGTTGGGAGCGGCTCGCCAGAAAACATCCAGTCACGCTTCGGAGATTGGACCAATGAGGTGAGTTGCCACTCCGGTTTCCCATCGAAACTTTCTTCAGCCAATGATTATTTGTTCCATCAAACCATTCGAAGTTCCGCGTACCTGTCTTTATTGCTCTTGTCCAGCTTAGTGCATCTTTTCCATCGCTTGAGTTTCCACTCATTTCTTGCACCTCGTTTTTTACCCTTAAAAAAATGGTTCAAGTCGGGCCCATCGTTCTCCAAAGCGCTGGGGGTGCACGACGGCCTCATCGTAGCCTCGATATTCTTGCCGGTGCTCGCACGGCGCGAAGGGGGCGACCCGCAAGGCAAGTGGACCGTGGAATGGGACCGGGAAGCCCTCCTGTCCCTCAAGTCTCAGCTGCGGGTGACTCGAGTGGGCACCGTGCGCTGCGCCGACGGAGCCAAAGTGCCTCCGCCGGGCGCCGATCGGGATGCCTTGACGCAGGCACTGCACGCGTACAACTGCGTGCCCGTCTATTTGGGGGAACCGTTGATGGCGGCGTTTTACAGCGGCTTCTGCAAGCAAACCCTGTGGCCGGTGTTCCACAACTCGTTGGAAATATACGGCCAGGTGCCTACGGGCAAAGCCTTGGGCCCCCAGGCCGCTCGGGTCTTCACCGACGCCAACGCGCAAGCTCGACTGGCGCAATTGCAACACCTGGACGCGGCTACGCAGTCGGCAGGTTCACCGCCTATGTCACCGACCAAGGCGCCGCCTCCACCAGCACAACCGTCACAACAGCAGCCAGGGGTGCCACCAGGATCGCCGACAGGAATCCAAGTAGACGACGGGAACCAAGAGCCGACGGCATCGCCGCCGCTTCCCGTGGCGTTGGACTTCGATGCCGCCATAACTGCCTCTCTAGCGGACGCCGCAGCCGGCGTTAGGGGAGGGTCCTCCATGTCGTCGCGCAAGCACCCGAGCATGGACGGCAGTGGTGGCAGCGGCGGCAATCGTTCGACGTCTCGGTCGTCAACCCCCGATGAGGGCGCGGGCCCCCCTTCCCAACAGGCCGCGTTCCCCCTGCTGCAGGTGCCGCCCCCACCACCACCTCCCGGTGATGGCTCCCCCCTGTATGCGGGCAGCGGCGGCAGCTCGGCTCCCGCGGACTTGGGCACGGGGCACTGGTCGGCGTATATGGCGGTGCAGCGCGCGTTCAAAGCCGCCATCGTAGAGCAGTAAGCAAAATGCTTCCTTTGAACGACTGATGTCGACAAGTTATCCAGATCAATCTGTACGAGGCCTCTTGGGCTGTGTTGAAACTGTGTTGAAATGATTCGTCATGCATGCACGCTTCCTTTCTCCCTCGCAGGTATCACGAAGGCGACTTGGTGTGGATTCATGGCTTTCATTTGCTGGTGGTGCCCACCTTAGTCTCCAAGGCCCACGCCGCCGCCAAAATCGGCGTCTTCCTGCATACCCCCTTTCCTTCCTCGGAAATCTTCCGCACTTTAACCAAGCGGGAAGACATTTTGCGCGGGATGCTTTCGGCCGACCAAGTCGGGTTTCACTTGTACGAGTACGCGCGGCATTTCTTGACCTGCTGCCAGCGTCTCTTGGGCTTAGAGTGGACCCACGACGCCCAGGGGATGACGGTGCACTACGGGGGGCGCTCCGTGCTGATTACATGTATTCACGCAGGCATGGACCAGGATGTGCTTCGCAGCGTCGTGGCCTACCCGCAGGTATTTTTTTTCCCGTACATCCTTCTCGCGTTTCAATCTCATCACTCGCTTCTTTAATCCAATTTCCGTCGTATTTATTGCAATTACCATCTCTTTCCCCCAACTGTGCATGCTTTTATGAAAACAGGTCCAGTCGGAGATTTCTGCTTTAACTGCTGCCACTGCCGGCAAGACCGTGTTTGCGGGCATCGATCGGCTCGAGCGCCTCAAGGGGTTACCTCTCAAGCTCTTGGCGTTTGAGCGCTTCTTGCAGCTGCACCCCGAACATGTGGGGCGAGTCACTCTGCGGCAACTAGCCCTAGCAGCCAACGAACGCGGTGGGGACTTCGTCATGTGCCGCGCGCAGTGCTTAGCCTTGGCTGCTCGCATCAACGCAGCCTTCGGCGAGGGCACGGTGGTGGTGGAAGAGCGCAACGACGCGAGCTGCCAATTGCAGCACCGCTTGGCGCTGTTGAGTGTGAGTGATTGAGGGTGTATGTGTGTGCGTATTGTGTGCGTTTTTGTTGCGTGTTGCGCGGCCTAAAAGTAAGAAACAGCACTCCTTGTCATTTGGTTTTTCTTCTTGCGCACCTCGCTCGCGCTCTCTCGCTCTCCCTCTCTCATGTTTCCCCTAATCGCTCTCTGTGGCTCTTTACCTCTCTGTCTCGAAATCAATCAGGTGGCTGACGTGTTTGTGACCACCACCGTGCGGGACGGCCTCAACCGGTGGCCCCTGGAATACGTGCTCGCCCAGTCCTACATGTGCAACCAAGACCAGAGCAACAGCAGCGAAGACGGCAGTGGCGAAGGAGGCGGCGCACCACCGCGCCACGCGCCCGGCCTGATGGTCTTGTCCGAGTTCACGTCTTGCTGCCGAGTTCTCAACGGTGCTCTGCACGTGAACCCTTGGAAGGTGAGAAAAGAACATCTCAATGAGTGGAAGAAATTTAAAAGCATCTTTCTACTTTATGAAAAATGCTACCTGTTCCTCTTTTTTTTTTAAAGCTGTCTTCTCAAAGAATTGATGACTCCACCTTTTCCACAACATCGCGCTCACTTTCCCGCCACCATTGCTGTGACCCCTCCATACACCCCCCCCCACTAAAGGTGGACGAAGTGGCGAACGCGATGCAGCTGGCCGTGACCATGGACCCCCGCGAGCGGGCGAAGCGGCTAGAAATGGACGTGGAGTACGCCAAGGTGAACACCACAGCCGCGTGGTGCGGGCGGGTCTTGCAAGACTTGAAAGGCGTGAAAAAGTCGGCCGACGCCAGCAAGTATGTAACACTCGGATTTGGGCTGAACCGCCGCGTCACCGCGATGAAAGCAGGCTTCGACCAATTGGACAAAGGGCGCGTGGTGAAGGCCTACCGGAAAGCAGCCCGAAGGCTCATTTTGCTGGACTACGGGGGCACTCTGCACTCACCGGAGGACGCCGACGATTCCTTTGCCCATTACCAGCAGGCCGCTCTCAGCAGCAGCAACAGCAGCAGCAGCAGCAGCAGTGGCCGCGGAGACGACCTCTTCATGCCGGGCAAGCTTTCGAGCAGCAGCAGCAACCCGCTGAAGCGCAACCGCCCCGACCCCAAAGTCTTGGGCGCTCTGCGGGAGCTGTGCAAAGACCCGCGAAACCGCGTCTTTGTCCTCTCCGGCTCCAGCCGCGCCGTCCTGGTGGACGCCTTGGGTTTGATTCCGGGTTTAGGCCTGGTGGCAGAGTCGGGGTTCTTCTACCGGAAGCCCGAAGCGAAACCGCTGGCGTCAGCGTCTGACCCGCACGCGTCGAGCCACTGGGAGCAGCTGGCCGACGGGAGTGGGGGTCTGGCCTGGAAGCCGGTGGCCACGGCGGTGATGCAAGTGTACATGGAGCGCACCCACGGGGTGTACTTGCAGGAGCACGAGACGGCGGTGGTGTGGCAGTTTCGCGACGCGGACCCAGAGTTTGCCATGATGCAGGTGACGATGATGAATCGTGATGATGATCGTGCACGACGAAGAACAAAAAGAAGAAGAAGAAGAAGAGACACACTTCACTTCTTCTGTTTTCATGTGTGCTTGCTTTCATTATTTTGAACTATTTTCCCGTTCTTTCGCCTGTGCTTTCTCTCACCCATTTGTCTCTTGCTCTTCGACCCTCTCAATCATTTGTTTCTCTCTTTCCCATACACAGGCCAAGGAACTCGAAGACCAGCTCAAGCAGCTGCTCAAGACCTTGGGCGCGGTCGTGATCCGGGGTGACGATTACGTGGAAGTTCGACCTGCTGGAGTATCCAAAGGCGACTTCATCTCCCACTTGTTGGGCGATGCCTATGTGGACGAACCTCCGGGTTTTGTGCTCTGTGTGGGCGATGACTTGTCGGACGAAAAGTCGTACGTCACCGTGCGCCGCTTCATGCGAACGGCCGCCATTGCAGCAAGCTTAGCGGGCTTAACCCCTGGGGGGTCCTGGGGCCCGACCCGGTCCACCGGCACCCGCAGCGGCCCCTCCAAAGACCTCCTGACGCCGTCCTTTGCTGCTACGGACGCCGCCACCGCAGCAACAGCGGCCAACGCTAGTGGTGGCGGCGCTGGTGCTGGTGCGGCCCCCACTGCTGCGCCTGCAGCTTCAGCAGCGGCGCCAGTTGCGCCTCCGTCGCCGAGAGGGCCGTCGGGGCCGCAAGAACCCGTGTATTTCACGGCGACGGTGGGCAAAAAGCCCACGGTGGCGGACAGCTACATGCACCAGGTAAATCATCGTGAAATCTTCTTACTTGTTTCTCATGTCTCATATGTTTTTTACTATACTTTCCACACTTATTGTTCGTTGAATGTTGTTTGTTCTTTCATCTGTGCGTATTCCAAAAGGTGGACGACGTCATCGAGTTGCTAGAGTCGATGAGCAAGACCCAAGCCCTGGAAAAGACCATGTCGATGATTGACTTCGCGCCTTCTTCTACCGAAGCGCAGCGCCGGTCGCAGCAAGCAGCAGGCGGCGACGGCGGCGCGGGTTTCGGCCTCAACCTGGACGTGCCGCCGGCCATGCACGTCGGTTCCGGGGCCGGCGGCCCTAGCAGTGGCGTGGGGGCGGCAGTGGGGCGCAGTGGCGTCGCTGCGGCGGCTGGCCTCGGTCCAATTGCCGAGTTTACAGGGGGTATGTCTACGAACATCGGTGGGCTAGGAAGCGGCGGAGAAGCCGCGTTTGGACGAAGCATGTCCGTGCCAGCGATGCCCACGATGAAGCGGCCGTCTTCAATGATGCTCACCGAATACTTCACGTCGATTGCGGAAGAATCGTCACGGGGCGGCGACAAGAAAGACGAAGAAGGCGACGAAGGCGTGTGGTTTTAAGGCCTCCCAAATTAGGCAGCACAAGCAAATTTAGGGCCCGTGAAGGGAGTGGGCGTGGCAGCTGCAGCAGAGATCAAAGAAGAAGGTAGGCAAGCACAAGGCACCGCAATTTGAGCGGCCCCTTATTCTGCTGTAGATTATTTTTGTCGACACCATATCCCGACTCCCTATTCCTATTTCTGTCCCATGTAACGTCTAATTGGTTTTGTTTATATATTTATATCCGTAGGTCTCCCTTATCACATCGAAAACGAAACGGACTAGTGAATGGTGGTTGGGAAAGCAAAAAGCAACTATATCGCTCTCTCTCTCTTAGCTCTTAGGAACGCCCGAAGTCCCGAACGCCCTTGCTGATTACTGGCCTTACTGGTTTAATTCAGCTACTGGTGCTGGCTGTTTGGCGTTTTTATTTGTGTGTTGAGCCACTGGCCTGGCCACTGTAACTCGAACTAATACAAACCCAAATGGCACTGTACCACTGCGCCCTTGCTGCTATGCTCCCTTTCCTCTGCTATTCCACCTCCCCTCTTCGACAGAGGCCATTTCACTCAGAGCACTCTTCGGGGTATACGCAGTCGACTTGCTCTTAAGGTGGCGGGCCTTGCGAGGGTTTCGAAAAACGCTGGAGGACGACCACGACTAGCGTCCATGGCGTTTGATGGAAGAT
>Ga0307930_1002162_pt1 | contig 15122 bp, 14 predicted proteins | sample OrgLakmetageno46_FD_203161 | JGI IMG/M metagenome (GOLD analysis project Ga0307930, IMG submission 203161) | Saline water microbial communities from Organic Lake, Antarctica - #46 | ecosystem: Environmental > Aquatic > Non-marine Saline and Alkaline > Saline | place: Antarctica: Organic Lake... | reverse complement strand
TACGGTCCTCGGAATAACGTGGCATGACTGCTCTCATACCGCCCAATCTGATATGAATTTAGGCAAAATCGCCAACTGGACAACTAGGCTGACAGAGGGGGGAATCCGCAACCACATAATCTCGCACAAAAAGCTGGCAGGTTTTAAAATCGCCGAATCGATGGGCATCACTGGTCCAGTCTTTGTGGTCAGTAATGAGATTCAATGCGACTGCAACAATGCCTAAAGTAACTCGATAGAAAGTAATGAGTCGGTAGCGGCGGATGTCTCTAGATTAAGTATCAATTTTCCACTTTTTCCTGAGGAACGGCTCAATCCCCCTTTGACTAAGCACAAGGCTTGCCAATTCTAGCGCTCTAGGCTGAAAATTTGGAAAAAATGACAATTTTCTAAAAAAATCATGATTCTATGCTTTTTCTTTGAAAATATGTGGGGATTGGTCATTGCCTTAAGGCCAGAAGCTTCGCACTAATTTGTGCCAGATCAGAGCGCTTTTGCACCAATAAGCATCGAAAATCACGCGGCAATGTATGACTCGACGAACAAACAACTCAATAGCGAACGAGAGACGAATGACTTTTCTCTTAATAGGCATAAGCTTGCTAAACTAAACCCATGACTCAGGAGAATCCAATGCCCAGAATCTCCCTTTCCGGCATATAGAAGTGTTAGAAGGGCGTTCCATCAGTTTCGGCAAAGAGCTCTATAATACTTGGCTGTATATCGAGCAATATATCGCAATGCAGATTAAAAGTAAGCGGCATGCACAAGGCTTAAAGATCACAGACGTAGCTCGGATGGCAGAGCTCAGCCGAGGTATGGTGAGTAAAATTGAGAATACTCAGATTTCCACAAGCTTGAAGACTCTGGGCTGATTATGTAATGCGATTAGCTTACCAATATCACAGCTATTCAGTGACTACGACCGCCCTGACAGCGAAGCAGAACCGATGAAAGCTGGGCAAGACATAAAGGCCGTCCGCAGAAGCTCGGAGAAGGACCATATCTATTATTTATTCAACTGCTATTTTGATAGTAAGAAATATGAGCTGTTTCTGATCACAACGGACAATGCTTCTGGAGTTTTTCTACCTTTTTTCATCCTGAGCTGGAGTTAATTTATTTTCTGGACAGGAATACTCCATCGTCATGGCGATAACCTTCATGAAATGGAACTCGGCAACACTTTGTGCTTCGATGCAGCCGTTCCCCATGGAACGGAGGCTCTCAAGAAAGTTCCCATAAAGTTACTATTGATTACTCATTATGGTGATTAACAATATGATAACTTGAATAGCGTCTGGTTAGCCCTTCTATATGCTAGACGCCTGACAGCTGATTCTAAATTTGGAGCACTCGCTAGCCCGGATTTATTTCTGGTCAATAGCGCTCGGCTGATCGTGTTCACCAGGGTTAGAGCCAGCTGTTGAAGGCTTCTGCTCAATCAACATATTAGCCGTATGACCCGCGGTTTGATGAATAAGCAATTTTTGACATCTCTCAGAGCTAGGCCAAGCTCTGGGAATACCTCAGTGTTTAATCTGAAGCTGGCAGAAGACTTCCAGGTGGAAGCCTAATCCGATTGTCTCCATATACGCCGGAAGCGCAACCGAGCGATATACCGACTGGTATCAAACACTCGGTCTACCCTACGGCGATAGAGTAGGCTTTAGCAGTGTTGACTTATGCCGCAGCAACTGCCGGCGAGCTGCATCCTCTCGCGCAAGCCCTCAAACAGACCGACCAAGACGCTGATTGCCGGGCGCCATCTCAAATCGAGCGAAGCGGTGTTGTGAAGATTGCCAAGCGCCCGACGAGTGTTCTCAAAAAACTCTTATTCGCCGACCACCGGACCACTTTCATGGCGATCGTCAACATTACCAGAAAATTGCAATGTTGCCAGGCTAGGTTATGCTCGCCGGCAAGACGCAGCTCAACGTTTTGCTCTTTGTCGGTGCATGGCAGGCAAAAATACTTCGCTGACAGTCTATCCGGAATTAAACAGGCTAGGAAAGCCGACAAACCATCCGCAAGCTATCAAAGTGTCCTGAAGAAAAATCGAAAGGCCTACTTGGATACTCAAAAGTCAAGGTTGAGAAAAGGTGATGTCTACTTTCTACGTATTGACGGCTTACCGCTAAATAAAATTTGCCGAAGCATAATCCAGCATTGCGTAGTCAACCGCCTCAAGACAACTCCGTCCTGGGCCAAAAAACGGACCAAAATGCCGCAACTCTGTGGCAGCACTGAAGCACCTGCGTAGCTCCCAGGAAATTCGCTCAGCAACTCTCTTAGTGCCTGCAGAATCGGCTCATGTGAATCAGGCTGGATAAGGATCAGAGACCCTTGGGCTTTGTACTTGCCATGAATGGCACAGTTTTCTACCAGAGCAGTTTCACCATCGAGTCGTAGCCGATCCAACACCAAAGCGCTCCCATCAGAGTCGTAAATTTCAATATCGCTGTGGTATCTAGCAAATACCGGGTCAGACTCGTCGGCAGATGCAGATGCTGCGGTCAGTCGAGGGTCATGCCAGCTAAAGCTGTCAGCCAAAAGCAGACGTGCACCTGGAGAAAGGTTGGTGCGAATACGAGAGTGGAAAGCAGCACCGCTAAATAAAATGGTTGGGTCTGGTATATATTCACAATAACTTTCCGCCGCCAGACTCAAAACGAGAGACTGTTTTGCCTCTCGGCCCCGCGTATGGTGAACGATTGTACCGGCCTGAGTGGTCAGATGTACCTGAGCACGTGGGTTAAGCTCAACGTTCATCGTGAGGTCATCGCCTCGGTACAGCCCTCCTGAGGAAGATTGCAAATACAGGGTTATCATTCCGTCAGGATCACCCTCTAGCGCAAAAGGCCGCGTCAGATGAAATGGGTGCTCTGCTCGCTGCCTGCCGAGGAAAGTCTTGCCACGTGGATCAACTTTGAATTCTAGATCCGCTCGAGCACATCTGGATTGAGTGAGTGACACTGTTTTCAGTCTCTCTCCAACTTGCGAAGGGTCTGTTTCTTTTATCAATGCAACAGGACTATTCATGAGTTACCCGTCAGAATTTGTAGCCTGAGTTGAGGCTGCAGAATTTTTGAACAGCAGATTATCGATGAGGTAGTCGACGATATAGTCAATACCCTCTCCAGCTCTACAATTAATAGACACAACAGGCCGCTGCTGGCGAACCTGTTTCGCTTCTATCAACATCGCGTTCAAGTTGACGCCCACGTAGGGGGCCAAATCAGTTTTGTTTATAACCAGCAGATCGCTCTGCAAAACTCCTGGCCCCCGTTTTCGTGGAATGTCATCTCCGCCTGCAACATCAATCACGAACATCCATTGATCGACTAAATCAAGCGAAAAGGTAGACGCTAGATTGTCACCACCACTTTCGATCAGAATCAGCTCCAGTTCCGGGAATCGAATTGCCATTCTTTCTGCCGCTTCAATATTAAGCGTAGGATCTTCTCGAATCACCGTATGCGGGCATGCGCCGGCCTCCACAGCCATCACGCGTTCCGGGGCGATCAGGCCGCTTCTGCGCAATCTATCGGCGTCCTCACTGGTAACCAGATCATTGGTAATAACTCCGACCTCGATACCCCGTTTCTGAAACGCAGGAATCAGCCTTTCTAAAAGCGCGGTCTTGCCAGATCCTACGGGCCCACCGATACCGACTCTCGCTGGACCCGGCAATGGTGATAATTCCAAATTTTTCATCGCAGCATATACCTTTGTGTCAGTGGCAACTCAGTAGCTGGCTCGCAGGTAGCCAACTCACCGTTGACAAATACGTCGAAAGTCTGAGAGTCAACACGCATCTCTGGGCAGAGGTCATTATGCAACATGTCGCTTTTCTGAAGATTGCGTGTGCCGGTTGCAGGCAGCAGCTTCTTTTTAAGATTGAGTTTTTCTGCCAAGCCTTTTTCGATCGCCAGTGGGTTAACGAAATTCGCACTCAAGTTTTGGCTGGCAATACCGAAAGCGCCCCACTGAGGGCGCAACATAATCGGTTCACAGGTCATCAGAGACGCCGCGCTATCTCCCATTGCGCCGAAAGCAATAAAACCTCCTTTGACAATCAGCTCTGGCTTAGCCCCAAACATTGCCGGTTTCCACAACACCACATCTGCCATTTTTCCAGGCTCAAGCGACCCGACATGAGCGTCGACTCCGAAACTCTTTGCCGCGTTAATGGTGTACTTGGCGATGTAGCGCTTTATTCTTTCGTTATCACCGATGCGTGAGGTTTCAGTTTCCAAGCGCCCGCGCTGATCCTTCATCTTGCTCGCCAGTTGCCATGTCCGGGTAATAACTTCGTTGATACGACCCATACCCTGGCTATCAGAGCCCAGCATGGAAATCGCTCCCATATCGTGGAGAACATCTTCAGCGGCTATGGTCTGGGCTCGAATCCGACTTTCGGCAAAAGCCACATCTTCAGGAATGGCGGGATTGAGATGATGACAGACCATGGTCATGTCCAAATGCTCATCGAAGGTATTAACCGTGAACGGATTGGTGGGATTGGTCGATGATGGCAGGCAGTTCATGTGCTGAACGACCGAAATAATATCAGGTGCATGTCCACCACCTGCACCTTCGGTATGGTACATATGGATCGTTCTACCCTTGATCGCAGCTAGGGTATTCTCTACAAAGCCGCTTTCGTTCAGGGTATCGGTGTGTAACTGAACCTGAAAATCCAGTTCGTCGGCAACCGTCAAGCAGGTATCAATGGTAGCCGGCGTAGCACCCCAATCTTCGTGAATTTTCAGGCCAACACAGCCACCTTCGATCTGGTCATACAATGCCCGTGGTTTGCACGAGTTGCCTCGACCCAAAAACCCAAAATTGACAGGAAACGCTTCTGCGGCCTGCAACATTTTACCCACATTGAAAACGCCACCACAGTCGATACCAACGGTAATCGGTCCTAACGACCCACCAAACAAGGTGGTAATGCCTGAGGCGATGGCATGATCGCATATCTGCGCACTGTCGAAATGTACGTGAACGTCAATGCCGCCAGGCGTTGCAATCAGTCCTTCCGCATCACGAACCGTTGTTGCCTGACCAACCAATAGTCGAGGGTCGACACCATCCATTACTGCGGGGTTGCCAGCTTTGCCAATGCCGACAATTTTGCCGTCCTTGATACCAATATCCCCTTTAACAATTCCAACCACCGGGTCTATCACCAGTGCGTTGCAAATGAGCATATCGAGTGTGCCATCTTCGCTGTTGAGGCCCGAAGTCATGCCCATGCCATCCCGCAGAGTCTTACCTCCGCCGTGAAGACACTCATCGCCATATACTGTGAAATCATGTTCCACTTCAGCGATCAGGCTGGTATCACCGAGCCGGATGCCATCGCCAGTCGTAGGGCCGTACATTTCTGCGTACTGTCTTCGAGTCATCGTGGCCATCGTTTACGCTCCTGAGAAGTTGTTATCTTTCGCTTTTTTCAAAGCAGCTGCGCGTACCGATTTATCACTGATCTTGCCATTTGTGAGGTTATTGAGACCGTAAACTTCTTTATCTCCTCCGAACTCACACAGCGTAAACTCTTTTTCTTGGCCAGGTTCAAAGCGCACTGCCGTTCCAGCGGGAATATCCAGCCGCATACCAAAGGTACTCTCTCGGTCAAACTGCAGTGCCTTGTTAGCTTCAAAAAAGTGATAGTGACTGCCAATTTGTATAGGTCTGTCAGCGGTGTTCAAGGCACTCATAGTCATTGTTTTGCGACCGGCATTTATTTCGACCCAACCTTCTGCAGGGAATAATTCACCTGGGAAAGCGCTGTCCTCAGGAATGACCTCTTTACCCGGCCTAATAGGATCGTGGACCGTGACCAGTTTGGTTCCGTCTGGAAACATTCCTTCAACCTGTAACATGTTCATCATTTGGCTTACCCCAGATTGAACATCATCTGTGGTCAGGATTGTGCTGCCATAGCTTATAAGATCGACCACGGAACGCCCATCTCTAGCCCCTTCAAGAATTTCATTGGCTATGATCGAAGTGGCTTCTGGGTAACTCAATTTCAGCCCTCTTTCCCGACGCTCCTGGGAAAGTTTAGCGGCAGTGTAGATGGTTAATCGTTCCAATTCTGTCGGCGTCAAGTACATCGCAGTCCCCTATTGATAGCTCCGCTTGATAGCTCTGCTTGATAGCTTCGTTCGTATTTTTACTCAATTCGAAAATAGCCGTAACTTACTGTTTTCATGCCGCATCGCTGCAATTTCTGTCGCAGGTAGGTAGCTGTGCATTTCTGTGTGATCAGATACTGGGACTTCCAGCAGCGTGGCAATTACCGGCGTAAGCTGTTGCCGAATGAGCTGAGCGTGCAAATGACCAAGCCTGCCCAAACGCATAGCTGCTCCAAGTAAATCAGAGCAGACAGCATGTGCAGAAGCTGCTTGTGACTGAATTTCACTGAGCCCACAGTGCCGCCACAACAGCCCCTGTATAACGGCAATATGGCCGGGACTTTGGCCACTTTGAAGTCGGCGTCTGTATTCAGCGCTGTTGCGGGTTTCTAGCCGCGCGTGAGTGCTCAGTAATGCTGCACCATTACGACAAGAGCCGACACGAAGCCCTGTAGACAGCGTCATTGCATTAACTTCTTGGTCAATCGCTGAAATTGCATCCAAGTCATCCCCAAGACGATAACAGCGACATAGCGCCACACGATCAAGGCTGTTCCAGCGTTGTCGAAGCTGTGCTGAAATAAATGTCATCACTTCATCAGGGGTTCGTATTTTTTGATCGTTGAACAGCGCTTCCAGTCCACCAGAAAAAGCAAAGCTGCCAGAAGGAAACTGACTGTCTCCGAATTGGAGCAAACTCAAAGTGCTCAACAGCGAAGCCTGCTCCTTCTCTATCGGGTCAAGTGCTGGCTCATTGTTCTTAAGTAGCATCTGGAAGCTCCACTTTTACCTCTCCACTTTCGACCAGAGGAACTATGCGATCCAGATAATTTTGGACCGGTCCTTCCAGCGCCACCAAAAGATCCGTGCCGTCGAATCGAACCCGCCAATGGAGATTGCCAGCGTTGTAACCTAGATCGAGTGCACCGCGAAGGCTCGTCGGGCTTAGGCGTAACCAGTGCTCTTCATTAACGCGCACTACAAAAGCACGCTCTTCATCAATATGCAGCACTGCTCCGTTGTAGAGTTTTTCCTGGCGAGGTAGAGCGATACCTAAGTTCGTGCTGTGGTCTGTTGTTACACGCTGTCGGCTTCGAGACGTGTCCCCAGCGGAAATATGAATAGTTTCAATGACTCCGTGATGACTGAGCTGGTGTAAACGCTCGGACAACTCGATGTCATTGGCGCTACCAACGATATGACTTATTACTAACATGATTAATACCTCTGGGCCGCTTCCGTCGAAGGCCGCTTCAGATCGTCAGATATTTTTGAGCTAATTCATCAGTGAGCATCTTGCCCATGCCTCCTGCCACTACTCGACCGTTATCGAGTATTGCAAACTGATCAGAAGCGCGTTGTGCAAAACGAACATTCTGTTCTACAAGTATGATCGTCAAGCCAAGCTTCTTGTTCAGCGTCAAGATACACTCCTCAATTTGTTCAACAATATTGGGTTGAATACCTTCGGTAGGTTCATCTAGGAGTAAAACTTGTGGATTGGTAACCAGAGCTCTTGCAATCGCCAGCTGTTGTTGCTGCCCTCCAGATAGCAGTCCTCCTGCTCGGCCAAGGTTCTCCATTAAGTATGGGAACAGTTCAGACACCAGATCTGGAATGACAGGTTTGCTTCCCGGATCGGCAAAACCTCCCATTAAAATATTCTCTCGTACTGAGAAATCCGGAATGATTTCTCGGCCCTGCGGGACGTAACCTATCCCGGCACGCGCTCTGGCAAAAGTTGGTTGTTTGCTTAAATCCTCGTCGTTGAGTAATAACTTGCCATCTGTTGAACTGGTCAGACCAATAAGAGTTTTCAGCAGCGTGCTCTTACCCACCCCGTTGCGACCCAGAACAGAGAAAATTGTTCCTTTTTCAATCTTGAGATTGATATCGTGGAGTATATGACTGCCGCCGTAATAGCTGTTAACCGAATGAAGCTGAAGCATCAGGCAATCCCTCCACTACCCAGATAGGCATCCTTCACTGCCTGACTCTTCTCGATATCGCCGATTCGCCCTTCCGCGAGGAACTTTCCCTGATGCATAACCGTTATTTTGTCAGCGATCTCGCGAACGAACGCCATATCGTGCTCTACAGCAACAATAGTGTGCCGCCCTTTGAGGTCATTCACGATACGGGAAGTCTTTAGCGTTTCATCGGCCGTCATGCCCGCAGTGGGTTCGTCGAGCAAAATGATTTTTGGGTTGAGGATAACTAGCAGCCCAAGTTCTAACCACTGAGTCTCACCATGAGAAAGATTTCCGGCTAGGTCTTCAGTTCGCCGAGTCAAATTGATCAGTTCCAGAGTTTCTTCAAGCTTATCAAGATGGATGCGTCGCTTGAGGCTTCCCAGATTTGCAAATACTGAGGTGTTCTTCATCGCCGCAACCGATAGATTTTGCCGAACCGTCAGCTCCTTGAACACGCTTGGAATCTGAAATTTTCGACCAACACCCATGCGGGCAATGGTATGAGGAGGCTTATTGGTGATTTCAGTATCACCAATAAAGATGCGCCCTTCGGTAGACTGTGTTTTTCCACAGATCATATCCATAAGCGTCGTCTTTCCGGCACCATTTGCGCCTAGCAACACCCGCATTTCGCCCTGCTCTACAACCATGCTGAAATTACTTACGGCCTGAAAACCGCTGAAGTTAACCCCAACACCATCAACCATCAAATTGTAGTTATTTTCAGTCATTGAGGCTGCCCTCCGATATCAGATTTAGAGGGTTTCGTAATAAAACGCCGGCACCATCCATGGACAACACCTGCCATACCGTTGGGCATAAAAAGCACGACCAACACAAAAAACAACCCAACAATAGCCTGCCAAGATTCGACAAAGACTTCGCTTTCACTAATCGTCGCCCCGAGAACATTAATAACGATCGCTCCAATACAGGCGCCGAGCAACGAGCCACGCCCACCGACCGCAGCCCAAATGACCATCGAAATACTGAAGGCCAAATCCATGAATGTAGGCGATACGAATTCAGAGGTAACGACGTATAAAAGGCCAGCAAAACCGGAAATGGCGGCAGAAACGCAAAAGAAAAATGTTTGATACGCTGCAGCGTCAAATCCTAAGTATTTGGCACGATTCTCGTCATCACGGATACCCTGCATCACAAGACCCGCCCGCGAGTTGACTAAAAGACGGGTAACTAGCAGGGTGAGGATGAGTGATACAGCAGCCAAGTAATAGGTGGCGACACTGTATGGATCAAACTCGTAACCTCCAAAAGTCAACCACCCCAGATCGGTCAGGCCATTGAAGCCACCCGTAAGTGCCTGAGCATCAACAACCAATAGCCGCACTAAAAGTACTAATGCAAGTGTGATGATAGAGATGAAAACCCCGGACACGCCCTTGCGGAAGATAATGGAGCCCAAAATGAACGCCAGCAATACAGGCAACACAATAGCCATAATAAGACCGAAGGCTTGCGACTGGAACGGCAGCCACAGATAAGAACCACTGTTGATACAGCATAATTCGGTCAGAGCGCCAGGTTCAGCGTTCCTCAACATAAAGTCCGGGACAGGGCCCTCGCCGCCATGTTGCAGGCTAGTTGGGCTTGCCAACTTCAATGACATGCCCAGCATGTAGGCACCAGCACCAAAGAACAGGCCCTGACCTAGATTCAGAATGCCCGCATAACCCCAGCACAACGAAATTGCAACTCCCAACATGCCGTAAACCAAATATTTGGACGCTCTATTCAGCCAGAATTCGTCGAAAAAAGCCGGTAGCGACAAGACAGTCACTATAAAGATAGCGTAGGCAGCAATCCTAAAATGATTGTGTTTCAACATTACCGCCCCTTATAGTTCAGCAGCCCTTGAGGGCGCCAAATGATAACTGCGATAACGACCCCGAAAACAATTGCTCGTGCAATAATATCGTTACTCAGTGCAGCGAAGATGCCGTTGACCTGCCCAAGAAGACCTGACGCGACTATGGTGCCGACAAGACTGCCAACCCCACCTACCACGACAACAAGAAAACCGTCGATCACCATTGAACTGCCCATATCGGGCATCACTGTTTTAAACCCGGACATCATGACTCCAGCAATTCCAGCCAAGCCCGCACCATAAGCAAACGTCAATGCGTTCACTTTTCTGACGTTGATGCCGCATGCAGCGGCCATATCCTTGTTCCGCATGATCGCTCGAATTTGCTGGCCCATTCTGGTTTTGTACATCAGCAACCACGTGATGATGGCCAGGAGAACGGAAACAACAATAATGAATGTTCGATATGGCTGAATTAAAAACTCTCCAATAATGATGGGTTCGGACAACAACTCTGGAACCTTGACTGACTGCAAACCTGGCCCAAGACCCTCTATATGAATACCGAAAAAAGACAGTCCGAATTCAAGTCGAATGGCTTGCTGAAGAAGTATTGCAACACCCCAAGTTGCGAGCAGCGTATCGAACAGTCGACCGTAAAGCCTGCGAACCACGAGCTTTTCTATCAACAGACCAAGGGCAAAACAAACAACAAATGCGAGGGGTATAGCTGCGAAAAGGCTTAATCCGAGATGGATCTGAGCCAGCACGGTAGAGTACGCCCCGATCATCACTAACTCACCATGAGCCATATTGATGACGCCCATCGATCCATAAATGATGGATAGCCCAAGGGCGACCAACAACAGGATTGATCCGAGACTTAGACCAATTAAAATTGTATCCAACACTTCAATCTCCTAAATAAAAGATATGCGCCTCTACAGGCGCATATCTTTCTAGATCTTCTTTACAGTTTGGAACTATCCACACCGGATTCACTACAAAACAGGTTGCCAGCAGTTTCGCCGTAAGCTGCATATGGAAGTGGATTTATCGGAGCGTCGAATTCGTCAACGATTGTGCCCCGAGCATCCTCATTCCATTGCACGATACGCGGTGTCATTGAGGTGTGAAGATTGTCTGCACTGACTGTCATTGCTCCGCTAGGAGCATCAAAGCTTACGCCTTTTGTCGCTTCCATTATTTGATTTGGCTTAATACCTTCTGCCTTGGCGACGGCTTTGGCCCAGAGATAAACGCCTGAATATGCCGACTCCATTGCGTGATGCGTGACTGCAGTTTCATCTTTGGTATAAGCCCGATAGCGGTCAATGAATGCTTTGTTGGCTTCGGTGTCGACCGCCTGAAAGTAAGGAAACGATGTGTAACTGCCTGCAGCAAACTTGCCGCCCATGGCTGCAACTTCAATTTCAGATGTTACTGTTGAGGCAATCGGAATATCCTTTTGCGAAATGCCCTGGTTGGCATACTCACGGTAAAACGAAATTATCGAACCACCAACGACGTTGGAAAGTACAATGTCAGCACCGCTATCTCTAATCTTTTTCACCATGGAGCTCCACTCAGAATGTCCGAGAGCTAGATATTCATCGCCCACCCATTCAGCGCCGTTCTCTTCGATCAAAGTTTTGGCTACTTTTGCCATTTCTTTGGGATAAAGATAATTAGAACCAACAATGAAGAATTTTTTCTTCCCCAAATTTTTGATTAGCCATGGAATATAGTTGTTTAGCTGCTGATTAGGAGCAGCACCGGTGTAAACCACATTTTTTGAGCACTCGAACCCTTCATAGAAGGTCGGGTAAAATAATAGGCTTTTGCGTTTTTCAACCACTGGCAGCATCGCCTTCCTGCTGGCCGAGGTGTAACCACCAAAAACCGTAGCTACCCGGTCACGAATTACCAGCTTACTTACCTTCTCGTTAAACGTCTTTGGATCACTAGCCCCGTCTTCAACCAGCGGCTTGATCATCATTCCGTTTACACCGCCTTTCGCGTTTATCTCATCAATCGCCATAAGAGTTGCACTGGCAAGAGATTTTTCTACGATGGATAGACCACCGGTCTGAGAAAAAAGAACTCCGACCTCAATTTCCTCGGCAGCATGCGTCAACCCGGACGTTAAAAGACTGACTGCTCCTAACAAGGCGCCAAGCTTGAGTTTGCGGCTAATTCTGTCTGTAAACCTCATGGTATAAACCTCATGTTGTAAATCGAATAACTCAGCGACATTTGAAAAATCAACTCAAATGCTGCTAGTCCAACCAAACCATCGTTTTGCTTAACGTCGAACTGAGTTTTTCGGGCGCAAACCCAAAATTTACAGTTTGTGAATGAGCTAACCCTTGCAAATTTTTATGCATGATACACGCCAGATGTGTTATTAAGTTTGTTTTCATATAGTTATCTTAAATAAAGAGATTTGCATGCTATGCGGCGGGCCAAATTAGTGCGCATTGTTCATTGAAGGGCCTAAAATGATGCATACGATTTTCTGGTTTAGGCGCGGACTGAAAGCGTTGACTCTCCGCGTTGGTCAGCCTTGAGTAGGGCAAAATCAAGTCGTGGCCTCTTTTTAACCGCTTAAAGCTGGCGAGCTTGCCAAAACGCATTGACTGAACTCGTTTGCGCGCGAGATGTAAGCAAAACCCGCTAGTTGTCGTACTCAGACAATGGCGCGCCGATGACGCCTTATACGCTGAAATTGAGACTGACAGAACCGGGTACGCTGACGTCTCACAGCTGACCCAGAGTGAGCAGCGATAACCCGTACTCAGAAGCGTTGGGCAAGACGCTGTAGTATTGCCCGAAGCATCTCACTAAAGGATTTGCATCACTCATGGCGGTGCGTAAGTGGATGCTATTGTTTGAGCAAATCTATAACGAAGAGCACCTGCACGGTGGCATCAACTTCGTGACACCAGCACAACCAGCACAACGGCATCAGCGTGTTAATACGGCGTTTGCGGCGCTGGTTTAGATCGGTTTCAGACTGGGGCTGCGAGTTCATGAAATTGCACTCATTCAGATTAAGGACGTGGCCGAACTTAGCCCCCTCAAAATCTGGCCATCAATCTTACAAACTCAAATAAATTCTAGCTTTGCCAGCCGCCTACACAAAGGGCGCTGACGCGTTGAAACGATCGAATAAGTTTTAGCACTCATGATTTCAACCAGCTTGTGCGCCAAATCGAGGCCATGTCTTTAGCGGGCGCGGAGTTTAACCCGGAGGACTTTTATCCAGAGGTAAAGAAACATCGTGGTAGATTGTGAGATTTGCCGATGAGGGATTCTGCGTTACGAGCGGCGCTAGAAAATTACCTCTCAGTCCGCTTAAACAGTAACCCGTTAGTAAAAAAGAGCGACCCCTCTTCCTGACTCAAAAAGTGGTCCTTACTCCCCTAACGCGCTACAAGAGCACTTTGCACTAATGCAGAGGCGTTGGGCGGGAGTTGAACGTGCCAGTTCCCACAGTGGGCGGCGAACATTGATAACGAACACAATCCACGAACAGAAAAAGTCAGTGAAAGTTGCTCAAAAATCGCTGGTCATGTTTCGCCCTCGACAACTTTGATCTACGAAGAGCCACCAGAGGAGTCTCTTGCAGAAGCGTTGGAGAACGCAGGTGATCTTTATATTTAGTCACCCTCGCTTCTTTTAACCCGCTACAGCACCTGCAATTTGGAGACAGGTGCTCTCAAGCCCGACTAGTTTGGCAATCTATCGAGCGTTTACCTCGGAAAGCTGAAAGTTCCACAGTGGCAGTGCTCTGGTCCAGAGAAATGGTGATCATGTCACCCGATACGATCAGGATGATTGCCGGTGCGCCATCGCGCGCCATGACGCTCATCAGGTAGTTGAGTTGGCGGCAATCGTAAGAACTGGGTCGGGAACTACAGCCCTCAGGATGGGAATGCCACTCGCCAATGTATGAGACTACTTGCCCGGTTCTACGTCGACACTCACTCACCTGATCTTCGACACCGGCGATTCCACGCACGAAGCCATCGGAAGATGAGACGCTATCTTCAGGTGCATTCATGGCGAGGACTATGGATATGGTTTTTATCTTGTGGTCGACAAAACCGACCAATACCCCACCTGTTTCATTAGGTAAAGCTTTAAACCTGAGCTGAGCCAGAGTGCCTTCAATGGTCGAATCCCACCATACAGTCCAATCCCCAACCTTTGTATGAACAGGATTGACAACAGGAATCTCATGCGAAATGACGGCGCCAGTAGAATTGTCATGGTCCCAAATCCGAATCTGAGCCTGTTCGCGGGCCGATAGCAGTCGTATTTGTCGAGCCAGTACTGCTGCATGAAGCGAGACCAATTCATGTGATAGCGCCACTGTAATATCGCGGCAGCCGGCGCCAACCCAGTAGTGGCCATTATTCCCTTCCAGATGACGCCCACCCCAGCTTTCATCCGTCAATATGGCGCGATAGTATTGTGCCTCCAGAGACAGACTCCGGATAGCTCTCGCCTGGTCCTCCAGAAGGAGGACTGAAGCCATCCCGGAGGGCGTCATAAAAACCGTGGCCACGCGCGCAGGCCTCTCCATTACAGAGAGATCCCTCGGCACTTCCAGCGTTGTGGATGCGTCGATGACAAGAACCTTGTCCATCAAAAAATCATTTAACCATTCTGTATCATCAGTGAGCTTCCTCACATGCGCATTCGGTGGAATAGGATCGTCTGGGAAGACCGAAAACATAGATGAGATCAAGCCACTCACCAGTTGTGACTTGGGCATTCCGACGCCTTGGGCCGGCGACACATGACGAGGTAAGTTATGAGGCTCGACCACATCATGATCCACGTACTCCCAGTCCCCCCAGCACTCTCGCGCCCATATGTCAGCGATCGAGCTACCTAAAGCGCCAAGGCCAGCAATCACTCCGCGAAAATCACATGCAGAACCGCTAATACCCGAATACTCACGTATTTGGTCCTTTGAAGGCATCAATTTGATGCTGATCGGGTCAATGGCATACGACGCCAACCGATCGGGTTCCGGTGTCTGCCCCCCTGACGCCAAGTTAATAGCGCGGTACCATTTATTATCATCGGGCGCTCGGGATAGAACGAAGAGATCCTCACCAAGCTGCCCGAAATGCACATGCATCGCAAAACCGTAGA
>Ga0307930_1002160_pt1 | contig 15127 bp, 19 predicted proteins | sample OrgLakmetageno46_FD_203161 | JGI IMG/M metagenome (GOLD analysis project Ga0307930, IMG submission 203161) | Saline water microbial communities from Organic Lake, Antarctica - #46 | ecosystem: Environmental > Aquatic > Non-marine Saline and Alkaline > Saline | place: Antarctica: Organic Lake... | reverse complement strand
TAAATTAAGTTTAGTAGCAACAGATATGCTAGTTAGTTGTGCATTGTGCGATGCAGCATCTCTGTGTAGTGTTCCTGCCCAGTGCTCTACTGCAAGCTCGTTCGCGCCATAATTATTTAGCAACAGTGTGTTTGAATTTTTAAGGCCTTTCGAATTAACGAATCGGTACTTGAGGCCTTTCGAATTATCCTCGATGAGTCGTCTGTTCGTCTGTTAGAATTTTCCACATTTGTTCGAAGCGTATATATATTAGGGCGGGTCTGCATTTCAATCAAGGCTTGCTTCGGCTTCGCGCGACGCTTTTTTTGGAGCTCTTCTGTCAACTGCTACGAGCAGAACTACAAGAAGCATGAATTTCTTACGCAATGCACGAGAGTGGGCTGCTCCGGTACTGACTGAATCAGCATTTCTCGAGCGCGGAGTCCTGACGCCGGAAGAATTTGTGGCAGCTGGAGATCAACTTGTGTACCGCTGTCCCACCTGGACATGGTAATTGAAGCACCATTGAGACGTTGCACGGTCCTTGTGAAAAGAATTTATCCTGGGGGCTTCTAATTTCTATATACGTGCGATTTTAATTAAAATGCTCCTTTAGACTTCATGTACTTGCGTTGGAGAGGGGCGTGACTTCATGTGCTGCGTTGAGTCATATTCTTCTTTGTGGTCATAACAGGGAAGCTGGGGATCCTAAGAACACAAGACCATACTTGCCGCCAGACAAACAATTTATTATTACGCGACGAGTTCCATGCCGTGCGCGTGTCGCTTCTCTGAATGGCGAGACTTATGACGAGACGTTGCCCTCGGGCGAGGACGGTGACTGGATGACGACCCACGTGCGACGCGACGGAGACGAGGCCGCCAACACCACCGGCACCGAGGGAGCCATCGACGACCTGTCGGAACTAGAAGACATTGGCAGCCCGGTCGACGGCAGTGGCAGGAGTAGCCCTGGTAGCAGCAGCGGGCGGGCCGCTGCTGAACCTGACGTCAGTGCCGTTGCGGCGATGTCATTGAACGAGGCTCCTCCGAATGCTCCTGCTGCTGCTGCTGCTGCTGCTGCCTCGGCGCAAACCACCGCATGGACGGGCCCTGTAGAAACGCCAGCAGGGGACGTGGAAGAAGAGGACTACGACGACTTGGCCGACTTTGAAGAGGAGGGTTTAATGGTGGTGGACGAGGCGGCAGCCACCACAAGCACAACTCCGGCGGCGAGCGGCGGTGGCGGAGGCGGTGGCGATAGCAGTAGTGGGGCCGCTGCAACGAACGTTGTGGCCACGCGCACCTACGACTTGTCCATCACTTACGACAAGTACTACCAAACCCCGCGGGTGTGGCTCTTCGGGTACTCGGAAAGTGGCCAGCCGCTGACGCCCGACGCGGTGATGGAAGACGTGATGCAGGACTACGCGCAAAAGACGGTCACGGTGGACCCCCACCCCCACCTGAACACGCCGCACGCGTCGGTGCACCCGTGCAAGCACGCGCAAACCATGAAGCGCATCGTGGACGCGCTCCAAGCCCATGGCGGAGCAGCTCCGTCCACGGCGCAGTACTTGTTTGTGTTTCTCAAGTTCATTGGCAGCGTGGTGCCCACGATTGAGTACGACTTCACCATGGCGACGGCCGTGCGGTGATGATGGGGTTATGCACTGTACTCGTGCCATAGGAGGTGCCGATCGCAGTTCGATGTGGTCGCTTATTCGTTTGAAGTAGAAATTAATTCTTCTAATACAATTCTTTTTGAGCTCATTTGCTAGGATTTAATTGGAACGTCCCATTCGAAATCAAGTAAGCAGTAAACTTTTCCCGCGTGTATTTTAGATTTTGGATATATTTTTTAACGAGGACCCCGATTCCCTTTTCTAAAACCCTTAACGACCACACGGCATTGCGTAATATTAGAGGTTCATCTATTGCCAATACTATTGTTCTTACAACGGGGGCCCTCAGAAGTGCGCTCCAAAAACAGAGCATAAATAATGGTATAGTTAAATATAGATCTAAAATACGGATAGACAAAAAGCTGAAAGCCAACTCTCGGCATCTCAGCGCCCCAAGAGACGCCCAGCCCTTTGGCCGATTTCGCTATTCCGACAACCGTGCTGTCCTCTTGGAGTTATCTACAGCGAAGGGCCGTGCTCACGAGACACACTAGCTGATTACGCAGTCGTCGCTGCCGTTTTCACCTTTTCCGCTGCCGCCTCCTTGCCCGCCACCTGGCCTTGCCGGCTGGATAGCCGTGTTAGGAGCTTGCCGGCGGCGCATTTGTTCTAAAATTTGCTCGACGCGCATTTTCTCTTCCGCTGCCACTTCAGCCTGGCGCTGGAGCGCTATCTGAGGAAAGGAACGAGATAGGGTTAATGAAGGGGAGAAGTACTGTATAATTTGATAGACAAAATACCGTAGACACAACGACACGCAGCCCTATTCTTTTTGGAGTGCAATGACTGGACTTGTGTGCGAGAGCCCACTTGCCTGTTCCATACGGCGAGCGTTTCTATCTGGGTCATTGCTGGCGTCATCGGCTGCTGGCTCTTCATCCCAATAACTCGACACGACTGCAACTTGCTTGTGGTATTCCCCCTCAACAGCAACTGTGCTGCTGCTATCATCGTTGTCGTTGCTACTGGCAGTATTGCTAACGGTAGCAGCAGCAGCTGCATCAACACGAGCGGCGGTGCCATTAGAAGCAGCCGTAGCATCTGCAGTCGATAGCCTTTCATCATGACTATGTGAATGATCTACACTTCCGCTGCTGTCATCGCTCGGATCCACAGGAGCAGCGGCAGCAGGAACGGCCTCAAAAGCTAGGCCACTTTCAGAAATGGGCAACAACGGCGACGGAGGCTCTTCAGCGGACAGCGGGCTCTGAGGTTCCGACGACGAAGACATTCGTTGGGGCGAGCCCATAGTGCCCCAATGCACAATGCCACTGTTCGTGTTGCTGCCACTAGTCACAACTTCTCCGGGTAGCGCCCCAATTTCACTACCGCTACCGCCGTTGCTGGCGCTGCTGGCGCTGCTGCTGCTGCTGCTATTACGATTGCTGCTACTTCCTCCTGCAACCGCAGGGTGGTTACTGGTGGTGCTGCTGCTGTGAGTACTGTTGTTGCTGCTGATGCGCCCGCCGACACCGCCAGGCCCGCCGGGCGCCAAACCATAGGCAAAGACTTTGTCCAAAATTTCGCCCATGTTCCATTCTTCTTCCTCGACTGAGGGCACGTCGAGAGGCTTGGACATGAGAGACGGTGAGGACTCTCGTAAGGCGCCTAAGAGCGAGTAGAACCATGCAACAAAAAGCCCCAAACATACACACGCATGCACGTTTGAGATTTTTGGAAGCGACAAAATACATAAAGATCTTTCCAAGTGCTAACACTAGATGGAGCTAAAACGAAGAAAGGTCAAGTTCTTAGTTGTGAGCAAAACTATAGGTATTGTAGTCAGCACCTTGCACTGAAGCAATGCACGACACGGTGAAATGGTAAGTAGTCCCAGGTGCGAGGCCATGAACTAGAGTAGACGCGGTGCGAGGCTGGGACAAGTTCAAGTGCTGGCGAAGCGCGATGCCGCGGTCCATCACCTTCGATACGGTAAATGATCGTTGGGGTTGGCACATCCATGTAGGCATGAACAAAAAAATGAATTGTGAGAGTTTTTATTTGCACATGGAGAATGAAAATGGCCGTATTGTACTCGATAGTGCTCGTAGGTACACCCTTGTAATTGATCTTGTGTAATACCCACCTGATTTTTGCAGAAGTCTCGCCGAGGCGCTCGTCTGCTGGACCCCACAGCTGTCGACGATTGCACTACTTCAACTTCTTCGCCTTTCACGTAAGACCGCACCACATACCTGCAGTGCCAAAGACATCCAAAAAGAACACGAATGGCATGTGATGTATACGTGCTAGCAACACATGCATAAAGGATTTGATCGGGAAAAGAAGTCACAAAAGTGGAAAGATGTGTAGGGCATAAGTACGGTTTGTCTAATCGTTGTTATGCAAACACTTCACCTTTGAACTTGGCCGCTTCCTACCAATGCCATTTGGTGTGCTGGAGGCACGAGCCATCGCACCTAGAGAATGCCATTATGCAACCACACAAGATAAACTGGGAACAACTTTTTCCTTGAAGAGGAGCTCAATCTGAACAACTTTCACTCCATTCTCCAACCACCCCACTGCAGAACAAACCCACGTTGACCACCACCTTCCTACCTCGACATCTCGCTCGCGCTCTTCGCCGTTCTCGAAACCCTCGAGAAGCCTCGCAGCAACTCCCAGCGGTGACCTCGGCAACAGGCGGGCCGGCTGATTTCTCAGTGGCGGAGGCAGCGTTAGGTCGCCGTCGGTCCCTTGCAAGCGCCGTTTTTGGCCTTCGGTTCCACTACCATTGCTGCCACTCCCATTGCTAGAGGGATCGCGGTTGAGCGGGGTAGGCTCATATGCTTGCGCTAATAAACTGGGCTGAGCGCCCGCCTGAAGCAAGAGGCGGCATCCCTCCACGTCTTCGGCCATGCATGCCCCAACCAATGCGGTGTAATTGCCTTTTCGGCTCGGCGCATTCGGGTCGGTGCCCGCGGCGAGCAGCAGCGAGACGCAAGTCGCGAAACCGTCCGGTGACTCGGGCTCAGGCCGCGCAATAGAAGCGGTGGCGCTCTTTTTGTCTCGGTTGCGAGCGTTTGCGAGGTTGTGCGCGTACCGATCGACGAGGCTGCAGCCCGAAGCGAGGTGCAACAGCGACCAACCATAATGACTGCTGCGAGCCTAGAAGCAGGAGAAACAAGCAAGCCAATCGTGCGCACAGTGATGGAACAATAACGTGTGCAGAACAAGCTTTCTTACATTCACTCTTTAGTTGATGTAAATATCCATACGCCTATTCTCTGGACAACAGTGCGCTTCAGAAGTTCAGAAGCATTAGATCGCCTGTGTTCCGGGCATCCGGTAGGGGTGCTTTACGCTTGAGTGATTATTTCGCACCGAAGCATGTGGATCGCCACCCGCGTGCAAATAGGCTGCAAGCACTACAGAGTTGCCGTGCTCTGCCGCTTTTAAGGCGTCTTGCAGCGACACGGCGCGTAGCTTGTCCTGCGCGCGCCACAGCCCACTGGCGCGGCTGGTGCTCGGCGCCTTGAGCCGTTGCCTGGGCTGCGGCAGCTGGGCCTGCAGCACGGGCATAGAACTGAACCCTGGCGCCGAGGTGCTCGTCATGACTACAATGGAGGTGTGACCCGCGCTAGGTGTCCATGGAATGCAGTGGTGTTGAAATCGAGGTGTTCAGCCATGTTCGCCCGTTAGCCCTACTCTGAATTCTTCCTTCTGTACACTGTACTACACTTACTTACTGACGACTGACGACGTCTTGTGCGTGGTTGTCCGTTGAAGCGGGCATCTTTTGTTTAGTTTGGTTGTTTAGTGTTTAGTGTAAGTGTATTAGTGTTTTCCCTTTTCCCAGTTCAGTTGTGAGTTGTTTTCAGCAGCAAGCAGCATTAGCAGCAGCAGCAGCAAAATGAAGGTAGAGTTATACTTAAAGCCTGAGCAGAGGCCCACCGTACAACATGAATTACTAGTTTCTAACTGCTGGAATTATTATTATTGGAATAGGCCAGTTCCGTGGCATGGGAATTAACTAGTGTGGAGTAGAATGAATAAGGAACCAAAGAAGTCGCAGTTGGGGGATACGGATTTATCGAAGGCCGAATTACGGTTGCCTATTTGCCACCAAAATGGCTGGAAGCCTTGTTTGTCTCCGCGACCTCCCATCATGCTTCTGCCCTCTTTAAAAGTGGGTCCGGTTTCAGTGCTTTCGGCTGTTTCTTGAGTTTGATGTTCTTGCCAGGGTCGAATTTGCTGTCGCCCTTGCCATTCACGAAGAACTAATACAAATATTGCAAATGGCCACATTGGTGGAACAGCCACGAGGCAGCAGAAAAAAAAGAAAAAGAGTAAAGCTGGATTCAAAAGCAGCCACGTCTTAGGAATATTCAATTCGTTCAATACATGCATTTTCTCCTGCTCAGATGCTCACCGTCATAAATCTTCGCAGGGACCTCTCACCTTAAACAATCTCTTGTCTTTCTCTCTGGTTCTTTTTACCATACACACCTGAAGGTGGCTGTCGAGCCCATGCTGCATGTGAAAGGTTGGCAAGTCAATCCAATCGTCGCCAAACGGGTTCGAGATTTGCCGCACGAACTCAAGGAGACCCTGGTAGAACACTGGCGTGCAGATGATGATCAAGCATTCGATGGTGATCACCATTTTAGGGGTTCCTAAGCAGTCGCGGTCACTGCTAGTGTCTTCGTAGCCTTCGCCACTCTCGCTGGAGCTGCCGTAGCTAGTACTGTCGTCGCTGCCTTCATCATTCCCCCTAAGGACACGCGCACCCGCTTGCAACGCAAAGTGAGAAATGGCCACGGAAAGCAGCCTTCTTCCGCCACCACTGCCACCGCTGCCCTCCTCATTGCCGTGGTGGTGATGCTTACCGGGCGTGCACTTTTCTTGGAGCAAAAAGTCGCCGATAATGAAGCCCGACTTGATAGCGTCGAAAAAGAGTTGCTATGAGCAGAGCAGGCACAACAATGAAGAAAGGTGAGAGGACAACAAGAAAAAAGAAGAAGACAGCATTGCCATTCAAGAACAGAAGGAAACATTCAAACAACTTGGGGGCATGATATTTTGAGTAGGCAGATGAAGGGGCGCGGCAGCAACATCTATAACGGGCACGTTTCAAACTAGTTCATGATGAGGAGCAAATCAAATTGAACTACGTCAACACAGCACAATCGTGGCACAAAGAAAGATGGAGTAAGCAGCATACGAACTGGCGCCAAAGAAGTAAGACATGGTATAAGTACCGCGGTCATGAGCGACGACATGATGAACGCGAGGGGCAGCGGAGGCAGGCCATACGAGCTGCAGCTCCGGGTAATGCTCACGGAGCCGTCGGCAATGGTTTGCAGAATCGGCAACAGCCGGCCCCACACCCCGCCCACTTCGGGGAAACGGGTTTCGTAGAGCTGCCACAGCCACAGGATGGGGGCCACGGCACTGCTGCCACTCTTCGCGATGTGCAAGGCTTCGTCGGGTGTCAAGTAGCCTTTTCGCACGCACTGGCCAACGGCCTCACTGGGCTTCACCTAGTAGGAGAGGCATAGGTAAGGGGTGAGTGTAAAAAGGCAGTAGCGAGAACAGCCAGTCAAACAACGATAACATCAGTCGTAAGAGTTTGAAGCACTTGCAAGGTCAAGCCAATTGCGTGAAGATGGCAAGCGCCCCTCTTCTTATCCTTATCAACCAAGCATACCCCAATAGCGTAGTAGCACGTGAGGGCGTAGTTGGCCATCCCCCACCGTACCACCGTTTGCTTGAACTCCAAGTCTTCGCCAGAGCAGCCAGGGATCCACTGTGACCGGAGCAAAAGAAGAAGATGAAATAAAATAGCAAGAATTTCAAAGAGAGCCAAGTAAAAGAAGGTTTTGGAAAGCATGGAGAGGACGTGAGAAGGGGAGCGTAGATATTTTGTAGACAGCGGCAAATGAACTGGTGACGAGGATACAAAATGAGATGTGAAGATACGTTGGCGGCCCGCTCAACGCACGGGTCCATGCTGCACGATAGAGTATGGCATCCACGCAAGTCCACCTTCCACACCTGATTGTTGAAGAAACTCAAAGTGACGAGTCCCCCCGTAAGCTTCCCCAAGTCCACGTTCTTGATGGTCAAATACTTCTTGAGAGATCCGAACACGAAGTAGGCAAAGACGAAGCCTGCAGACAATGAATAGAAAGCAATACAAAAGCGAAGCAAGTATAAAACAAAATGAAAAATAAAAAAAGCTTATTCCGAGAAGTGACATAGGACGGGGGAAAGCTCACAAATCATATTAATTCAGGAGGCGACGAACTGGAGCCTTCACCACTTCCATTAATGTACTGTAAAAGTTTTAAATAGTCACACTAGAAGACAAGTCGGCACATCTTTCACCGGTAAAACTTGAGAAGTAGCCGTCGAAGCCATCCACCAATGGAGTTAAGGGGCTTCCAGGCTCGAAAAGCCCTATCTTAGATGCCCATATGCACGAAAAAGCCACTAACCACGCTGCATTGAACACCAGCAATGCCTGTTCCGCCAAAAGAAAGCAGAACGTGTGCAGCAGCATTAATGCATCAACCCCATGCCACGATGAGCACTTCAGACAAAGCGACTAAATGCGCTTTGCTGCAGTGAATTGATCATAGACTCTTGCATTTGTTTTCTCTTTCCCCATCGGATACGAGATAGCGTTAGGACTAAATGGCGTACTTGTCCAGTGAGTGAATCTAGCTGTCATATAATACAGAGGATTTCGCAAGCCATTCAAACCTGTCCGAGGACGAACCAATTGATAAAGGTCGTTGAGCGTATCATGAAGACCTTCGCCCGTAGCACTGAGGTCAAGTCATATCCGATCACTGACGCAAAACCACATAGGATCCAAAATTAACATGTAAGGCAAGCGTATGAAGACGGGCTAGAATTAAGATGAATCATAGAATCATGCTCCATGTGTTGGCAAAAGATGATCTAGGACGGCTCACGCGTGCATTACACGTTTCTGCGCATGCATTCAGAGTGTACTAGTGTGCAGTGCAAACTGTCGAAAGCATTAGGTTTACCTTGCCCGTTTGCAAATTCAACGCCAGCTCTAGTCTTCTTGAGAACGAGATCAAGGCCTTGACGCTCTTGCCCATCGAATTCGCCCCATTGCGCGAACTGATCTGAGGCCTCTCCATTTCGAACGGTGGAGGCAACGCGCACCTCCGCCTTACTCATCCGCTTCTTGGCAAGCCGGACCAAGTTCGACATGATGCAGAAAAAATGAAATTACCAACTGAAGCGCCTACACAACTGATTGCTAGGTTTTAAGTTTCTCCAATGCTAGAAACTATTAACTCGAAGGCCGTGCGTGCGGGCTTATTCGCGCCATCAACAGTATTATTCACAGCGTCATTGTTGGATCATGGTTGGAATGCTCTCTTCAGGAACGTCGAACGTCCATTGGCCAAATACACCTCATCCTCGGTGTTATCAACACTTGGAGAGCCATTTCACTTCGACTTCGCATTTCTTCTTCTCGTCTCTCGTCTCTCTTCATATTTCACGGTACTATGCCATTGTATATGCTGGTCCCGACTAGCGTACTTGTAAAGATTTATATGGAAAGCGGCGGAGGAGCCTGGATGGAATTAAGGGAGAACAAGCACCAAGTTATAAAGACCAAAGGAATCGTGGTGTCTGACCAAGCACGGCGAAGCACGGAACCTCCTAGCACAAAAGGAAGGGACCTATTCTCCTTGCCCTTCCACTGCCGCGCTGATTTCATCCACGGAGCTGAAGAAGTCAGCTAAATCGTCGTCTTCACCGCCGCCGTTTCCACTAGCCTGCTGCCCTTCTTTTACTAAGGCCCCTCCTGTCTCCGCTCCTCCTGCCTCCTCTTCTACCGGTGGTGGTGCTGGCGGTGGCGGCGGCACGATTTCTCCGTCGCCCCAATTTCCGAGCGCTTGCACCTGAATGAATCCGTCCGCGAAGCTGCGGCCGTTCATGGTTTCGGCGCACGCTTGCGCCGAGGCGACCTCGGTGAAGGTGACCACACAGCTCCCGAAGTAGTACGCGACTTGGGGTAAAGTTACCACACATTTCACGGTGCCAAAACGAGTAGCTTCCACGATGATTTCACCTTCAAGCTCTTCCAGAAAGGAAGGCCCACTCGCCGTTAACTTAAGTTGTAGTTTGAATTGAAAAGCCCCACGGGTACACACGCACGAGAAGGAATAGAAAAGTAAGAATGCAAAAGAAAACAATGCTTAAAAGAAGAAACAAAGCCATCGAGAAAGCCAGAAGCATCGAAGTGGTTAAACACACGCCGATTATGTTAAAGAGAGGGGGCTTACCTCTTCGTCGGTGTAAAGATTGCGAAGCACCACAGCAGGGAGTTCGGCTGGCAGGCAGAGGGGTGGCAGCGGCTTGTAAATGGGAACACCATTCGCATCCAAATCGTACTCGACCAGTTCTTCTTCCTCTGCTCCTTCCTCGTCGTCGTCTTCTCCGTCTTCTTCCTCCTCGTTGTAACCACCGTTCTCGCCGCCGCCGCTGCCGTTGTTTTGACCGTCGGCTTCGTGCGCGCGGTGGGCAAAGGAGGCGGGCTCCACGGAGAGCACGTAGCCCGCGCCCTGGGTGGTAGAACCCGTGAGTTTACTGCACGCCGCCTGCACGCTCCCCACTTTGGCGAAGGTGATCAGAGCGTCCCCTTTCGGCACGCCGCCGGCGTCGCGGTACACCTACATGCAAAGCAGAAGGAGTCGACACAAAGTAGTTAAGCACAACGCAGCATGGCACAGAGGACAGGTCGGAATGTGCGTATCAGTGGAATCTTTCAAAAAGGATGTGGATTCCGGAAAAGTGCACTCTGAGTATAGGCTTCGTAGAAGCGAAAGAATCTACGAGAAAACAAGACGGAGATTTCGACTCTTCCCTTCCTTTCTTTCAAATGTTGTTGAGCGCATCCGAACTCACTTTGATGCGCTTTACGCGGCCGTGCACGCTGAAGAGGGTGTCGAGCGAGGTCCAGGTCACGTTGGGCGCGAGACCGCTGACGTACACCTGCGAGTGATCAATTGAAATGTGTTAAGGGAAACAGAATTGGCGGAGAGAATAAGAGATGGAGAAAGATGGAAATTTTGCTAAAATAAATGAATACGCACGATGCAAGGTCATTCAAGAGGCAGCGAACGGAGACATTAGCAATAGAAATGTCCACATGCCAGCACAGCAGCTTTCAAAAGAGAAACAAGTAGCCCTTCTTTAACGTCATCGTGATTCATTCAATTACCGCTGTGTTTGGGCCCGACGGAACCGTGCCGCTTTGCGCGCCGCCTGCTCCTCGCCCACTGTGCGCCGGGCCGCTAGGAGCTGCCCCGCTCCCAATGCCTCCGGTGCGGCCTGCTCCTCCTGCTGGCTTCGCGGCATTGGTAGAAGGAATGCCCCGCCAGCCCCCGCGGCCCCAACCTGGGCCTCCTCCAGTGTTAGCGTGGCTAGGCTGGTGATGAGCTTGGTCGAACTGGTCTAAGGTGCGCTTCCTAGCGGCAGCGTCCTATTGATTCAACGCAGGAGAAGGACACAAGCGTGATGCGCTCGGAGCGTGTGTACGCCCTTCCTTCAATCACCTTCACACATGAGCTTATCCCACTACGATTCTCACATGCCATCAGAGACATATACTCCACCCTGCTCCATAAAAATATAAACCTTAGTCAAGCGGCCACCGATCAAACAACCCTGCGTAAAACCTGTTTGAGGATCCACTCCATGTTTTTGGCTTTGGCACGACGCAGCCGCTCCCGGTGCTTCTCTGGAATCGGGTCTTGGAACGACGCAAATAATCGAGCGTCGTCCTAGGAGGAGATGAACGAGAACGCAACCCAGGAAAAAAAAAAGATAATTCGGAGGAAGGAAGATGGGACATTGAGAATTTGTAATTTGCGTAGACGAGATTATTACAAGACGTAGAAATTAGCGTCTTGATGTGAATACCTCAGCCAGGAGAGCAGCTCTCGCCGCGAGCATCTCCTCATAGAAGTCGCCTTCTTCTCCGAGCGCCGCTGCGTGTTGGTCCATGGCTACCACCGACGACGACAAGCGTTGCCCATCCCAGCCCGTTTGCTCGTAGTGCGCGGATGGCGGCGCCACTGCCGCAAAGGCCGCTTCGGCTGCGGCGACCCACCCAGACGCTGCCCAGCCGTCGTCCACGGATTGCCCGAGCGCAGCCATGCTAAACTCACTACCATTGCCGCTGCTACTGCTGCTCCCAAGTCTGCTGCTACTGGCATTGGCACTGGCGCCAGAGACTGCTGCTGCGACGCTATCACTGCTGTTGGAGTAAGTGCCCGCGGCGGCGAACGCCAGAGGATTTTGCCCGTGGGCGTACCTTGACGGCGCCGGTGGCGACTGGGCACTCTCAGGGTTCCAGCCTGGCGGCCAGCCCTCGGGTGGAGGTTGCTGCTGTGGCATAGATGCTGCAACTGCTGCTGTTGGCACCTGCTGCTGCACCGCCGGCCCGCTCGAGGGCATGATTGGGTCAGGTTGAGCCGACATCCACGCCGGCAAGGTCGCGCTCATCCCACGCCCTCGCCCTGCCGGGGGCGTGGCCGGTCGCGGTGACGGCTGGTACTGCGGCACCTGCTGCGTTGGCACTGAAAACTCCCAAGACTGCGGGGCAGCCGCCATGGGAGTTAATGGCTGGTGGCTAAATACTTCTGGCAATGCATTCGAATACTGCGGCACCGCAGAGGGAGATGCTGGGTTGGCATAGCCCGAAGCAGCACAGGGATTCACCCAAGTAGTCTCGCCGCTAGCAGCATGGTGCCAGTAAGGTAGCCCGCGAGCTGAGTCAATGTACTCAGCCCAGCCATTAGGCAGCTGAGGCGCAGTCGGCGGCCACCCTGAAGCCATGAGACAGACACGCGTCACTTGCCTACACTTTGAACAAGCTCTCTTGAACCGATACTTCCGTATGATTTGGGAGGGCGATAGGGATGAGCAAAGTCTAGCAAGACTGGTTCAAACCTGCTGGAGCTTGCATCACGGGTTAGGGCGTATCTAGCTTGGAGGCTAGTAGCTTCATTCAGAGCTTCAGAGCTGATGATGGGCTCGAGCCTGCCAGCTGCCAGCCAGCTGCTGGAGCAGGAAGAGAGTGATGCAAGCTCTAATATTTTCAGAATACACGATTCGAAACACATTATTTCGTTCTCGTGAGAACACGCATGCGCTTTGTAGGATAGCCTCCCTACTCCGTAATCCCTATATCTCATCCCTCACCGTTATCGCCAGCGTCATCATATCGTGACGACGTTCTTGTTTTGCTGCTCCATTCTATTGATACCGGCATCGTTTTCTGCAACCTCGGCACCACGATATGTCTCAGCGCCCGGGTAGTAGCGCCGCAATTGCACTATACCAGAGCAGCGACATTGCTTCATGGACCGCTGCAATTAGTCGTTACGACGAGGCAGTAGTTTTCAAAGCAAGTGTCAAGCCTAAGACAACCACTAAGGATCTCTGCAAGCTAGATGTTTGGTGGCGCACAAATCTGCCCGAGCTAATTGCTACTCAAGGCCATATAACAGCAGACCAGCTCGTGAGCGCGGTTGACTGGAAATTAAAGCGCGGTACTGTCTAGGAACTATTCGTTACGATAAGGGCAAACTAAACTTCTCAACAACGATGTTACATGATTTTTCTTTCTAGTGTCTACCCAGCACTCTTTCAAGCTTTCCTCTTCTTCTATTATTTTCACTTCAACAACTTCTTGAATATAAAACTGCCTACGGCAGGGAAGTTTCGGCCCTTGATGGGGAAAGTTCAGAGCAACTTGGATGCCAAAGTGCGCAAAGTTACTGCCTCGGGCTTTGCTATGGTCAAACAGGGCGCCAAGTCCAGGCCTCCAGTCAAGGATGTTCTCGCAGCGTTCACGACTGACTTGTGCGGCGTTGGCCCAGCGACAGCTTCAGCTCTCTTAGCGGTAGATTTCTACCCTAGCATTAAGTGTACTTATGTTCGCATGCTTTGATGTTCACTGTACCTTTTTTAAAAAAATTTCAGGCAGCAGACCCGTCAGCGTACCCCTTCATGGCTGACGAAGCAATGGAAGGCTGCGGCCTCCAACGCGACTACACGCCACAGCGGTGAAGGGAAACAGGAGAGCTTGATACTACTCTGCAGTGCCAGTGGAAGTAGATATTGATGTTGATGTAGCACTTGCTATCCTGAAGCCTTTAGGCTAATGATATGAAAATTAAGTCCCCGATTTCTTTCGATGATGCAAGTTGACATTCTTTGGTGGCTGGTTGAACTAGGTATGAGGAGTTCAGCGCTCGGTTAATTGCCAAAGCTCGGTCCCTAGCATCTACTGCAGCTTCGCAACAGAAAAGCACAGCTCAAAAAGGCTCCAAATCCACTCCTCTTGTGTGGACAGCGGAGTTAGTGGGGCGCGCTTTATGGACTCAGGCTACTTTGGCAGCCCACGACAAACTTTCGCCTACCACGAGCAAAAGTGCCGCCAGCCAAGAGCCCGCAGCAGCGGCGAAGAAGCAAAAGGCCTCGCGTTTGGACGCTGAGGATGAGGCACCTACTCAGCCTACAGATCAACCAAAGAAGAAACAAGCACGGAGGCGATAAGTACGGGGACTTCCGGCAGTAGAAGGGCCAGTCAAAAATGCCTTCGAGTTATCCTACTTAACTCCGTTTGCTGTTGCCTGCTGTTATGGTTATGCATCTATTTAGAACAAAGAGATACGATTCTCTTGCTGGTGTAAAGGCACAAGCGCAGATATATACATGAGCTCAAGTACTTGTGTCTTGTATATCAAAATGGATTAAATTGAAATCAAGAGACCTCACCGTTGCAGTACGCAGTTAATGAATCCAGCCCCGCATCGATCGGAAATCAGGACACCTACACTTATCATAATCAAGGAGGAAAGTTCCAAGTAAGCAAGTAAGTAAGTAAGTCTTACAGTCTTGCGTTTTGCTGCTGTGCACTACTCTAAGCAACAAGAACCAAGAAGGAGTGCTTCTTGCGGGGCATTGAAGTCTGAAGTCGTAGAGGCATGAATTATTTGGCTGAAGTAAGGGAAATTCGCTAACGCACAACCACTTCACTTTTCAGTGCATCTCAGCGTTGCTGTGCCACTGCTCCAGTGCGTCTCCGAGAGCGGCGCGCTGCGCTGGGCTCAGCACTCGTGCGGCGCTCCCTGCAGCTGCCTTGGTGGTGGCACGAGTCGACGGCCGAGTCGACACAAACGAAGAAGATGCAGCAGCAGCAGTGGGACCAGTGGTTGTTGTCGTGTCCGAGTTGGGAATGTTCTCAAAGCGCACGGTCCGCGGTTGGAGGCCGCCTGGGCTCACGTACGACAAGGGACTCCGGAGTGCACTCGACATGGACGAATGCACGCTGCTGCTGCTGCTGCTGCTGATACTGCCTCGGCGGCCGCTCCCACCCGCGCTGCCAATGCTGCTGCTTGCGCTGCCGTTGCTGCGGCCTTCACCGCTGTTGCTGCTGCAATTGGGGCCTTCCAGGT
>Ga0307930_1002157_pt1 | contig 15142 bp, 7 predicted proteins | sample OrgLakmetageno46_FD_203161 | JGI IMG/M metagenome (GOLD analysis project Ga0307930, IMG submission 203161) | Saline water microbial communities from Organic Lake, Antarctica - #46 | ecosystem: Environmental > Aquatic > Non-marine Saline and Alkaline > Saline | place: Antarctica: Organic Lake... | reverse complement strand
CGAGAGTCCCACGGATAATTCAAGGACCAAGCGGTGCTGCAAATTCATAACGGAAGGGTTCATCATCTGTCGGTGGCCCGAAGTTCCTAGGAATCCGTTAATATCAACTAGACTAGACTATTGAGGATCTTGTGATCCACGCCCTATAATACGTTAACTAAATCGATACTACTCGCAGTGCATTTAGTTGCGGGCATTCAGAAACACTCACGTTATGAGTTGGTGGAGTAAAATTGAGTGATTTCTACAAGAAGCCGAGGGTTTTCGATTCCAGTTTCTCGGAATCTAGCGAGGTTTTTCTGCCCTGCCTGTCTTCCTGCCTTCTAGTGTAAGAGAATGAGGGTTTCGCTTGCGAGATTTCAAGGAACGGCCTTAGAAACGAAAAGGTCCGCCGTTTTTCTGCTTTCTTAACGCCCGCAAATGGCTTTACCGGCATACCTGCACCTCCTCCAATTATAGGATCGCAAGGAGCAAGTTACTTAGGTACTTACGTATCCTAGTAGGTTTACGAATGAAAGAGAGCAATAATGGATGTCATTTTTGCACTCTACGAAGGAGCATATTTTACGTAGTTTTACGAACGACGGAGAGCGTGGTCATGATGCACAAGTACTAGCTAGACTACTGTACAGATCTGTAGTATCGTAGTATGTGTTCATGTGGGATGGGTGGTTCTTCTATATGAATCGGGTTTCTCGGTCTCCTTGACTCGGGTTTTGATTGGCTGATACTGAAGTACACGAATGATTTTGATTGGCTGAAATTTGAGTACACAAATATTTGAGTTGGCACTGACGTCAGGAACTGTACAGCAGTGCTGCGCACCGCAGGTATGACGTTCGCGAGAGCGGGTTAAGGGCATACAGCCAGTTGCAGGTGATAAGAAAGCAGGAAAATGGCCAACCCCCTCGTTTTTTAGGCAATTTCTTAGGTTTCCGCGTGAGCCTCCCTCAGTTTCTTAGGCGACTAGCAGACAGGCAGGGCAGAAAGGCCCTCGTTTCTAGAAACTGGAGCCAACACCCCTCAGTTTCTTTTAAAAATAACTAAATTTTACCCCTCAATTTCTTTATGTGAGTGTTTCTTTTCACCCGCAACTGGCTGTAGGGCAATTTTTTTTTCTGCGTGTGGTTCTTACTTGATTCATACGAAAACAGGCACCCGAATCAGCCAATCAAAACCCGAGTCAAGGAGACCGAGAAACCCGAGTCAAGCACTCCTAATCATTCGTAAACCTACGTCCCAGAGTCCTTCGGTAACCGTTCTCCTGTTCTCCTAATCATTCGTAAACCTACGTCCCAGAAGACCAAACTTCTGGGACGTAGGTTTACGAATGATTAGGAGTGCGAGTCAAGGAGGTGCCATGTGGGATGAACTCTTCTCAACATGACTGATGACCCGACGGTATTTTTTGACGTAAGATTTTAGATGCCCTCTAGCTCTTAGCTCGACTGACGACCTCTAGTCCGTAATAATTTGCATCTAAGATCATAGCACTTCGCTGCAAATTTGACGTTCGTTCAAGACTTGTTCAACTCTAAATACAATTCTTACTCGTGGAGCTGTTACAGTAGTAATTGTCAGTTCTTCATCTTAGGTTCATTTCAGAGAACAAAAAAATTAGCGCCTACTGCACTTAAACCACGCCTCAAGAACCGGCATGTCTCTCGCAAGCAACGCAAAAGTAGTACCGCAGTATGCGAAAGGTGAAGAAATTTCTTCATCTACTTCTACGCCGGCAACCTATCAGGAGTGCCCAAGAAAGCCTTCAAACCTTTTGAGCGTACGGCTTCCTGTAACCTGGGAGGAAGACGCAGATGAAATCCGCGACTTTCTTAGGAGCTCTGATATGATTGGCCCGCCAGACAGTTCTACTAGGCGCCGGCAGATAACCGATATCACCGGTCTTGAGCGGTTCATCATGCATGGAACCTCAGTGCAAACTAACCCCAAAGATCCGTCGACCTGGCCAGTGCACGGTGGAATCGGTGACATGATATCCAAAGCCATTGCTGAACGAAAGACGGTCGAGTCTCAGCAGCGCTTCTGCGTAGTCTTGCCTGATGGAAAATTTCGGATGGCTTGGGACATTATGATGATGCATTGCCTCATATTTGTAGCAGTGTTCACTCCCTTTCAGATGAGCTTTCTTCAGGACGAACACGATCTCACTACGCCTCAAAAATGGATCTTTTTCTTTACCCTGGATCGTTTAGTCGATTTTTTTTTCTTCATCGATATAGTGATTAATTTTCGGTCGGGTTGGTATGAAGACGATGGCTCTATCATATCATTCAATCAAGACATCGCTGCACGCGAATACTTGCAGTAAGTACCTCTAGCTATTCAATTGCACTTTACATGCTTTCGATCAACGCGTAATAATTCTCCTTTGCAGGGGCTGGTTTTGCCTAGACTTCTTGTCGCTGGTTCCTTGGGAATTATTTGCCCTTGTCCTTTCCAAGGACAGCAGCAGTGCTCTTCGATTACCTAAACTTCTCAAGCTTTTGCGTCTCGTAAAAATATTGAAACTCGTACGTGCTTCACGTGTTGTGGGTCGCATCGAGCAGAACATTGGCATGAAAAATGGGGTGTTTCGACTTTTAAAGGTTTGCTGTAAACTCATAACTTCAAAGAATATTATGTTATCTTCCTTCGCCTTGCTCTCGTTTTGCCATCACGCTCATGCTCATTTGGCTGACTGCATAAATTCATACGCCTTCTCTGCCTCACACGCGCGTCTGCTTGCGTCGTCGGTTTTCTGTCATGATCCTTGAACAATCTCATCTGCGAAGTTTACCATGGGCACTGTAATTATTGCTCACTGGCTGGGCTGTGGTCTTATGTTTGTGAGCGCCATTGAATCATCTGACTCTGACGAGGATAACTACGAGTGCATGGCTGTACTTGACGGCGACCTTTACTTCTCAAATCGTTGGCACTATAACCTCTACTGTGGTTGCGAATGCACCACTGGGCAACTCTACCTTGCTGCGTTATATTGGAGTATCATGACCATCACGACTATTGGGTACGGAGACATCACACCCGTCAATACTGGCGAGATGGCCTTCATGCTCGTGGGTATGATTCTCGGCGCGGCGGTCTTTTCATTCGTTGTAGGTGTGAGTTGTTCGTTGATCGAGGGTCTTGACAAGGTTGGCCTGGAATTTCAAGCAGAATGCGATGCAGTCAACGATTACATGGCCATTTGTAAGACGCCAGTCGAAATGCGCCGCCGGGCGCGTGCTTTCATGCAGACGCGGCGGAACACATCAAGCAAGCGCAATGAGACCGATATTTTGGAGCTCATGTCACCAGCGTTACGCCAGGAGTTCATCATCATGAATTACTCGAAAGTGGTTCGATCAGTGCCACCATTTGCAGGGGCCTCAGATGAATTCATCGTCGAAGTGGCTGGAAACGCTGCGGTGAAATTGTACGGTCCTGGGGAAGGGATAACCTTCCAGGGCGAGAAGAAAGATCCATTCTACATACTTCGAAAGGTAAGAAGGGCTTGCTTCTTATTGCACCCTTCTAGGATATATCCCTTTGACTGTTTTGATTTGATAAACTAAAAAATATTTTAATCTCTAGGGAGAAGCAGTTGCATGCCGTTCCGAATGCCCTGGAATGCCTATGGAGTTCAACAGGCGGTTTCGTAATCACGGGTTCTGGAATGAGCGGCTTTTGATTTATGACAGCTGGACGGACTGCGCCGTAAAAGCTGTCGTATTCGTCGAGTTGCTCGCTTTTGACAGCACTGTGGTGCGTACAATGTTGAAAAGATATCCGCAAGGAAGGATTCGTGTGAAGCAAATTGTATTGCGGCGTCTGTGGAAGTACTCGATTTCCAAGGCATCGCTTCAGCACGCCATCGAGGCTCTTGACAACGCGAGTGCCGGAACAGTTCCACCTCCCAGTGATGTGCCTGAGAGTAACTAACTTGTACCTAACCAAAATTGATGTTTTTGTGCAATCGGGCTTGCTGATCTGCAATGAGTGTCAAGCAGAAAATTATCGCCCACGCTTCCACACAGTAGCGCACCGTCGTAAAAGCGCACTGAGGGCAAATTAATGACGCGCACCATGGCGCTAAGAACTACTCGAGCGCACCGAGAGGGACGGCAAGTTACTGGTGCTTTGGTAACGCTCGTTTTACATGCAACTACAAGGGAAAGTAACGAATGCTTCATTCCTTTCCTGTCTATTAGCCTTCTCCTCCTGGCCTCTCGGGGCCTGTTTCAAAATTCAAAATTATCAAGGAATTACTTCTACTACTACTACTACTACTACTACTGTCTACTGTAGGAGGTAGTGAGCTACAGAGGGGGAGCAACTATAACTAATCAGAATTTTCGCCGAAAATATTCGTTAGATTACAGTGCGTCAACCAATCATCGCTGACAGAAAAGTACAAAAATCAACGTCTCACTCTAGCATTCCATGAATCGTCGATGGTCGAGCTACAGATCAAATAGAGGCCAAATATGTAGTTATAGTTGCTCCCCCTCTGTAGTGAGTTATAGTGTCGGTCATGTTTTGGACATACCCGTGTATGTGTATGGACTGCGACTGTGAGTTCCCAAGTAATTACTATAGCTCCTGTCGAACTCCTTCGCAAAATGCTAGCGCTATTGCATATGTGGGAAGCCCATCTAGAAAACGGGTATTTCTGGAGTCTCGGAGTTAAAATATTTTCGAGATAATTGACTTTCAGTGCGCAATGTCCGAACTGGGTATGGCCGAACTACCGAGAGATGCCGCAGAACTCTCGATTCGGGTGTTTCTATTGTAGCTTTATTCGGCGAAATGCGACTCTAGCGCATTCCCGAGGCACAGGCGGTGTTGATGTGAGAACAGTGGGGTTTGCTGTCTTCTTTAGGAGCTGCAGAGCTATACAGGGAGGGTTCCTGTTGTTGGCGATGCTTTGCTCTTACCTCGTTAGCGATACTTGGTCACTTCCCAGTCTCTCCAGATCAACAGGTATGGGCTCGTAATTACGCACCCTGCGGTGGTGTTATACAAGCGGTATATTGTAACGTCGCGTTCGATGGTTGAAATGTGGTCAAATTTTCAGTCCATTCGATTCGTAAATGGACACGTGAGGGTCTTGGGAAGGACAGGGAAGTTACGCACACGGATGTGCGCAGGAGGGAGCGAAATTTGCACGGCCGCTAGTACGACGAAACTGTGCATGACCACGTGGTCGTTCGTCGTTGCGGCCCACGCCAATCTACCGAATTCAGACAACGAGTCGGCCTCGGCAGCGCTCTCGGAGCGCGAATGCACATAACTCTTCGCCTTGTCAATGTCAATGGCTCTGAAAGGCTATGTCGATGGAGCTCGGTGTAGGCTACAGGACAACGTTTTCAAGCTAGAGCCAAAATTCATTTCTCACATTCTCACCCGTTTGTCGGTTTTCTAGATGGGTTATCCACGTGCAGGGACTTCACAACAAGATGTTTCTTCTGACGACTACACCGACGAAAAAGCAGACTGACTACAGCCAGTTGCGGATGAAAAGAAACACTTATGTTAAGAAATTAAGGGGGGAAATTTAGTGATTTTAAAAAGAAACTGAGGTGTGTTGACTCCGGTTTCTAGAAATGAAGGCCTTTATGCCCTGCCTGTCTGCTGGTCGCCTAAGAAACTGAGGGGGGCTTACGCCGGAATTCAAGAAACCGCCTAAGAAACGAGGGGGCTGGCCATTTTCCTGCTTTCTTATCACCCGCAACTGGCTGGCTGTACAGATACAGGTAGTTCCGGGTGTTAAGAGGTTGTCACGTTAAGGGAATAAGGGTTAAAATTCGGTACTTCCACCTGTTAGAAATCGATATCCTTCTTGTACTGTGGTACTAAAAAACGCGAAGAGAGCGAGTGCTGAGGCCAAATTCCCCCGCCCTTATTACCCGGAACTACAGGGGGGGTGTTCAGATACCGAACAGCACACTTTTTGTGCACACTGTCGTCACATTCTGGTACTAGCGCAAGGTGTGAAGAAACAACTCAGATAAAGCCATGTTGTATATCAAGCTTGATAATGGCGTTTCCATGGCGATGTGAAAGTCTGAGACCATTCCACTGTCACCGTCGCGAGATAGCGCCAATGTGCGTAGCGACACAAATGTGAGCAGAAATCGCTGCTCCCTGGAGTCACAACCATTGACCTAGTGAGAGTAGATCGATGCGCGTGGAATTAAGAATCATTGCATCTTTTCAATTGATGAAAATACTTTTAAACGCGACGCTGTGCACCTTACAGCTCTTCGAGGGGCGCGCGCAATCCGCGCAATGATGATAAACGTGGTGACGGCGATGTAGAACACGCTGAGATCGGACCCAGTTTACACTAGTGGAACTAGAAACTAGACTAGCCGTAGAGATTGAAGAAACAACCCAGATAAAGCCATGTTGTATATTAAGCTTGATAATGGCGTTTCCATGGCGATGTGAAAGTCTGAGACCATTCCACTGTCACCGTCGCGAGATATGATCCATTCCGCAACTAGCTCGGCAACTGAACATACCCCTGTACCTGCACAGCGGTGGGACAAGAAGGACGCAACGCAATCGCAAGGACCGCAAGACCGCAAGGACGCACACGCCTTGACGCACACCAAAGTGCCAAGAACACATACCCACTGCGCCGTAGTGAATTAAGGCCAACTTTCCGCTCCTGTAGTACGGGTACGGTGCACTTATCAGTGACAATTCTTAGAGCTACTGAAGCTATCTGTCGAGTCTTTCAGCAACATCCAGTAATAGCTATGCTCTAGCTTGCTTACGAAAGCCTACGCTAGCGCTAGAACTACAGCCTGTAGAGTTAAAGAGTAGAGTACTAATAAGGAGTATCAACGATCTCACATAGCCACAGTACAGACTATATAGCGGCGACTGCTGTCTGTATCCTTGCTGGAAGTGCAGCGCTCTTTCTCTAGACGGTTGTGTAGCTAAACACCATGTCGGATGAAGAGCACGATGAAGAGTCTCACGAAGGCGGTGAAGGCGAGGAAGACTCACATGAAGGTGGTGAAGGAGACAATGAAGATGAAAACAAGGATGACATCGGAGGTGGTGACGATGGTAGCTCAGATGAAGAGGAAGCCCCTCCACCAAAAGAGTCCTTCATTCAAAAGTGGAAGAACTTAATAACGGGCAAGGCTCAGCCTGCAACCACTTATGGCCCTCCATACTTGAAAGGCATGCCGCAGATCGACAAAACCTTGATTGACGAGTGTGATATGGTGAGATCAAGTGTTTTATCGTTGCGGCACTCGCACTCGGAATGCACGTTTTCGGAATTTCATGTTCTTGCTCGTGTGATGCGTTTACAAGACAAATTTGGCGTCTTGGAACTAACTTTGGCTGCATGTTTTCTGTTGTAGATGCCTGTATTCTTAATATATGCTTTTACATTCTGATCTCTGCGTTGTTGCTGCCACACTCCTCTATCGTGATTTTTATGTCCTGTGGTAGCCCGAACCGTCCCTGAAGGAAGTTCATGCGGTGTTGAACGAAGGCGTGCACCCAGATGTGATGGATCCAGGCAGCTACAACGACACTGCCATGATCAAGCTGAGCCGCCATTGCTACACTCCAGAGTCCATAAAAATATTAGAAGCGCTGAAGAAAGCCGGCGCCCACGTGAACAAGTGCAACATGATGGGTATCACTCCACTGGCTCGCGCGTGCATGGCGCGGGCTCCGAAAGGCCCACCGCAGAAGCAGCGCATCAAGTACATCGAGTGGCTCATGGCCGAAGGCTGCGAGAAGAACTGCATCGACAAAGGCGGCTTCACCCCCCTGTACCACGCGGCTTCCAACCGCGACGTCACGGCGTGCAAGGTGCTCTTGGAGGCGGGGGCGATGGTGCGGCCCAACTTGCGGTGCAAGAACCCCATCGAGGTGGCCATGGCCAACAACCACAAGGCCCTCTTGGTGGTCTTGAACCGCGCGTCGATGGCCGAAGAAATCGAGAGGAAGCGCCAGAAACTCGAGAAGGACAAAGCACAGGCGCGCGCAGCTGAGCACCGGCGGCAGCTGGAGCTAAAAATGGCGGAAAACGCCGAGTCCGCCGGTGGCTTAGGGCAAGAGCTCAAGCTCGACAAGTTGACGCTGGAAGAGTCGCAGGCCATGGTGCGGATGGCGTACGCCAAAGCTCAGAAAGACGCTGCAGAGGCCACGAAGCGCAAAGACGCGGAGCGAGTGCGGCAAGCGGCTTTGTTGAAAGCGCGCGAAGAAATGATGGGGAAATGGGCCAAGGTGGGGAAACGGCAGTGGCGTTTCGAGCACGGCGACTCGGCCGAAGACCAAGAAGCCGCCCGAACCATGGACTTGTCGGAAAGTTTGTACGAAGAAATCACCAGTGGGCCAAAGGACACCAAGTTGAAGCTGCGGTGGCGGGACAAGACGGGCTTGCAGCGGCGAGACCCTCTGCCTCCGCTCAACACTCTGATTCCGGCGACAATCAAGCCCCCGCAGGCCCCGGGAGGGAGAGGGCGGCTGAAGGAGTCGGATGCAATGGGGAAGTTCCCAAAGTCAGAGTGGCTTTATCTGCCGGGCTTGAAGCCCTAACTTCCACACCTCGGACTTCCTTGCAAAAGGCGCACTCACTTCTTGTGCTTCGTCGCTTTTCCGGCCTGCTTGTTCTTTACTCTTTACTTCATGGATGCTTGTATATATGCTCTTTACTTCATTTCCATTTGGGCTGGTGTGGTCCGTATTCATTGCCTAGGAGAGGAAACACACGGGAATTCCTTTGAATGGAAGTGGCTCTTTGCATAATTTATTATCTATTGTAGCGTTTAGCCTTCAGTCATCGGGCATCGGGTGTCATCGAGATCAAGATGGGGTTGCGGGTTACGGGTTACCGCCAATATTTTCCACCGACCTTCTCTTTCTCTAGTTCTCTGGGGCTGGGGCCTGGAGTCCGGGGGTTCCGGGGTTCGTCGGGGGCGTACAGAATTAGGAAAAGAAAACCAGAAAAGGGCCCTCTAGTTCCACCTTCTCTTGGAATGGAGAGTAAAGAGCACATTAAGAAAATGTATGCATATCGCCAAGGGAAAGGGGCGATTAGTAAAATTGTACTGCTTACTAAACTATGCGAGGTCTTAGGTATTGGCATTAAGTGAAGCCAGAGCCACTTGTGCTTGCGCTGCTCTTGGCTTGTTTTGAGGGGCTCGGACTCGCACTGCGGCTTCGGCGCCTCTTCTTGCCTGAGCCCATCGAAGGCGTTGAATCAGGTTTTACACGTGCTTCCCCTGCTGTTGCTGCCAATGCCGCTGTTGAGGCAGCTGCCACTGCCCTTGCTTCGGCGGCCGCAGCAGCCCGAGCTTGCGGCGAAGGCCTCGACGGAACAGGAGAAGAAGCAGGTTCACTAGAAACAGCAGCGAAGCTGTCGATGCTGCTGCTGCTGCTGCTGCTGCTGCTACTGCTTCTACCAGCGCTACTCTCACCGTTGCTGCTGCTGATCATTGCACTGCTATTGCCACTGCTGGTGCTACTGCTACTGCTGTCGAGGTTTGCGTGGCTGAAAGTACCGCTGCAAAGGACACTGCTAGTGCTGCTGCTGGTGTTACCAATATTGGCGTTGCTTTCGCGGGCAGGAAGATTTGTTGCGGGCGCGAGCGTTGCCGGAGGTGAAGACAAAACACGGCTGCGCGCCTGGTCTAGGAAGAAGGTGACCGCCGCGCGCACGCTCCAGTCAGGCCGCAAGTCGGAAGGCGACGCCGGCTCACGGGTGACGGGGTCGCGGGGGTTGGTGGCAAGCCAGGCAGCGATGGCGCGCCGCTCGAAGCAGTGGCCGTTGACCACGGCGGGCTCGAGCATGAGCTCGTGGGTGATGCTGCACCGCAGCGTGTGAGGGACTTGGTCGTTGGATATGCAGTCTTCGAGCACGGCGCGCTCCTCGTCGGTCATGACCAGCGGGGGCGGCCAGTGCACTGCGGCGGCGGTCTCGGCTTGGGCCGAGGGAGGAAGCCCGAAACCTGCGGGTATTGCACAGAAGAATCAAAGGAGAAGAAAGAATAGATGCAATCACTGTAAGGCTTTTCATGACCTAATGCGCCGAATTTTAGTCCATACACTCAGTCTATCGAACAGGAGAGGGTCTAATCAAAAACAGAGCAGACGAAAGAAAGATTTCAATGGTACCGCCTCACATTCACACATAATTCCTACCTTGTTGCACGCCGTCGAGTAAGCGCGGCATCCAGCGCAGTTGGCGCCCTAGCCGCTGCACTTCCCGCGCGTGCATCGCTGCTTCCACCTGGCCTCGGAACACTTCATCGAGCAGCAAGAGCTGCGGCCCCAGCCACTCAGGCCCACCGCCGCGTCGTGGCTGTAACGGCCGCTGCGGCTCCGGCTGTTCTCGTGGCCTCCTCTGTGGCCCTAGCCATACATTGACAACGGCGCCAGCCACAGCTTCTTCTTCTTCACCCAGTCCACCTTCTACTTCTCCTTCGGCAACTCTAGCACCGCCGCCTTCAGCTGGATCCACGCCACCGTCGTCCTCTGCTTGAGCTCCAGCTGCTCGTGGTGCTGCCGCTTGTTGTGCTCCTAGTCGTGGTCTCCCTGGCCACAAGGGAGGCAGGAAGTAGCTTACCAGTGCAAACGGTTCCAACACGACCGCCAGAGGCAGCGCCACCACCAGGAGATGGTCCAAACTGCGGTTGTTGAGACTCGCCAAGTCCCATTCCCCCAGCGAGCCCATCACGTTCATGAACCACAGGGGCCACAAAAAGTAGCGAAAGGCAAGAAAGGACCACCAAGCGAAGCCGAAATCGGCCACTTCGCGGGTCACAAATTGTTTCAAGGTGCGCAACAAGCGTGCCCCCAGGCCACCCCACCGTGCAGGCATGGGCATTTCACGGGCTTGTTCATGAGCCCTCCTTCTTCCATCGGCCTCCACTCCATTGGCATTAGCTTCCTCAGCTGCGGCGTGATTCGGTTCTGGCACTGCTTCGTCAGCTGCTTCCGCTGCTAATCCGGCTGCGTCACCACCCTCGGCTGGTGCTGGTGCTGCTCCTGCTGCTTGAGCTGCACCGACCGGTGCTAGTGGGTCTACAGCACGAGGAGCTGCCAAGCGAGCAGCTTTGAAAGCTCTCCTAATATTCAGGCCTAAGCGCACCAGGTGCAAACCCTGGCGCAGCACCGCAAAGACGGCGCACACTTGCGCTAAAGGGCTTCGCACTTCACTCAGAGCGCACACGACGGGAAAGTAGGGGAACACCACGAGAAACCCCAAGCGCTGCAGCATGACCATAAAGGAAGTGTCGGATACCGAGGGGCCCCGAGGAAAAAAGGCGCTGGTTCCTGCCCCAAACGAGGACGCTGTCGTGTCTGCTCCAAACAGTGGAGGTGCTTGCCCTGAAGATGAGCCTCCAACTTCTGATGCAATACCGCTAGCTTCAGACATCCAATCGTGTTGCCCTAAATGAATGAAGCCTCCTAGCAAATCATGTAGGAGCAAGGCAGCAGCCCCCGATGCTCTCCCAGCAGTAGTAAACGTCCTGCCGCTGGGCTGCAAGGCGGCCCAAGTGAAAGCAGTCCACGCATGAGCTGCCCCCAGAGGATCGAATTGTTTGGAACCCGGCAAAAAGCGAGCGAAACCAAAGAGGTCAGCGAAGAGCGACCCCGCGCGCGTGCCTAGCAGCCAGCCCCAGACCGGTAAAGGCGAGTCCCATATGCCAAGGTGGCGCCCAAGCAGCACGCGCGGCACTACGACGAGCCCCCAAGCAGACACCAGGCTTCGGCTTCCAATGACCAGCAGCGCCGCTCGAGTAGCTGGCGACGGCAGAAACGCTAAAGGATGCTTGCGGAGCACAGCAAGAACGTCAGGGCCAAACCCGAAATACAAACTCGAAGTGACGAGGCATGGAAGCAACCCGCGTGTCGCCAGAGGTGTCCAGGTGCGCGCCCATCGTCTCGTAGAAGGTAACGCGGCGAGCAAGAGGCAGAGCATGGCTCCAGCTACCCCGATCCAATCAAGGCCAACCGTTGGTTCACTAGTAGCTTCTGCTCCGATGGATACTTCTTCAGTTCTCGAGATAGGTAGGATGTAGCCAGCCTTGGAGCCTTCGTCAGGTATAAGCATTGACTCGCGGTCGCGCCAAATCACACTGTTCTCTGAATTAGATCGAGGGTTTGTCTTTCTCTGCTCAGAGGGAAGAATGAATCTTTCCACTGTCGCCCAGCACAGGATCATGATAACAGCATTCATAGACATAGACTCTGGCCTTAGATATTTGAAAATCTAGATTGCGGCCGAGGCAGGCTGCCTCTTGACTCTAGTGTCAAAAGCTTCTTAGCATACATCACCTTGTTGTGCGCGTGTTGTCGTGTTGTTCTGATTTTACGATTTTTTTTTGCGGAAGGGAAGCGCTGAAAGACACCCTACCAGTACTGCCCGCGGGTCACCCCCTTTCAACGCCAAAAACAAAAAATAACCAACTGAACCTCAGTTTACGGTTAAAAAAAGTACCGCCAACGCTCATCGCGTGCCGTTTGCGCTGAGTCCACAACCACACAATCGTTTCAACGCGTGCCTGTGTTGACCATGGCGCGGATGATCGCTCTCTTCCTTGGCCTCGTCGCCTACGTGGCGGCCGAGTGCCCAAACGCTTGCTCCGGACACGGTGCGCCTTCCTTCCGTTCTCTTTGTGCGCGCGCATGCCCGCCTGCATGAGGACCCACGCCTAAAATGCGGTTGGATTTTCTCTGTGCGGGCAACAACCGCGCGCGCGCACAGAGTGTCATCCCGCCTTCTTCCTTCCACCCCCCTTCATGAAATCATCATTGATGATGATGCAATGAAGTGTGTGGCCTTTGCCTGGAAGATTTTACGCGCATGCTGCGCGCGCGCGCACGAAACAAAGCGCCGGGCGTTAGATTTTCGAACCGCTTTTTTTTTTTCATACTCCGGCTTATCACAACCGTCTCATGTCCTCTCTTTCCGCCCGCCTCTCTTCTCTTTCGTCTCTCTTCAGGCACCTGCTCCCTGCACGACCAGTGCACGTGCTGCCGCAACTGGCAGGGCAACGACTGCTCTCAGCGCACTTGCCCGTTCGGGAACGCCCACGTGGACTCCCCCAAGGGTGACCTCGACGGCTCCACCGGCACCCTGTCCGGCCCCACCAACCCGCTCGTGGTGGGCTCCACTGTGTACCCATTCGGCACCACTGAACAATACCCTGACGCTTTCGACCAAGAGGGCCACTTCTACATGGAGTGCTCCAACAAGGGCCTCTGCAACCGCGACGACGGGTCGTGCGAATGCTTCCCCGGCTACGAAGGCTCGGCGTGCCAGCGCGCGTCGTGCCCCAACGACTGCTCGGGCCACGGCACCTGCGAGACCATCAAGGAGCTTGCGGAGGACCGCGAAGACGGTGACCTGGCCAAGGGCGCGTACGCCATGAGCGGTTACGCCTCCGCCCACGCCGGCATCGGTGACCTTTCGGGCATCGGCGACATCACCTACGAGCTGTGGGACAAGACCCTGACCATGGGCTGCAAGTGCGACCCTGGCTTCATGGGCCCTGACTGCTCGATGAAGATCTGCCGCTACGGCGTGGACCCGCTTTTCATCCCATCCAACTACCTGTACTCCGCGGATGGTGTGATCGAGTACGATTGGGACGCTCCTCACTTCGAGAAGGCTTACGTGGAAATCATTGGCGAAGCCGGCATGAAGGGACAGTTTGACTTGACCATCTACGACGTGTACGGTGAAAAGTACGTGCTCGACGCCCTCAACTACGCTTCGTACGAATCGGGCAACTACACCTCGTGCGCGGACATCATGAAGCACTTCCCGAACGACAAGATCAAGGACACGGTGGTAGGCACCTTCCACCACCAAATGGCGCACAAGGGCGGCCTGGTGTCCTCGGCTTACGTGGGCGGCGCGACCAAGCCATTCTGCACGGCGATGATGGTGAACACCACCGAAGGCATCTCGCAGTCGGTCAACATTGACACCCCACTGCAGAAGAACGCGCTCGGCGGCCTCGAGCTCGCGGACCAAACCGGCATCCGTTACGAGTTCGACTACAACCGCGGCAACCCTGGCTACATTAAGGACCTCTTCATCGACAACGTGACTCCTGAACCCACCCAGGCCGGCGCTGCTGGCGGTGACAACAACGATGGAATTGTGTACGCTTACTACGGCATCACCAAGCAAGGTGAGGTGGCGGAGTACTCAGACACCAACAAAAACTTCGACGCTTCTACCAACCGGTTCATGTATGCCGAAGAAAACTACTTCCAATCTGGCAAGCACGATGTGCTGAATGATTACCAAGTGACCCTCCCTGGCTTCATCATTTCGGCCAAGAACGGCAGCAAGGATGTTGTGCTCAGCCGCGACAACCACTTCTACCTTGAGGGCGCCGACTGCCGAGTCGCAGGCATCTGCAAGCAGTACAAGACTGCCAAGATCCTGCTCTTCGGCCGTGAATACACGATTAACCGCACCCAAGAAGAGTGGCTGCAGGTGGAGTACCCTCACCCGTCGGACTATGTTGTGGGCCCGGAATCGGAAGTCTACAACAAGCGCGCCCACGTTTTCCGCCCAGTGACCAACATGACCCTCACTGAAGAACTGCATTTCCCACACGAAGGCGTCGGAATGGTGGACTACAACAACATTTCGTACTGGTGGTCCAACAGTGCTTCGACTGCAATCCTCAAGGCTTACCCTGAGCGCGTGCCCGTGAAGGCGAAGCTGGTGCAAGTGTACCAGTACGTGTCCGAATGCTCCGGCCGCGGCACCTGCGACCGCGACACCGGCCTTTGCTCGTGCTTCACCGGTTATTCCCACGACAACTGTGACACTCAGACCCCGGTCTGCTAAGAAGTGAGAGACAAAGAGCCGAGAGAGACAGAGAAAAAACTTGCTCTCTCTTTTTTGTCGCCTGTTGTCTTGCTCGAACTCGAACTCGAACTAATACAAACTCAAATGGCACAGAAGCCAATGCTGCGGGCAGAAGTGGGAATGCGCGTGCGTTGCGCAAAGAAAGCAAGTGCGGAATGATTCAGGAGGGAGAGGGGCATTGGCCAAATTCCTCGAAAAATTTGCAAAAAGCGAGGAATTTGTGGGTGTTGCGCACTCCGCAGAACAATAAAGAGGAAGGCGCGCGAG
>Ga0307930_1002154_pt1 | contig 15151 bp, 13 predicted proteins | sample OrgLakmetageno46_FD_203161 | JGI IMG/M metagenome (GOLD analysis project Ga0307930, IMG submission 203161) | Saline water microbial communities from Organic Lake, Antarctica - #46 | ecosystem: Environmental > Aquatic > Non-marine Saline and Alkaline > Saline | place: Antarctica: Organic Lake... | reverse complement strand
CCAGCACAAGGCTGATGGCGTCCAGCTTAAATTCTTTTGAGTACAGCTTTCTTGTGGTCATGTAGGTTCTCCAGGTTCAGGGTATTATTCCTTAACTGGGCTGGTCACATCCATTAAACCACTTCAGACAAACTCAATAAACAAACGGACTTCTGTTAAGAGACACTAGGTTTCATTCAATTGTAGGCCAATGGCAAAACCGAAGGGGACTTCCTAAATCTGGCGCTGTAACGTTACGCAGCTTGGACGTACCAGCGCAATTGCTTCGGGATAGTGAGTTCAGGTGCTAACCCATTGCTTTGCGACAGACTTACGCGGGGAGCAATTGTTTTTTGGTTCTTCCATTGGCCATTTAATACGGCGATTTCCGGACCGGCCTGAGGTTGCTTGAGTTGATGGTGGTGATCTAGGCACTGTCACCAATCGACAATTCAAATCCAACATCGGTCTGGTTATTTTGGAGATACCGACCTTCAATGCGAGCAATGACCTGCTCAGCGGCCACGCGGCCAATAGTCCGACGAGGCGAAATTATAGTGGTTAACGAAGGGGTTATATGTTGCCCGATGGGCAATCCGTTAAAACCGGCGATGGCGATGGTTTCAGGCACCCGAACGCCCCGTCGTTGGGCGTGTAACAGCGCACCGGTGGCAAGGTCGTCATTGGCAAAGTGAATGGCTGTGACGTCCGGATAATCAGTGAGCACAGTATCGAGTGAGTGGGCACCGGTTTCAAATTGGCCCAAGAGACCCATATCGAGCAGGGGTGCCTTGAGGCCAGCGGCCTCAAGTTCTGCTTTGTGGCCTTCATAACGTAATCCGGCCCGATAGTCCTTTTTCATCTGAGCGGCTACATAAACAATATTCCGATGTTTTTTTCCCAACAGGTAACGCGCCATACAGCGTCCAGCGTCTTGATGGACAAGCCCAATGTTAAGATCTATGGCATCACCCAATTCCATGATTTCAACGATTGGGCCACCCCAACCTTCTAGTATGCGCTGGCAGGAACTGTTGTGACGTAAACCCGTGATCACCACAGCCGATGGTGACCAACCTAGAAACGTCCTGACCAGTTGGCACTCACGGTCAAGGTCGTAGTTAGTATTGCCCAATAGCATCTCATAGCCCTGTTTTTCGAACTCACTTTGCAGGCCGCTAATCACTTCGATAAACACGATGTTAGCCAGCGAGGGCACTATCACTGCAATGAAACGGGAGCTTGCCGATGCCAAACTTTTAGCAAGCATATTGCGGACATATCCGACCTTATCAATTGCTGCCTCAACCCGTTTTCGAGTTGATGGGCTCACCGTACCAGCCGAATTTATAACTCGTGAAACCGTAATTGTCGATACTTGAGCTTCCTGTGCGACATCCGCAATGGTTGGGTGCATAACGCCTTTGCGATGTCGCTTGGATTTATTACTGGCTGTGGGCATTTAATTTCTTCCTAGCTATTGCATCTGTATGAATAATAATTTAAAAATAATGTTAGCGCTAACATTTAATGGTTTTGCATCGTTTTACTAAAAATTACCACAGATATTCACGATCGAACCGCTACTCTGCTGCGAGGAATAATTTCAGTGTTAAACAATAATAATTCAGTCGTTGGTGTCGTCGGATTGGGTGCTATGGGACTGGGCTCTGCCGTAGCCATATTAGAGGCCGGACTTTCAGTGATAGGGTGCGACATTTCTGTCAGGGCGCGCGACGTATTCGTATCAAAAGGTGGGAGGAGTGTGGCCACACTCGCTGAGTTGGCCGCTGAGTGTGACATCGTCGTGTTGTTGGTGGTTAACGCCGAACAGGTTGAAACTGTGTTGTTCGGTGAGGGTGGCTTAACGACCGAGCTGGCGCCGGGCAGCCTCATAATACAGTGTGCAACCATTGCCCCGAGTTACGCTAGAGCGCTAGGCACTCGCTTGGCAGAGTTCGGCCTGCTGATGTTGGATGCTCCTGTCAGCGGGGGCACTGTCAAAGCAAAAGCAGGGCAACTGTCGGTGATGTCCTCCGGTGGGCCGGATGCTTACGTCAAAGGCGAAAATATACTGGCTGCGATGGCCGCGACTGTGTATCGATTAGGCGACAGCCCGGGGGTCGGTTCCAGTGTCAAACTGGTCAACCAGCATCTGGCAGGAGTTCATATCGCAGCGGCGGCGGAAGCTATGGCATTGGGTATGCGTATGGGAATCGACGCCGATACGTTGTATGAAGTCATTACCCACTCCGCAGGCAATTCCTGGATGTTTGAAAATCGTGTACCTCACATCATCAAGGGCGACTACACCCCATTGTCTGCCGTAGACATCTTCGTCAAAGATCTGAACATCGTGCATCAAACTGGCCGTGAGCTTGCTCTGGCGATGCCTGTGGCCGCGAGTGCTCTTCAACAGTTCACGGCGGCAAGTGGTATGGGCCTAGGTCGCGAAGACGACTCTGCCGTGATCAAAGTTTATCAGAGACTGTCCGGAATTGAATTGCCTAAAGGGAAGGTAGCTCAGGGTGAGGAGGTCAATCAATGAGCCTTGTGTTGGGGGTAATTGCTGACGATTTTACTGGCGCAACGGATATGGCTAACAATCTGGTTCGTGGCGGAATGCGGACATTGCAAGTTATTGGAATACCAAAGACTGATTTGGCGCTTGAAAATATCGATGCTGTCGTAGTGGCGCTCAAGTCCCGCTCCTGTCCTATGAGTGAAGGCGTTAATATGTCATTGGCAGCACTGGAGTGGCTGCAAAATCAAGGCGCCCGGCAGATCTATTTCAAATACTGTTCCACCTTTGATTCCACCGACGCTGGAAATATTGGTCCGGTCGCGGATGCATTATTAGAGCGACTCGAGGCCAAACAGACAGTAATGGTGCCTGCGTTTCCAGCCAATAGTCGAACTGTTTACCAGGGCCATTTGTTTGTTGGTAACAGGTTTCTAAATGACAGCGGAATGGAAAATCACCCGCTTAACCCAATGCGTGATGCTGACCTAGTTCGCACATTGTCGCGCCAGACTAACCACAGTGTCGGCCTGCTGGCCTGGACGGAGCTTGCTGCGGGCGTCCAGTCCTCATGGGACCATCTCGAACGATTGGCTACGCAGGGCGTTCGACATGTTATTTGTGACACGCTCGACGAAAATGATCTTGCAACCTTGGCTGCTGTGGTAGTGAAGCTACCTTTGGTCACTGGTGGCTCTGGCCTTGGTCAGGCGCTACCCGCTGAGTATCGGCGCTTGGGTTGGCTTGACATCGTGGACCAGGCTGGCCGTCTTGAATCGGCAAGTGGTGGAGCACTGGTGTTGTCGGGTAGCTGCTCTCGAGCGACCCTAATGCAGGTCAAACACTTCCTAGCCAGCTATGAGGGCTTTGCACTCGACCCAATTGCATTGGCCAAAGACGAAAGCCATATCGGGCATGCTCTGGATTTTGTACGGCAGCGCCTGAGCAGTAAAGCGCCTGTTCTGATCTACGCCTCGGCAACGCCGGATAAGGTCCGCCAAGCCCAAGACCAACTTGGTGCCGCGGTCGCCGGTGAATGTATTGAACATGCATTGGCGGTAATCGCTAGCGAGCTGGTTGCTGAAGGCGTAGGGCGCTTACTTGTTGCAGGCGGAGAGACTTCTGGTGCAGTGGTGTCTGCTCTTGGCATTTGTGAACTGCGTATTGGCGATCAAATCGATCCGGGTGTGCCATGGACCCAGGCTTATCTGGCCGGAAAATCGGCGCCGCTGTCGCTAGCGCTTAAGTCTGGTAATTTTGGTGGTGTCGATTTCTTTTCACGGGCGTTTGAGGTGTTGTTATGAGCAAGATTAACTCCCTGCGTGACGATATAACACGTTATGGAAAATCTCTGTTTGATCGGGGTTTGACTATGGGCTCCAGTGGCAATATCAGTGTGCGTCTGGACGACGGTGGTTGGCTCATGACTCCCACCAATGCTTGTTTGGGATGGCTTGATCCAGCTCGCATCTCACAATTGGACCGTCATGGCCAACTGGTCGCAGGAGATCCCCCTACTAAAGAGAGCTTCTTACATCAGGCTATGTATGGTGAACGACCGCAATCAGGCGCAATTGTGCATCTGCACTCAACTCATTCGGTTGCGGTTTCCTGTCTGCCAGACGTTGATCCTAATAATTGCATTCCCCCCTTGACTGCTTATTACGTGATGCGAGTTGGCAAGTTACCTCTGGTGCCATACCACATTCCCGGGGATGCGATCCTCGGTGATGCGGTGAAGGGCTTAGCGGGTCAACACAGTGCTGTGTTGCTGGCCAATCACGGCCCAGTAGTCGCGGGTAAGTCGCTGGAGGCAGCGGTATATGCCACCGAAGAACTTGAAGAAACCGCAAAGCTTTTCTTGCTACTGCGAGGCCAGAACCCTCGTTGTTTAACTGACGATCAGGTCCGGGAACTGGAAGCCCGCTTTCCTCGCAGCTGAAATTGTAAAAGGACTCGATATGATACGACTGGCCGCTAACTTAAGTATGTTGTTTACCGAGCATGCGTTTATTGAGCGCTTCTCGGCTGCCGCAGCAGCGGGTTTTCGCGGTGTTGAGTATCTTTTCCCCTATGAGTTCGATGCCAATGAGCTAAGAGCCGCGCTGGATAAAAACAAACTAACCCAAGTGCTTTTTAACTTGCCACCTGGGGACTGGGAAGCTGGCGAGCGAGGCCTTGCCAGTTTGCCTGGGCGTGAACAGGAGTTTCGCGATTCCGTGACTCAAGGCATTCATTACTCGGAGGCACTAAACTGTTCGCAAGTGCATGCCATGGCTGGCTTAATGCCGATAAACGCGACCGATGAAGTGCGCAAGGCGCACCTGATGACCTATGTAAAAAACCTGCGTTACGCTGCCAAGGAACTGGCAAAAGTTGGAAAGACCCTGCTGATTGAACCGATTAATGGTCGTGATATGCCCGGATTTTTTCTCCAACGCCAAGCCCAGGCAACGGACATACTTGCGCGTGTTGGAGCAGATAACCTGCGAGTGCAGTTTGATATCTACCATTGCCAGATCACTGAGGGTGACCTGATCCGGAATCTGGAAGCCCAGTTCCCACACATCGGCCACATCCAGGTTGCTGGCGTTCCCGAGCGGCATGAACCGGATGCGGGTGAGGTGAATTATCCGGCGATTATGAGCCACCTGGACAACCTCGGATATCAGGGCTGGGTGGGGTGCGAGTACCGGCCTGCCGGCAGTACCCTAGAGGGTCTGCGTTGGGGCGAAAAGTACGGGTTGGTAAACTTAAAAGCTCCTAATGATTAATCCAACAACAATACATGTGAAGCGCACAAAAGCATTCATAAAAATAAGGAATTAGTCATGCACGTACTGATCACCGGTGCGGCCGGTTTTCTCGGTCAACGCCTGACCCAAGCGCTGATTGTTCGCGGAGAACTCAGCGGTCAGCCGCTGACACAGATCACCCTGATCGACCAAGTTAAGCCTGAGGTACCAAGAAACTCGTCTCTTATAGCTTCCAGCCATGCCATCGATATTACTGTACCCGGCGCGCTGGATTGTGTTCTGGATAAGCACCCTGATGTGATTTTCCACCTCGCTGCGGTGGTCAGCTCGGCCGCGGAAGCCGATCTAGATTTGGGCCTGGCAGTCAACTTTGACGTCACTCGAACATTGTTGGAGGGATGCCGATTGCGGGGGTTATCGGCCACACGACTTATCATGGCTAGCTCGGTGGCAGTTTATGGTGGCGACCTGCCCGAAGTGCTTGACGACCTGACGGCCCTGACGCCACAAAGCTCGTACGGTACTCAAAAAGCTATGAGTGAACTTTTGATTAATGATTACAGCCGCCGCGGGCTGGTTGATGGACGGGTTTTGAGATTGCCAACTATTGTGATCCGCCCCGGGCTTCCCAATGCGGCAGCGTCCAGCTTTGCCTCTAGCATCTTGCGTGAGCCGCTTAGCGGAAAGGACGCAGTGTGTCCCGTGTCAGTTGACCTTGAACTATTCGTGATGTCACCGAGAAGGGTGATCGACGCACTGATGCATGGCGCCGAGATATCCGGCGATGATTTGGGCAGCCGACGTAGTCTGATGCTGCCGGGCATCACTGTACGCGTAGCCGAGATGCTGGAAAGCCTGCGTCAGGTTGGCGGCGACGAGGCTCTAGCTCGCGTGCAGCATGAGCCTGATGCGGGTATTGAAGCTATTGTCGCCAGTTGGCCCGGACAGTTTACCAATCACCGTGCTAATGCGCTGGGATTTAAAGGCGACAGCGATTTTCGCGAAATTATCGAGGCCTTCCTCGATGAACGCGTCAAGACCCTTTGACTGTAAGTCAGGGGGAATCATAAGTGTGTAACCGCAACTCAAAGGATCAACAATGAAAACAAAATCCCTACGACGCATGCCTTCACTTGCCATGGGTGGCTTCACGGCCGCGTTGGCCTTGATTACGATCAACGCTCAGGCACAACAGACTATTAATCTGGGACATACCTTATCGGACAGCTCTCATTACTCAGTTGGCGCTGACGCGTTCAAGGAAACTCTGGAACGCCTTAGTGACGGCGAATTCAAAATTCTCGAACACACCTCTGGTTCCCTTGGTGGCGAGCGCGCCATGATCGAAGGTTTGCAGATTGGAACCGTCGATTTAGTGATTACCTCCACCGGGCCGCTAGGTAACTTTGTACCGGAAACCTACGTACTTGATTTGCCGTTCCTGTTCGAGAGCTATGAACAAGCCCGCTGTGTGCTGGATGGCAGTATTGGTGAGTCACTGCTTGATAAAATGGGAGAGCATAATCTGGTGGGTCTAGCCTGGTCAGAAAATGGATTTCGCCATATTACAAACAGCCAGCGTCCAATCAGGACGCCCGAGGACTTGGCCGGCCTGAAGATTCGTACCATGGAAAATAAGGTACACATGGAAGCATTTAGGCAGATGGATGCGCACCCCACGCCAATGTCGTTCCCAGAGGTATTTACTGCGCTGCAGCAGGGCACGGTAGACGGTCAGGAAAACCCTAGTACGGTTATTGTGGCTACGAAGTTCTGGGAGGTTCAGGATTACCTTTCACTGACTGGCCATGTCTATTCGCCAGCGATTGTCTTGGCTTCTCCGATATTGGTGAACGGCCTGAATGATGAGCAACGCGGCTGGTTTTTCGAGGCCGCTAAAGCCTCGGTAGCGGCCACCCGTACCGAAGTGTCTCGTCTTGAGTCAGATGGTGTGAAGCTACTTCGTGAAAAGGGCATGGAAGTAGAAACCGATATTGACAAGGCGCCATTCCAGAAAGCAGCGGAACCCGCGTACAAAGTATACACAGATCAATATGGCAGCAAAATGTTGGACATTATCCAGGCTAGCGATTGCTAAGTGAGCTGTCATGTCAGCCCGGTATCGGTATACCGGGCGTTTAACACCACAGGACCATCCCAATGGTGAATTATTTCCTGCGATTTGAACGCTGGACCACTCGGTTATCAATGTTGGCAGCTGCGGCAATGCTAGTTATTTCGGTGTCCCTCGGCTTTTATCAAGTGATCACTCGATTTTTTTTGGATTCACCCTCAACTTGGTCGGAAGTTATCTCCCGTTCTGCCATGGTCTGGTGTGTCTTACTTGGCGCGGCCGCAGGCTTTCGCGGAGGCTTTATGATGTCGGTGGAATTGATCTACAGATTGCTGCCCACGCGGCGTCTGATCTGGATAGAAGCATTCGTTGTCCTGTGTTGTGTAATCGTGTTCCTTGTGCTGGTCTACTATGGCACAGCCATGACTTGGCGCGTCCGTTCGCAGATGCTGTCCGGCCTTGAAGTTTCTATCGGCTGGGTTTATGCCGCTATGCCAACTGGTGCGTTATTAGCGCTAGTCGCGATTATGGCCCGGTTGATGGCACAGGCCACGGGACTTGAGGCCATAGGGCCGGTAGACAGTGAAGTGCCGGCCGATGAAACTGTATCGGCGGCACCAGTCGCGTCCGATTCAAGACTAACACCAAACGAAGCTGAGCGGAGCGACAAGTCATGAACGCTGCGATTGGACTGTCCTTGATTATACTGTTCAGCTTGGGTGTGCCGATCGCGGTGTCGATTGTGCTTGCCTCAATTATCGGTATTGAGTTTTTCTCAGGATTACCTCTCCTACTGGTGCCTCAGCAGATGTTTATCGGCATCGATAACTTCCCACTATTGGCTATTCCCTTCTTTATTCTCGCCGGGAATCTCATGGCTGCAGGCGGAATTTCTCAGCGCCTTGTGGATCTTGCTAAAGCAATGGTCGGCGGTGTGCAGGGTGGATTAGCGATGACTTGCGTACTCACCTGCATGATGTTCGCGGCGGTATCTGGTTCCAGCGTGGCGACAACTTTCGCCATCGGCTCCATTTTGATTCCGGCGATGGTCAAACATGGTTATCCTCGTCCACTGGCAGCCTCCATTCAAGCTTCCTCCGCAGAGTTGGGCGTACTTATTCCGCCATCCATTCCGCTGATTTTGTACGGGGTCAGCACTGATACGTCTATTGGTAAGCTGTTTATAGCGGGTATTGGCCCGGGTCTTCTTATTGGCGGCGCTCTGCTGCTGTTTCTCTATTTGTTTTGCAAAGTTCGGGGCTATGGCTTGCGAGATCATGAAGATCGCCAAGACCTCCCTGTGGCTATGAAGCGCGCTTGGATCGCCATACTTATGCCAGTGATCGTTATTGGCGGGATCTATGGTGGGGTATTCACTCCGACCGAAGCATCCGCCGTGGCAGTGGTTTATGCGGTTATCGTGGGCGGGTTTATATACCGGGAACTGAGCTTTAAGGAATTGATACCAATCCTGCGCAGCAGCGTTATTTCCACGTCAGCCATAATGTTGATTATTGCGGCAGCATCATTGTTCAGCTTCCTGATCAGCCGCTCCGGGTTGCCAAATGAGATAGCCGGTTGGGTCACGGTCGTGTTCGACAACCCAATTTCGTTCTTACTGGCAGTGAACGTCATGTTTTTGATTGTGGGGATGTTCATTGAGACCTCCGCTGCGATTCTGGTACTGGCGCCAATTTTCACCCCAATTGCGATAATGTACGGGATTGATCCAGTGCACTTTGGGCTGATTGTTGTGGTGAATTTGGCCCTCGGTATGATTACCCCACCGTTGGGCGTTAATCTATTTGCCGCTTGCGCGGTAGCCAAGCTATCGGTTGACCAGTTATTTCCATGGTTGATACGTTTTGTGCTTGTAATACTAGCTTGCTTGATTGCCATTACCTACATGCCATGGATATCCATGGGCCTGGTTGACCTGATCTATTGATGACAACGACAAGGAAAAACACCATGCAGTTCTTACCTCAGATGCCGCCGAGCCGGGCGTTGATCGGTGGCGACTGGGTCGTGACACAGGCGACCTTGGATATGGAGTCGCCGTCAAACGGGCGTCTCATCACCCAAATCGCACGCTGCCAGGCTTCAGAGGTAGATGGGGCGGTCAGGGCCGCCGCCGACGCCTTTTCCGGGCGATTAGGGGAGTGGTCGAGCTGGAGCGCTCGCCGACGCGGCGAGTGGCTCATGTCCTTCGCCGCGATCATCGAGGCTGATCACGAGCGGCTCGCTGCCCTGGAGTGCGTCGATACCGGCAAGCCGATGACCCAGGCGCGCGGCGATGTCGACGCCTGTGCCCGTTACTTCCGGTTCTACGGCGGGGCGGCGGATAAGCTACACGGCGAGACGATACCCTTCGAGAACGACTTCGCGGTAATGACTTGGCGCGAGCCTTATGGGGTCTGCGGGCAAATCATCCCTTGGAACTATCCCGCGCAGATCTTCGGGCGCTGTGTGGCAGCGGCTCTGGCTGCGGGTAATAGCGTGGTACTTAAACCGGCGGAAGAGGCCTGTCTCAGCGTGCTGCGCCTGGCCGAGCTGGCCGTGGAGAACGGTCTGCCGGCGGGCGTGCTCAATGTCGTCCCTGGTCTGGGACTCGAGGCCGGTGCCGCTTTAGCGGCACATCCAGACATCGAACACCTCTCGTTCACGGGCTCGCCCGTGACCGGCACCCTAGTGGCTCAAGCGGCGGCCGTGCATCATGTCCCGGTCACCATGGAACTCGGCGGAAAATCACCGCAGATCGTGTTCGCCGATGCCGATTTGGAAGCTGCATTGGAGGCGATAGTGCGGGGCATCATCCAGAATGCCGGACAGACCTGCTCCGCGGGGAGCCGTTTGCTGGTCCAGCGTGAGATAGCCGAGGTCTTCTTGAGCCGTCTTGCCGAGCGCTTCTCTGCCCTGAGCTGCGATGCTGGCGAAGCGGATGCCGACTGCGGCCCACTGATCAACGCCCGCCAGAAGTCCCAGCTGGAAGCATGTCTGGAGGCGGCTCGCGCGGACGGTGTCCGCACCTTGGCTTGCGGGCGCCTGGCGAAAGAGGCCTCGAAAGGGGGGCACTTCGTGGTGCCGCAGCTTCTGGTTGAGATCCCTAAGGGACACGAAGTGCTGCGTGAGGAGCTGTTTGGGCCGGTACTGGCAGTGCAACTCTTCGACGACGAGGCCGAGGCTGTGGTGCTCGCCAATGGTACCGATTTCGGCCTTTGCGCTGGCATTTGGACACGCGACGGCGGACGTCAGTTGCGTCTGGCCAAAGGCGTGCGCAGTGGCCAGGTGTTTGTCAACAATTATGGTGCCGCAGGTGGGGTCGAGCTGCCGTTCGGCGGCGTCGGACGCTCCGGACATGGGCGGGAAAAAGGCTTCGAAGGCCTGAAAAGCTATACCCGGATTAAGACTGTCGCCATTCGACATGGATGAGGAGTGGCGGGTCACTCAAACTAGGAGACATACTATGACGCAATCGTTGCGTATCGGCTTGGTCGGCGTGGGCCTAATGGGACACGGTATCGCTCGCAACATTCTCAAGGCCGGGCACCGACTCGACTTTATGGATCATCCTGGTAATCAGCCGGTGGATGATCTGCTGGCCGCGGGCGCTACGTCTTGGACATCCGGGCGCGAGGTGGCCGAAGCAGCGGAGGTAGTGCTGCTCTGCGTGACCGGCTCGCCTCAGGTCGAGGCGGCACTATTCGGGCCAGACGGAGTGCTGGAGGGCTTGGCGTTGAAGAGCGCGGTGATCGACTGCTCTACGGCCTTGCCGAGTTCGACCGAGCGAGTGGCTGAGCGTATAGCCGCGGCCGGTGGGCGCTTTATGGATGCTGCCATGACTCGGACGCCCAAGGAGGCGGAGGCGGGGCGCTTGAACTTGATCGTCGGGGCCTCCCCGGAGCTTTTCGCGGAGCTGAGGCCACTGCTTGCATGCTTTGCCGAGAATATCACCCATGCCGGCGATGTGGGGGCTGGGCACACCCTAAAGTTACTGCACAACTTCGTATCATTGGGTTTCTCGGCGGTGCTGGCTGAGGCCGCGGCAGCGTCGCGTCGGGCAGGGATCGACGATGCTGCTTTTCTCGAAGTGGTGGGTAAGGGCGGCGGCAGCGGTGTCATCTTTGATCGCCTGCGACCCTTCATCGCGTCCGACGACCCATCCGGTTTCAATTTCAGTGTGGCCAATGCCACTAAGGACCTAGGTTATTACCGTGCCATGACCGATGAGTTGGGGGCTCGCCGCTTGGTCGCAGAGGCGGTCGAGGCGCTGTATACGGGTATCGATGATCAGGACCTGACGGTGCCGGAAATCATCCGCGTCCTAGCGGAAGAGAAATGATGGAAAGATGGCTGTGATAGCGGAGACGTCGATCACCGGAATTTTCCATCGCCAGCGGGGCCTGTGTTGACTGGCGGTGGGGCGCTGTCGCACCCGAGCTCACTACGCGGTGCCGGAAACGCTTTTACTTTAGATGTCCCACTGAGAAGATGAGCGAACTGATGGCGAGGTATCACGAAGGCCCATCGTCAATCCAATGAGCGTGTTGCACTTAGGGCCTGCATCCGCCCCCTATTTCAATTCCTACCAATCATACCGTACCTGACCGGTCTGCCGTTGTCGGCGGCTCAGGTTCTAAGCCCGCCCGTTGCCTCATTTCCAGCCGCCGTTCGTAGAAGCTCTTGGCCAGCAGAGTACCCAACACCAGCCCACCACCGAGCAGCGCCACTGACGCGGGCTGTTCACCCAGAACCCACCAAGCCAACAGCGTGCCCAGCACCACTTCCAGCAGCAACAGTAAGCCCACTTCGGCGGAGGGCAGGTACAGCGGCCCACGCTGCAGCAGCGTCACGCCACAGGGAACAATGACCAAGCAGAGCAAAACGACCACGACGAGTTGGTTTGTCTCTGGCAGTGCCGGTTCGTTCCCCGCAAGCCATAACAGCCCAGCGACGCTACCAACGATAATGCCGTTAAAAACCAGCATCGGGCTCATATCAATGCCCGGGCGAGTACGGCACAGGGTAAAATTAATCGCTAAGGTAGTCGCCGCCATCAAGGCGAAAGCGTTGCCTATCCAGGAACCTGCGCCTGCGTCATCCAAAGCGATCATCGCGATACCGACCATACATAGCCAAATCGCCAGCCACGTTCTCCTGGGTAAACGCTCTTTGAGGATTATCCAGGAGAGGACGGCAGCGATTAACGGCGCACTGGCCAGTATCATCAACACGTTGCCCGCCTTGGTATACTGATTACCAAGCACAAAACCACAGGTCGTCAGACTGAACAGCAGCGCCACGGCGATACCGGTCCAGCCGCAGCGACGGTAGGCTGCCAGCGTTCCACGGCCATAGCGCAGCAGAGCGATCAGCAAAAAGCCTAATGCCGAGAGGAAGCCGCGCCACATCAGTATCTCCGCATCGGGCAGGTCGGCCACCTTGATGAGCAAGGCATCGGGCGCCATTATCAACGCTCCGCCACCGGTAAACAGCAGGCCCTGCTGGCGATGCGATAAGGCACTCAAACGGCTCATTTTAGTGATTATCCCTCGGCGGATGCTGGCGGGCCATATCGCGATACTTGGTCGCTGGCGCCAATGTCATACCGCGATCCAGCGGCTCGATCATACTGCGCTGAATCTCTTGCCAGGGAGTTTGGTGGCTTGGGTAGCGGTAGCCGCCCTGCTGGGCTAAACGCTCGCGGCGTGCTTCCAGCTCACTGGTGCCAATCAGCAGTTGCACCTCGCCGCGCTTAAGATCGACCAGCAGCCTGTCGCTACTTTCAAGCAGTGCCAAGCCGCCACCCGTAGCCGCCTCGGGGGAAGCATTGAGAATCGACGGCAAGCCGGAGGTGCCCGATTGGCGACCATCCCCTTGGCACGGCAGTGATTCGATTCCCTGTTTGATCAGCGACCCCGGCGGCTGCATATTGACCACTTCGGCACCACCAGGGTGACCTACTGGACCTGCACCGCGCATTACCAGAATAGTACGTGCGTCGATGATTAGCGCAGGGTCATCAATACAAGCTTGGTAATCCTCCGAACCATCAAACACCACGACCTTACCTTCAAAGGCTTCAGGGTCGTTGGGATCGTTCAGGAATCGCTCGCGAAAATCCCTGGAGATGACGCTGGTTTTCATCAGCGCCGAGCCGAATAGATTACCCTTGAGATTGAGGAATCCTGCGTGCGCTACCAATGGGTCGGCATAGCGACAAATCACATCGGGATCCTGGGTTTCGCGACCTTGCAGATTATCGGCCAGCGAGCGGCCATTCACCGTCTGCGCCCCGCCGTGCAGCTTACCTGCTGTCTTTAGTTCATGGAGGATCGCAGGTACGCCCCCGGCGCGGTGGAACTCTTCACACAGGAAAGCGCCTGCGGGCATGACGTTAGCCAGCAGCGGAATTTCATAGCCAAGGCGCTGCCAACCATCATTATCCAACTCAATGCCCGCGTGGCGGGCGATGGCATTAATGTGCACTGGCGCACTGGAGGAATTGCCCAATGCAGAACACGCCACAACGGCGTTTTCAAACGCTGCGCGAGTCATAATATTCAGCGGCCTCACGTCCTCCCACACCATATCGACAATCCGCGTGCCAGTATCGTAGGCCACCATCGCCCACTCTTTATAGGGCGCGGGTATCACCGCCGTGCAAGACAGGCTCATGCCCAACACTTCGGTCATGGAGTTCATGGAGTTCATGGAGTTCATGGAGTTCATGGTGGACGCGGTGCCCATAGTATTGCAGTGCCCAATCGAAGGCGCTGAATCGCTGGCTCGGGAAAGGAACTCTGTATAGTCGATACCGCCCGCCGCCAGGCGCTTACGTAGCTCCCAGATAATCGTCCTCGAGCCCACCCGCTCGGCACCGTGCCAACCGTTTAGCATCGGCCCGCCGGAGAGCACAATGGCAGGAATATTCACCGTTGCCGCTGCCATCAGCGCGGCAGTTGGCCGCCGCACGTTCTCATGGATAGGGTGCATGGGGAATTCAAATGGCACGCCACCTGCGGCGCGAATGCCGGCTTCAACCCGCTCAACCAAGTTGATGTGATGGCGATTACACGGGGTTAAATCAGACCTTGACTGGCAAATACCAATAATCAGCTTTCCACTAGTCAACTCATTTAGCGTGATGCCGTAATTGAGATAGCGCTCAATGCACAGCGCCGTGGTACCGGAGTGATCGGAGTTATCGAACCAGTAACGTGAACGCAACTGCTCAGATGTTATTCGGGGAAAATTTGCCATGGCTCCCCTCCACGTTTAAAGTAAAAATTAAATAATCTCCCTGAAATCTATGAGAAAGTCGCTATTACAGTACGCTTTCTTCATTGCAGCGTCGATACATACAGAAGTACACCTGATTACGCATAAGAGTCAGCCATCTTTAGCAGCCTATAGGGCATAGGCGGTGTCCGGGCTGCTACTGTCATGAACCGCGGAAGCATGGCTTTGAGATCGTAGCGCCGATTGAAGCGATATTCGAACTCAGCGAGGTAGCGAGGGGTATGCTGCTCCCGGATGGCGTGGTAAGTGCCAGTGATCGCGTTCTTGACGTTGCCGAGCAGGGTGTTGACCCAGTTGAACTCAGGATTCGCCACGCTGGCACGACCGCCTCCGGTGATGTGGCGCTCGTGGACGCAGGTGGCCGTGTCAAAGGCCCAGAAACAGTTGAAACCCTCGCTGACAACGTGGCTTCCGGGCGCAATGGCCTGTTGGCCATAGCGACGCATCTCGGCCAGGGTAAAGCCACTCACACGGCGAAGCTGAACCCGCATCGGGTGGCCCTCGCCATTGGTTTGTACC
>Ga0307930_1002153_pt1 | contig 15151 bp, 4 predicted proteins | sample OrgLakmetageno46_FD_203161 | JGI IMG/M metagenome (GOLD analysis project Ga0307930, IMG submission 203161) | Saline water microbial communities from Organic Lake, Antarctica - #46 | ecosystem: Environmental > Aquatic > Non-marine Saline and Alkaline > Saline | place: Antarctica: Organic Lake... | reverse complement strand
GAAGGGTGCTCAGAAAACACGTTAGCTTTGCTTGTTTTTTTCGCGGCGCCGAGAAAAATCTGTGATTTCCCTTATTTCCCTGTCCATGATGGTCTGTCATGTGATTGATGCAATCATTTCGCCGAAGCCCGTTGAAAATCCCGTATGTGCGTAATGTGTATCACGACTTCAAGACATAACGACATCACGACACTGAGCATAATAACAAGGGTATCCTTGATAATAAGCAGCAGTACAGGTAGTTTCGGGTGATATACCAGGTAGTCACGTTAGGGGACTAATGAGGCTCAAATTTTTGTTCTTGCTAAGAGCTCGAGAGATATCAAGATCGTCTCCTTGTTAGTAGTACTTCATCGTCCCGCTAGCATAAGTGCAGCTAGGGACATCGCGCGCCTCGCAAATAAGAGCCCGAGGGGCCGAGGGTCCCTCGCAGAAAATAAGGATAAGCTAAGAGAGCGAGGGTTGAGATTTTTTTTGCCCATATTATTATTCAAACTACTTATACTCAGTGCCAGTTTCTCGTGAGTGGAGTTCCGGGAGGTTTCAGGGAACCGAAAAATTAACGAAATTTCCCTTCAGTGAGACAGGCCCCGAAGGGCCGGGATTAGAGGGCCGGCAGGTAGAGATGAAAAGCAGTTTATTGGCTCACTATCTTTTTGAGACAGGCCCCGAAGGGCCGGAATTAGAAGACTAACTATCTTTTTAGTAGCGTGACTTTAGTTCCGTTCCATTCGTTGCAGCCTCTTCAGAGTCAATGACTGACCTGGCAGCCGGTACTTGCAGCATAGCAAAGAGAATAGGTGGTACAACGAGCCCTAGGGGATCCCAAGAATCATCTTCGGCACCACTCGTGGCCGCTGCTACTTCAGCACCTGATCATATTTATCTGCACCTGCACCTGCACCTGCGCCTGCAGCTGAAGGGTTTGTGCGTGTTTTGCTGCCGTATTTTCCTCCGCTCTAGCGATCTGGGGGGATTTGGGGTGTGGGGATAGTTTGTATGGCAGTTGCATTACGAATTACGAAGCCGGAGCTACCTCTTTCCTTTTGCCTCTGAATGCTCAATTGTGGAGTTGAGGCGAACTCTTCAGGAAAATATGATATTCAAGTCAGTTCTGAACTGGGAATTGGCACTGGAAAAGATCTCCAGGAAGTGCCTGGTCTCATTCAAAATTTTTGATTGGTGCCTGTGGCTGTGGCTAGCTGTAGGCAGAAGCAGAATTCACTCTTCTTTCTAATTTTGGCTTAATGCATTCTAGCAATGGCACCAGTGGATTAATTTTACACAGGCACAAGTACACTGGCATAACACGACTGCGGTAAAAAAATAGATCGGCGGGCTTTTAACAGTAGAAAGGGGAAAGGGCAGTGAAATGCGCAATTACTCAGGCATAGTAGGCGCATTTCCACTTTCTAACTGTTAGGCATCTAATCCGGCCCTTCGGGGCCTCTGTCAAAACAGAAAAGTCAAAAGCAAAATTGAACATTACACCTTTACACTGACACCCACCACCACTGAAGAGAAACCTACATTCTAGATTACAGTTTCGATGTTTGACTTCTCCTCACCAGAAAGTGAGCCCATGTGCCCATGTGTATTGTTTCCATGGGCCACTCCTTCGCTTCCAGTTAGAGAAAGGGATCTCCAAAGAATACTGAGTGAAAATTTACATTGTCATCGATGGAAACTGCGGTAAATTCAAGCCAGCCATTGATAGGTCGGGCATATTTGGCATTTGTGAAATGCTTGCAGGTAATTTCAAATCCGCGATTCCCATGGACATATACTCTACACTCCCGAATGCACCGAACATGTCACTCAAGCCATCTGCACTCCCAATCTCTAGAGCATCCAGTGATGTGCCTAATGGGCCGCTAACCCTAGAAAAACTCGAGTCTGCCTCGGTTTCTTTCGTGATCTCTGGATACAATTCCTCGCTTGGTTCGAGTGTCAGTTCGACCCTGATATGCACACATGGTTCGCGAAGTAATAAAACTGGCTTTGAAGCAAAGGAAGATCGCTGCTCCTGAAAGAGAGGGAGAACTTCTTCGTATTTGAATCCTGACTTCGCAGTGGTTTTGGCGTCACTCAATGATTCAAACCCAGATATTTCGCCGTAGACCACTAGGAGAGTGGGCTTCGCCACGGCTCGTACGCCAGCGATTCTGAGAAACAAATTAGCCTTCGCCTTACCGCTTTCTACGTCCTCACCCTTTCGTATCACTTTCGATGCCGTTTCAAAGTGCTCAATAATTGTTCTCTTAAAGTATGCTTCATTTGTTTCTTCAGTATCTGATACGAATTTATCGAAAAAAATGTTTTCGGTCATTTTCGGTATAATGATGGAGAATGAAATTGCGTGAGGAGAACCGCTCAGAACTTCGTAGCTCACATTGTCGTCTTTCAAACGTAGCAGGTGTTCATTTGATTCCAGAGAGCTTATGGTAAACGACCATGAGTAACCGGTCGGCGATGGGGGCAGAGCATTTACACTCACGGGGTGCGTCACCTCATTGAAAAATGTGCTTCCAGTTTCTTTATTCGACTTGGAAGCAGACTCCTCGCTTAGGGCCGTCCATTTTATTGGGGCAGACCGAGCCTTGTCTTCATCGAGTGTAAGGATCCTTATAGGTGTCAACTTCGCTTGGAGAGGCCCAACTGATAAACGCAAGTCTGAGCCGATGTGGTCACATAGATCAGCAAGAGTAGTTGCAGCGACGCCGTCTAAGAACATAGGGTGAGGTTTAAACAAAACATCAACCTTGAGCTGCTGCACGTTAGACTGTTCAGAGACAGTATCATCATGAAAATCTACTCCACCTTTCCCCCATGAACGACGGCCAAGAAGGCGCCCTCCTTTCGTTCCATCCCCATCCCAGTCTATTCCGGTTGCAGCCTCGAAAAAGTCCACGCAGTGACAGCCAGCGCCACCTCCAGGGACTGGAGTAAGATAGTGCATTGTCACTCGAATAATTGCACAGACCCAGCACACGACGTATGCCCAGTATCCAAATCCAATAGTCAAATGAATTGCATTCCCATCTTCATTCTCCTCGGGAAACACCGTGTAGCAGCCCGAAGCAAAGAGATACAAAGCTTGTATCTGAGTTAAAACCCCAATTGTGTCTGGTATGCAACCAACGACTTTTTGAAAATTTGTATCAGCAACTTTTCGAATTCTTGTCAAGCACCCAATCATGGCAAAAATTAAAGTTGCAGCTGTCACAAAGGCTCCGAATTGACTATCAGTGGCCGCAGCTCTGCAGCTGGCGATGGCATCACATGGATATCCATAGAAGCTATCGATATCATTGCCACACTCTACGTCTTTCCAAAAGAGACCATTGAATTCGCATCCGTCCCAACTTAGATAATCATTATCAGATGCGTCTCTGCAAGTGACAATCACCACTTTCTGTAGCCCGATATAAATCGCTTCCCCGATTTTAGTTCCATCGCCATTTCCAGAATCGACTCTCGTCGTAAAGGTGCCCCAGTTGGTTAACTGAAGAATATTCTCATCGCTAGATAGCGCGAAGACCCCAAAGCCAGTAACAAGAATAGAAACTACTGTCACTGCTAAAGCCGTGCCCATGAATGCCTAAGAAGACAATATGGGTGAATGAGATGATTAAAAAAATAGCTGCGTTCACAAGTAGGAACTCATAATTTTGAGTTTCGATTGCACCTGTTTGCTCCACGCAGTAAAAGAAAAGTCAGTGTAAAGGAAATTTATTCAGCAATTGTCTACCTTGCGTTCTTTGTCGAAAAAAGGAAAACCGAAATTTCCTATGAACAAGCAATAAACGCCCGGTCATTTCGGGCGAGGAGAAATTTACCACAAAGAAAAAGATGACTTAGCACATACCAAATATACGTGCGCCATGATTGTCATTCAAGCATTTATTCTTCGGGTCAAAAAACCAGCTAAGTGGCCAGATTGGTGGCACACCGCGGTCCATCCAAAATCCTGGGCAGCACAACTGTCCGAGAAGAAGTGCATATGAATGCAAATGCTTACTTTATAGGTAGTTCGCATGCCTCCTCTATCTTAAGTTTGTTAGCTTTATGGTTCACTTGGCACTCCCAGATTTAAGCGCGATCTATTGCGTGCATTGAACCTCTCCTTGGTAACATATGCGTTTATAAGTTGCTCACCTCTTCGTCCGGGCAACCGCAGCGATCGCTAATTAAAACATCAGAAGAAAGAGTCAGGTGTCCAATATAGCATTAGGCGAGGCGCTTATCAATGACATAGTCGTAGTTTTGGGCTTGAACCCGTGAATCGTCAATTGGATGCACATGAAGGTGCCTTGCATAATCACAGGCAAGAAAGATATTTCGATCCCAAGAACAGCATTGGGCTCACCAGCCATCGCCCTCGCCGGCCTGGTCAATCGTCACTTCGCCGATGCCCATCCCGCGACCACGGAAGCCACTGTACCTCCTCATCTCGCTACTCATCTCAAGGAAGATGCCGCTAGGAGCAACACGTACTACATTTAGCAACGAGCACGAACGAACGGGCGCGGCGGTGCGGCGGTGTGTCAGCAGGGCGTCCGATAAATGCCGACGTAGAGAAACGGCTCCCCCCTACCGGGTGAACTTTGAAAAATGATCGGGCCGTGTTGGAGGTTGGATTCGCGTTCACGTGCGTTTTTACCCCCTTTGGTGACATACATACCCCTGTGAATTGTCTCCCTTTGCTTGCTCGTCCAGCTTACTGCGAACGCGCACTCTGAAGGCCCGTTAGTCCATAAGGTAAAACTGCCTGAAACAGTGAGCTGCTAAGTCGTGGCTACTGTTGTCGGCGAGAATCGCCTTCTTGTGTGCTTGCCAAGCAGATCCTTAGCTTTGAACTTGTGAATTCTTTGACTCTGTGTAGATCTTCGAGGTGTGGATTCAAACCGTGCATGCACCTCTCGGATGAATGTTGTGTTGTACTCGTTGCACGACTTAATCTCTTCGTCGTGCTCCATATTTTTTTTTAATAGCTTGGTACCAGATAACCTGTTTCCGTGTGTGTCGTACAGTACTCAGGGAGGACGTGTTCAATTACCTATTATTCCTTGAGTTTCTGCTGGCCTGCCGCTTCAAGAGTCTTGCAGAAGTCTACAGGAACATGGCGCAACCTGTGCAGGGTAACAACATGGACCTGACCTCTGCAGAAGAGGCTGGTGATCACCCTGCTGGCACTGCAGAGGGCAACGGGGGCGGCTTGGACCAGCAGTTGTACGACGGCGTCATCGCGAGCTTAAGCACGGCGAACCCCACAATTGGCTGGGAGGCAGGTGGGCGGTGCTTAGAACAAGCAGCTCAGCATATGGCGCAGCCTGCGACAGCAGCCTTCCTGGCATCCTGCTTCAGTCGCATCGTGTCCATCTTTTTGGACCAAAAGCCGGGCTTGCTGCCGGAGATGCACCGGCGCTTCGTGGAGCGAGCCTTTCATTTCGGCACCGTAATAGCCACCACGCAACTCGCCGACCGGGACGACACGCACCTCAAGGTACTCGCCAGTTTGCTGGATGTCCGCAAGCCGTATTACATCAGCAGTCCACCCGGCTACCGGCCCACCGGTGACCCAGAGGTGCGCCGCGCGCTGCTGCGAGTCTTTTACGAACACGGTGGCGTGAGCGCTCTAGCCAAGGCTTGCGTTGGGCTTCGGAGCCGGGGCAGCGCGGCATGGGTCACGGGGCGAGGCGGCGAGGGCGGCGGGCTAGGCTGTGATAGTGTAGCGAGTTTAGCAGACGCAGTGGTGGACATCTACCGCCGAGACCCAAGGTCCGGCTTCATGCTCGCGAAGGAATTGCCTGGAGACCTGGCCAATCGCATCGCCAATGTATTCGTCGAACAGGTACACTCGCCTTACTTTATTGGCCTAGATGACCATAAGAAACCAAGTCGTCTATCTACTTTACTATTGGCAGAGCAGCCTCATATCGTAGACGACAAAGTAATCGTGCCTATCCACGTTTATGCTGATTGTGTGTTGTCTCCTGATGTCCTCGCTTCTGATTGTGTGTGCACGTGAGCAGGCTCAAGTGCACGGCGAAGCCTGGATCAAAACCGAAGGCGCCGAAGAACTCACCGACATGCTTCCCGCGCTCCGGCGGCTCGTGGAAACTGCTCGGAGTGACCCTGGTGCTGGCTTTGCAACCTGGGCGAAAGTAAGCTTAGCCTACGCGAAAACCTCGGAGAGCTTGCCGCTGCGGCTCTGCGGGTGGGAGGCCCTTGAAGACGTCCTGCGAGAAGCGGCGCAGGCCCGACCGGTCGCGGCGAGGTACCGAATTCAGGGGGCGGGGACCCCGGAGGTGAATGGGGTCTATGAGTTCAGCGGCAACCTAGCCCGGGGCGACCTCAAGTGGTCCATGGCCATGCCAGTTGGCGCGAACCACCGAGGAAGCCAGGGTGGCGCAGGCGACACCTTGACCCTGTTCCAGTGCAGCATGCAAACCAGCAGCCACCCGTGGTGGTTTGTGAGCGCGTGCGACCCCCAGCAGCCGGGCACCGCCGACGACGTGGACTACTACAAGCACAGCGACCCGGAGCAGCGGCACTCGGTGCACCCCCCGCACGTGGGGTGGCAGGTGTGCTCGGCCCGGGGAGAGCGAGGCCGCGCCCCACCTCCGAGGCTCCAACGGCTCGAATCCTTGCCAACTGCAGCCAACCCTAGTGGAGGCCCACAACAGCAGGCACGGCCGGACTTGGAACAGCTGCTGGTCGAAGAAGTGCGAATTTCGGGTTGCGTGGCGCATGCGTTTGGCGATTCCGCTCACCGCGAAGTGGTAGCACGGTCGGGCCCATTGCTCCAGTTCTTGGCCGAGTCCGGCGCGCTGGAAACAGTCCACGTGGATGACGTGTGGCGCATGGCGACCGCCCCCGCGCAAGAAGTGGAGCTGGTGGACGAAGCTCTCAACGTGCTTGCCAATGCTGCCGCTGCCGCACCCAACCCTAGCTTGCTGGGGCACTTGCTAGAGCGCGCAACGGAACCTTTTCGAACGCCGTCCTCAAGAGAAGAACAACAGGTAACTGTGGCGGCACCCGCTGATGCAGGCCCGGCTGCAGGAAGCAGCAACAACGAGCTTGACCTTGATGAAGACGACGACGAGAATTACCAAGGGGGAGTGACTGCAGAGAGCATTCAACAAGCTTCTGCCGCAGCTAGCGAGGCTTCTGCTACTGCTGATGCACCTCCTCCGCCACCCTTGTCGCCTGCTGCGTTAGAAGCCGCTCAGGCAGTGGCTATGACCCTTGCTGTGAAGCTTGCCGCGCAGCCTTTTGCCAGCGAGCTGCCGCCGTTTTTGCCGACCCTGAGTGACGCCGACGGTTGCGGTGGAGGGGGCGCGGGGCCTCTGGCGTCTAGGCGGGTGGTGGAAGCACTCCTTGCTTTCCTCTGGCCGCTGCTGTGCCTGCCTCCGTCCTCGTGGACCGCTCGCAAGCAACCGAAGCAGCCGGTCGTCGACTTGCTGCAGCGCTTGCTGCGCCGCTGTTGCGCCAGCACCGCGCCTCATGTGCGCCTCCTGGAAGACTGCCTGCAACACTTGCGCACCTCCGCCAGCGCCTTGAGCTCGGCGAGCCCACCGAGGCGCCGCGGCAGCGACGCCGCAGACAGCGGCAACGGCAGCAGCAGCAGTAGCAGCAGCAGTGGAAGTTTAGCTGGAACAGTAGACGAGGGGAGGTGCCTTGAAGCGTTTGGACGCATGGAGCTGGTGTTGGGGGCTTTTCCGAGCTCGGGCTTGCGCGCGCAGGCAGTGGAGCATTTGCAGCGCGACCAAGGATTGGACAAGCTTCTCACGGACGAGTTAGCGGCTTGGGTGGCACGCAATACAGCTGTTGCCACTGTTGCACCTGTGGCTACTACCGCTGCCGCTGGCTCTGCTAGTGCTGGAGTCCTTGACACCGGGGCAAGCACGAGCGTGGTGCTGCCACCTGTCCCGCCGCCATCCAAAGAGAGCCCTGGCACTCCACCAGGCTCACCCATGTCTCTGGACGCAGCGCACGACCCGTTGAATAAGCAGCCTAACAGTGGGAGTGCTTCTTCTTCTCCTCCTTCTTCAAGTGACCAATCAAGGGGAGCCAATCGCAGCTTGCAGCTGGAAGCAAGGCTTCACTTGTGGGCGGGGGTCAATGCGGCTTCCCCCAGAGTGCGGCTCAGCACGCCCCAGCTGCGCAGCTTGTGGGAGCTTTTGCGCCACCCGCCGTACCGCGAGGCGTGCCTGCGGTTCCTGCACTCGGCCCTTCGCGGCGCCATCGCGGCCGCATCTGCGGCTGCATCCGCTGCAGCAGGCATCGGTCATCCCCCTCCTTCTCCCTCCTCAGCGGCAGGGCCCACTCCGCTCCTGGGGCAAGCAGAGATGGTGTTCGTGTACCGGGACCTGTTGTGCGGCCAAGACGTCGGCTGGTCCGAGTTGGGCTCCGACGCGTACGCTTGCTTCCGTGCCTACCGTGCTGCTTTCGGCGGCCAAGATAGCAGCAGCTGCAGTGCTAGCGGCACTGGCAACAGCAGCGAGGTGGCTAGCGCTGGCGCGGCCCAAGACCGCGGCCTCGAGGCACTGTGGCGGATTGTGCTCCAGAGTAGCGATGACGCTGTCGCGAGCGCTGCTGAGCACGACCTCTTGGCGGTCTACAACAACTTCAGCATGCCTGCGTCGCTGCCCGTGTCGCAGACCCGTTTCCTGGAGCGCGCTCTAGACCATTTAGTCCGCGCGCATGCAGCCTTACAAGTGGCTCACAGCGGCCATCACAACCACGCAGCCTCTGCCCCCGCTGCCACCACAGCGTCTGCTACTACCACCACCGCTGTTGCTGCTAGCGATGTCCTTGCCGTTGAAGCATCCGCTGGTCAGCGCAGCCACAGTGACGCTACCAGTGCATTTGCGGAGCGGCCGGTGGTGCGCACTTTGGAGCTGTTGCGCGGCGCGGTCGCCGTGTCGAGGGGGCCAACGCCCGTGCCACATGCACTCCGGAGCACGGCTGGCCGCTTCCCCGTAAGAGTGCTCTCGGCCAAGCGCCTTCTGCCTGCCTTCGCTGGAGCAAACGCGAATGCTGCGGTTTCTGGTGGCGCGGCCTCGGTCTCGAGTGTGGAAGTGGTGCCGGGTGGCAACCGAGTCGAAGAAGTGGCCCCCTTTGTCCTCCAGGTCCACCCCCTCGAGACGCTGCAGTCGCTGCGCTTGCGGGTGCGTGACGTGCTCGCGCCCCAATTTCCCGTGCAGTGCGTGCGACTTTTTCATGCGCCCGTGCCAGTGGCGACGGCGGCGGCCTCAGCAGCAGCAGCGGCAGCAGCCACTGCTCCGGGCCACCCGTTTACTCGAGTGCTGGCGGATGACGCCACCACGGTCGCGGCCAACGACAGTCTCAAGCACGGGTTGCACTGTTTCGCACAGCTGACCAACGGTGGGCCACCGCAAGCGTCGAGCGTGACCACCGAAGAAGCGCTTTTGCCCCCTGTAGCGGGCATGCGGCCGCTCGGCGACATCATGGCCAGCAATTCTCAGCTCTTCGCCACCCTGTTCTCCATCCTGCAAAGCCCGCACTGTGGGTCCGCCACCGCGAGTGCTGTCTGGGAGCTCCTCCTTTCGCTGCCAACGCAGACACATGTCGAGACGGCGGTGAACGCCCTCGCCAACGGTGGTGACACGTACGCTGCGCGGGTGCTGCCTGGCGGCATTCCAGCTTCCAGTGCTGGTGGTGCTACTGGTACTGGTGCTGCTGCTGTGTCACCGACGAATGGGTGGGAAGCAGTTTTAAGTGGTGGGCAGTGGCACCGTGCCGTGTATGTGCTTCAAGTAGTTGACGCGCTACTGCAGCCTGTGCCAAGCGAGTGGGTAGCCAATGGCAACAGCCCGCAAGACGGGCCGCAGAGCAACAGTAGCAGCAGCGCAGGGAAGCCTATGGAGGTGGTGGATTTGCCTTTGCTAGACCGGGGCCTGCGCGCCTCGTTTGACTTTGCGTCGGGCCCGCAATCGCCTGCTGCTTCGCGTGATAGGCCCAGCAGTGGCGATGGCGAGAGCGCGTCGTCGTCATCGCGCCTGAAAGCCCATCTGGCCTTCAAGCGCAGCTTCGTAGCATCCGGTGGGCTTGCAGCCACCTTAGACTTCTTCATGACGGGCGGCCGCGGCGCACCCTTTAGCACAGGCGCCAGCCCCAACCGCAGCAGCTCACCATTTGGTAGCGCGATTGGCAACTTGGGCAGCGCTGTGGCACTGCGCATTTTGCGGTTTTGTTTCTTTGGCGACGCCATGAGCCAATTGGACTCGCTGGCCATGGCCACATCGCCAGGGAAACAGACCGCTTCAACACCAAGTAACCTCAATGCCGCTGTGCTGGCGCGACCTTTCACCAGTCCAGCACCACCAGCCACACAAGCTCAGCCTCCCTCGCCTCGGAACACGTCGCCGCGCGCCGCTGCTACCGCGGCAGCCGAAGCGCTCGTGCGCGGCAGCAGTGAAGGCAGCGATGTCAGTGGGCAGCCTGAATGTGCAGCTTCCCTGGCACCCTTTTTGGAGCGCATTGTGATTGTTGCTCTCGAGGCTCAGCGCACGAGTCAGCAACAGTCATCTCCCAGTGGTGGCAATGCTTTGGACGGTAGTGACGGTGCGCTAGGATTATTGTTAGACGCAGTCGGCACTCTAGGCGATGCGCTCAAAGTTCAGCCTGCTCTTGCCGACACCCTCGCGGGAGGAAGCCCACACTTGCGTGACCTGATGGTGGAGCTCCTCGTGCGCGGCGCGTCATCACAAGCGCGGCGGGCTGGGAAAGCCTTGTGCCTGAAAGCGATGCCAGCGAGCTTGGCAGGGCGCACGTTTGGTTGGCTGGCCGCTCAGCTGCCTTACCTGCCACTCCACAGCGACACCTGCCAACCTTTCTTCGACGTGCTCACCACCCAGCTAGCCGCGCGCGGCGCAGAACTTCAAAACGATGACGTTGGTCGCAAAAGCGGTAGCAATGGCATCAAGGCAGAAGACCGCCACGCGATGGCGGTAGCACTCGTGCGCAAGCTGGCTGACTTTGGTGCGTCTCGAGAAGACCTCCGGAGTGCGTTGCTTGCTGAACCTACTACCGCCGCTGCTTCCTCCACAGTTTCCATTTCTGCTGCCTCCTCGAGCTCCAGGAATGGCCTCGTAGCACCTCCTCGTAGTGGTGGTGGTGGCAGCTTTGGTCGTGCGTCCACGGCCATGCTGCGCGGTTGCTTAGGGCTCTTGCGCGCGCTCGTTTCGTGCGATCCTTCCGCCCTAGACGGCACGCCCTTGCAGACTCAGCTGGTGCCCACTTTGGTGCACGATTTCCTCTTTGCTTTGCCTGCTGCAAGTGCTGCTGACACGGGCATCACGAGCAGCACGAGTAGTAGTTCCGGCGTGCCTGTGTGTCAGGGTCACACTCAAACCGAAGCGGCGCTCGACCTTCTGGAAGCAGCGGCAGCGGCGTCGCCTCTTCACTTGGAGTCCGTGGTCGAGGAGCTCGGAGCACTGGCAGAAGCCGCCCGGGACGACCTGTCGCGGACTTGGCATTTGGACGCAGCCGCTGACCAACGCCCTCCTCAAGTGCCTTATGTGGGGCTCAAGAACCAGGGCTGCACCTGCTACCTCAACTCGGCGGTGCAACAGCTGTTCATGATTGCTCCGCTGCGGCGCGCCATCTTGAGTGCAGAAGTGGCCTACCCCGTGAAAATTCCCATCACCGAAGATTCCTTTGAGCCGGACGAATTGGTTGGGCTTGACGTCTCAGTGGAGTGCCGCGTCGCTGCCTCGTCGACGCACACGGAGTGGCGTTCGGCGACTGTCGTTGCGTTTGACGACCAGGACATGACGCACGTCATCCAATACCACAACGAAGACGACCACGGTGGCAGTGGTGCCACGAACAAGAGCAATAGACGCATGGCTCGCTTTTTGCTGGGCGCTGAAAATGAGGACACCAGCAGCGGACCAGAGACCGGCAAGGCATTTGTAGTGCGCTCTCCTCGTGCGTGTGCGCCGAGCTTGATTTTGAGCCAGGATCCCTTGGGGAATCCCGCCGCGGCCAGCCATGTGCTCGAAGAGCTCCAGCGCACTTTCATGCACTTGCAGGACAGCGAAAAGCGCGCCTTTGACCCGCGCCCTCTGGTGGCGGCCTCCAAAGCACTGGGGCTCGAATACAACGTGTTCCAACAGAACGACTCGTCCGAGTTTTACGACAAACTCATGTCCAAGCTCGAAGATGCGCTTTGCGGCACCGACGCCTGGCCAGCGTACCAAGCCAGTTTCGGGATGGAAGTGGTGAACCAATCGATTCCCAAGGAGCGCACCGGCGAGTTTTCGGCCCGGGAAAAGAAGGACAGTTTGATGCAAGTGGAGCTGAAAGTGCAGGGGATGGATTCGGTGGAAGAGTCACTGCAGGACTTGGTGAAAGACGAAGTGATGGACGGGGACAACAAAATCGCGTTCGACAACGGCAAGGAAGAAGCCAAACTCAAGGGGGTGCGGCGCACCACCATCAGCACTTTGCCCAACGTGCTGGTGTTGCACTTGAAGCGCTTTGACCTGGACTACAACACTTTCGAAACCGTGAAGCTCAACGGCCGCTGCAGCTTTCCTCTGAAGCTCAACATGCTGCCGTACACCAAAGCAGGCCGTGAAGCCGCGGACGCTGCCGCTGATGCCGATGCTCAACCAAGCAATCGAAGTGGTGGTGCTGCTGCTACAAGTGGTGGTGACGGTGCTCCTCCTGCTTCGGCGCCTGCAGCTCCATTGGACCCCGAAGACTTTGCCTATGAACTAGTGGGGGTTTTAATCCACCTGGGCATGGCGCAGTCGGGCCACTACTATTCCTTCATCAAGGACCGCGCCACTCAGCAGTGGTACAAGTTCGACGACGACGACGTGACTCCGTGGGACGGGGGCGCCAACCCCGAGGCGATGGAGCGGGAGTGCTTCGGGGGCACCGCCACGCGCAACGTGACCCGGCGGGACGGCTCCGTTGGCGCCGTGGAGCGGGAACTGACCGCCAATGCCCTCATGGTGTTTTACGACAAGGTGCGACCCATTGCCAAGCCTGAAAGCAGCAGCAGCAGCAGCAGTGAAGGTAGCAGCAGTGAAGGTAGTGATGGCCCAAGTGGCTCCGTGAAGGCAGCGATCAAAGCCACGGCCGAAGCCCGCGCCGCGTTCGAAGCATCCGGTGGCGAACTCGTGTCTTTACGGGGGCAAGACGCTTACTCGGGTGCGGTGCAGGCGGCCAACCTACGCTTCCGCCGGTTTGTATACCTGCTCGACAACGGGTTGCACCGCTTCGTGCGCAAGCTTCTGGCTGGTGCGGCTGGCATGCGCGTCGACGGAGCTGGTGTGGGGTCCCTCTTTGCTAGTGTGGCTTCCACGGGTGCCTCCGCTCAGGCAGCGACTGCGGAGTTGTTGTCTTCGCCGTCAAAGAAGAAGAAGGAGAGCGCTTCGCCTCTTGCGCTGGAGAAGAGTACCGCCGTAGCGCGGCCAAACAACTTGGGTGACAGCAGCGAGAGTAGGAGCAGTGCTTCGAGTACCTCAGCGGTGGTGGCTGGCCCAACCAGTGATTTGCAGTTGACAGTGCTTCAGTTCGGCCTGCGGTTCCTCCTGAACGCTGCTCTGCACGCCACCGCCACCTGGAGCAAGAAGTCAGGTGGGCGTGGTGCCTGGGTCGCTTGCGGCACCGCTGCTCTGAGTGCGCACCCCGCCCTCGCCGCATGGTTCTTGGGCCAGCTCGCTTGTGACCCAGCATCGCGCCAAGACTGGCTGCACGGGATTTTGCTGCGTTGCCCCGACGACCACGCGCGGGATGCCCTCGTAGCTCTCATCGTTGCTGCCGTGACTACGTTAGCCCCGCACGAAGAAGCTTTGCTTCAAGCAGAAGCCACACGTGCATTCACGATGGCAGGAACTCCAGGTTTCCCCGAGGCAGCTGCAGAAGCGGAGAAGGCTCGGCGAGCTTCTGAGATGGCACAGAAAGCAGCGAGTGTGCACGCCGCGGAGCCGCCGGGTCGGACACCGGGCCTGAGCCGCGGCCTTGCCCTTCGTACCGGGTCCCGTGGCGCGGTGGCGGACTTCTTGCATGCTTTACTCGACCTTTTGCCCTTGATTGCAGCGGGAGCCGATAGCGATGGCGAAGACGGCGGCACCCTTGGCGGAGACCTGCCTCCCCTGTGCTCAACCGACGAAGTGTTTATATTAGTGCAGCGCCTGGCGACCGCGCACCCTCTGGTGCACAACTGCCTGGTGGCGCTCGACTTCCCTGCCCGCTTGCTTTATCTCGCTGTGGGACATGACGCGGCCCCACCGGCGGTCCAAGCGCTGTGCACCATGCCACCAGGTGCCACCGCAGTGCAAGGCGAGCCGCTTCCTCCTCCTTTAGGACCTTTAGCCCAGGGTGTGCCTGACCCCATTTGCCTCGTGGAGGCGCTTGTGACTTTGGCGGGTGTGCACCAGCATACGCGGGCTCGCCTCTTAGTAGAACCTTTGGATGCTGTAGCGACAGGGGCGGGACACTTGGGTGGAACCACAGGGAATGAAATCGAAGACAATGATGAAGAAGAAGCAACAATGGATGAGTCTGGCAGCGATGACCAAGACAGTCCGCAGCTCACTAACGCCGCAGCCACCGCCTTCTCCGTGGTGTTTTCCATGCGCGCGCGGCCTGGCCGTTTGAGCGGGGCCCTGGGGATGGACAGCCTCGACTTGCAGCAGTGGTTCAACGACTTGGGCCGGGACCCGAGCGTCAACACCAAGTACGCGAACCAGGTGATTTTGGCCCAGTTCGACACCGCCCCCGACGGGCGCCTCACGCGGCGCGGGTTCGTGGACTACTACGCCAAGTTGAGCGCGCGCCACCCCAAGGAAGTGTGGGCCACCTTGCACTTGTGCGGCTTTTTGAACGACCTGTCGAGGCCCAACCCCAGCAGCGGCTTGGACGACGACGACTCGGGCGAAGACGACGACGATTATGACGGCCAGGGCAGCGGCGGCAGTGGCAGTGGGCCTAGTGCGGTTGCTGCTGCAGCTGCTGCTAGGGCCAGCTTGGAAGCCGCGGATCTGGCTGCGGCATGGGCACGACTGTTGCCAGTGGCGAGTCGAGAAGCCCTCACCAGCTGGACCCTCTTCGTTCTCTGCAAAGTGTTGCCCGGTGGTGGCATGGCTCAGGCCTTGAAGCTCGC
>Ga0307930_1002152_pt1 | contig 15151 bp, 12 predicted proteins | sample OrgLakmetageno46_FD_203161 | JGI IMG/M metagenome (GOLD analysis project Ga0307930, IMG submission 203161) | Saline water microbial communities from Organic Lake, Antarctica - #46 | ecosystem: Environmental > Aquatic > Non-marine Saline and Alkaline > Saline | place: Antarctica: Organic Lake... | reverse complement strand
TCCAATAATTTATTTTTCATTTTTTATTTTTTCAGTTGGTTGGTCCAGTTTTATTTTTTCCACGAAACAATCTCAAAAAAAGTTGACCCCAACTTCGCTGATCGTTTTGACCAATCCGGCAGGCCTAGATTAATGCATCTCAAACGCCCCAAACGCCGATCGGGTGCTTCATTCGTCTCGAGGTCTCGAGAACTCAGCAACATCGCTGTGTCGTTGCGCATCGGCATTAGCATCAGATACAGATATCATCAGATATAATGAAATAAATGAAAAGTGGAAGTAAGTACGGGAGTTCTTTGGTTTTTTTTCTATATCTCTGTAAACTGTAGGCATGTGCTGGGTCCTGGGACCTGGATCCTGAATCCCGGATCTGGGATGGCCGTAGCGATAGCTCTTGGGGATGGACTTTGAGTTGAGTTCAAGTTGAAAGTTCAGCGTTTAACGAGAAGCGAAGAAGGCGTCTTCAATGCATGCTTCTCTCGCAGCTTTATCATAATTACGATACATCACCACCGCTGCAGTGCACAAAGCAATTTCGAGGACAGTATGGACTGCAAACTCCGACGGAACTCTGACACCGGAGCTCATGGCTGTGAATCCAGAATCGTATTGTAGGACTTCAAGGCAAAGGTAATATCCCACGGTCCGTCTGCTAGACACAGCCATGCACGGTGGGCATCAGGGGAGGGAACGGGTTCCTAGGAACTTCGGGCCACCGACAGATGATGAACCCTTCCGTTATGAATTTGCAACACCGATTTGTACTTGAATTATCCGTGGGACTCTCGTTTGATCAAAGGCAGGCACAATGGAGGATTGATTTCTTTTGGCGGCAGCTACAAGCATTATCAGCACCATCTTGCCGATCACTAGCGCGGAACCTGCACTCATCGGGGTATACGCAGTCTACATGCTCTCAAGGTGGAGGGCCTTGCGAGGGTTTCGAAAAACGCTGGAGGACGACTATGACTATTGACCGTGGCGTTTGATGGAAGATTTATGGGTTTAGCTCTATGATAGGGAGGGGCCGCTAGGCCACAACCCACAAGCGGCCCGCTTGCATGTCGTTGTTTGTATTTTGAGGGGGGGGATTTTCTATTCACTGCCACTCCGCTGACGAGGAAGGAGTTCCTGTCCCGTCTTAGCCTCCTGTGGCTCAGAGGCAGAACAATAGGCGCCTTGCGCACTGAAAGGCACACTTTGACCTCTGCCGAGCGAACCTCGTTTTCCGCATGTCACGAGCTTCTTTGCTCGCGCGCCTTCCTCTTTTTTGTTCTGCGGAGTGCGCAACACCCACAAATACCTCGCTTTTTGCAAATTTTCCGAGGAATTTGGCCAATGCCCCTCTCCCTCCTGAATCATTCCGCACTTGCATTGTTTGCGCACCGCACGCGCATTCCCACTTCTGCCCGCAGCATTGGCTTCTGTGCCATTTGGGTTTGTATTAGTTCGAGTTCGAGTAATAAGAAACAGCTAGAGGAGACGAAGGGGAATTCATTTACGGCCTACGGCCTGGTGTGTGGGTCTTTGATGTCTTTGCGCTCGGGGTAAGGCACATCGGGTTGAAGGTCGTATGCAGGCGCGCAGTCCGCCGCCATTGACGCAGGTACCACGCCGCCACTGGAGCACCATTCCTGAGCTTCTTTCACTGCCGTCAGGGCCTGATTGACGTATACGATATTTTGCATACACCCGTGTAGCAATGAGGGCATAATGTGCGGTGGGCAATGAGGAAACGAGTGAATGGGTTTAGGCAAGACACAAAAGACCAAAGAAAGGAAGATCAAATAAGGAATACAGCATTTCAGGTGAAAGATTCAGATAAAGACGGTGATTTTTTTCCAATCGCACCATCGCAGGATCGCTGGAAGCAGTCAGGTGAGGCGCAATGTCCACTCCTGGGCGCAATTCACTGCCCGGGCAGAAGCCCCAGCCCTCGGTGTTTTCCTCAAAAGTCTTGTCGTTGTTCCAATCGCTGGCGTTTTTCGCGAGCTCTCCCCAGCGGTCTTGCCCAAACTCCAAGAAGCCCCAAGCTTTCACCAGGAAGTGCAACCACACCTTTTTTATCCACGTCCAAACGTAGAAATGAAATGAATGACAGAGTATGGAGAACAGCACGAGAACCCGCGCATACTAGTTCACCAAGAACAAAAATCATAGACTAGGGACGGCGGCAGCGGCAATCCATCCTCATACCATGTGAGTCACGAAGACGCCGGTGGACTCCTTTTCGTTGCCGCCAGCCTCAAAGCAGTTCGGCAAACCTTGCGCCCAATTCGCAGCCCAGGCCGCGCCGTGCGCCTCCACCGCCGCGGCGTTCAGCTTAGCTTCAATGCGAGACACCTTTATAGTTGTTTCATGTGTATACATGTATTCGGGCTTAGCGAAGCGAGTTTGAAAGAAAAGTAAGAGAGTGTACAAAAGCGAAAGAGTCAAATAAATGGGTGAGCCTATGAGATGAGGCAGGGCCATCGAGTGTCCCCAACGCTGCCCTCCATTACCTTGGCTTGTGCGTCGGGCGTGTTGAGCAAGGAGGCTGCGCGCACTGCGAGATCAAAGTCAGTGGGCCGAGCGGCTCCTACCACGAGGGTGTGGCACGCTGGAGTGTGCTGCAACAGCCACAGCCTGTACACAGTTGTGTCGTATAATACAGGGTCAGAGAATGTGCAAGTCGAGGTCGCGAGTTTCAAGGAAAAGTGCACAAAATACGACTTAGGCAAGAACGCGTAGCCACAATTTGATGAACACCAGAGAAGCATTTCAAAAGAAAATAGCGAAGAGTATGGAACACGGCGGTGATGTATATTCGGCACTTACGTGTTGAACTCGATCGGAGTGAGGCCGTTCTCTTCTTCGCATAGGCGCGTGAATTTCGCTGGCGGCTTGTAGAGTTTGCCTCCTTTGTCGTAGGGGGAAATGATGAACACGCCCATGTCCAATGCCGCTGCCGCTTCCACGCATTCGAGGGTACCACGCCCGCCTTTCCCACTGCCCGATGCCGTGTAGGACCCAATGAAGTCGTAGTGCAAGTTCACGTAGCCAAATTTGCCTAGAGAAAAAATGCAGAGGGGGGTTGCAGAAGAGAGGTACGAAATTTAAGATCAAGTTACTCCGAGAACTGTTCAGGGCTGGAGTGTTAAAGACATGGTCCGGACAAGCGGGCTATGGCATGTACTCTTGGGCTCTTAACAATGTGAATTGCTCCCCTCCCAAATATACCCGTGTTGATGGCGCGCGTAATGGTGGCAGGCTGGCCGTGGGTACTGAAGCCAATGTGCCGAATGCGCTTACTCGCCACAAACTCGTCTGTGACACTGCACAGCGTGTTTGCGATGTGGTCCACCTATGGAAGCCGTTTTACAGTGGGTCATGCCACATGTCTCACTTTAAAGAAACAATGCCTGTAAGAAACAGTGCGATTTGCCTAACTTCTCTCCATCCGCACTAGATCTTCGAAGGGCACCTGTTTCTCGCGATTGATGCCGTGGTAAGAGAAGAAATCAATGTAGCCGCCAAAGACCGTGTCCACTTGCAGCCGCTTGAAGGAGTCCTCGAGGCATGTTCGCATGGCCTCAGGGGTGGCCCGGGGCCCTGCTTTAGTTTGAAGGATAATATCTTCACGCTTAACATCGCCCGCAGCAAAAATCTAGAGAGAAATACAGAAATATCAGAGCTACAGACTTTAGCATAATCGATGAAAGGTTTCAAGAATCGTGCCATTCTCAGTGTTGCTATGATGTTAAACTTCAATGATTTTATACTCTTTTTGCAATAACTACTTGAAGGTTCATTCTCAGTGTAACAAAGAAAGTGACAGGAGGTAGCCAACGCGGCAATTGTTGCCACAAACCTCTTTGAATGCTTCACCAAACTGAATCTCGCTGCACCCGTAGCCTTGAGCAGTCTCGAAATGGTTGATGCCTTGAGCCAGCGCGGAGCGGATGATAGCCACCAGATTTCGTTGGCATTCAGCGTCAACCTGCTCGTATGCCGTCACCTTCTTCGATTCGTCGCTGCCACGGTTCCACGTTTGTTGCAAGCGCATCCCACCACAAGTTACTGTGGATATCATCACTTCTGTTTTGCCGAAGCGGGTTTTAGGGCACACATTTGTCGCGTTAGTTGCCATTGTTAGTTCCTTCTGATGATGAACTACTACTGTGGGAATGCGTGTGCGCGTCGTGCGCGTACGTAAGTGTACGGCACGTTTTCGCCGAATTTCCCCTTCTGTTGGGGGAGTGAAACCTTCTTGAAAAACATCAGAAAAATGGACACAGTTAGTGCGGGGTTGAACCCTCGGAGCCCTCAAGAAGCAGAATTATGGAAAGGGTGCCTGCGTAAGATGACGGTAGCAGCCTCAAAGCTCCCAGATCTCATTCAAACCCACGCGAAACTCTTGAAGCGCCCGCCCCGTAAGAAAGAGGACGGATCCGCAACGGTTACGTCGGCTTCACCAGATGCGCCCAACGACCTTGCAACTAGGCAGGCAGCGGCGAAGGCTCCTATGCAAGCTATCGGCGCACGTTTATCGGCTGTGCGTGCTGCCTTGGACGGGTTGCCTGAGCAATGCGCGTACCGACCCCTTGTGAGCAGCTTGACGTTTCTCGTGGAGCAAGGCGAGCCCAACGATCCATCAACGCAGCGTGAGCTTCGGGCAGCCATCAGCTCGCTTAACAAGCTCGCGCTCAATGATCAAAGAGCGCTAAAGCGAGCTGCAGATTTTTTGGCTCTCCGTGCGTCCGCTGGTTTTGCTGAACCTACTCCCTCTGCTGACCATGTTCTCAACAAGCCACTTCGCGACTCACAACCTCTGAACTCTGCAGATCACATGATGTTCGATGAGCCAGCGGGACCGAAGTCCCATGGCAGCCCTTCAAAGGACCTCTGGGATGGTTTAGTCAGCGGCGATGGCGCACTCGAGCCACACAATCGTAACCTAAGTGACTGGGGCAATGAGGCTGACGCGTCAACGTCTGGCCGAAGCCTCCACGGCGAAAGCAAAGGCGACGACGATGACGACGAAGATAATCTGGTGGCGGAGCTTGAGCTGCTCGAACAGCAGCTTCATCGCGACCGAGAAGACCGTGGAGACAGTAAAGACGACTTCGACGACTACAACAGCCTAGGCAACAGCTACAGCAACGCTATTGACGAGGCAGGCTACAGCTACCACGACAATGACAATGACGCCAAATCTTTGGGGCCCGAAGCGGCCGTGCCCGATGGGCTGGAGGCTGGCGTCGACGAGGAAGAGGAAGCAAGCGACCTAAACAAGGCCCAGCTGCTGGAAATGGAAGCACAGCTCAACGCGATGGGGGCCATGGAGTGGCAAAACAATTCTTCGTCTACCGCTGAGGGTGGTGCGGGCGGCGATGGCAGCCGGTACGACAGCGCGCACCGCCGCTTTCGGGCCGAAGACAAAGCGGCGGGGTTCGTAGACCCAGACGCACGAAGCGACGCCGCCAGCAGCCCGTCCTGGACCCCGGTGAGAAGCCGCGGCAGCCCGGGGCGGCGTGCCGTGTCACCTTTGCTGGTTGCGGACGCCAAAGACAGTGGTGGCAGCAGCAGCGGAAACGGAAATGGTGGCGGAGCGTCATCGTGGTTTGCGTCGGCTATGGCGGAACAAGCAGCAGCAGCTGCAGACGCAGGCGCAGTCACAGCCGCGGGTGCCAAGGGCTACGAAAGCAAGCTGCAGGACTATGATGATGCATTCATGGGCGCATACCCAAGCTACGGAGGCAGTGGTGTTCTTGGTCCTTTCCCTCAAGCGGAAGCGAAGGATGGTTCTAACACTGACGCAAGAAGCCAACTCGAGCAGAAGGCTGCAGCCAACGAAGCTGAAGCACAGCAAAGACGGGTAGAGCTGGACCGCCTCGCCGCTGCACGAGAAGCTCAGGGAGAGGCTGCCAGCCGCTTGAGTGTCAAGTTGAAGCAACTGGGCCAGCAGCTAGCTTTGGTGGCGCGTCTGAGCGGTGCCGTGCCCCTAGCCCATGAAGCGTTGAACGGTGCCAACCGCCTAGCACCTGCTCTCTTGCTGCTCAAGGAGCGGCAGCTTGCGGACGATATGGCGCGCTTGAAGCAGTGCGCTGAGGATTTGACTGCGTTAGTGCGCGATGAGCCTGAATTTCGACCCGCAGACGCTTCAACTGGGGAAAGCAACGACGATGGCAGTGGTAATTTGTCCGCTGGAGCGACTACGTCTCAAGGCAGCAATGCGAACAGCCCGAACAAAGATGGTGGGTCAGGGCGGCTGCTTCGGCATGGTGCATCGCACGGAGAGCTCGCCACTGTAGCGAGCTTAGTGGCAATCAAGGCGCTTGAGGAAGTGGAAAACGGCAGCAGCAGCAGCAGTAGCAGTAGCCATTACCAAGACTCCAGAAGCAAGCGAAAAGGCAAAACCAATGGATCAAGTGGCTGGGCCACTACAGTGAATGCCCTTGTCGCTGACGTGGACGCCCATTTACCAAAAGTGCGTGCGGACTCGAAACGTGTCAACGACCTCGCCCGCAGCACCAGTAAAAAGCTCGACGGTAGTTACCCTAGTAGTGCCATCACTGGTCACACTGCTAGAGGAGGTGCAGCTGGGGCTGCTCTCGTCAGCGGTGGGCCAGGAGGCAGTACCCTAGGCGTAGGCAGGCTTGGAGGTGGCCTCGGCCTGAGCAATGGAAGCATGGGCGGGGGAGGCAGTGCTGCTGCTGCGGGCATGAGAGGAGATGCGTCATCCTTGGGCCCTGCTGCCGCCGCTCGGAGGCTCGCTGCTGCTCAAGCCGTTCGCAACGGTGGCGTTGGTGGAGGAGCCGGAGGAGGGCCGAATTCCTCTATGGGCGGTACTGGCATTGTAGGCGGTAATGGCATGACGTCATCGAGCTTGCGCCATGGCGGCGGCGGTAATGAGGCCAAAGGGATTGGGTGGGACATGGCCCCCGAGCGCGAAACCGGTCACATGGTGGTGGTGCGCAAGAGCGACGGCTTAGCGGTGCGCCCGCGGCACAACCACGACCGCAAAGGCCCCGCGAATGGCGGCGACGGCCTCATGGTCTCCAAGCACTGCGGCCACGTGCCTTCGTCCAGCGACTTGCAGCAACTCTCTCTCGGAGGCAGCAGCAGCAGCGGCATTGGTAACAGTAACAGCCACCACAGCAGCAGTACAATGGGTGGCAGTGGCCTAGTTCGTGGCAGTCGCTTACAAGCTGGGCACAAACAATCGCAGAAGCAGGTCAAGCCTTCAAAAGCTTTGGCACACGACACTGGCGGCGGATTTGGGCTTACTGGCTTCGCAGTGGGCACGCAAGGTGGTGGTGGGAACGTTGGCGGCGGCGGCATGCCGGAGAGCAGCGGCTATCGTCTCGATTCAACTTCCTCCTCATTTGCACAAGCTGCACCTGTAGGGGCTAGCGCAGTACGCCCACCCGAGCTCCAGGCCGTGCCCAACAGCAATGCTGAAGCGGCTGCTGCTGGCAGCTCGCCGTCGTCAACAGAGCTGGACAAGGTCGTTTGCGAGCTGGGAGACAGTGCCAAAAGCTTCGTGGCGTGGTTCGTGCAGGAAGAAGGCCATAAGCCCACTGCCGATATGGTTCGAAGTGTTCTCTCGAACATGTAAATGGCCAGCAAGGCTTTATTACTTCATGGTGATGATATGAATAAAATTTCGTCTAGTTGGTGGTGCTTCTTCTATCTCTTAGATACTATTTATAATTTATAATTCGATGTTTGATGTCGGCTGATAATACCAGAGTTCGGCGAACAGCGAATTCCCTGTTGCTATATAATTTATAATTACAATTGCCACTGCTAGTGAAGCTTCGCCATTTATGAAGAATGAGTAACTGTAGGGAAAATAGAAAGGGCATTTCGTAAAGTTTTAGTTCATATTGTGGCGTGCACACACCACACCACTTCCTACTTTAGCTTTTGACTTCAGAAGTCGGAATTTCATGATTTATTTCACTAGAATGATATAATGATTACAGGAGCTTACAAGAGAACAACACCAAGGCAAATAATTAAATGAACCGAGGTGCCTTGACTTCGCGATGACGCCCCTTCTCTCATTTACTGCTTCTTCTACCTCTCTTTCTGTTATCAATCCTAATCCTAATGCCGAATCGCCATGATAGTACTGGAGCGTGTCTTCCGCGGCGAGAAAGCGCGTTTCTTGGGCTCGTTCGCTGCAGTGGTCTTGGCTTTCTTCACGTTGGCAATTTCACGGATGCGCATTTGCGTGCGGCCTACCACTCCCGGGCTGTACTTGCTCGGGAGCACTTTCGCGGCCCGCGGTGAGTTCGGGTCCAGCGTCGTCAGTGGCTGCTTGCTGCCGCCCGAAACGCGCTCGCCTGCAGAGGTCTTGAGGTCCGGCAACGCAGGCTCAGCGTCCTCCTGGCTCTGCTCGGCGTTTTCTTCTTCGTCTTCTTCCTGTGCTGGCTCAGGGCCATCTTCTTCCGGGTTGTCAGCTTCACTGTTTTCTTTTTCTTTAGCTTCGTCGTTGGATTCTTCTGATTCCATCGCATTTGGTGCTGCGCTGCTAGTATCTTGAGGGCTGACTTCAGTGGCAACGGTCTCTCCAGAGGCCTCGGCGTTTCTAGTGCTTGCTTCACAAGTGGATGAGTTCTCCACAACGGGTACCTCTTCATTCCAGGCCACAGCGGCTTTCTCTGCGAGCGTCTTGGGAGGCTGCGCGCAACTCTTACTGTCAGCAGCAGGAGTAGTAGATGTGGTCGCAGGCTTGACCGGTACTTCAACATCAGCCTCAGCAGCTGCTACAGTGGCTTCGTTGGCTCGAAGTTGCGTCAACTCTTGTTGAGCCACAGCAAGGGCAGCTACCGCCCGGGTACCCTCGGGAAAGAGTGCTTCCCGGAGCGCGTTGGCAAGCTCCGCGGCCTCTTCCACGCCCACCGCACAACTCTGTTCCACGCCACTGCCAACCTTGTCACCGTCGTCGTCGTCGTTGTTGTTGTGGAGCATGGCCACCTTCGTGTACACTTGCCGCAGAGGCGCCCGCTTGCTTTCCTTGAGGGCCACGCCGAGCTTCACCCGCTCCGCTGCCAAGCTGTCGCAATTGCTGTGGTGGCTCAAGAGCGACGCCAGCAAGTCCAGCACGCGCCACTGGTTCACGTCGTCATCACCACCAGCAGCAGAAGAAGCAGCATCACTGCTACCATCCGCGGCGGCACGAGCACCGTGGCTCGCATCTTTCTCCACGAGCTGTGCCTGAAGTTGCGCGTTCTGGTTCCGGCTCGTGGACAGCTCGTCTTCCAAATCATCGCAGCGCTCCTGCAAGTCGTCAATCAACCGCTCCAAGTCTTCGCGCTGCTTGCGCTTCCGGGCCGACGGCATGGCGCCACCGTTCTGTTGTGGTTGGCTAGGTTCGGAATCTTCTTCGTCAGCAGCCGCTGCCGAGCCCGTAGGAACGGGTGGGGGCGGAAGCATCATGGCCACCGTGGCGGCGGTAGGCAAATCCGACACCACGTCGTCGCCGCTGGCGTTGGCGCTACGGTTGGAGCCGCCACTGCCGTATTGGCCCATGAGCGAGGCCATTTCGAGGGCACACTCTTCGCGCACTTCCATCTCCACCGCCTCCAGCTTCTCTTCCTGCGCCGCGAGCTCCGCCCGCAAGCACTCGTTTTCGTAGCGCAGCGCTGCCATTTCTTCGCTGCTGCTCGCGTCCGAGCCCTCCGCCAGGAGCGGGTTGGAAGTGGTGGTAGCGTTTTTGCAGCCCTCGAGGCGTGGCCGGTGGGCGCGCCCGCCACCGTTGTTGAGGCCCACTGTTGCCTTGTCCGCGTCGAGCAGGGCGCCCGCCGCAGCCCGCTTCTTCGCGCCCTTGGCCGCAGCGCCACCCGCAAACTTCGCCGCCGCCAAACCCGCCCGAATGCGGCGGCCGTCCAGGCCAAAGCGGGCCGAGGCTGCCAGCATCATGGCGCTGGGCTGGTGAAGCTGAGACGCGACCTTGATGCGGGTGCAGGGGGCCGCCTGGGACAGCACGAAGCGGGTTTCCGCGAAGTCTGAGGCGGCGGGGTTCGCGTTCACGATCATGCATGTGCGGCCAGCGCCGCCGGGCCCGGCAATGGTGCCACTCAAGTGGGGCGCCAGCAAACGAGTCAGTTTGGACTCGCGAAACCGCCCCGCGGGCAGCGCCGACGGGTTGCGCTTCGCGCCGCCACTGCCACCGGGGCCGTTTTCCCGCATGGAGCTGAGGCAGCTCATGAGGGTAAACAGGCTCACGTTGATGTTGTTGGCTTCCGCTTGCTTCTTAGAAGTGCCTCCCATGCCCGTGCGCTCCCCACGCTCGGACCCTGCGAGATCCACAATCCAAAGGCTGGTGGACGGCGGGTCAGCACGCACGTGAGCAGCAGCCTCTGCCGCCACGGCTTCCGCAGCCGCCTTGGAGTCGTCCGCCGCTGCCACCGCCGACGCCGCTGCATTCATGGCGGCAGCCGCGGCCTGTGTAGTAGCGCTTTGCAGGTCGGCTCCACGCACGAGCTCCAGCCCGCACACCGAGTGCGAGCGGCTAGAGTCCGCGTTGATGTTGTTGGAGCCAGTGGCCCGGACTTTGGCGCCAGAGCTCAGCAAACTCATGGCTTCGTCCACGGACGCAATGGCGTGTTTCGACAGGCCGTCAACCACGCTCTTGCCGCCTCGGTCGCGGATGGGAAGGTTGCGGCGTGCCTCATTTGCAGCGGCGGGTCCCATGCCCACCGCGGCCCCTGCTTGTGTCGGAGCCGCCAGCAGATCGAAAATTTGCTCGTTGTAAATTTCCATGTACGACAAAAAAAGCGTGTCCTTGAATAAGTCCGTATGCATCATACAGAAAGCAATATAGCGAGAAAATGTTAGAAACTTGTCAGATTGGGAAAGGGCTCGCTAAAAGAGGTTAACTGGAGGCAAATGTCGTCTACTATCTGTAGTAAGCACGAAATACGCTTTGTGTTGACAGTCTTAAGTTGCCACTGCTAATTTTAGATTAGCATGCAACTTCTTACCCCCTTCGAGGCGTCAAGCTTCGCCATAATTTGATCGAAAGCACGAGGAAGAAGGCCAGGATCCTCATTGTTGCCGAGCACTGTGTGACTTTTGCCAGCATTCGTTACGCCGTACGTAAAAATCAATCCGCTTTTCCCTTCGGCCTGAAACTTCTCGACAATATCCTCAGCAGCGGCGCTATACACGGCTTCTTGAGTCGTACTTTCATCCAGTACACTTGTAAATGAGTAATCGCGCGGTTCCTTGAATTCTTTGCGCTCGTTAAGGGGCGCTGGAGCTGTTGCCCGCACGGAGCAGCCATCAGCTTTGACCTCAATCGCAGACACCTCACCTTCGGGGAGCGGGCGCAGCCGCAGAAACACCTGAACTGCTTCCGTCGCTGGAGGCTTCGAGTCGTTTGCCACGCTGCTACCGGACGATGCTGCAGATGATGATCCATGTCCACAGACACTTCCAAGAGCCGAATCGAACACGGCGCTGAGTTGCTTGCCAAGCGCAGCTCGGAGGGGCGAGCGAGTCGGGTTGGATGCTTGCATCTCGAAAAATACTTGGCTAAAATCGCCCATTTCCGAACATGCCATCGAGTTCGGAGGGATGGGCTCTGAAAACGACTGGCGGGACGCCGAGCGGGGTTCATCGAGCTCTTGATCGACATCCATTTTCGTGACTGAAAATTTGTGTGCGACGACAAAACAAACGGCTCGTTGGTGGTTTTTGGCATACATCAGCATCCTACATTAGAGCAAAATGAAGAAAGCTTCTGATTGATCAATTCTTCGAATTCTCAGAAATCTCTCGTACGTTTTGTATCGTGTGGCGAGTTCGTTCAGCTCACCACCAAATCCGCACCTGCTCGCCGCTGCGCAGCACCTGCGCGACGGCATATAAAACGTCGCACTCGATTTTGTCCTTATTTTCTAAAGACTGCCCCTTTTGAACGCCTCGGCTCCGAGCCGCGCAATGGCCGCTCCTATGGCCGACAAGAAACCTTCGCCTGTGATGGTGGGCCGCCAGTTCATAAAGAAATACTATGAGCGCCTCGACAAGAACCCCGAGACCGTTTACAAATTCTACCAGGTTTGATGACGCTCTGTCCCCGAAAGTGCTGCAATGTTGCAAATTTCGTTGTTGAACCCACGCCAAAAGTCGAACGCCACTGGTTTTGGGGTTTCTTGCGGGTGGGCTGGTCTGAGCAGCGCCTTTAACGGCCTTCGCTTTCCTCCTCTATTAGCTCCCGCCGATTCTATGCTGGGGTTGTAGGGGTAGTTTCGTGATCATCCAAATACGAACTTAATGCCTCCGCTCGATGCCTTGCAACACTCGCTTTGCATTGCCTATTTGATGGATTGCATGGAGGCTTAACTGGTGACCCGTGTCATTTGAAGCCTCTATTTGAAAAAGCATGAAGAGTATCTACCTTGCTTTCAAATACATCCACTCATATTCAATTCTATTGTAAAATTTCGGTGCTACTTGTGCTTCTATCCTTGATCTCTGAGTAGGAAAACTCGACTTTGATCTACGGGGAGGGCACGGCACCAGAGGAGTCTGTAGTGGGCATCGAAGCTATTAAGGAGAAGTTGGCTGCCCGCTGCGGCCAAGGTTTCTTCTTATCCCTAGAGCATGGCACTGTGGATGCACAGCAGTCCATAGAGGGTGGTGTGCTCCTCATGGTTACTGGCACTATCACTCGCAAGGGCAGCGACACACCTAGCCAGGTCAGTCGAGGGTTTCTCATGACAATTGTGGCCGGCATGCGTGCACACGCTGCCCTTTTCGATACTCTTGATAGACCTTGTATTCTAGCTCACGCCTTGGTGCATACCCTGTGTTGGACAGTTCGTGCAGTCGTTTTTCTTGGCCGAGCAAGCAGCAGCTGCGAACGCCAATGCAGCGTCTTATTTCGTACTCAACGACACGTTCCGAGTGATTGACGCTTCGGGCACTGCTGCACCTTCTTCCTCCGCAGCAGCAGCTGCTGCAGCAGCAGCGCCTCCTGCAGCGGCGCCTAAGCCTGCTGCGCCCCCTAAGGCCAAGCCTCCTGCGCCGAAGCCAGTAGCCACTGAGGCGCCGCCCAAGCCCTCGGAGACCGCAGCCCCAACTAATGGTGCTGCCGCCACGGGAGCTGCGCCTGGACCACCAGCGAAGGCTGCCCCTGCTGCCGCCCCAGCCGCAGCTCCCGTAGCGGCTCCTGCCCCCACGCCCGCTGCAGCTGCGGCGCCCAAGCCTCCTGCCCCGCCAGCGAAGCCTGCGTCGTGGGCGGCGATGGCAGCCGCAGCGTCCACGCAGGCTCCCGCCGCAAGCGTCGCCCCACCGCGCTCGGCAGCAGCTGCGCCCACGCGTCGTGCGGCGCCAGCCCCTGCCGCCGCAGCACCTGTAGCCCCTTCCCCGGCGACGACGGCTGCTCCAGCATCTGCAGCTGCTGCTTCTGATGCAAGCGCTCAAGTTAAGAACCCCTCAGCTGAGGAGATGCCGTCATCTGCAGTCTTCGTGAAGAACATCGATGTATGAAACATTTATGCTACGAAATATCGCTCGTGCACATAACGATTCGCCCTGACTTTTTTCATTCTTTCGATGAATTACTTTTCTGTTTCGATTACTTTCGCTCTTTTATTTCAATGGCGTCTTCAGTTATGACTTTCCTGTATTCGTTTACTCACTCCCTCTTCAAACTCTCTCTTTCGTCAGACCACGACATCCGAAAAGGAGCTCAAGGAATGCTTCCTGGTGTTCATGGAAGAGCCCGACGTGGGCAAGATGCTGATTGCCAACAACGTGGACCGCGGATATGCGTTCGTGGACCTTGGCACCACGGAAGCCGTGGCCCGCGCCGTGAGCGCCAGCCGCGGGGACGGGATCACGCTCAAGGACAAGAAGCTCACGGTGGAGCCTTCGAAGAAGCCCGTGCGCCCGTCAGGCCTCAAGGCCATTGCCGAGCGCAAGGGAGCACCCGGCTCTGGTGCCAAAGGATCGTCGGGCGGCAAGGGCAAAGCTGGGGTGAGCGCGCATGTGTCTTTTATATTGTACCCGTTGATGCAAGAATACACGGCCGAATTCCTCCCAACTGTAACCCCTATTTGTTTGTTGTACTGGTGCTTGACGCAGAAGGGCGGAAAAGGCAATAAGATGGCACCCGCTCGCTAATAGCTGGCTTTTAGAGAAACAACCCTGAGCGAAAGCTGTGCATCAGTCGAGGCCAGTGGTCGGTGAGGGCGCAGTGCGACACCCACACGCAGAATTTAGGCGCAGCTGAATGTCCCGACGGTGCATACTACTACGCAAACGGTTGATCAGATACTTCGAGATTGAAGATTTAAGTGAGCGGCTGATTTGGATCTACTTAGTTGCAGAGGAGCTGAACCGTGGCGATCATTAAAGCACTGAGTACTTTTCTCTGGTGTGTCGCGCTCATTACTAAATTAGATTATACTCCCCAATTGCAAAGAGATAAGAACAAATAGAATAAAGCTGCGTTTTGTTGAAAGTTGAATCCTCCAGAACAGGTCTGATTGGGCTGAGTTTCCTTTTGCGCAATACTTTTAACCGGCCACTGGCCTCGACTTATGCATAGCTCAGGGCGGTAAGGTTGGCACCTAGCTGCGTAGCTTCCGCTTGGGATTGCTTCCAAAAGATACAGTGGCTATCAGCAAGCGGGTAACATCTTATTGCGCTTTCCGCCCTTCTGCTTCTGCTTCAGCTTCAAGCACCCGTACAACAAACATAAAAATGGGGTTGCAGCTGGGGGAATTCAGCCGCGTATTTGGGAAGTGCTTGCATAATTGTATTGTAACCTTCATTGCTCATTGTAAATTTACAGAAGAGTCTATGAATAAGGATGGTCCCAAGTCCCATGCCTTAAGGAAATTGTTATTAATTAAATCTTTTTGGGAAGTGGACTTCGTTGGTTATGGCTAATGCCCAGACATTGTTGCGGCACCCAATTTAGAGAAATAAACTCGAAAGTCCATTGCCTGATTGCTTTGCCTTATTTTTCTGGCAGCTGGCAGTTGGGAGCATGAGATTAATACCACCCTGGTCTAGTGGTTAGTCTAGTCTAGTCTAGTTAATACTCTCCCAAAAACAAAGAAAGACAAGTACACAGCAGTCACAGAGGCACATAAAGAATGCACTTGAGCTGCAAATGCGCTAGCGAATTCGCTCCAGAAGGCCA
>Ga0307930_1002150_pt1 | contig 15173 bp, 14 predicted proteins | sample OrgLakmetageno46_FD_203161 | JGI IMG/M metagenome (GOLD analysis project Ga0307930, IMG submission 203161) | Saline water microbial communities from Organic Lake, Antarctica - #46 | ecosystem: Environmental > Aquatic > Non-marine Saline and Alkaline > Saline | place: Antarctica: Organic Lake... | reverse complement strand
AGTGTCCAACTCTTGACCGTTTTACGGTTCTTGGCTGCACTATCGCTACCATATAGAAAGTAGGCACCAGCAGCTGCTACTGCAGCTGCTGTCAGCCCAACTCCTACGCCAATTTTTTGCTCGGTTGATAGTTCAGTTTTCTTAGTTGTTTTTTTTGCCATGATATTTGTTTAAAGTTAAAGTTTCTGCAGCTCGCTAGAGCTAGATTCTCCCTTGATAGGTCGAATCATAGCAAAGCGACTGACTAAATTCGCAATAGTCGGCTTACCAGCCTCCTTTGCTCACTTAATTAATCCTCGTCTTGACTACGGCGGGTTTTCTTTCTCGTACCAGCCATAAATCCCATCACTCTGGCAATCATTCCCCCATTATACAATAGCGATCTAGCGTGTGCTACATCGTCAGCTACTTGTTCACTAGCGGCTTCAAAGCGCTCAATGATCTTTCGTAGACTCTGTACCATTTTGAGTACATGGTACAAAACCAGACTCACAATGATCGAAAATACAACCGTCGCCACACTGGCAATAATAAAGAATACATTCGCGTGCAGAATTTCATTCATACCTATAGTGTAGCAACCTTTGGGGAGGCTAGGTTTTAGAAGCTAAAAAATTGTGTACAACTCGCTCAACTTCTTCAGGTGTATTTTGCTCCATCAATCGCGCTCGTAGCTGAGCTGCTCCCGGAAAGCCGTTTATATAGCCTTTGTAGTGCTTCTTCATGGTATTGAAATTCTTGAACGGGAGGATTTCTACGAACAAATGTGTGTGTTCGACTAATACCGCGAGTCGCTCTTCCAGGGTGATGTAGTCAATTGTGGTATTGCTTTGGTCTGACTCTTTGACCAACTCTTCACGGTTGACCCCGTGAGTCGGGAGTGCCAGCAGTTCGTGCGGCAATCGCTTGGTTGGATGGAATAACCACGGGTTTCCAAATAACGCTCGGCCGATCATCGCTCCGTCTACCCCAGCCTGTGCTGCCTTACGCTGCGCATCTTCAAGCGACAAAACATCTCCATTGCCAATGATCAAGGTGTCACTCCCCAGCTGATCGCGGATCTCGACTACTCGAGCTAATCGGTCCCATTTGGCTGGAACTTTACTTAATTCTTTGCGGGTGCGAGCATGCACGGTCAGTACAGCTGGGCTTTCGGCTAATAGTTCAGGAATCCAAGTTTCAACCTCGTCGACGTTATAGCCAAGGCGGGTTTTAACCGACACCGGCACGTCTCCTGCTCCACACTTTGCGGCCCGGATCACGGCCCGGGCTTGGGCAGGGTCTTTTATCATGGCACTACCACAGCCTTGCTTCATTATGGCCTGCGCTGGGCAACCCATATTGAGATCGATTCCATCAAACCCCAGCTCTACCGCCAATTTAGCAGCGGCTTCCATATATTCTGGATTGCTGGAAAATAGCTGAGCGACTATCGGTCGTTCTTCTTCGACGTAGATTAGATCAGCCATTAGTTTGACCCGACCTTCTGGGGTGGCTCGCATCAAGCCATCGGCTGCCACAAATTCGGTCCACATCACATCAGGACCACCAACGGTACCATCAGCCCGAGTATGAGCCGAGTACTTAGCAATCATCCGCCGAAAAGGCGCATCGGTGACATCAGCCATCGGCGCCACGACCATCATAGGTTTAGGGATCTGTTGCCAGAAGTTCATAGTTGTGGCATTGTACCTTTGTATTAATCAAATGCAAGGAGAAAGCAATGGGTAATGTTGTCAAAATAGTGTTCCTTCTGATCGCTGGTGGTTGCTTTTGGGCAATCCATCGTGCCACCTTTGTCACAGAGCAAATGACAGTTGACCAGTTTATGAACCTGGTCTACGCAGGTATGGCGACAGTGGTCATTATCATTGGTATGTACCTCGTGTACTGGACAAAAAAGAATAGTCGCCAGTAACCTCTACTCACCCGCCGCCTCACTTGAGGTGGCGTTTTCTATTGCTTCTACCTCTGTTTCTAATTCACCTTCTGTTTCTGGTAGTTCCATATCTGCCGGATCACCGGCTATACTCACGAACACCTTGTTGCCAAAGCGAAGATCAATGTAAGCAAAGTTGCCGGGCTCCAAGTCAGCGTACTGCTCGGCTGATCTGATGGTCTGGAGATTATCGATTGTTTCGGCTGGGGTCAGGGTGAGCGATACCTTGAGCTCGCCACCGCCAACCAAATATACAAATGCGTCGCGCGCCTGGTCGAGCTCAACTCTGGCCGCCGGCCAGCCAGCTGCTTCGACTAGCTCGACCAATTCTTGGAGGGCAGCAAAATCGTTGGCGTCGGTAAAGACCTCACTAGTGCTAGCTGGCTGCCCAATCTGGATATAGCGAGTATAAGCACCACCGGCCAATGCTGGGGCCGAGGCAAAGCCGTAGCCATTTTTATCCAAGAACACACACGCTGCAGATTCGCCAGCGCTGCACCACAGTGCGGCGGGTTCATATTCAGCAAATGTAACCACTAGGGCCTTTTTTCGACGTTCGACCACTGGGTCTTTAACCCGTGGAGTGGCTGACACAACTGTGACAATATCGTCATGTGGGTACAGCCAGGCAAAGCGCCGGGGAATAAAATTCATGTAGCGTCCTTCCAGTTCTGCTTCTACCGCAGTCTGTACTTGGGCGTGCGAGACCGTTTCGCCACCGGTGACAATTACCTGATCAATGGTCACGGCTGAAGCCCGACTACCAAACCACACCCCGTACAAAATCAGTGCCACCAACAGAAATACTCCCAAACCAATCGAGAGATTTATCAGTAGCTGCTTAGTCTCGTGTCGCATGACGGGATTATAACAGAAGCAGTTGTGACTGGATGATTTTTAGACCTCACGGAGCCGATTTTAGTGTCAATGACCCGTAGGGCTCTTGGCGCAAAATCGATTAGCGAGTGGAGAGCTTGACTCGTGTCTTAAAATTATTTAGTCACAACTGTTTACCCGATCTGTGCCTTGCCAAAGTACGTTTGCAGAGCTTCGGGGATTTTGATTGAGCCATCGGCTTGCTGGAAGTTCTCTACCAATGAAACCAAAATTCGTGGCGTTGGGATGGCTGTACAGTTGAGTGAGTGAGCGTAACGCATTTTGCCGTCAGCGTCTTTGTAGCGGATGTTAAAGCGGCGAGTTTGGAAGTCATGGAAGTATGAAGCTGAGCTGATCTCTCGGTACTTCTCTTCCCCTGGTACCCATAATTCAACATCGTATTTCTTGACCTGCCCTTGCCCTAGATCGCCGCCGCAGTTGAGAACCGTGTGATACGGAATCCCCAGTGACTCGATAAACTCTTCGGTATTACGATTGATTTCTTCGTGCAGCTCAACGCTCTTTTGATGTGACGCTTCACACAAAACTACTTGTTCGAGCTTATAAAACTCATGTACGCGAATGAGCCCTTTAGTGTCTTTCCCGTGGCTCCCAGCCTCTCGCCTGTAACACGGAGAGAACCCAAGGAATTTGACCGGGAAGACACTTTCGTCGAGCACTTCGTCGCTGTAGTAGCCCATGATTGACACTTCACTGGTACCGATTAGATAGTCTTCGTCTTGAGTATTGTAGACATCCTCGGCTTCGTTTGGTAAGTGGCCAGTGCCATATAGATTAGCCTTGCGCACAATCGTTGGTGGAATCATCGGAATAAAGCCCTTATCACCAAAGAATTGGTTAGCGTAGTTCCAGATCGCCCATGACAACTTGGCCCCATCGCCCATCAGGTAGTACCCCCGAAAACCGTGCACCTTGGCACCACGTTCAAAGTCGACCATGTTGTGCTTGAGCATCAACTCGACGTGATCTTTGGCTTCAAAGGTAAAGCGGGTTTTTTCGCCCCATACTTTGACCTCCTCGTTTTCTTCGTCACTTGCGCCATCCGGTACCGTCATATCTGGCACTTGGGGGACCTGTAGCATCAGCGACTGCCACTCTTTCATAATTGGCTTAAGGGTCTCTTCATCTTTTTGAATGTCGGCCTTGAGCACCTGCATATCACCCAGCATAATAGTCCTTTGTGTATCGCTCTCTGCTTGAGCAATTTGCGCCCCGGCGCGATTTTGTTCAGCTTTTTTCTCTTCCATCGCTTGCATCACGGCGCGCCTAGAATCATCAACAGCAATCAAACGATCAAGATCAATGGTAATTTTTTTCTTTTGCGCGGCCAGCTTGACGATGTCTAGGTTTTCGCGAATGAATTTGATGTCGAGCATTAAGTGAAAATAAAGAGCGTAGCGATTATATTTTACTTACTTCGATAGTCGCCCATGTCCTAGGGCGACTAGCCGAAGCATCACCACTTTGGTTTCTAATAAGTTGCTCTGAAGTATACACGAAATCGGCATGATAAAATAGAAGCAATGAACTTTCCCATTCATGATGTACAGCCTGGGCAATTCCCGCCACTTTTTGCAGAGATTCCCGAGCCCCCAAAAACGCTCAACTATCGTGGGGTACTGCCGCCAACTGACATGAAACTACTCACGATTGTCGGTAGTCGCAAGTACACCAGTTATGGCAAGCAAGTAGTAGATGAACTGGTCGCTGGTCTACGGGGCTACAATGTCGGGATTGTGTCTGGATTAGCGCTCGGGATAGATTCCCTCGCACACGAAGCGGCACTTAAAAATGATTTGTACACGCTAGTGATCCCGGGTGGCGGGATTGATGATTCGGTTTTGTACCCCGCCAGCCACAAAAAGCTAGCCCACCGGATCCTCGAGGCTGGTGGGTGTTTATTATCTGAATTTGAACCAACCTTTAAGGCGACTAAGTGGTCGTTCCCGATGCGCAATCGTTTGCAAGCTGGCATCAGCCACGCCACCCTATTGATCGAAGCGGCCGAGAAATCAGGGACCCTCATCACTGCCCGCCTCGCCACCGACTACAACCGCGAACTACTGGTTGTGCCAGGCAGCATCTTCTCTAAACAGCACGCTGGCATCCACCAGTTCTTAAAATTAGGTGCCACGCCGGTCACCTGTGCGGCTGATATCCTACAGGAATTAAAGATTGATCCAGGCAAAGGACTAAAGACGATGACCATTCCTAACCTATCCCCAGATGAAGCGGCAGTAATAAAGGCACTTAATGAGCCACTCGAGCGAGATGTACTCATCCGCCAACTCGACATGAGCACAGAAAAAGCCACCCAACTCCTGATGATGATGGAGCTGAGTGGCTTGGTGGTACAGAATAACGGGATATATCGCACAAGTAGGTAGCTACGTCTTCATTTCATCCACAACTGCTTGAGCATCAAGCAACATATAAATGAGTGAAATACCAGTCAGATACTGGGCAATTAAATCCTCTGGAAGTCGGCGTTCGTTAAGAATCCTAGTATGTTCTCGAATGATTACATAAATGCAAGGATTTTCCGTTTGGATTTTTTTTAGCCAAGGAGACACATCAGAAAGATCGTCCTCATTTGCCTCCATAAAAATATTCGTAGTTGATTCATCAACCCTCGGTAGAACTTGATTATCAGACATATTACTGTCTCCTTTCAAAGATGAGCTTACAGCAAGATGTTTGACAAATCAACACTATGCTAGTATTCATTTAACAAAATTTATTAGCGTAATCTAACTTGAGTGACATACTGACGTGCCCGTTCCAACGATTCCCCCTCGATAGGTCGAATCGGGAACTAAATTCAGAATAGTCATTTCATTCCTTTCTTCATTTATATGAGTAAACAAACCCTTGTCATCGTTGAGTCACCGGCTAAAGCCAAGACTATTGAAAAATACCTTGGAAAAGGCTTTAAGGTCATGTCCAGTATTGGGCACGTTCGTGATTTACCTAAAACCAACAAAGACGCCGTTGATGTAGAGGGTGGCTTTATCCCCCGCTATATCGTCAGTCCTGGTAAAGGTAAGGTAATCGAGAGTCTGCAGGCGGCTTCAGCCAAATCTGACGAAGTTATACTAGCGGCCGACCCCGACCGCGAAGGAGAAGCGATTGCTTGGCACGTGGCGGAGCTACTCAAAGAATCAAAACCTGACGTGGTACTTAAACGAGTGGCCTTTAACGAAATCACCGAAGAAGCCGTAACTGAAGCGATCAAAAAGCCGCGGACAATCGACATGAACTTGAAAGAAGCCCAAGAAGCCAGGCGAGTACTGGACCGTTTAGTCGGGTACGATCTATCTGGCTTGATCTGGAAGAAGGTGCGTTATGGATTGTCAGCTGGCCGAGTACAATCACCAGCGCTACGGATCGTGATGGAACGCGAACGTGAAATTCGGAAATTTATCCCTGAGGATTACTTTGTATTAACTGCGAATTTAAACGCTGCCAAGCTAAACATTCCCTTTACCTGTGTAGAGGAACCAGGCGAAGAGAAGGAAGCAGGCCGCATCAAAAAGGTTGGCGAGAAACACGACTGGGTAGTGACGAAACTTAAAGAAAGTGAGGCTAAACGTAGCCCCAAGCCACCATTTACCACGTCGACCCTGCAGCAGACCGCTTCTACCCGCCTCGGGTTTTCACCATCACGCACCATGGGCGCTGCCCAAAAACTGTACGAAGGCGGACATATTACCTACATGCGTACCGATAGCACCAACCTCTCCAGCCAAGCGCAGGGACAAATTGTAGCGTACGTAAAGAAAAATTACGGCGACAAATACCTCACTCCCCGCTCATACAAGAGTAAAAGTAAAAACGCCCAGGAGGCCCACGAAGCCGTCCGACCGTCGAATTTCAAGAAACTAAGTGCAGGTGCCACTGGTGACCAAAAAGCGCTCTACGAGCTAATTTGGCAGCGCACAACGGCGTCCCAGATGACCGATGCGCAACTACTGCGAACCAAACTATCGACCAATGTGTCTGGTAGCAGCGAAACCATTCCTGACTTTGCGGTGAATGGTTCGCGAGTGATATTTGATGGCTGGCTAAAGGCCGACCCACAAGCCCGTGGTGCTGATACCGAAGTGCCTAAACTGGCCGAAGGCGACACCCTCAAGTGTAAAGGGGTTGAAGTCGAAGCTAAACAGACTCAACCGATCGGCCGCTATAGTGAAGCGGGGCTAATTAAAGAACTCGAGAAACGCGGTATTGGCCGACCGTCTACTTTTGCATCAATCATCAACACCATCGTCGCGCGCGGATATGTAGAAAAAGAAGGACGCACTCTGGTCCCCACCGACACTGGCGATGTGGTTTCAAGCTTCCTTGAAAAACACTTCATGGACTACATCGGTGACGATTTCACCTCTGGCATGGAAGATCAGCTCGACGATATCGCCAACGGCGATCGTGAGTACATTAAAACGCTATCTGATTTCTATACACCCTTCCACAAAGCCGTCGAAGCCAAAGAGGATATCGAAAAGCTAACGACGTTGGGCCCAGGACCAAAAGAATTTCCTTGCCCTGAGTGTGGAGCCACCATGGATCGTAAACTTGGTAAAAACGGTACGTTTCTATCATGTTCGCGCTTTCCTGATTGCACTGGCGCGCGTCTGATCGACGGCACTATCCCGAAACCCGATGAACCAATCGGTATGCATCCTGAGACAGGTGATCCGATTTTTGTTATAACTGGGAAATTTGGGCCCTACGTACAACTGGGTGAGATCCCCGAGAAAGTGAAAGGCAAGAAGCAAGAAAAGCCGCGTCGCGCCAGCCTTCCGGCCGGAGAAAAAGCGGAAGACGTCACACTAGACGAAGCAGTCAAATACTTACTCCTTCCTCGCGAACTCGGCGAACATCCAGATACCGGCGAACCAATCATGGCGAATACCGGCCAGTATGGGCCATACATCGCCCACGCCGGAGATTTTCGATCACTCAAAGACCCTAAGAAAGATAATCCGTACGACATCACCTATAAACGAGCACTAGAGATTCTGTCTGAACCCAAACAAATGCGTAAAGGTGAGACCCTCTGCAAAGAGCTTGGTCTCAACCCTACCACCAAAAAACTTGTTAACGTGTACGAGAGCAAAAGTGGCCGATATCTACGCAAAGGCTTCAAGCGCATCAGTATTCCCGAAGATATCAAGTCCAAAGACATTACGTTAGAACTAGCGATTGAATTACTAAAACAAAGATAATAACCAGAAACGATGAAACTCCGCCATAGTGCGGAGTTTTGAATGAACTAGTGGCGGCGGGCAGGATTTGCCCGACGCCTGTTTGTTGCCTGCCTCAGGCTATTTTTGAGTGACTTTTTGAGTAACGAGCCTCTTCGACCATCGGCAGAGAAGCAGTCGGACTCTTCGCCAACACGCGACCACCTTGGCGGGGCGCGCATTTGAAGGGATCGAGTCCTTTCAGATATGTTTGCTGATCCTTCGCTGTAGGAAACAGGAAGTGTCCGTCCCTCATTGTAATACCTGAAGTCTTTACATCGACTGTTTGGGCTTTTTTAGCCATTTTTTTTCCTCTTCTTTCCAAAGTTTGGTATCAGCAACTGTTTCGCTGATTGAAACACCTTACCAAACTCTAGAAAATTCGCAACACAAACCTGTAGTTTGTCAAAAATTACATATGCGTGTAGCATGACTACATGTATACCGAGCAAGATATTTTAGGTAAACTCAATTCACGCAGCGAAACTGATCGTGATCTGGTCAGGCGCGCGTATGCCTATGCTCAAAAAGCCCACGCGGGACATACTCGCTACTCTGGTGAACCATACATGACCCACCTAGCAGCGGTTGGTTATCAACTGGCCGATATGGGTATGGGTCCAAAAACTATCTCAGCTGGGTTACTCCACGACACGGTCGAAGATACTCATGTTACCTCACAAGATATTGCTACAGAATTTGGTGACGAGATCATCTTTCTGGTTGAAGGTGTGACCAAGCTTTCGTCTGTGCGATACCGTGGGACAGACCGTCACAACGAAAGTTTACGAAAATTGTTTGTTGCTACCAGTCAAGATATTCGCGTCTTAATCATCAAGCTCAACGATCGACTGCACAACATGGGGACGCTCGATCACGTCCCAGAAGAGAAGCGGGTGCGAATCGCCCGCGAGACACTCGAGATCTATGTCCCGGTCGCCCACCGGCTCGGGATGCGAAAGATTCGTAAAGAATTAGAAGACCTCGCGTTCCCCTACGTCTACCCCAAAGAAGCCGCCCGGGTGCGAGAAATTCTAGCCGGCAAGTACGGTAAGGCTGAGCATCTGTTAGAGAAAGAACGAAAGATACTCCAGAAGCGCTTGGCGGAAACTGGCTTTGTGACCTTTCATACTTCTTATCGAGTGAAGGGTTTGTATAGTATGTATCACAAACTCAAGCGCAAAAGCTGGGATGATACCGCTATCTACGACCTGATGGCCATGCGAATCACTGTACCAACTGTGGAGGATTGCTACAGCACCCTAGGAGTAGTACATAAGCTCTGGCGACCACTACCAGGCCGGGTAAAAGACTACATTGCCTTCCCCAAGCCAAACGGCTATCAATCCCTCCACACCACCGCCACTACTCCTAACGGCATCATTCTTGAGGTCCAGATTCGAACTGAACAAATGCACCAGGAGGCTGAGTACGGTGTGGCTTCGCATATTTTGTACAAAAATACCCAAGAAGACGGTGACAGTAACCTTAACCAAACCACTGGCTTTGCCAGCCTGCTTCCTAACCTCTTTCGTCCCTTTAGCCGCAGTCAGGCAACACCGGTAGCCAACCTAGACAAAACCATCGACCTCCCACACGAACACAAAATCCCCGGCTGGATCTCGCAGATTGGTCAAACGTATAAACTGGAAGATCATTCTACTTCGCAATTTATTGAAGATGCCGAGACTGACTTTTTTACCAACCGTATCTTCGTCTTTACCCCGACTGGAGACGTGGTGGACTTACCGGCTGGCGCAACTCCAATTGACTTTGCCTACGCGATTCATTCCGATATCGGTGACCACACTGCCAGTGTGATGGTCAACCGCAAAATGGCTCAGCTCGATGCTGAATTGCGTAATGGAGACATCGTCGCTATCGAGACCCGCAAATCAGCCAAGCCTACCGAAAAGTGGCTCCTAAGCGCCAAGACTTCGATTGCCAAGCGTAAGATTCGCAGCACCTTAGAGCGTATCAAAAAAGAAACTAGATAGAAAAATTTCGGATGGAATAGATGTCTTCTGACTCGTCTTTTGGTTTCTCTGGTTCAGGTGCACTTGGTTGTGATGCGGACTGGACTGGTGGCTGCCAAGTAGTCTCGGTAGGCGTTTCGGCTGCAGGTTGCGCGACCTGTTGCACTGGAGCTGATTCAGCCGGTTCTTCTGGTTTGGCTACTGGCGCTTGAGGTTGCGGTGTGGGATCTGTTTGTACATGATTTTGCACATAATCTGGCTGACTCATTGGGTCCGGGCGGCTAAATCCAAATGAAGTATGGGCAGCCAGTCGTTCAAGCAAGCTCGGATCAGCGGCTGGAGCGGCTGATGGTTGTTCTGAGACTGACTCTGATGGTGGTGCAACAACGGCAACTTCGGGTGTTTGGGGTATTTCGGGTGCTGGAGGCACAGCTACTGGTTCTGCAGCAGCGGGCGGTTGTGGTGCAGCGTAGCTATTAGATGGTGGTGGTGGCACAGTCGACACTACCGGCTCAGACGGTGCTGATGATTGTTCTGGCTGGATATTCTCATGCTCGACCGTAGTAGCTGGCTGCGGCTCTGGTTCTGCAACATGTTCGACTGGCTGTTCTTTTTGATCAGGCGTTTCCTCAGTAGCACTCATTAGCGGCGTAGCGGCGGCAACTGCAGCCATGGCCGCTGCAGCGGTAGGAACTTGCCCGTCAGGGGCTTCCGCTTGCATACGCTTCAAAATAGCCGAGAGGTCATCTTCAGAAAAGTAATCAATGGTTAATTTGCCACCAAATTCAGTTTTTTGGATCTGCACCCGAGTACCAAGCGTCTCAGTAAATTCTTTCTCAATCTCGATTAGATGATCACCGATGTCTGAATGCTGCTTTTTGCGCACTTTATCAGTGGCGATTTTGCGCACGATTCGCTCCACTTCGCGGACTGACATTTTTTTCAACAGAATCTCCCGGAAGATAGTTTCCTGCTCTTGCGGCATATCGTTTAACATCAACAACGTCCTAGCATGCCCTTCGCCAAGCTCACCGCGCTGGAGCGCTAACTTCATATGATCCGGTAGAGCCAGTAGACGGATCGAGTTTGATACGTACTCTCGACTGCGACCTACCTTTTGTGCGACCTGTGTATGAGACAACTCAAACTGTTCAGCTAGCTGCTGGAATGCCAACGCGCGGTCAATGGCGTTGAGGTCTTCCCGCTGGAGGTTTTCGATGATGGCAAGTTCAAGCTTTTCTTGTTCATTCTGTTCCCCTTCGCGGATGATTACGGGCACTTGCGCCACACCCGCTAGCCGACTGGCCCGCAGACGTCGCTCACCAGCGATCAGCTCGTATTCAGTATAAAAAGTACCATCATCACGTTGTACCTCGGTGCGTGTCACCGTCAACGGCTGCAATACACCGTACATTCTAATAGACTCCGAGAGTTCTTGGAGTTTGCTTTGATCGAATTCGCGTCGAGGCTGGAAAGGATTGGGAACAACCTTTTCAGTATCGACCCAAAAGATTGAGTCACCTTGAAAAGCCATATAATTGAAGAATTACCTCAAAGACGCTCTACGTCTTCGTTACAGGCATTATAACATGTCCAAGTTTCCGCAGTTGTGTATAACGCAGCGCCTTGGTACACTCTTTGCTATCACCCCAACGAAAATGCCTCGGTGGCGGAATTGGTAGGTAAAATGAAATGGGGTTTCATTTTACGACGACAAATTTGAAACTAGTGTGCTGGGGTGGCGGAATCGGTAGACGCGATGGATTCAAAACCCATTATCTTCGGATGTGCGGGTTCAAGTCCCGCTCCCAGCACACTGATTTTAAATCAATTAAACCCATTATCTTCGGATGTGAGGGTTCAAGTCCCTCCCGCGGCACTGTGTACAGAAAATAGTGATATAGTTTTATGTGTGACAACAAGAAACCTAAAAGCTTTTATTATTGGGGTTGCATTAGGAGATGGTAATCTGTCGAACCCAAACGGAAAAGCGATTAGATTACGAATCACTTGTGATTCTAAGTATCAAGACGTAATTAAAGAAATCACTGGAAAATTAAGAATACTGTTTCCAGGCAACAAGGTTTCCTTAGTTCAACGCAAGGATAGGTGTGTAGACGTGAGCGTTTATAGCATTATGTTAGCTGAGCTGTTACCATGGAAAGTGAATCATGGTACAAAATATGACCAACAGGCTCACGTCCCAGATTGGATCTACGAGAATCCTCAGTACATCAAATCTTGTCTACGAGGTTTAATTTTGAGTGATGGAAGTATTTATTATGACAGAAAATACCTCATGGTGAATGTTTGTACTAATATTAAACCACTGGCTCAAGACGTACTACAATTAGCAAAATCTCTGGGCTATACAGGGACATTATCAATTACTGATCAACCGTCAGGTAGGATGAAATACACTGTCCGTTTTGCTAGAAATACACAACAATTACTACAGACACTAAGACTTACAACTAAAAGCTAATGTTTGCACACGGTTTTTATATTTCTCTTCCTTGCTACTCTCATTATTCACTATGAAACAAAAACCAAAAGTCATCGCCATTGTCGGGCCGACTGCGGCTGGTAAAACAGCTCTCTCGATCAAAATCGCGCAACACATTGAAGGCGAGGTGATTTCGGCTGACTCGCGGCAGGTCTACCGTGGCATGGACCTAGGAACTGGCAAGGTAACGACAGCCGAAATGGACGGTGTAGCACACCACCTGCTCGATGTTGCAGACCCTATGGAAATCTACACCGGATCGAGGTTTGTGCAGGATGCTGCCACTGCAATTGATGACATCACCAGTCGTAACCGATGTCCGATAGTTGCCGGTGGTACCTTTTTCTACGTTGATCTCTTGCGAAACAAGATGCAGGCCGCCCCGGTCGAGCCAGATTACGACTATCGACAATCGCTCGCGCACTACTCTGACCACGAACTATTTGAACTACTAGAACAAAAAGACCCCCGCCGAGCCGCTGATATTGACCAACACAACCGACGCCGAGTCGAACGAGCCCTCGAAATAATCAACACCCTTGGAGTAGTACCCAAATCAACTGCCCAAGAGTCCCCCTATGATTGGCTGGTCCTAGGAATAGACATTACCAAAGAGCAGCTACACGCCAATATATACCAACGAATCATTTCTCGTATTGACGCTGGTATGATCGAAGAAGTTGAACGATTGCACTACGAAGGTGTTACCTGGGATCGCATGGAAGCACTCGGGCTAGAATATCGCTATATTGCCAAATACCTACAAGGCGAACTAGACAAAGCAGCCATGATCGAGCAGCTTAATTTCAAAACCCGCCAATTTGCCAAACAGCAACTAACTTGGTTGAAGAAGGATCCAGAGGTTGTCTGGATTAACCCACAAGAGATTAAGGAGGTGCTGACTAGAGTAGATATTTTTTTAGACAACTAGTAGGTTGCTAATCGGGTAGGTTTCGTCTAGTATAGAGCGCGAAGCAAGGGCCTATAGTTTAGCGGTAGAATGCCGGTTTCCAAAACCGTTGGCCGAGGTTCGATTCCTCGTGGGCCCGCAGAAATAAGAAGAATAAAACGGAGTTTTAGATGATATATTTTCGAGGCTCTAAGGGAATCGAAAAGCTTTTGAGTCACGATTGAAAGCGAAGTGCGTCAATCTGTCCAAAAGGTATACTGATTGTGTAACAATCGATTCCTTGTGGGCCCGCAAAACTCAAAGCGAAAGCTTTGGGTTTTGTTGATTTTGGGAGGTGCACGAGGAATCGAAAAGTTTTTGAGGTAGTTTGGAGGCAAAGCCGAACAAAGTATCCAAAAGGTATACTGATTGTGTAACAATCGATTCCTTGTGGGCCCGCTCGAGTACAAGCAAAATTATCAGACGCTTGTCTGATAATTTTGCTTGTAAAACCTGAACGGCTTCAGGTTCGTGCTTGAGCGGGGGATGGAAGCATAGCGCACTGAGCGTAGCGAGTACGATAGCTGAGTCAGGGTCGTGAGCGATATAAAATAATGAGCGAGCGAATGTATTTTTAATCGACTCCTGACCGCTATCGGAAAACGCTGTATTTGCAGTGTTTTTTCGTTTACCCCAAGTTCTATTTCATAACCCTTGACAGAAAACCTGTCTACGCTATTATATATACATCACGACGAAAAGGGGGACCGAACGGAGAAATACCTAAGGCCCCTTTTTCATTTCCCTATCTTTTCTCGAGTAGCGGTGTCAGACAAGTCAGCTCGATACCACTCACCAATGGATTTATATAAAGACGAAGCATACCTTTGTTTTGGAAACAAGATTTTTGCAAACTTATTTTCTTCAATCAAAAAATCAACCAACTGTTTATAGTCGCCATCACCTGATACCAGTACGACTTTATTGAAATCTTCCTTTTTATACAATCGTTTCATTATCGAGAAGATAATGTCCGAGTCAACATTTCCCTTCTTTGTTCCTTTCATAGCAGAGTTATGCTCACGAAACACCAGATGGAAACCAGCGTCCTGAACCTCATCGTATAGCTTTTGGTAACTACTGCCATCCTGCACATAGCCCAGATAGTAATATGCTTTCTTGACTTGATACTTCTCTTCTAAGTACACTCGAAATCGAGCCAAGTCAATCACCCAACTTGGGTCACGAGTTGTTGTACCCAAATGCAAGTTCTGACCGTCGATGTATGCGATGTTGTTCGGAGTATTTTCCATATCGTTCTATGATACCAAACTTGGCAGTAGCACAATGTTCAACTTGATATACTCCCTTTCTTTATACAGTTCTGAAGGCCACGTTTCTTGCCCGCAAAATAAAACCCCAAGCTCTTGCTTGGGGTTTTATTAATTTTAGAGCAAAGCTCTGCAGCACTATCTAGCCTGACACCTCCTTTCCCACCTCTAGAATCTTTCGCTTTTCCTCAGCATTCTCTTCGCCAGCAACTGAAGCTGGGTCAGACGGATCAAGCGCTTGATCGTTAGCGGAGTTGACCATATCAAGAATTTCATTTGGCTCAGCTTCCACATGGTTTCCATAGGTAACTACTGCTACGGGAATATGCGTTGGGTTGACTAGTCGCTCAGCAACGTGGCCTTTTAAGTGCTCTGGTTCAATCAGAAAT
>Ga0307930_1002149_pt1 | contig 15175 bp, 15 predicted proteins | sample OrgLakmetageno46_FD_203161 | JGI IMG/M metagenome (GOLD analysis project Ga0307930, IMG submission 203161) | Saline water microbial communities from Organic Lake, Antarctica - #46 | ecosystem: Environmental > Aquatic > Non-marine Saline and Alkaline > Saline | place: Antarctica: Organic Lake... | reverse complement strand
CCGCGGAAAGGGAAATTTTTACAAATCAGACGTGATTTCCGCGACGGGAATTTAGCAGTGCCTCTATGAATACGGCACGAAAATCCCGCGGAAACCGCGCGGAAATACCACGTGAAGTGAAAATTTTAGCCATCGCGCGGGAATTCCGCGGAAACGGGAATCTCAACCCTGGTATCAACCGCAAATGGATTTCAGTTCCCCGTTCTTCGTTCATGTACATAAGTTACGATCTTATTGGACATGCAAATGTAAAATTACCTTTCGCGGGGTTTTGGTTTTGGTTTCTGCTTTTCGGGATAAAATTTATATTATATAACAACTTAATCCGCCGTTGTGTCTGAGGACGACGACGCAGCGGCTGCTTCTGCGGCTTTGTTGTTGTTGTATACCTTCAGAAACACGCCGGCAATGCCGAGCATGAGCAAAATGCAAAACACGTCCAGGCAGAAGCGGTCGCTGTCGCGCACTTCCTTCAGGGTGGTGGCCAGAGTTTCGCTCACTGACTCCACGTGCTCCTGCACTTGGCCTAGGTCCGCGTCCAGCGCTCGTAACATGTCCCCCTGTACTTGGACCTGCGACAAGAGCAACAGCAGCAACAACAACAACAACAACAAGGGTGAGGTCATGCAAACGTCACACTTCAAAGAAACAACGAGGCACAGAGGTAATTTAAGAAGAAGGACAAGGGACGCGATACACGCATTGGCTGCCGAATCTTAGACATGTCTTTTTTTTGTATTAAAAAAACAGTTGAAACGCAAGGTGTAGAATGTAAAGCCTGCCATCTATTCTTCTTCTTTGCTCGCCCCTCCTACCTCATCGCCCATGGCCAACGCAATGGCAGCCAGCCGAGTCACGCCTTCGTCGATGGCAGACACCAAGTCGTCTTGCTTCGCCGACCGCTGGTCAATCTGCTGCAGCCGCTGCTGCTGCTGCGCCGACACTTCTTCCTGCTCGAGCTTGACCAAATCGGGCCCGGCTCCACCGGACTTGGCCGACTGTACAATAAAAGGCATTTGTAGAACGGAAGAATAAGTGAGAAAAAAGTAAAGATAAAGCGACAAAAGATTTATTTTTGCATGAAACGCTCACTTTACTTGTGAATTGGCCTCTACTCTTTCAGCGCTGCATTAATAACTGAAACAATATAATTCACCTTCGCCGCCATGTCCGCACGAAATTCGCTGAAGGTTTGCACTTTCGGCTGTCCAACGCGTCCCCCGCCCCCACCACCAGCATAGTCCGCGACGAACTCGTTTTTTAACCCGTCGATGTGTTCCCGTAAATTGGCGACAATTTCACCTCGGCTCACAAGCTCTCCCTGGGCTAGCTTGCTCTTGGTTTTTCCGGCTTCCTTCTGGTATAGTTTGTCCAGCGTAGCCCATGTTGCAGTCAGCGATTTTAAGGCTTCACGAATTTCTTGCTCTTTGCGAATTTTCACGTCAGGGGCAGCTGTTAAAGAGATGTGGCACCATTTATGAAGAGTAGAGTTCAGGCAGGACAGACACCGAGAGGTAGAAGAGTAATGAGAGAAACAGTTAATTGGAATTCATGTAAAACGTATTGAGCGTGTGCACGAGTGCTGCATAAATGCTAAAGGTACAAGCACTTCCTAGGTGAGGCTTAATAAAAAGGATGGCTTCGGGCGAGGTATGCGAGGCAATTCGTTAGATGGTCAAGCACCAAGGCTAGAAGACCACGCTAGGCCATTCAAAGGATAGGGATGCAGTGCTTTACGTACCCGATGCAGCGTTTAATTGTTTTACTTCTTGCATAGCCTGCTCCGCACAAATGCGCATACGTAAAAAAATACAGGACGAAGTTAGACTAGATAGCACTACGGCCTGTAATTCTCTAGAGTTAGACACTCACATCCGATGTCTGCTCAAGTTTCTTCATCATAGTATACTTTGTCTCCATGAAAGGGTCCCCTTTGAATGCTTCGAGTGCTCTTTTTTCCTGGTTCACTTGATCGCTGCCTCCAATAACCGACTGTAAGAATGTGAGGTCGACAAGGAATCATTGAGAGAGTGACTGAGGGCTAGAGTTATGCAAAGATATCATACCTGAATTGTATATAAGGTATCTAGCCCAGCTTGGAGGTCGCGGTCGATAGCATCCGGCATCTTGGCACAAGGCGCCTCCTTTCCCTACAAAGAGGCACAGCTCTCTCGGCTCGATGAAAGAAACGAACCACGATCCTTGTGTGTTGCGAGCTAAAAATTGGGCAAGTAAAATTGTTACCCTAATATTATGAATGAAATTATTTACATCTTTTCGTTCGCTTCCGACGCTCGATTGTTTGATTTTGAAAACTCGAGGAGGCGCAAAAAACGAAAACAACCAGAAGAAAACATGCGCGAACAACAGCTATCTTTGTCCTAGACTCCCAAGAGCTCTCCTTAGAGTCAACACAGAAAGAAAGTGTTGTGCAAGCAAAGCTACCACAGGAATGTCCACAGCCACTGTCCTGGTCGTAGACACTTTCCGTTGCCGCTCAGCATCCGGTGTGGATTCCGATTTGTTTTACAGATTCTATGAACAGCACGTGAACCAGCTTCTCGAAAGGGCCCTCAACGCAGCACTCAATGATTATTCTGTCTTCGTTTTCGTTTCCTGTTACAACGGCAGCGCACTCGCCCGGCCTCTCACGGGTTTATGGCCTCGAGGATCCCGAAAAGCTCAGCCGAATCTGGTAGAACTCTTGTCAGAACCTTTACCGCGACTCCACCAAGGACCTACGTCATTACATGTTTTAGCGAGTGCTCTGGGGTCTCTTGAAGTTGTCCTTCCATGCGAATCCAATGCTCGCGTCCTCTTTTTATCACCATGGCATGCAAGCCAAAATGACGCTGAAGATGGAGAAGACTGGACTTCTGTTTTGGAAGAAATTCAAAGTTACTTGATACCAGAAAATGGCACCAAAAGCGCACGAGTTAAGAGTTGCGACTTTTTCCTTGTTGAAATGCAACAATCTATCACAGCAGAAAGCTCTCTGGAAAAGTCCTGCCTATCTCGACTTCAAACATTCAATTCGGCGCGATGCACGACTTCACAAATTTCCCCATTTTCGACAAAAGTCATATCTGCAACGGATGACGCATTCAACGATTTGTTTCGGCAAATTACTTCCTGGATGTTTGAGCCTCGTGCGGTCCAAATTCATGTAGACCCGAGGAGCAAGAGTCGTTTTGGTCACGCCGAAGCTGCCGAAACAGCCATGACGACATTGACAATTTTCGGCAACATAAGCCCTGCTGCTTGGACCACTCTCTCATGGTGGCACTCCGGACTTTCCCGGATGAATGCGATGAGCATCATTCCTCTTTCTCAAGTCGATCCTTTGCGCCTTAGTGCTGCCCTTTCCCTGGCACCAATTACAACGACAGATGGGATGCAACCCAAGTTGCCACAGTCCGCGGTGACAGAAAATCGCTGCCTGTTTGCTGCGTTATGCCAAGAAATAGCAGTGAGCGATTGCGGGCTCTTACTCAGTTGCAGTTCCTCTCCAGAATTTTGTGGTCACGATGAGATTTGGCTCCTGCATTGCGACCGTGCATCTAGCCCCCTACAAAATGCAAGTATTGACGCTAAATCTCTCGAGAACGAGGGAGTCAGTCCTCGAGCTTGGGAGTCCGCCATAATGCAGCAAATATTGCCAAATGAGGTACTTCTGCAGCCTGTTGATGCACACCAACCGCTGACTGCGAGCGACTGTCTTTGTATTCAGAGTTATGCAGCTCCAGTTCGTTCAGCTCTTAGTGCTCTCGGGGAATTGCGAGGTCTCCCATGCAAAAGTCGAAGTACTTTTGATGAATCGCCTTCCACGATAGGTTCTACTGGATTACCTCTCAATCTGCGAGCTGCATACACCTCACCTTGGCTTCACCAGTATCATCTTAGTCCATCAAAGGGTCCTGAGAAACAGCTTCCTTTTTCATCCATAAATCAAGATAACGTTTCAGGGAAGGACCTTCGTCAGCCGCACCAGCGTGTGTCAAATGCTTATAGCATGCCACAACAACACCAAGAAGCTAAAACGTCACCCAAAATGAGTTATTCTGTCCCTCCATCTGCTGGATCTTTAAGGCAAAATCAACCTCAACAAGAGCTTCAACAAAGGCACTCTCGTCAACCAGGACGACAAAGTTACCAGCATCATCCACAGCTACATGGCAACGTACAGTTACCTCCGCGTTCGCGCGAAAGTCAGCATTCACCGCCGAAATACCGCCCATTTTCTTCGTTGTCTTCGGAAAGAAACATGCAGCTTCCAGGCCAAAAGAAGGCACAAAACTCTCCAGCTTCACATGTACGTGTAGGCCGCTCTTATGACTTGACTCAAGATGAGGACTTCGATTACGATGCTCTTGAAGATCTCAGTGGCCCGGCATCTAATAATAACTTGCCAAATTCATGGGGATCTAAAGCCCCAAAGGTCATAAACAAGAGATCAAATAATGCTGCACCGGGGAAATTACCGCTTTCATTTGGATTTCTCGGAAATAAATAATTGCCTTCGACAAGCCATGATACAATCCAAGGCAGACGATGGAGTTGTTGCCAGCAGTGGGACCTAACTGAATCCGCTTTCCCAGAAATGGCTCATTACACGCCTCTACTCATTACACGAAAGACGCCATTGAGGCTGTTTTCTTACAAGCCGTTGCCCCTCCTTTGGTCACTTGCATTTACCATTCACTAAATATCTTCTTTAAAACTTTTTATTGCCGCCACTCGGAGTCCATGGAGGGCATTTGCATGTCTATGTTCTACGATGCCTTAACTAATAATTTTGAACGTGCCGAAGGCTACAAGACACTCCAACTCAGCCCCCCCCCCCTCCCCAGTCAGGCTTGTTTTGGGAGAATTTGCCAATACGTGGTTTGGTACTTTGCCCTGTTTGTTGGTGATTTCATGAACAGTTTTTACTTTAGAGGGGGTGGAAGTATTATACTTCCTGCCCCCTGCAAACTATCCTCTTTACGATTTTGACTTGCGTGCAACGCACGCGCGTACACTTCTGCCCGCAACATTGGCTTCTGTGTCATTTGGGTTTGAATAAGTTCGAGTTCGAGTTTTGTTGGTGATATTTGAAATGAGGGAGTAGTCCAATATCCAATCCAATCCAATCCAATTTTGTCAAAGTCGTAATCTTATGCCACAGCGCTATCTGATTTATGATTTCTGATTCTAATTCATTTCCGGGTATCCGAGGCAGGCCTGGAGGATTTTCTTTTATCCCAAACCTACGTGAGTTCGCGCATTGTTCACCGAACTACACTAGTGAACTAGTGGCTAGTGAAGGTTTATTGCCAGAAGGGTAGGGAGTAACAGTCCAAAAATTCGTGAATAGGTCACAGTGTTTCAGACGAAACGAATTCTGAATTCATATTGAGGCAAGTGCTAAAATAAGATAGTACTGATATACCCCTTCGGAGCCTTCCATAATCCTTAAATCTAAACCGCTGTGGTTCCTCCCATTCCTGTTTGTATTGCTGAAGTTGTCCTCGATGATCAATCTGAGAAAGTTTCTCAGGCAGCTTTCTTCTCAGGAAGGCCGAATTTCTCAATCCCCGCGGAAAGGAAGGTCAGCGCCATGTGTGTGCTTAAAAGCGGCAAGATGAGTACTTCCCAAAGGCCCGTGAAGGCGTTAATCACCACCTCAGACTGGCGCACACAGAGATAACATATGTTAGCAAAGAAAGCCTACCGACTCAACAATGGATAAAGAAACCTCTTACAAAATGTACCTCAAAGGCAAATTTGCCGATGCAACCAGTGATGAACCACAGGAAAAAGCCGATGATGATAACGAAGTTGTAGCTTAGCACGGTGCCGAGCACGGTCACGACCTTTTTCAGCTGCGCGTTCTTATCTTCTTCTACTGGGTCAACGTTCCGAGTTCGTTTGAATTCAGCAATGTCGTCAAGCATGCTCTGTTCGAAAGGATCGGAAACAGCACCCTCATTTGCTTCCATTTGTGCAACCATGCCTTGTGTAGTGGCGTCCACCTCTTCAAGAGGAGAAGAGTTCGGCATTTCAGGGCTTGCTGAGGGCGTCTCGAAAAACGAAGGTAGCGAGTCTGCGCTTTCTACTAAAAGCTGCGCCGCAGCATCAACGGCATCAGAATTATCTGGCGACGAGGGTGGAGTAGGCCCGTCAGGCAGAGCCTCAGAGTCAGCTTTGCGAACACGGCGTTTGGCAGAAAGCACCCAGTCACGAGATCTGCTCAATAATTATTTACCACAAAAATAGGTCATCAGATTCCAGCCATGACCTTCAAGTGGACTAGAGATAGCAACCTTAGGCATACCTGAGTCGTGACTGTGCGGTGAACGCCCTGCAGTAGCCACGACCGCCCTATATGAAGGAAATCTTAGATTCAGTTATCAATCGGGTAAGACCCTATTACTAGTACTTCATACTGTAAAGGAGATAAAGAATACTATTTTGCTTTTGCTGTTCTGTAGCAATGACAAGAGCATCTTACCATCGACCACGCAGCGACTGAGTGTTGTAGTGCTGCGCACACAGCAAGCTTAAGTAACAATTTAGAACCCATGCTGTAAATTCTCCAGAGCTGCAAAATCTCTAGATCTCTTCTACTCTTCTACAAGCTAGCTAGCCTAGATAGCAGGCCAAGCTGATGTGGCTGATGTGCTAAAGATTTTTTTGGTTGCCTCTCGACGCGACTCCTGTTTCAACGACGACGTCTGTCTTCTCACAACTCACAACTCATCACAAATCATCATCAACACTGAACAAACTCTACAGTAGCTAGCTAGCCAGCTAGCTAGCTAGCTAGAGACAGGTTTCTGTACGTCATGCTAAGTATGGCTACGACGCTACGACGCTTCATGACAAATTAGTCTTGCTCTCTTAGCTAGACTACGGCAGCTATTCGTGTTGGTCATCAACTATTTACCAAGAGGCTTAGCCAGAGTGCTATTCAATCCTTATATAAGTAATTAGCTTCGCTGTGATGAAGCATTCATTTGAGTGGGCTAGCGTGGGACTCTTGATCCACGCGGCTTCTGGGAGCACATTCCTTCCCAACTCTGACATCATGCCTGTGCCTCAAGTCTCAGACACGAATAGCACTTCGTGCTCGAATCCAAACTATTTCAGCGGTCTTCAAAACGTAACCATCGAGGTCAACGGCCTCAACCGAACGTTTGAGCTGTATGTTCCTTGGGAGAGCGGGGATTGTGGCCCCAATTGCTACGTCACTGGACCACCTTCCACGGCGCGCCCTGTCGCGATGAATTGGCATGGTTGCTCCCCGCACGTGCCCGTTCTGGACTACGCTGAAGACATTTCACGCTTCAATGGGGCGTGCAAGGACCGTGGATGGTATGCTATTACACCAGTTGGCACTCGAACGTCAGGGGGTAACTTTGGTTGGAACGCTGACGGCATTCCATGTGGATCGCCTGGCGTGGACGACTTCGCCTTTTTCGAAGCCCTCTTATCCTTCGCCGAAACTGAGCTTTGTGCCGATATGACTCGCGTGCACACTGCTGGTTTTTCCACCGGCGCATTCCTTTCCTACGGTATTGCGTGCCGCTACCCGAACCAAATCTTTGCAGCTGGCACTGATGCTGGCGGGCTCTCATGGCCAGAGTATTCAACTTGCGAGGCTGGGTCGGGTGCAGTGCCTATGTCCTCATTTCACTCGTACGCGGACAACACGGTGCCTTACAATGGCACTGCGGCGTGGGCGGGGCAAGAGGCAATGAACGACCTGTGGCGCACACGAAATGGCTGCGATGGAAGCGAAGTACCAACGACCACGTTTACAAGCAACACGTCGAATTGTCTGCGCTGGGATTGCCCAGGCGCACCTGTTGAAGCGTGCACTCTTCACGATATCGATCATTGTAAGTATCACCATGTGCATAGGTTACTTTGTTGTCTATTTCCCACGCTTTTTTGTCTTGATCCTGATTCAATGTATGATTCTTCATCTTCTCTTGAATAACTCAGGCTGGTATGGTGGTCGTTCTGGCGGCTTTGAAAGTTGCAACCCTCGGCCAGGAGACGTAGATGCAACTGGGAAAATGTTTTCACTATGGGACGAGCTTGCGTCCGCGGCCGTGTCGGTTTGATCTTTGATAAACGAAGTATCTGGCCCGACGAAACCAAGCTCAAGCTCCACCATTTGATTTGGTGAATCAAGATTTGTATTGAAATTGAGATATTAAGAACGCATGTCAATATTTCGATGGAGCATTTGTTGCGGCATAGTCGTCGATATGATGGCAATTTTATGATAGGGGCACTGGCGCGGCAGCCGTAGCATCATAAGGATATAGCGGTGTCGTCGTTTAAAATATGCGAACTCCTCAGGACTCCTCAGAATCTTTTGAATGAGAAAGGCATATGGACCGGTCGTGGACCTCCGCGGTGCAACTGGATAACAAATTTCAGCCTCTAGGCTCTAGGTTTCTTTATTTCACTGTAATCTATCAAGCACTTCGCCATTGTTTTGTTTAAAAAAAAAAACTGTTATAGCTCTGTAGCATATACATTATAGCTTTTAAAATTTCAGAACTCATTCAGAACGATTTTCGGCTGGCGTAGGCAGAGGCGGTCTTGCTTCGAGAGGCACAAGCACATTGGAGTGTAATCAAAGGTTTTAGATGCCCTCGAAACCCACGGGCGATCGCGACGACCTCTTAATCCTTACATCTGTATCCGCCTTAATTATATCATCATTGAAGAAGACTTAAAAAAAAAAAAAAGTATTATAAGGGGGGCGCTCGCAGTCAATTATAAGTAGTCCCTGTATTATGCCAGCCCTATATATTCTACACGTACGGACGCACAGTTGGCTGCAGTGAAGGCATTAAGCTGCCACGTGCTGCTCTTCCTGCGTCCTCCGGTCCATGCGGCTTGGAAAGCCCAGGGCTGTGCGCAAGCGCCGCATTCACATACAGTGTGGCCGCCACCACCATGAAGAGTTTGGAATAGAACCGAAATGCGCGGAGGTTTCGGGTGCACGCATTGTCTACAGGGTTCGCGAACTCGAGTTCCATCAAAATCGACGTCCAGCGCCAAAAGGAATAGTGCATAAATCTGCGACAGAGAGAGAGAGAGAGAGATGGCTCATTAGAGCTAGTGGAAGTACAGACAGCACGATACAATGCGTTCCTAGAAACGCACAATTCAACGCATGCTATAGATCTGTAGTAGCATGCAAGCGAACACACCAACCAACGAACCCACGCATAGCATACCAACACAACAACCCCTCCCCCCCACACACACACAAGCAGCACAGCACGGTACCGAAGGTCTTCGGCGAGCTCCATGGCGGCTTCTTCTTCGCGAAGCTCGAGCGCGTCCATGGTGGTGGCCAACAACTGCTTGAGCTCGACACGGTGCAGCTGCGGCAAGGAAAGGACTTCGCGGTCCGACAAAATGTTGTAGTCGTCGTTGACCTGCGCGAAAAAAATGATACCGCAACCAATCAATGAGATGAAGAGCCTCGGACACATTCTTTGATGAGTGTTCATTGAAAGGAGCTCTTCAATGGTTGCAATAACAAGCCAGAGCGAAAATAAATCAACAAGAGAACTACTATATAATAAGGAACATCTCGCATTGGTCGAGTGACAGTAACAGTTATTATGACATGAAATTGAACCAACCTTTCGAATGAGAGTAATGTACTGCTCTCTGGTGAGGTTGAGGTCAAAGGGCGTGGGTAATGGAGCATGATCTGGGGATTGAGCCGATGCGTGAGCAGCACTGGTCAGCGGCGTTGCAGATGCACCACCACCGTCGCCGCCTTGCCCATCTAAGCTCCCAGACTCCGCATTCACTTCACGCAACAACTCCATGACGTGCCGATGAATCGCGGACCTTAACGTGCATGGCCCCCCGAAACGAAGAAATGACGACAAATTGCGAGACGTCACTCATTGAAGCATCGAAAATGATACGTTTACACACGTCAGAAAAGTGGGAGAGGCAGAGATGCGGCAACAGTAGGGAAATGAAATAGATCAAGCTGCGCTTTCTACTCACCCATTTGAGTCGACGCTGTCATTTGTGGACTTGCTATTGCCTCCTGAACTCTTCGCAGATCTAATACTGCCACCACCGCCACCACTAGAAGAAGGAAGAGACGTGGTCATCGCCGCCGCCGCTGCTTGAAATTCGAAGGCATAGGGTGCTAGGCGCACGCGAGGGCTAGGGCTCAAGGCAAGGCCAATGACGTTCTCTGGGGAAACCAAGGTCGTGTCGTTGTCATGGGAGGCTGAAGCGGACGCGTACATTGAGGCGCGCCGCCGCCGCTGCCGTCGCCGCAACCCGCCGCTTTGGTAGTGTAATGTAATGTTATTGGTGGAAATACATGCGGATGGAAATTAGAAAAGAAGCGAGGCAAATAAGCGTGCAATCTTGAACCAGTGACGTGTGAATAAAAATGAAAGATCATGTGTTTTAAAAAAACAAGCAACGAACCTGTTCACAAAGGGCGTGCCCGACTCCGGATGGCGAGGCAAAGACGACGAGCGCAGCTGAGACGTGGACATCAAGCGATCTTCACCGCCAGCATCATCACCACCACAATGGGGAGAATCTGAAGGAGGCGGCGGCAAAATCGAATCTTGGCGAGCTGTGCTGCCGAGGCCTTGATGATCAATCTGGTCATTGCCTAATGGATAAGGGCTCACATAGGAGCTAATGCCATTAGCACCAGCACCACCAGGAGCCTCACTTGCATTTGGATTAGCACCACCAGCACTACCGCCACTGTCAGGTGCCTCTGCGTTGAACAAGCTCTGAATGGCACCGTTGCCTCGGCCACCTCTCCCTCTTCCGCCGCCGCTTCCTCGCCCGCTGCCATCGGCGCGCCCGGTCCCGCGCCCGCCACCACGACCACCGTTGCTGTTGCTGTTTGTGCGGTCACCTGGCCGTCGCCGCGGTGGAGGAGTCGCCGCTGCTCCTCCTGCTTGGGCCGAGGCTGGTGCTAACGGAGGCTGCGCCTTCAGCGAAAACAAATGATAATGAAGAAGATACCCGTGATGGTGTTATAGTATGGATTGAGAGAAGTTGAAGATCACATGTGCTCTGGCTATGCCATGACCAATCGCCCTCTCTCCTCATGCGCAGGCACACACAAAAGTACACTCACCATGTTACTACTGTTCGCTGCTTTCGAGTCGCGTATAGTCGCCGCAAACCTCGCGCGCTCTTTGGCTCGTAGTTTGCTGTCTGCCACCCGTCCCCAGTCCCGAATCCCGCCCAGCACCTATAGATGAGGGTTGGTCCATTGAAAGATAGAGCATGACAAGAAGAGCAATTCTAGTGTGCTACTAGTAGAGGCATTATGCAAATATGTTTGCTTCAAGGCATTGCACCACCTGAGGTCATTCCCTTGCACGCTCAACGAAAGAGGTACTAAAATTGAGAGACATGTTTTTGAACAGTAAACGGGAAAGAGTCCTCCCTGGAATTTTACCGAGTAAGCGAAGAATTGGGCAGCAAACTTCCAACGGAACGACCGGTCCATGTTGTCAGGCAGCATGATTTTCCCGCTGCGTTTCTCGTACCAAATCGGCAAGAAGTCAATCACCATGGGTGGGATAGCCCATTCTAAGGGAAACCAAGGCGCCCGTGCTGCTTTACGAGCTTGCTCCAATTGCTGCCTCTTTTCAAATCGTTTCCGCGCCCGCTGTTCGCTTTCCCCTGGGTTGACCATCTGCAGCAGCGGATGTAAGCAGAAAACAGTCGTGGAATTATCTTGGGATGTGTGTGCTCATGTTCATGTGACGACAAGATTCAGTGATGACACTATTCTCAGGAAAAATATTCATACTATAGGCTGCAGTCCAAGCGTGGCATGTGCATATGTAAACACACACGAATATACTCACCGTAGCTGGGTTGAAGTGATGCAAGTGCGTGTGCGTCGCGGGGCTGTCCACAGTCTTGGTGGTGGCCACTTGGTAGCATTCGATGGAGAGCATGGTCCAATCAAAAGCGGCGTGTTTGGCTCTTGAGGGCGCGTGTTTCTTGAGCCAGCGTTGCTTCTGCACGATTCGCCGAAGGTGCAGCAAAGAGATGTACTCGTCCTGAGTGGGGCGAGGAGCAATTAGTTTTAAGGTAAACGAGAAAGAAATACAGTAGACTGGCGTCAATAAGTGAATTCTCTAGAATACACAATCACACTCAACAGTACGATACCTGGTGCCGCATCATGACGAGCGCTTTCTTGGAATCTTCGGCGCTGGCTTCGACGAATTTCGGCAGAGACATCACGGAGTCTTCCACCTTTCAACCGTAAAAATAATAAAACAAATACACGCGTACACATACGCTGAGATACAGGCACGCCTAAAAATTATCGACACGTCACGTGCATTCTGCAAGTGCTACAGACAATGCGAAGTATTCCAACGACACAGCCAGTTCACGTCCGCATGCGATTTTCAACACATTCAATGGAGATGCATGCATAAACACACGCGCGTACACACAATCAATAAGTGAATCAATCAATGAAACACCTGATCGAGTTCGGCGAAGGGCGTCAGCATGCCTGTGTTGATGGTGATGGCAATGAGAAAGGCCGAGCTCGCTTTCCCAAAGAACGACAGATTCGGCTCGCTGAAAATCAACAGTGCGGACACTACAGCTCCCAGCATCCCCAGCACGTAACTAGTGGGTTTATGGTAAAAGAGTAGAAGTGGAGTGGCACAATCCCAAAGGAGCGTAAGATCAATTGGAAATTGAAGTCAAGGAAGTGTAGACGTATAAGAATGGTTGCTGGTAGTTTTTGAATAAAATAGACAAAGTGTTAGGTAGTAATTACACTCTTTCGCAATTATGATTGAAACTTGGAATAAGTTAATCAGCGTGTTTTGTCTCACGGGAATTGAAGGTATTTGGTGGTGGGGTCGTCTAAATTCTCAAAGTCAATGATCACGCCGTGGCGGAGGGCCTTGTGAAACACGTAAAACCGCGCTCGTTTCTCCTGAAAGAAGGGTTCAAAAATGTACGTGTTGCCAAAACGCACCGCATACATCGAGAACGAATGAGAAACAAAGATTGCGATTGGAGTGTGGATAATCAAGCAATTAAGTCACAACACGTTCACTCACTGATCACTGCACACAAGTAACACTGAGGTATACAGTGCATTGTGCTTTTAAAATGCAATGCGTGTTTGGCTTAACCTGAATGGCGTTGCAGGCTACTAGAAGCAGGAACTCGAGGATCACGAAGACCAGCGACAAGAGCACGAAGTCGTGCCAACGGAGTTCATCAATGTCTACGGCGAAGAAGAGAAGCATCACCTGAACAGGACAGCAAAAATGCATGTTCGTATTAGAAATATGAACGATGATATAAACGAACGTTCAACCAAAGTGGAAATTCTCGAGAGAAATGGATCTGAAATCAAAGCAAAAGAATAAAAGACAAAAGGAAGCACCTCCCAAGTATCTCGTTCCGTGATGTCGGTATGTCTTTCCTAGTTTTTCTTCTTACAACAATTACCGTAGTTTGGGAGTTGACAAAAGTATTAACGAGGCTCACGAGGAGCTCGCGGTCGCTGAGCTCTAGCTCGGGCAGTGAGCCGTGCAAGTCGGACGCCGCCAGCCAATCGCGGAAGGTCACCCCTTTCAGGGGCTCGGTCTGGGGCGGCAGCCGCTCATAGAGCAGGTCGCAGCTGAGGCGGCCGAGGCGTTTGCGGCGGGCAATCGCGATGCGTTTCTCTTCGGAAGTCATGCTGTCCCACCTGAATTGGTGCACAAAACTCGAATGAGAAGGTTGTAGAAAAGAACGAGCGAGTTCGGTGCGAAAAATCGAAGTAACTATCCACTAATATGATAATTATGACACCGGCCGGAGTAGAAAATGAACTGCTTGCCGTTTTTGGTGGCCATTCGCTTTCTGATTGCTCTCTGAGCCGTCAGCTCCATCGTTCGAGTCGGTCTCATGGTTGTTGTTGCCAGGTTGTTTCTTCGCCGAAGGTTCGTCGCTGGTGCGCCGATGCACGACGTCTGGAATCACTTCCCGGCCGCACAAGTAGTGCGAGATGAACCCTACCACTGCTTCCAGCGGCGCGCAACACTCTTTGAAGCCCTGCCAAAGAAAAAAATAAACTTTAAAAAAAAGAGAATGCATTCGAAATGAAGTCTTTTCTAGAGTATACTGGATATTTCTTTTTGAGTGATTTGCGACTGACGGAATTTAAGACGCAAAACAAGGATCTCGAGCGACAAAGAAGAGTAGAGAAAGGCATCTCATTCAAAAGCGCTGGTGTGGTTCTCAAGTGTATATTCTAGGCATGAATGTTGACACGCGGACAAACATATGCTGTCCTACCTGGTACGCAGCCGACTGCGCAGCTTCGGCATGCACGGGCATGTTCCTCAGGGAGTGCCAGTGCGACTCTTCCAGCGCGTTGGTCTTCAACAGGTGCGACCGATAAGTGGTATGACGACCAACAAGCCCACTGTCAAAGGGCTTCTGATCCCGGCTGCTGTTCCCACTATTGTGAGTCGAAGATGATGAGTTGATGCTTGCTTCAGCGTCCAGTTCAGCTGCAAATCGCACCTATTTTTGAAAGTTCGAAGGTGAAAATAGAAAAAAATCGGTCAAGGCATCAGGAGAAGATATGCATGATGAAAAATGGTCGACAGTATGTTCTACTCAGTCTCTCAAACCGTACCTTGCCGCCCTTGGAGTGCCTTTTCCCAGGTGTCACATTTGAAACGCCACCAGCGCCCTGCCCCTCATCATCCCGCTGCTGCACTTCTCGTCGAAACGCCGCTGCAAACGCGTGCGCTGAGACGCCGTGCGCAATCGCATAGTGGTCTTTCAACGCGTCAAACTCCGCGATGGCCACCGAGCTCCTTGCTTCGGGGACCCCAATCGCCGAGGTGCGCCGCCGCATGATCCGCGTGGACGACCTCCGGTTGCCGCCGTCAATACCCATGCCTGCTCCAGCTCCTCCTATTGCTGTGCCAAAGCCGCCACTGCTGTTGCTGAGGCCGGGCTGCTGCTGTTGCAGAGCTAACCCGAGTCTTGTTGCGTGCATGGGAGCTGCTTGGCTCAATTGCGTCGCCAAATTGTGGGCGCGCGCGTCGGCCGCTGCGGACAGCTGAAACTGCCCCAGCGTTTCCCACATGGGCCGCCCCATTTTTAGCGCCGCTTT
>Ga0307930_1002146_pt1 | contig 15183 bp, 13 predicted proteins | sample OrgLakmetageno46_FD_203161 | JGI IMG/M metagenome (GOLD analysis project Ga0307930, IMG submission 203161) | Saline water microbial communities from Organic Lake, Antarctica - #46 | ecosystem: Environmental > Aquatic > Non-marine Saline and Alkaline > Saline | place: Antarctica: Organic Lake... | reverse complement strand
AGCAATACCGAGAAGATCTGCGAGAACAGCACCAGTGCAGCGGGTGAACCCTGCATAATGAAACTGCGAAGATCAAAAGGGTCCTTTGCAACCCGCACCAATGTGGCACGAGGCCCAGAATGGTCTGCTTGATCGTCGGACGCCGTCGTCTCTTCAATTTTTGCCGCGGCCTTTTGAGCCTTATCCATAACGCTGTCTTCGGCTGCCGGCTTTTTTGCCTCTTCACGCTGGAAGCGTTCAAGCGCTTGCGGGATTTTATCTAACAGATCCATAGCTTCATTTTTTAAAGGCACGCTCGCGGCTACGCCCAGGGCGATAACGACTGATATCACCAACCCAGCTGCAACAGCTCGCGGCAGTCGCAAACGTTCGAGTCCGCTCACTAACGGGTCAAGCGCGTAGCTGATCAGCACGGCCACCACCAAGGGCAATAAAATGGCCTGCGCCCAGTCGATAAAACGAGGGTTGCGATAGTCGCCAGAATAACCAGTGAAACGCTTCGCACGTTTACCGCCTGAATCATTCCATCGGAGCTTTTCAGAGAGCTTTCTAGGGAGCTTTCACTGGTTTTATCGGACTCTTCAAAGCCGGTCTGTGCTGTCATGAACCTGTGCCTGACGGATGGGTAGGATCTAGTCGTTTCAGTTTAGTCAACACAGAAAAACAAGCCTATACATTTTTTTAATAGCGACTCAACCCTCGCGCAGCAACAGGGCCGGGTTTAGTCGCAGGGCCCGCAACGTTGGTAGCAGGCCGGCCAGCAGGGCAAGTGAACTGACGGTACCCGCCACCAAAGCACCAATCCACCACAAATCGCCTGCTGGCAGCTTCAGCAGTATGCCCGCCAGAGGCAGTGCAATCAGCGCTCCAAGTGCAGTCGCGAAAACGGTAGAGAGCAAGGTAAGTAACCCGGTTTCCAGCAGCATGGACTGCCGAATTGACTGGTGCCTGGCGCCAAGGCAGTGAAGCAGGTTGGCCTCGTAGAGCTGTCGTCTGCGGCTGACACTGACAACGCTAGACAGTACAAGAAGACTTGCCGTTAGGCTTACCAGGGCAACGGTGGCAAGGCCAGCCGCCGCCTTATTGAGCAGACCACCGGCGGTTTCAAGCCAGTCGGCAGTACGCAGGGTGATCACATTCGGAATGTTTTTGGAAAGCCACTGCTGCGATTTTTTTGCAGCCTGGTCACTCTGGTAAACCACGCCTACATACCTGACGATCAATTCATCGAGCGCGCCATCCTGTAGAACGCCCTCGAACCAGAATCGGGTTTGAAGACCTTTCTGCCTGTAGATGGCTCTGATTTCGGCGGCAATAGCCTGGCCCTCGGCCTGAAAACCTACTTTGTCTCCTATCGTCAGTCCGAGCTGGTTAGCTTCCCGATCTTCCATCGCCATGAAGGCAGGCTCACCCTCTGGAGCTGGTGACGACCACCAGCTGCCACTGACGAGTTCCAGATTTTCCGGATTTCCTGACAGATAACTGAGCTTGTATTGATCACCCATGGCCTCGCGTCTGGCTTGCGAGTTGTCTGCCAGAACATCTGCTATTGGCTTGTTGTTAATCGTTGCCAGGCGGCCACGAACCAGCGGTAATAGTTCAATCCGGCTGGCCGGATCAAGGGATGCAAGGCCAGATTTGAGCGGGTCAATCTGATCAGAAAAAACCTCATACAGGATCAGGGCAGGGGCTTCGGCCGGTATTGTGGATTCAAGCGCTCGCAGTAGGGTGCTTACCAGCAGAGTGCATGCCACCACAAGCGTCAGCGCGGTGCCCAGGGAGAGGAGGGTTGCCCGCAAGGGTGAGTCTGGCCGGTGTAAATTGGCCAGCGCCAGTCGGCGGGCAAAATTTCGACCGGCAAAGCCGCTGTCTTCCAGCGCTCTGGCAGCGCGTTGCAACCCCTTGATCAGACCCTCCAGTAAGCCCCAGAGCACCACGACAGCCAGCAGGAACAGGAACCCGAGTTGCGGCGAGGGTAGCCAGAACAGAATAACGGCGATGTAGATTGCAAGTAACAGATAGCTCGCGATTCGCCAGCTTCGAGGCTCATGACTGGCCGCCTGAACCTGGCCCCTGAACAGCCCTGCCGGTGAAGCAGCAAGCGCTTTGGCCAGCGCCGGCAAGGCGAAAACGTAGGCTGTAAGCACAGCGAACAACCAGCTCAAAAGCAGGGGCACGGCCCATAAAATCATCCACTGGCTAACGCCGCCAGACTCGAACAACGAAAAGGCATCGCCCGCCAGACTTATAGCCACCGCTGACATCACCAATCCAATGGCGCCGCCAATAATTCCGGCCAGGCTGCCGAGTATGCCAATTTGTAGAAGGTAGATGGACACTAAAGGTCCGCGCCTTAAGCCCAGTGTTTGCAGCGTGGCGATGGTACCGAGCTTTTCGTCCAGATAGGCATGTATGCTGTTGGCAACACCCAGACCACCAATGAACAGCGTAGTGAAAGCGATCAGTATGAGCGCCGTTGCAACCTGGTCTAGCCGTTCGGACAGTCGCTCGCTGCGCTCGGCAAAGGTTGTGGTATCCCAGCGGGTATCGGGAAATGCCTGCTCGAATTCCTCCAGCCAGACGTTCAGGTCCCGGTCGGTTTGCACCCGGTATTCGTAATCAACGCGGCTGCCGGGCCGGATTAACCCGGTTGCTTTCACCGCGTCTTCGGAAATCATGATCGGTAAGCCGCGCCAGTTGGCATTCAGGCTCCGATCTGGCTGCGCTTGAATCAGGCCGTTGATGCGAAAGGTTGCAGCACCAATCTGGATTTGATCGCCAATGGATTGGCCCAGGCGTTCGGCGAGCAAGGGGTCAATGATGGCCCCCCAAAGATCATCCTTGGTTGCTGTGAGTTCTGACAGTGGTTGGTCCGGTTTTAGTTTCAACTCGCCGTAAAGCGGATAGGCGGCATCAGGAATCAGTATCTCGGCTCTGACGAAGCTTGCCCCACCGTCTTCACTTGCACCACTGATCGTTGCGCCACTGACCATAGTGTCTAGCTCGCGAACCAGCGAGAGGCTTCCGGTAGCACGAACCCATGCGAGTACTTCGTCTGGCAAAGGCTCGCTGGCTTCCAGCTCGATGTCACCCCCAAGCAGCGCACGGGTGTCGGCCAGCAGACTTTGCTCTATGAACCGGTAAAGACTGGCCGTGGCAGCCACTAGAGTTACGCCCAGTATAAGGCAAGCCAGAAAAACCTTGAGCGCGGAGATGCGCGAACGCAGATCCGAGATCGCAAATTTCATCATCCATAGCGGTCTTGCGGATTTTTCAGATTTCATAAAGGTGCCCACCGTCCATCCGAACCCTGTGCTGACAGCGCTCTGCGACACGTTCGTCGTGGGTCACCAGCACCAGCGTAGACCTGCTTTTCTTATGCAGGTCGAACAGCAGCGAAAGCACTTTCTCGCCGGTTTCTTGGTCCAGATTGCCTGTTGGCTCATCGCCCAGCAGCAAACTCGGTTGATGTACAAGGGCCCTGGCAATCGCTACACGCTGCTGCTCGCCACCAGACAGCTGCGCTGGATAGTGCTGCAATCGATGGCTCAGCCCAACGGCTTCCAGCATGGAAATAGCTTGCTCACGGGCGTGGGCTTGCCCGGCAATTTCAAGCGGTAGGCTGACGTTACCCAGCGCGCTGAGGCCGGGCAACAAATGAAACGACTGAAAAATAATGCCGAGGTGCCTGCTGCGCCAATCGGCCAGAGTATCTGAATCCATGCCACCAAGGCGCTGGCTGCCAATCAGAATCTCGCCCTTGTCCGGACGCTCAAGGCCAGAAAGCAGCAGAAGCAGGGAAGTTTTCCCACTTCCGGATGGGCCAGTGATCGCCAACGTCTCGCCGGGTGGAACTTTTAGTGATGCGTTGTTGAGCACGGCGACAGCACCTGATTCCGTTGGATAGGCAAGGTGAATGCCGCTCATTTCGACGCTAGTGGACACTGAGGCTCCTTGTTTTGTGATTAGTGCGAAACTGATCTTTTCGTCATGTTACTATATAACACTATGAAACCTGATAAACGTGAACTTAAGCAAATGGAACGCCAGTTTGTTGTGGCGCTGACCGAAGCCTGTGAAGCTGAAAAAGTTGAAATACCCGGTTTTTGCTGGCTTACCCACGATAACGGGGTAAATCAGTTTCCGGCGGGGCTCCGAGTGACCTGGATTTTTGATACCCGGGCCAACCTTGAACAAGCGCTTGTAGATGGCTTTAAACACCGTGCGCGTGTGCTGACCCTGGCCGCGCTTGAACAAACCGGCCTGGACCCAGGCCATATTTCCAGTTGCCTGCAGTTCGACAGCGAGGAAGCCTGCACTAACTCCCAAAAGGGTAACTGGTTGGCGCGGCTGGCACAGTTACGGCGCAGCAGGCATTAAGGGTAGGTAACACCTAACGATTCGTAGGCAGGGAGCTCCTATGGCGAAGGAAGTAGAAAACCCCTGCAACTCTATCTGTCAACTGGACAGCGGCGTCTGCCGGGGTTGCGGCCGCACACGGGCGGAAATCAAAGCATGGAAAGGAATGAAAAGGCCTGAGAAACAGACGGCTATAAAAGCGGCTACCTTGAGACTGAAAAAACAGCAGAAGGTTTTATAAGGAGCGAACCCTGAGCAGGCTCTTTCAGTGCCTGAGCCATACGGACCCATTATTTCGTTCCTGCTTACCTGATCCCCCTGCAAACGCTGTTCCTATACCGTTTTGCATTATGAGTACCGAAACCCTTCTCTCATCTGTCGCTTAAGTGTAATGTTATAACATGCTAATTTATAAAATTGTTGGGAGAGCTCAATGAATAAAGTTCCAGTAACAGTCCTCACCAGCTATCTCGGTGCTGGCAAAACAACACTGCTTAATCGCATCCTCTCGGAACAGCACGGCAAGCGCTACGCCGTGATTGTTAATGAATTTGGCGAGATTGGCATCGATAACGACCTGGTTGTCGGGGCGGACGAAGAAGTGTTCGAAATGAACAACGGCTGTATCTGCTGTGCCGTCCGGGGCGATCTGATCCGAATTATTTCAGCTTTGATGAAACGCCTGAAAGGCTTTGACGCCGATGTTGTCCCGTGCTGGCCGTTTAGCGGTCGCAAGGGCCCCTTGGGCAAAGCGCCTGTCTCCTTGGGTTATGCCGAATCCGGACTGGTCACGGCCGTTGCTGCGGCACCTGACTATCCATTGGTGGCTGCCGGTTACGATGACGGGCTCGTGCTAGTTACCCAACTGGCCGATGGTGATGACAATGAGCAGGCTGCAGTCATCAAGCCGGCCGGGGGTGGCGGCGTTACCGATATCGCGTGGGCGCTTGACGGGAAATATCTTGCGGTAGCAACGGAACAGGGGTTTGCCGGTATCCTGCCAACAGCCGCTTAGTATGTGCCAGCTCGGTGGTCCCCGAGAATTGGAGTGAAAATTGCTAAATCAAAGAGTATCAGTATGAAAATCACCAAAGCAGTGCCAACCAATATCATCACCGGATTCCTGGGCGTGGGCAAAACCACTGCCATTTTGCACCTCTTGGCCAATAAACCCGCCAATGAGCGTTGGGCGGTATTGGTCAATGAGTTCGGCGAAATAGGTATCGACGGCGGTTTGATAGCTGGAGGCCAGACGGCTCAAACCGGCGTTTTTATCCGCGAGGTGCCCGGTGGCTGCATGTGTTGCGTTTCAGGTTTACCCATGCAAATGGCGTTGAACCGATTGTTGATGACTGCAAATCCAGACCGGTTGCTCATCGAACCGACGGGGTTGGGGCATCCTCAAGAAGTTATTGAGTCTTTGCGCCAGCCGCATTACGCAACCGTTATTGACTTGAGAGCGACGCTGACCTTGATTGATCCTCGGCGCATACGAGATTCGCGTTATGCCCGGAACGCCACATTCATCCAGCAAATTGCAGTAGCCGATGTACTTGTGGCGAATAAATCGGATCAATGTACGGATGAAGATTTTTCTTCCCTGAATGCTTACCTTCTGGAAAAAGCCAGTCACGAAAAGCCGTTATATCGAGTGAGTTTCGGGGAGATCCCGTTCGGTGCCCTGCTGGCCCCTTCTGGCCACGCAACGCCCGAGCCTGAATCGTCGAGGCGCTTAACAATACCCGCATTATCAAAAAACGCCGTTGGGCAATCCGGGTCCACAGAGCGTTCAGATCACAAGCCATTGCCTGAGGGTGATTACATTAAAGTCAAAAAACAGGCTGACGGTTTTACGTCGGTTGGCTGGCGTTTTCACGCCAGTATTTTGTTTGATAGGGGACGGTTGTTTGAGTTCTTTTCCGGTCTTACCCTTCAAAGGGTTAAAGCGATATTCATTACCCCAGACGGTGTTTTTGGCTATAACTTCAGTGATCAGGCGTTAACTGAGGTGGAGTTGGACGAGGCCCAGGAGAGTTGCCTCGAAGGCATCGACAATGACGAGACGGTTTTTGAAGGTTTTGAAGCGGGCCTTCTGGCCTGCAAGACCGGCGTTAGTTGATGTCTTGACGCTCCTCATCTTTTTCAGTGGTTCGAGTGGATTGCGGCGACCTAATTGCCAAAACAAGATCGGAGCTGATTCGAGACTGCATGGACACCATTTGTTTGCTGACTTGTGCTTTAAAGGAGGCAAGTTCGATATCAGGCACTTTGGCGGCAGTCGGGATATCCGCGGTCAACGGATTAACGGGCTGGCCGCCCACATGAAGCTCGAAATGCAGGTGGGGCCCTGTTGATCGTCCCGAATTGCCTGTTAGTGCTATTTTTTGGCCCCGCTTTATTCTTTGACCCCGTTTAACCAGAACTTTGCTCAAGTGGAGGTAACGTGTTTCAAAGGTCCCACTGTGATTGATATCGATATACCGCCCGGCAAAGGGATGGTTGCCAACACGCGAAACGACGCCGTCGCCGGTGCTTACAATGGGTGTACCGACAGGTGTTGCGAGATCGACACCGTTATGGGGTGATCGTCTGCCGGTAATCGGATGGAGACGATCAGGACTGAACGGAGAACTTATTCTGAAGCGTTTTTCGGTTGGCCAACGCAAAAATGCCAGCAAAACGCTCTCGCCGGTCTCGTTATAGTAGTTGCCATCGTCGAAGAGAAACGCGTTATAGGTTTTAGGCCCGCGGAGCAGGGATACCGCTTCAATTCGTTGGCGGCCCGTTGGCGTATCGTGAGTCATCTCGCGACCCGTGATAACAGTGAAAGTATCCCCTGACCTGAGATCCCGCCGAAAATCAATTTTTCTTTTCAGTAGGTTAACCACCTCGGCCACCTCGGCTTCACTGAGTCCCGACTTGACGGCGGAGGCATAAAAACTGCCATTAATGGCACCCCCGATAGCAGCTGATTGCCAGTGCGTTTCGGATTGCTGCTTGCGGGCGACAAATGCGCCATCGTCCTGGCGTTCAAAGGTAAGGGTTCTGGCCGCATCAATGCGCAGCATTAATGCCTCAAGCGCTAGGTTCCTGTCGTATTTGAACGTAACCCGTTTTCCAGGTTTCAGTGTTTCAAGAGACAGATACTCGACGTCAGCTTCAAGAATCTGGTGCAGCACAGACGCAGAAATGCCTTTTGACTCGAAAATGTCACTTAGGGTATCTCCCTTTTTGATCTCATAACTCTGTGTTTCAGGCTCGTTGGCAGGCGGAGAGGGCACGGGTTTGGGCTGAGACACGACGGCCAAATCCCTATTTGGCTTAGCATTCAGGGTGTGTGGGTTTTTCAGTTGGATTGATACGGCGCCGGAATGCTCTGGTGAAGCGAAAATAGCGACGACAACGAAAACGATCGCCAATGACAATAGAGCCTTATGGGTATGTGTAAAAAAGTGTCGAAATAACATGGTTGCGAACTGTCTCCCCGAACTGCCTATGATCGCCCGTCAGGCATGAGTTTTTTGTGGCTGAATGAAGTACCGGAAAGCGCTGGATACACCGAAAAGCACAGCGACAATACAGACGATTGTTGGGCCTGTCGGGGTGTCCATAACGTAAGACACCTGCAATCCTGCCAGTGAGGCACCGCACCCGATAATCGCTGCAATAATGACCATGGTTTCTGGCGTTCTGCTGAAGGGGCGGGCTGTCGCTGCCGGTATGATCAGCATGGCGGCAATCAGCAATACTCCCACTACTTTAATGGCCACAGCCACAACGACCGCCAACGATAAGGTAAGAATTATGTTCTCTCGCTTGGGTGAAATGCCACTTGCGCAAGCGAGTTCAGGGTTAACGGTTGATGTAAGCAGAGCCGACCAGCGCCAACCAACCAGTGTGAGAACCAGGGCTGCACCACCCCAAATCACACCAAGGTCAAGGGTGCCCACAGAAAGAATATCACCAAACAGATAGGCCATAAGGTCGATGCGAATACCCGACAGAAAGGACACTGCCACCAGACCAAAAGCCAACGAAGAGTGCGATAAGACACCAAGCAGGGTATCCATGGCGTAACCGCGCTCGCTCAGAGTTGCAATGGCCAGAGCCATTAGCAGCGATACGACCAGGACTCCTGCAAATATTGGCATGGATAACGTAAGTGACAACGCTACCCCCAGAATGGCGGCATGTGCGGTTGCATCGCCGAAAAAAGCCATACGTCGCCAAACAATAAAGCAGCCAAGCGGCGCCGCGGCGATTGCGACACCGAGGCCGGCAAGGGAGGCGCGGAACATAAAGTCATCGAACATTAAACAGCTTCCTCGTGCCGGGGAGTCGCATGGTCATGGTGGTGGTCGTGGTGATGGTAATTAGCGAACATTTCCGCATCATCGAGGCCAAATAATAATCGATATTCGGGGGCGACCCTGACAACCTCAGGCGCGCCTTCGCAACAAATACTGCCGTTCAGGCAGATAACCCGATCCGATGTTCGCATCACAGTGTGCAGCTCATGGCTTACCATCAGGATGGCGCAACCCAGTTCCTGCCGCACCCGCTCAATCTGCCGGTAAAAGTCTGCTGAGCCAGAGTGGTCCAGCCCTTGAGTGGCCTCATCCAACAAAAGTAGATCGGGTTTCTCTATGAGGGCCCGGGCCAGCAAAACGCGCTGGAACTGCCCTCCGGACAGGGTACTTAATTGATGTTTGCCAAGGCCTGATAACCCCGCTTGCTGGAGAGCAGCCTCCATGTCGTCCCTTTGCTGGCGTTTGGGAAGCGATAGAAACCGATAAACCGTCATTGGGAGTGTTTCATCAATATTGAGACGCTGTGGAACGTAGCCAATAATCTGTTTACTGATAATTTCAACCTTGCCGGATGTGGGTGCCTGGGCGCCGATAATCGCGCGTAGAAGCGTCGATTTTCCTGACCCGTTCGGGCCGACAATCGTCACTATTTCGCCCCGCTCTATATGGATATTAATGTCTTTCAGTACTCGGTTTCCGCCAAAATTGACGGACAGGTTTTTGGTCGCAAGGACTCTCATTTGTTTTTCCATCGAAAGCAGGTCACACACATCCGCGCAGGTCTGGAGCATTTTTCAGCTTTCACAACATAAACCTTTTTCCTGGCTGAATACAATGTTATAACATAACATTAAAGCAATAAAACTTCCATCACGAAAAGGCTGAAAGAGAATGAGAAAGCGCCAAAAATTAATGGCCACTGCGTTTATAGCGACCTTGCCGTTTAATGCAAATGCTGTCCCCAATGTGGCGACTGACATCACACCCATTCACTCCCTCGTGTCACAGGTAATGGCGGGAGTAGGCAAGCCGGACCTGCTTGTTCAGTCTGGCGCTTCGCCGCATAACTATTCGCTCAGCCCGTCGGAAGCTCAAGCCTTACAGGACGCGGACCTCGTGTTCTGGGTAGGTGAGGGCCTGACACCCTGGCTGGAAAGGTCTCTGGATAACCTGTCTCCCGATTCAAGGAAAGTCGAGTTGCTGGAGGCGGTGGGCACAATGACCTATGCCTTCAGAGAAGGCGCCACGTTCGACGCTCATGATGATAGCCATCATGACGGAGAAAAGGAGGGTGAGCACGACACTCATGATGACCTCCATGATGGTGAAGAGAAAGAAAATGAGCATAATGAAGGCCATCATCATGAACACAGCGGCACTGACCCACATGCGTGGTTAGACCCCAACAACGGAAAGGTCTGGCTTGATGTGATCGCAGCGGCTCTGGCAGAAGAAGATCCTGAAAATGCCGCTCAGTATCTTGAAAATTCAGCGACGGGAAAAGCTGACATTGATGCCGCAGTCAGTCGGATTGAAATCACCATAGCGCAGCTCAAGGATAGACAATTCATTGTTTTTCATGACGCTTATCAATACTTTGAAAAACGCTTTGGGATTCCGGCAGCAGGGGCGATCTCGATTGGGGATGCATCAAAACCAAGCCCGGCCCGGATTGCAGAAATCAGAAAAGTTGTGACGGATTTAAACGTAAGCTGTGTGTTCACTGAGCCGCAATACAACCCAGGTATCGTTAAAGCGGTTTTTGGCGGAACGGGTGTTAATACGTCTGGAGTTATTGACCCATTAGGATCAGGTCTGGCTACCGGTGCCAACCTGTACCCTGACCTATTGATCGAGATCGCGGACGGCCTCCAATCATGCCTTGGAGAAAAGTAGAGGGTTACGGACCCTCAACTTTTCTCATACTTTCCGCTCGCGGCCTTCAAACCGCTTGCGGGCCTGGTCCGAGTTAACGTAAACCGACTCGGTAAAAGCCGCGCTGGCATGGCCGAGTTCTTCACTGATATGGCGAATATCCGCGCCGGATTCGATGGCCTGGCTGGCGCCAGTGTGGCGCAGGTAGTGAGTTTCTGACCTTATAGCTTCAAGCTGTCTGGCTTCGTCGACAAAACCGGCTTCCTCCATGCGCGCAACAGCGAACATAACGGCCTGCTCGTAAATGCGTTGAACCTGACGTTTGCCCAGTGCTGTGCCATGGGTTGAGGGTAGAACAGGGTGGTGATCGCCCGGATCGGGCATAGGCGATGGTAAGTCCAAATAGGTGCGCCAACGCTTCAGGTAGGGCAGGTAGGCATCGGGCAGGGTGACTGAACGGGCTTTATCGCCTTTACCAAATACAAAATACGACCAATATTGCTCGCCTTGAATGACTTTCCGGCGGAAATCACCAAAAACCGGAATCCGTTCTGCGCCATCCTCCAGCGGACGCGGCGCCAACTCGCCAACCCGAAGAAACAACGATTTCATGGTTACGATCACAAACAAATGTCGCTCGCATTTTGGGTTTTGATCTGCTTCGGTAACCAAGGTCTCTAGCAACCAGGACCACTGCCAATCCGTTAACCGGCGAACAGCGACTTCGAGATCTTTGGCGAGTTGCGGTTTGGCGCGACGATCACGGCGGCGTAGATCGTTAAGCGGGTCTGTTAGCAGATATTGTTGGTAAACCAGATATTTAAAGAAGGTTTGTAAAGCAGTTCGACTGGCGTTCAGGCTAGCTTGGCTGGCATTGTAAACGGCGTTTTCATCACTGGAGCGCAACGCGAACGGACGCCATTGCGGGTTTGGTACGCGTAAACCGCTATCATTAGTGAAAGCCGAAAATACGCCGCGGGCGATCCAGCTATGTGGTGGATTCTTCAGGGTCTTGAAATACGCGGTCACAACATCAGCGTCGGTTTGCACCAGCGTGCGTTTGGTGATTACCCAAAGATAATTCAAAAAACGCTGAACCTCACCGCGGAAGCGTGAAAAGGTTCCAGGCACATCGGCATATTTCATCAGAAATTGGCGACTGATTTCGTAATCATCGCGCAGTATGGTCAAGGGCAGCGGTAAAGACGCCAAAAATGTCGGTATGGATGGGTGGCAATGAAAGTCTGACAAATCTTCAAGGTAATGAGCGGTATCGAACAGCGGCTCACCGGTAAAGGGTAATGACACGTTAGTCCTTGATATAGATGATTTTGGATTGCGCCGTTAGTCTAATCCTTTTAACGTTCGAGTCAGACTACGGCTTTTACTCGCTGACCATCCAACATCTTTGAAATGGCTTCTGGGGGCTGAGCGGGACCATAGAGGAAGCCCTGTATCTGCTGGCAGCCAAGCCCTCTCAGGTAAGCCAATTGCGCATCTGTTTCTACGCCTTCCGCGATAATGTCCAACTTCAGACCGTGGGCCATGGCCACGATAGCGTTGACGATGCAGGCGTCGTCTGCTCCATTTCCAATTCCGCGGATAAACGACTGGTCTACTTTCAAAGTGTGGATAGGTAACTGGTGAAGGTAGTTCAACGAAGAATAGCCGGTACCGAAATCATCGATCGCAATGCGGACCCCATGATCGGCCAGTTGTCGGAGCTTCTGGCTGACCTGCTCAAGGTCATTCATGATGACATTTTCGGTAATTTCGATTTCCAGATGGTTGGCTGGAAACTCTTCATTTTTGAGCTGCATGATTAGGTTTTCGACAAATCTCGGGTGCTCTACCTGAATCGGCGACATATTTACTGCCAGCCTCAAATCCCTGTTGCCATCAAGTATCCACCCTTTGACCTGCCTGCAGGCCTGGGCCAGTACCTGCTCGCTAAGCGCTACAATCAGTTTGGTTTCTTCGGCCAATGGCAGAAAATCCTTGGGGTAGAGCAGTCCTCGATCCGGGTGTTGCCAGCGAACCAGTGCCTCCAGTCCCAAAATGCGTCCGCTTTTGGCGCAAACTTGAGGCTGGTAGTAAACCCGCAGTTCGTTGTTCTCGAGAGCCTGTCGGAGATCCCTTTCCAGGCTGAGACGGTTGGCGGTGTCGATGATCATGGATTCGCTGTAAAAACGGTAGCCATCCTTGCCCCGGGCCTTTACGTGATACATGGCGGTATCTGCGTTCTGGATCAGCTGATCCAGTGAGATGCCGGCCTCCGGGTAAAGGGAGATACCGATACTAACTCCGATAAATATCTCGTGTTCGCCCAATTGAAAGGGTGCTTTAAGGGCATCAATCAGTTTCCTGGCAATACGCCCGGCATCGTTACTGTTGTTAATGGCGGGCAGCAACAGTGTGAACTCGTCACCGCCAAACCGTGAGAGAGTGTCACCTTTACGGAGGCAATTCTCCAGACGCTGGGTGACCATTTGCAACAAAACGTCACCCATGGCGTGACCCAGAGTATCGTTAACCACCTTGAACCGGTCCAGGTCCAGAAACATGACTGCGAGTTTTTGTTTGCTGCGACCCGCCTGGGTGATGGCAAGGCTCAACCGGTCGGTAAACAGTGCCCGGTTGGGCAACCGGGTTAGCAAATCATGGTAGGCCTGGAAATTTATGAAGGCTTCCGCTTCCTGGCGTTCAGTCACGTCTCTTGCGGTACCGTAAAATCGTGCCTTGGGACCAGAGGTGCGGGCATTGAAATCAGCCCCCAGGGGCAAGGTTTCGTGATCAATCGGAAACGCAGTGATCTCGAAATACCGATTGGCCTTTTGACTGCCCCGGGTTTTGAGTTTCACTTCGAAGGTGCGGGGATTTTCGGGTGTAATGCTTGGATCCCGAAGAGTCTGGGTGCCGCGAGCAATGTCCTGTTCGTCAAGTAGGTGCCGGAAATGCTTTCCGTTGAGCTCTTCACCGTTGTAACCCAACAACGATTCAATCTTGCTGTTGATGAAACAAAAGCGCCCTTTGTCATCAAGCATGAAGACAATGTCTGGGGAGTTGTTGACGATGTAACGGTGCAATGCTTCGGACTTTTCAAGTCGCTGTTGCACATCGGTATGAGCTCTGACCAGCGACTGTTTGCCCAATGCAGCTTCCAGCGTGGTAAGCATTTCGTCCGGGTCAAAGGGTTTCTTGATGTAACCTTGAGCTCCCCTGCGCAGCGCACGGCTGACAGAACTGAAAGAACTCTCTCCGCTCACTACGATAATGCCGCATTTGGGCTGAACCTTTGCGGCATGGGCAATGACCTCAAAGCCGTCTAATTCAGGCATCCTCAGGTCGAGCATGGCGAGGTCAAAGGTGCGCGTGTTCAGCTGTCTGCAGGCTTCTCTTCCGCCCAACGCCGAGGTAACAAGATAACCCTGTTGCTCCAGCAGCGAGGAGAGACTGCTCAGCAGCCTCGGGTCGTCATCGGCGACGAGTATCCGGGCCACGGTAGTGTCAGTCACTGGCGAGTGGATCGATTGCCGTGTCATCGCGCGCTGCCCATGATTTATGTCGGACCTTTGCTGGAATCGGATGCCGCAGGCAGGAGAACCCTGAAACTGGTGCCAGAGCTCCCGGTGCGGTATCCAATGATGCCATCCATGTCATCGATGAGTTGTTTGACAATGCTCAGCCCTAGTCCGCTGTGGGTCACGCCCTTACTGGATTGTACAGGCTTGAACAGGCTACTTTGAATGGCTTTCGGTAAACCCGGGCCGTTGTCTTCGATCAGCATTTCGATCCATTGCCGGCCTTGTTGCCAGACGGGCGAGGTGCTTGCAAGCCTGACCTTCCCCCCATCCGGCATGCACTCGACCGCGTTTCGGATCAGGTTAAGAATCACCTGGCGCACAGGCGCCCGGCCAGCAGCCAAATCTGTTGATTCTTCGCTCAAAAACAGATCGCAATCAATATCGCCGTCCCTGAACAGACTATCCTGAAACAGGTCGTGCAGGGCTCTCAATTCTCGATTAAGGTTTGTCGGCTCGTCGGTGTTCGGGTTGGGCTCTTGGCTCTCACCCATCTGCACTAACAGATTGCCAGCGCGCTCAAGCTCTTCCCGGATAATATCCAGTTGTTCCCGGACCTGTTCATTTTCAAGCCGCCCCCGCAGTTGAAAAATGTACTGCCGAACGATGGTTAAGGGATTGCTGATCTCATGAATGTGACGTCGTACATTGTCTCGGGCAAGGGCCTGGTCAATATCCCCTGATGTCACATCGTCCTGATTTTTCGCCTCTTTGCTCGCAATCAGATGTGACAAACGCGCGCAGAACATTTCAGCCAGTTCCAGCGTTGACGCCATGTTTACGGCATCGGTGCCAACCACAAAAACACCCTGACAGCCGTCTTCGGACAGCACCGGAACAGCCATCAGGGAGGAGGTATTAAGTAGCGCCATTAATTGCTTGTCGAGCACGTTGGGAGAGCGGTCAGCCAGCAGCACAGCTTTTTGATCCCTGAAGCTTTGCGTCAGCACACTGCCTGTGGATGTGGCAACAATCGTCATGTCGGGCGGTTCGCCTTGACTATCTGATGCCAGGATCAGAACGTCATCGTCGGCTCTGAAAAACAGGCTGGGGCAACC
>Ga0307930_1002141_pt1 | contig 15216 bp, 9 predicted proteins | sample OrgLakmetageno46_FD_203161 | JGI IMG/M metagenome (GOLD analysis project Ga0307930, IMG submission 203161) | Saline water microbial communities from Organic Lake, Antarctica - #46 | ecosystem: Environmental > Aquatic > Non-marine Saline and Alkaline > Saline | place: Antarctica: Organic Lake... | reverse complement strand
GTCAAATTTTTGACGTATTTTTGTAAGGCCTAAAGCTAGGGCACCAAATTCTTAGCCGACCGAGGAGTAACCTTCAGCCGCAGCTTCAGGATTTTTTTGGAACCTGCCCAGTGTAAGCAGATAGTGTAGATCATGCGCTTCACGTTGGAGCATGTCTTCCTCGCAGCCATTGTTCCGGTGGCTGTCCACTGCTTCGCCCTGCTCCCACGGCCACACTCCGCTGCTCGAACAGCCGTGGCGCGGCAGTCCCTCGCTGATTTCGAGGAGCGCGCTCGAGAATTAAAGTTTGAACCGCCTAGTAGCACCACAACTTCTTCGAGCGGCCCTTTAGATGCCTTGGCCTCACCTACCGAGGCGCTGCAGCGTGCGCAACAAACTTTGGCGGAGAAATGGGCTGAGCTGGCTAGCCAACCAACCCTCGGGGCCGCCGCATTCAGTAGCAGCAGTGGCGGCGTAGGCGCTGGCAGTGAACCCCTTCACAGTGCTCTTCAGGATTGGGTGCATACGGCGGTGGCGTGGGCGAACGCAGTGCCGCCAGCTGTTCCCACTGCACTATGCCTCGCGGTGTGTGTGGACGCCTTCTTGCTCAACGGAGCCGTGCGCAACGGGCTCTTTTCTCCTGGAAGCGGCGCAAGCTTAGGGTTGGCTAACAAGGGCAAACCCGGGCAACCTGCCTGGGCTTCGGGCGCTGGTCTATCTTTGGGCGAGCCAGAGCCGAACCCTTACACTACGAATGGACGCTACAACCCTCAAGACGCTGCGGAATACTTCGCTCAACGGCCAGCCATGGTGGCCAGCCGCGCGGCTACCATTGCAACCATCTCCTCGGGCTTTGGCCTCTCGCTTCTCGTCGACCAGTGGCAGGTATGCGGTTTGGGGCGTAGAGAGGTAGATGAGGTTAGCCCATTGTATAAAATAACCTACCGTTTCACGAGAATAAATGATTTCCCCTCACCTGCTCCAAGCTTCGTGCCCCCTGACCCCCTCATCTTCATCAATCTTCACATCTTGACCGATTTCTTGTCCTCAATTTGACAAATTTACCACGACACGCAGGGCAAGTTCGAAGAGCGGCAGCCGCAGCGCGCCGCGCAGCTGGTGGAGTTGCTCACGACTTTGGGCCCCACTTTCATCAAAGTCGGGCAAAGCTTGAGCATTCGCAGCGACCTGTTGCCGTTGCCGTACCTCGAGGCGCTGTCCACCCTGCAAGACCGCGTGCCGGCCTTCGACACCAGTGACGCCAAAGCGATTCTGGCGAGGGAACTGGGGCGCTCCGTGAACGAGGTAAAACGAGCAGAGCACACCTACCAGTCTCAGCGTCATTAGAGACTTTTTTCTTTCTTGGTTGATCAACCTAAGGATAGGAACATTCTCGGGTGCAAGTTGTTGTTGAACCTTTCTCGGCAAGTTCATTGCTCTTCTTAATCTATTTCACCAACTCTCTCTATCTTGATGACTTCCTTCACACGCTACACAGGTCTTTTCTGAGTTTTCATCGGAGCCAGTCGCGGCTGCTTCGTTAGGGCAAGTTTACAAGGCCAAACTGCGCCCAACCGTTGCCTTCTCCCCGACCCCTGCCACTGACGACGTCGAGGGCAGCAGCACTGGCAGTGGCACCAGCGCGGAAGCAGTAGAAGTGGCGGTAAAAGTACAGCGCCCCGGCATCACTAGCTCGGTGGCATTGGACATGCATTTGATTCGTTCCGCGGGGCCCGTGATCAAAGCAGTGTTTGGCCTGCAGTCGGACGTGGTGGGCACGGTTGACGACTGGGGCCTGGGATTCGGTGAGATGGAACAATTGAATGATTGAGAGGATGTATTGAAACAGGCGCCGTGTCCCTCTCGTTACCGTCAGTCATAAATTGATGCACGACTTCTAAACTCAATTTCTTTTTTTTCTTTCCGTGTCTTTTTGCATCAATCTTATTTGACCCTCTTCTGCCTCGTGCTTTTCTTCTTCCTCGCCCATTCCCAAACCACCAGTGGACGAACTGGACTACACCCGCGAAGCCGCCAACGCCGAGCGATTCACCGCCAGTTTGGCCAATACCCCCCTGAAGGGGGCGGTGTTTGCGCCTCAGGTACACGCACCTAAAATGTGCTTCGTTCAAAAGAATTCTCTCAAGAGGTTTCAATGAAGCTTGTTGTTGTGAAGATCTTATCAATTTGTGCATAGCTTCGTTTTGTTTCCTCGTGTTTCTTCGTTTGTTATTGGGGTGTCTAATCGACTGTGACCTGACTTGACCCAACCTACTGCTCTATGCTCTAATTTAATTCTCACTCAGGTGGTGTCCTCGGCTTCGAGCAAGCGCATCCTGACCACCGAATGGGTAGCGGGCGAGAGGCTGGAGTTGAGTTCCTCGGGGGACGTGAACAAGCTCTGCGGCCTGTGCATGAACACCTACTTGACCATGCTCCTCGAGACTGGCATGCTGTGAGTGCCTTCCTGATTTCTTATTTTTGGTTTTCTGTTTTGGCCAATGGTACCGATTCAAGTGGGTGCGCATTTTTCTCAGTTGATTGCACAATTTTTTTTTTGTTTCGTTGCCTTCTCTTTCATCATTGCTTCTCTTTAAGTACTCTCACCTTTCTTTTTGCTCTGCTTCCGCTCTCTCGTTCTCTCACCCACTCACCCCCTCGTACAGGCACTGCGACCCGCACCCTGGCAACTTGCTGCGCACTCCCGATGGGCGGCTGTGCATCTTGGACTGGGGCCTGGTGACGGAGATTGCGCCAAGTTTGCAGCTGGACTTTATTACTCACGTGGCGCACCTTACCTCCAAGGATTACGCCAAGGTGAGAGACGAGAGGAAGTCGAGATTAGAAGAGAGAGGGTGGTAGAGAGAGCAACGCCCAGTTATAATGAAGTAAAAGTTTCTCTCCTTTTTGTCCTATTCTCATGCGTGTGATAATGAAGGAGTTGTACTTTTCTTATTTTTGCCGACTACTGTGCCATGAGCGTAGCTGCTTGTTGTCACCTTTTATGATTTATCATCTGCATGCAGGTCCCAGCCGATCTCGTCGCCTTGGGTTTCGTCCCGAGCGGCAAAGAAGATGCCATCCAAGAGACTGAAGCCGTGGACGTGCTCACTTCCGTATATACGGAATTTGCCGGCGGGGGCGGCGCGGCCAAAATTGACGTGGCGAGCGTGGTCAACTCCCTCTCGGGCCTCTCGTCCACGTACGGCAACTTGTTTCAGCTGCCCCCGTATTTCGCGTACATTGCGCGCGCGTTTGGGGTCCTCGAGGGGATTGGGTTGAGCAACGACCCCAACTACGCGATTGTCAGCGAGTGCTTGCCGTACGTGTCGCAGCGGCTGTTGACCGACCCCAAAGTGGGGGAAGCTTTGAACAACTTTGTGTTTGGCGCGTCGGCTGACGACCCCGACCGCGTGCTCGATGCCGGTGAGAATGTGCTGGCAACAGAATAATTACGAGTACGATAATAGTTCAACCACCAGTCTCAGAGTTTGGCTTAGGCTGTTTTGCTGCATGCCGTGACATTTTCCTCTTATGCTTCATAGTGCACATCATTCCTTTCCTCATGCTTTTCCTTGGTTCATACCAGAGCGGCTCGAGCTCATTTTCGACGGCGTGAGCAGTTACTCCGCAAGCACTGCTGGTCTCAAAGAGGTCACCGAACCAGACGCTGCCTCGTCATCCTCGTCAACTTCAACTAGCGGTGGTGCCCTGCCGTCGGAGTTCTCGGCGCTTGCGGACACCCTTGCTGATGCCTTGTTGACGTCCGAGCCTACTCCGGTGCAAACGTTGCTGCTGGATCAACTGGCAAAAGTAACGGCTGCGCTGGGGCGCCAGGCATTCTCAGTAGCCCGGCAGCAGTCAGGGCCTCTCGGAGCCTTGGTGAATGCGCCCATTCCTGGGCTAGGCAGCAGCAGCAGCAGCGGCAACAACAATGAAGGGGCTGGAAACGCGCCACGGTCGCTGCTAGGAGCTCTCGTAGACCCTTTGGGTCTGTTCCGAGGCAGCGGCGTGGTGGACATGGACGCCCAAGACGAACAAGCCTTGGCCGCGGCCGCCAAACTGAGCGAGCTCCTGGCTGCGTCCCCCTACGCCACGCAAGCGCAGAGTTTAACGCCCCAGGACTTGCTGGCGGTGGTGCAGGAAGTGGCGCCGCGGCTGTGGGCGCGCAGGCTGGGCGTGGCCCAAGCTTCCGGGCGTTTCGCGGGGGTGCTGCTGGAGCAGCAGGCACGCCGCTTAGAAAAGCGCCGCAACCCGACACCACCCACTGGAGCAGGTGCAATGGCGTCGTCTGCCACTACGGCTACGACCAGCGCTACTGCAACTGCCGCCACAAGGGGCAGTACTGGAGCTAGCGCTGCAGCTGCCACGCCAAGACCATCCACAGCAGTGGAGCAGCCTTCTGCGCCAAGCCCCCGGCTGGCGAAAGCGAGATTGCGTCTAGCGGAGAATTAGAATAGATCTATGAAGTGGAGTAATAGCAGATAATACTCTGATGCACTGATCAATTTGTATTATGCTTCTTGGAACTTGGAATGCGATTGAGCAGTTAAGCAGACAGCAGGCGCCAAACTCGTGCTATAGTTCGAAACGCGTAGCTCCGTGCTCCGTACTGATTACTGGCGTTTCTTTGTATCATTCGGATTCAGGCTTGTCGGGTTGTCCGCTTGTCGCTTGTCCTCTGTTGTCCTCGTTCTTCGGATATTTTCCTTTGTAATTCATACCAAGTCACCAACTCAACTCCCTTGTCTTAGATGCTTTGTTCGGCTATAGTTATTCATTATTATCTGTGTTTTTGTAAGTCTTACAAAAGGGCATCAACAAAGATAAACAGAGCAGAGTCATCGCGTATTGGTTAGGTTAGGTCAAGGTAAGAATAGATCAGATTTTGAGATGAGATTTTACCTTCCAATCCCGAAGCCACTTGGGCATATGTGCTTCTTTCCTTTGTTTTTCTGCCTGTTAGCCGTATAGTTCAAGCTCATTGGGGCCTGTGCGGAGTAGCGCGCCATTTTGGACCGCTACCGCTACCACTATCACCACTTCCGTGGCCATTCGGGCATGTGTACCTGATTGGGTTATCTTTTTTGAGACAGGCCCCGAATGACCGGAATTGGAAGGCTAATAGGTAGAGATAAAGAGCAGAGCAGCGCAAAATGAACTTAGGAAGCTAAATAAGCTGCTTTACGTTGCTTTTCTGCCTGTTAGCCATTAAATTCTGCCCCCCGGGGCCTGTGCCAAAACTAGTTGACCTTCTAATTTCGGCCCCTTGGAGCCTACGTAAATCTAACCAGACGAGTAGCGATATATCACAGGGGTGTTTCTTTTTTGAGACAGGCCCCGAAGGGCCGGAATTAGAAGGCTAAAAGGTGGAGAAGAAAAGCGGCGTTATTTTTAAAAATAGAGAATTTTGAGACAGGCCCCGAAGGGCTGGAATTAGAAGACTAAGAGGTAGAGAAGAAAAGCAAAGCAGCGCAAACTAGACCTAAGAAGCTAATCGGGCGCACATGCCCGAGTGGCCATGGAAGTGATGGTAGCGGTCCAAAGTGGCACGCTCCTCCAAACTACTTGACTGGATCTCTCTGTAAGTACGGAGGTAGCACACCACTGAGAGCTCGAATTGACTGAGCAGGTGTTGCAGTTACTTGAGCTTAGTATGCGCTCATTCGTCCACTCTTCTTCGTGAACTCGGGAAAGAACTCTCTCACTCCAGTTTCCGAATCGTCATTCTTTTCGTTTTTCTGGAAAGAATCGGTTCTTAATTGAATTTTATGGCGTCATCTGATGAAGCGGAGAGGTATTCTGGGTCTGCAATATGACGCTGATCGAAGTGGCTGTTTTTTTTCTTTTTATGAACGAGGCCACTTCGCGCCTGTCAGGCTTCCTCATATCATGGAGAGAGCGGTGACGTCCGCTGCGAAGCGCGGCGGAACTTCGAGCGTGAAGCGAACTAACACATATGGACGGTCGACCTCTAAGAGGTAGCCTTTTTTTCTCGAAGTTTTGAACCCACTGACACCGTTGGGATCACAGCATACAAACGACATCGCCATGCCACCAAGTGCCACATAACAAACAGGGCATATTCAGGCCTGAGCGCGGGAAAGAGATATTCGAACGATTTTTGATAGGAATTTGTCGTTAGACGTGAGGCAGCGTGGCTGCCTTGACTCCTGCTTCTTGACTATTACAACCATTTACTTGGCTAACTTCGGTTGCTTTCATAAAATCACAATCACTACCTGTGCACAGTGCCAGCCTTGTGACATCGAACCCCGGAAGCGGCAAAGAAAATTCGCTGCTTCACGCGGGTCATACTGGTAGAGTTTTACTTCGAACTATTTTTGCCTGTCTCCAACCCAAGTTGAACTTGTTTCTGCTCTCTTGGGCCGTTGGTGTGCGTGTTCAAAACCTGACCTCAAATTTACCACCAGGCGCCAAGTCACGAAGCAATGGACTTGCAGCGATCTTAACCCACGATTTTGACAACGACGACGATGACACCTTCGGAGCAGTTGGCCGCAGCAAGCGTAACCGTGGCGGTGTCTGCGGCACTCCCACTGACGAGGATGGATCTGAGCGCCCTCGTGTCACCAGGTCAGAGCGAACTCCGTTCGAAAAGCACTTTTTTTTTTAAAAAACTCCAGAGTTGAGTGGCACGCCAAGTTCACCATGTCAATTGAACCAAAGATCTTTTTATTGCGGAGCTTTTACTCGTGTAGGCCTTTACTTTTCTCTTTTTATTCCTTTTTCGTCTTGCTACTGCAGCCCTCGCTTGCAAGATGTCGTGCGACACCACTCCATCTTCGACGCGTGCAACATGGAAGCCCCACCGTCGAAGCTGGACATTCCGAAGCTCAGTGGTATCCCTCCGTGTGCCGAAGGCGGCTCTTCTCCGCCTTTTACGAAAAGCGGCGGCCGCGCTTATGGGAGCAACGGCAGTGGCGGCGGGAGCAGCACGGGTGGGAACCGAAGAACCAAGGGCGCTTACACCTCCAAAGCTTCTGGCAGCAGCGGCAACAGCAAGAAACAAGGTGGCTCCGAAGAAGAAAAGCTCATTGCGAAGGCGCCCCTCGAGGACGTGCAGCATTTGCACGCCGCGCTCGTGAAGTGCACCAAGCAGTCGACGCGCGGTGGCTTTGGCAAGAAACCCGCGGTGTCGTGTGGCAGCAGCTGGCCGCTGCCGCGGCGGGAGCGGTTCGTGGATTGGGTGTTCAGCCTTGGGTTCACGCCAGATGTGACTGGCAAATGGTACGAGTGCGCGTCGGCCGAGCAAGGGCGAAGTTTGACGCGGACGCTGGCCGACGCAATGGCTTCTGCTGCTGCTGCTGAGACAGCAGCGGCATCTGCAGCAACGGCGGCAGCGGAGGCTGCTGATGTTGTTACCTCTGGACCCACCATGGACGATGCTGAAGACCAAATCGAGGAAGGCCCCATCGAGGGTGACCAGCGGTCCCGCGGTGGTGCCAAGCCTGTCAAGAGGAGGCCAGGCGCTGCTGCAGCTGCTCCCACGAGGCGGCGCACGCAACCGTCCATCGACGAAGACGACATCGAAGAGTTTCCCGAAGATTTCAACGACGACGACGGCGGCGGCCATCCTAACGACGACATCGGCTGCGATGACGACAGCAACAGCAACGGCCAGCCGTTCGGTGGGTTCACCAAGGGCTTGCGGGTGCCTGAGCGCCCCACGCTGCGACGCATGGCCTCCAACGTCTCCAACACCTCCTCCGAAGACTCCCTGGCGTCTACCCAATCCTCTGCGTCGTCCACGGCGACTACTTCTGCTGCTACCGTCATGGGTGCTGCAGGTGGCGGCGGCGGTGGTGGCGGTGTGGGGTTGCGCACGCGGAGCAGCCGGCTCCGGGACCGGCGTGGCTTGGTGCGAGCCATCTCCCTAACATCGTCGCACGATTCGGCCATCAGTTCCTCTTCCTCTTCTTACGGAGGCAGCAACAGCGCGCAGTCTACACCCAGGTCCGGTGGTGGTGGCTCTGCGCGCTCGTCAAGGCAGCAGTCGCAGCAGCTGCGCCGCAGCGGCAGCGGTGGGAGCTCCCCGGACAGCGGCGCCAATTTAACCCCCCAACGGAGGCTCAGCTCGTCGGTGGACTGGGACGCCGCCGGCAAAGAAAGCCGGCTCGCGCGCATGGTCAACGGCAGTGGGAACGATGGTGGTAGTAACGGTGGCCTTGGGAACGGCGAGCCTCGCCAAGCTCCCACCCGCACCGTCAGCGACCCTCTGAGGGGAGCTTCTTATTCTTCCTCGGCTGCTGCTGCTGCTGCTGCCAACGACGGCGAGGACGACGGCAGCGCCAAGACGGCAGAAGGCGCCGACTTGTTCACTGCGCGGCGCGTGCGGAGCCGCACCAACAGCGAAGACGTGACCAACAGCCAAAGCAGCGGGTCGTGCGACGACTTGCACGGCGCGTGGCGGAAGTCGAGCAGCAGCCAAAGCTTGAAGAGTGGGTTGCCAGCAGACGACCTCGATCACAACAACGACAGTGACGACGATGTTCTAGACCCTGCCGGCGTGCTTTTGCAGCCGCGCCGGCCCCCGAGCGCCTTGGCCAACATGAGCCGAGCGACGAGTGCGACCTTGCCTGCTACCGACGGCCCACCGATGCTGGTGTCGGCAGGTGGCGATGCAGCAGCTGGCGTGGGGCGCCGCCGCAAAGCCTTGACGCGTTCAGCCTCCACCCCGATGAACTCGAACCGCCCGCATGCTTCGTCTGACGACAGCTTTTTGTCGGTGTCTCGGCCTCGCCGCGGGCCCAAATCCACGCAGTCTTCTTCCACTTCGTCGTCGTCCTCCTCCTCCTCAGCCATGGAGCCGGATTCAGCTCCTCCTCCCCCGCCCACGGGGGAAGGCATGTTGCGGCAACCGCTCTTGCGCGTCAATTCGCTGGGGCCGCTCGCCGACAACCTCAATGGGATGCACTTGTTCTCAGCGGCGAGCCACGGCCGAGGCGGCAGGAGCTCAAGCCCGCGGCTGTCGTTGTCACAGGGGGACTTGCAGTCCAACCTGCAAATGCGCGGCCTCCTCGATGACGAGGATGATGGCGTGGCAGCAGCAGGAGCTCCTGACCCGTTGACCAGTGCTACTGGTTGTGGCCGCAGCCGAGATTTCGACGACGACGATGACGAAGATGGTGAAGACGATGGAAATGATTTCGGTATTGGATTAGGTAGCTTGCGCGAAGTGTCGCGGGAACAGTCGCGGTGTGCTTCAGATACCGAAGATGAAGAGGGAGAGGGAGCTGCCAGTGGCGGCGGTGGTGGCACGCAGGAAACCGAGGTCTTGACGCAAGAAACCGAGATTGACGACGATGATGAGTTTCATAGTTGCAACAGCCACTTCCACCCGACGCCCTTTGCGTGCTTGGGCGGCAGCGACGGAGCAAATGGGGCTGCGGACCCTCTCGAGACCTCCGGCGGCTCTGACCATGGGTCCGACACTTCCGCCACCGGTGGCGGGTTCTTGCGCCGACCCGCGAAGAGCTCGCTAGGCGGAGCGCGCGACTCCATGGGCAGCGACGACGGAACTGGCGCACTATTCATGCACCATGGGATGAGCGAGGCGCACAACCCGATGCTGCAGCAGCACGGCAGCAGCAGCGGTGGGCGCAGCAGCAATGGTTTTATGAACGGGGCGGGCCACCAGCGGTACAGCTACTCGGGGCGCTCGGACCGCAACAGCAGCGGTGGATTGCACCATCACGGCCAGCAGCAAGTGCCGCCTGCTCGCAGCAGCAACAGCCGCTTGAGCGGAGCCTCGGCGACCGACAGCGCCTGTGGTGGAAACTTCGGCCGGGACCGGGATAGCTTCGGTGCCGCGCACGGCGAGCAGTGGGACATGATGGATGTGATGGCGGGTTTTAGCCATTCGAGCGCTCGGCGGCCCTCTTCGTCGTCGTCGACTGCGGCGGTGGTGTCACGCTCCTCCACTGCAGGAGGCAGCGCAGGCGGGTCCGGCCGGTTGTCTGCGGGGTTGAGCGGTCCGTTGTTTCAGGACGTGCCCGCATCCTCAGCTGGTAATGGAGCAGGGCAGCAGTCGTCCTCAGGCCCAACCACCCCCATGCTTCAGCCGTCGAGTATGCGGTTTGGGAGTGCTCAGGGCTTCGGCCCAGGCGCAGCCTCGAACGGCAGTGCCCGCTACAGCCTCACGAGCGGCTGCGTGCTGGGATCATTCGGTGGAAGTAACGGCAACGGCGGGAGCACTCCGATGCAGAAATGCCCAACGCCCGGGCCGGCTGCCACGCCACAGCAAACGCCCCAGCAGCTCATGGGGTGGGGTGCCCGCCCGGACTTCGGAGATTGGGGTGCTACTGTGGGGCTGGCGGCTGGACCCCTGCGCCAACTCATCGAACGCTTCGAGCAGCAGCGCGCGACCATGCAGAGCCGCGGCCAACTGTCGCCGTTTTGCCGCGGGCGGTACGGCCCTCTCACGATGGCCATCAACAGTAGTGCTAGTGGCGAAGGCACCAACCCTATCGGCGTTCCCGCGGCGCTGCCCGCCATGCCTTCGCTGGTTATCGGGCCTCCATCGCAAGTTGGCGGGCCAACCAACTTGTTTGGCACGGGGTCGCCTACAGGGTCACCCTCTTCAATATCAGCTGCCGCAGGTGCCGGTGCAGCGCCGATGCTGCCTTCTTCCTCGTCCTCTGGGGTGCAAAACCTCTTTTTCGCCGCGGGCGCTGCGGGAAGCAGTCTAGCCCTCGGTCCTTCCTTCGGAGACCGCGGCAGTTCACGGAATAGCTCTTCATCAGTGTCGCCTCCAAGGCCGGGCACCACTATGAGCGCTGCTCACGGCGTGTCGTTTGCTCCCGATGTCTCGCCTGTGCATGGAAGCAGCGGCCACGGTGCCGATGGAGGCGGCGCTGAAAACGGTGACGTGGCCTTCAATTCGGCGGAAAAAGACCGAGCTCGCGCCCGTCGCGCGCGGTCCTTGGCCAAATTTCACCGGGTGAGCGTGGGCATGTCTGCGCGCAAGTCGCTCGGCGGCAGCAGGAGCAGCATTGGCGGCGGTGGTATTAACGGCCGGCCGAGCCTTCTCTTGGGCGTGCTCGCCGCTGGAGTGGAGTACTCGACCCATCAGTACTCAGTTCGGCGGAGCAATGTGAAGCCCGCGGAAGGTGGTGCCTCGAGGAATGAACTCGGTGCGCCACCAGCCAAACCTCGCTTTAGCCTCGCCACGGGCGGCATGCACAGCATGCACAGCAACAGCAGCGGTTGTGCCAACGCCGGCGGAATAACCATGGACTCGTTCCGTGGGGTGTCCATCGTTGGGGGGCAGTTTTTGCGGCGGTTTGAAGCGGGTCTCCCTGTAGTGGGCTTGCCTGCGCAGCTGCACGCGGCCCAAGTGGTAGGGGCGGACTTGACGCACACGGGCTTGTTGAAGCTGACGGTGCACCACCCCACCACGGGGGCCCGCAAGACGGTGCAAATATTCACCACCCGCAACCGCTGCCACACCTTGAGGGTGTTCCCTACCGGCTTGTTGGTCAGTGCGCAGGCCTTTGCCGCGTCGTCGTCGTCGTCTTCGGGCGGCGGTGGTGGCAGCAGAAGCGGTGGGGCTGGCGCAAAGGTGGCCTACTTTTTGAAGCAGGAGCTGTACCAGTTTACAGGCCTTCTCGATGCCCTAGCGCCTACTTTGGCCAACAACGTCAGTGACGCTGCTTCTTGGACTGCTGCTGCATCTCTTCCGCTGCCGCCTCCGCTAGCGCTAGAGCTTCAACTACCTCCGCATCCTTCTCAGAGCGCCCTGGCTTCGAATGCACCAACTACGACCACAACTCCGCGCGCCCACCGCAACGCACCTCTTCGCAGCTGCCGTGCTTCACAAGGAGCTGCTGCTGGCTCTCGGGACAGCAACGCGGCAGACGACGACGACGACGACGGCATGATGCGCGATCCTGGAGTTACGCCAGGGCCAAGCCTTGGTAGCCACAACACTAAGGATGGTGGCGGCGGGTCTGCGGTGAAGCACAGCGGCGTAACGCCTGCTCTCGACGCCATGAATATTTTCTCGCCGATTTCGGGCGGCGGTAAAATGGACCACGATGGTAACGATGCCGACGTGTTTGTGAACATGGCGCTGGAGTCCTCGGTGTGCATGGACGAAATCTCGGGCCTCGAAAACGACGACGACGACGAGGCTTCGGCTGCGCTCTCCAATTCCTTTCGCCGCGGGCTTCGTGTGGCCACTCCCACGGCTAGCGGCGCCCTCCTGGTCGCTGCTTCTGGTGGTGCAGCAGCGACTGCAGCTGCACCGACAGCAGCGGCTAGTAACAAGGCGAAGCACGACGAGGAATTAGTAGACTCCGACACTGACACGGCCATCGATGATGACGAAGATTTGGCAGCCACGCAATTGACGCAAGAATGCGACGCAGAGCTGATGCACTACGGTGCTTCTGACTTGCCAGTGCTCTTGACTGCCCACATCCTCAGCTTTCTGACCGTGGCTGACCTCTTGCAAGGGCCCCTGTCAACTGCCTGGGGCTTCAGCGGTAGCATAAGTAGTGGTAGTGCGGTGGCCACCGGCGGCTGTGTGGCGGTGTGCAGAGCGTGGTCGGTGGCTGCGGCGCACGCGCATGCGTCCCTGGTTGCCGCAGCTGCCGTCGCCGACCCCTCGACTTCCTCTGCTGCTGCTACTTCAAGAAGCAACGGTGCGAGCAGCAACGGCCCACCTGTTGCGCTCAACCTTCGGAGCGGCGGGCGCAGTACCGCTGCCTCGTCAGAACAGCAGCAGCAGCAGCCCCCTCCGCTCGTGCGGCAGCGGTCGATGCTGCCCCCGGGCGCTGCCAAGTCCGCCACTTCGAAAGGCGGCGCGGTGATCGTGAAGTCCTGGGCCATGCTCTGCGACCACATGCCGTGGGGTGCGTTCCTGAGCGAGGGCGCGTACAAGAAAGTGTACCGAGTTGTGAACGCGCAAGCGATGCCGCCGGCGATCATGGCGGCCAAGCACCAATGGGACAGTAGTGCCCTTGCTGCTTGCGGTGGCGGCGGTTCAGCAGCAGTTGCAGGAGTGGAGTGGGTGCAGGAAGCAGTGAGCGTCATGAACGTGAAGGCCATCATTGAAAACGGCGCCGGGTCCGTGGTGCAGCAGGAGCTCAAAGTAAGCTTGCTGGTCTCGAGCTTAGTGCGCCGTGGCACTTGCCCGAATTTCGTCGAGACCTTTGGCGTGTTTGGGGCCGACTTCGCGCCACCTCCTGAAGTGTGGGGCTCGGAAGAGCGCAAGCAGCCCCACGGAAAAAGCCCGAGTGCCTACCCTCAGCTGCCGCTCAAGCTCGCCAATCAGCTGAATGCTCGCGGAACAGCCGCTGCAGTTGAGAGCAGCAGCAGCAGCAGTAGCAGCAATAGTGGCGCCGCCGGAGAAAAGGAGAACGCGCAGGCGGTGCGGGAACACCACAGCGCCGCCGTGAAAAGCTTGCAGCCGTGGCGCGGGGATGCCGCCAAGCGAGTCCGAGCCAGCTCCAGCTTGCCGCGCGGGCGGCACCAGTACATTCGGATGGAGCTGTGCACCCACGGCGACCTGGAAGTCTTCCTCCAGAAACAGCCGACTCTGACCTTGACCAACGAAGCGCTGCCCCCCTTGGCATTCCAAATGGTGTTTTCGCTGTATTGCGCGCAGCAAGAGTTCAGCTTGCGCCACTACGACGTGAAACTCCTCAATTTCTTGCTGAAAGAAGTGCCGCCAACGCTGACGTCGCAAGCGCCCCTGTTGCAGTCGCTCCACAAGAAGGGCAGCAACGGTGCTTGTTCTTCCTTGTCGTCGTCTTCTGGTGTTGGTGCTTTAGCATCGCAGCAGGAGGGCGAAGAGGAAGTCGCAGTGAGCTATGGCGTACCTGGCCAAGCGTTCCGTTTCACCTTACCGGCGGCCACTGGCCCAACGTCGCATCGGCTCTGGGTGAAACTGGGGGACTTCGGCACGGCCGACGTGAATCCAGCTACTCTGGGCGCCCCCGTAGGGCTGGAGCAGTTCACCACTCTGGAAAACACGCCCATCGAACAGCTGTTGCTAGGGGCAGGCGCCACGCAGGCGTACGCGGCGGACACTTGGGCACTAGGGCTCTCGTTGTTGCACTTGTTCACCGGCCACGCCCCATACGAAGAGCTGATGGTGGACGTAGTGTGCCCCGACGAGCTCCGGTTGGCCCTGGAAGCCGTGTGGCAAGACCCAGCGCTGGAAGCGCAGTACGGAGTGGTGGCAGACGCTGCTGGCGAAGAAGAGCAAGCTTCGATAGACATGGACTTGAGCAGCAGTGACATACTAGACGGTGGCGGCGGAGGCATGGACCGCACCTTGGCCGACACCCTGTACCGGTACGTGGTGCTGTGCGGGTTGCCAGAGGCCGCGGTCGTGGACGCCACTCCAGCCTGGCACCAAAACCCCATCTTGCGCGCTTGCCTGGTGCACTTGCGCACGGGCGACTTGCCGGGGGCGCTGCAGCGGCCAGGCAGCAGCAGTGGGCGAGGCCGCGGCAGTGGGGCGCCCACCAAGGCGGCTGCCAAGAAACTGGCCAGCGCGTTTGAAAAGCACCGCAACCTGTGGAGCTTGGCGAAAGGAAACGCCCCACCGATGGCGGCAGCGCGCACGAAATTAGACGCCATGGGCGGTGCGGTTCTGCTCCAGGATATGTTGGCGTTTGACCCGCTGCAGCGGCCTACCATGCTAGAGGCGCTACAGAGCGACCTGTTTTCGGACCTGCGCTGCGCCGATAGTGAGGCGCGCGCTGCCCACCACGCATTCCTCAAGTACTTATAAGGAAAATGAAATGTGAGGTGCAAGGAAAATATATCTAACAGAAAAGAGAGAGCATCGAGGAAGAAAAAAAAAAAAGGTCTTCTTGTGCTCCTTGATAATTTATAATCCATAACGAACCACGAAAGAATTTGTAATTTATGATTTTAATTCACAGCGAAAGGAATAGGAATTGAATATTGAATAGACACGACGGAGACGGAGATAATATTATGAGTGAGACGTACCAGAGATCAGAAATCCAGTGTGATAAGAGAACTTACCAATGCAGTTCCGAACACCAACGCACCAAAGCCAGCTCACTAGCATGCTTTACGGCGATGGTATTATAGTCGTACATTCTGTAGCACCATAGATCACTGATCATTAGAACTCCGTACATGAGTCTTTGTCTGTGAGTGGTTGTTCAGGATGATTTCGAGGACAGTATGGACTGCAAACTCCGACGGAACTCTGACACCGGAGCTCATGGC
>Ga0307930_1002136_pt1 | contig 15245 bp, 11 predicted proteins | sample OrgLakmetageno46_FD_203161 | JGI IMG/M metagenome (GOLD analysis project Ga0307930, IMG submission 203161) | Saline water microbial communities from Organic Lake, Antarctica - #46 | ecosystem: Environmental > Aquatic > Non-marine Saline and Alkaline > Saline | place: Antarctica: Organic Lake... | reverse complement strand
CGAGCGTGTGTGCATTTACTGTAAAGGTCTTCAGCGGTGGTGCTACTTAGGTTAGTGTTATTGATTGAAGGCGACCAACTTCATTTTTTCCTGCCTTGCAGGTGGTGGCGTGCACGTGCGGGGACTTGCCCTTGGTGCAGAAATTGCTGCACCCGTCGCACAAGTACAAACTCGACCACGAAACTTCCCGCGGCCACACCGCCCTTACTTGGGCCTGCGTGTGTGGGCAGCTCGAAGCCGTGGCCGCGCTGTTGGACCAAGGCGCGTCTTTAACTTTTGCAGTGAGGAAAACCGGCCGCACCGCTTTGCACATGGCAGCTGCAGCGCTGTGTGCGCCCGTGGTGCAACTCTTGCTGGACCGGTGAGTGCCAAGTGGACCGGTGAGTGCCAAGTGTACATGGAATGGAAATCAAGCAAAGAGGAACGGCACGAGGCATGCCTAAAAAGATTCATAGTCTAAACTACGTTTACGTACCCAAATGCAATTTCTCCTTCCCCTCTTTCCATCTACAATTCATTTCCATTATTTTCTTTTCAACTACACCGACTCATTCTTTGTATTTTGAACTTTTCATTGTGTTCCTCTTCCCATTCTTTCCCACCCCACTTTCCCCTTTTTTAGAGGGCGTATCGCCGAGTAGTGGACACCCGGCACGAGGCCGCCACCGTGGGTTTATGTTCCGAAGCCGAGCTTAGGGGCGCCGAGCGAGCGTGGCTGCACACCTTCGCGCAGTTTTGCCACGCCAAAGACCACACGAACTTGACGGCACTGGAAGTGGCCGTACACCACGCAGAGGAACTGCAACTCGGAGAACAATGCGAAGCGGTACGAGTATGCAAGTTGACCAAGAAGAAGATTTTTCCCTGCACGGGGCTTTCTCTTTTTTGAATGTCCATTGAGTTTGTGCACTTGTCTCTTCATTCACTCATACATCGTTCTATACGCCATACTCGACACTCTATGATTTCTATTCCAGTTGCCCATTCTCGAGGCCGCTGAGACCCGCTTGGCCCTGCGGTCGTGGCAACTGGAACAGCAAGACAAGGCCGCGGCCCCTACCCTGTCCGTGCAAGGCTGCGGCCACTCTGACCGGGCTGATGCGATTGAACACCACGAGATAAGATCAGCCCGGGCAACTACATTTACTGCTCGCTTCGGGCTTACAGCCGGGTGGGAAACGCATTCATACTGGTAAAAGAAGAGCCTAGACAAGCGTGTGCTTGTTTGCACAGTCGAACTCTGTACCCAGAACCTGAGTATTCTGACTCGCTTTGCTTCTTTCTCAATCTTAGATCATTTCAGAATGGATATCATGGTCTAATTATCTTCGGTATGCTATCCTTTGTGCCCCTTCTTACATTGCGCACTACCTATTGTGTAGTTGTACCCCGACGCGTCGAATGAGTCAGTATGCGCAGAGTGCGAACCTCTTTTGATGCTTTAATTTTTCACTTTCTTCGATGAAATAAAAACATATTTACACGTTGACGCACAAAATCTCTCCATTGCTCCCTCTTCCTCATTTCGCATACCCATTTGAAGCTTTTCTCTGGTTCATCCATCTTGTTTTGATCTGTCGTTACGCACCCTTGTCTCAATTGCATCTCCAGGAGGACTGCGAGTGCAGGGATGTCCAGTGCCCGAAATGCGGCAACCGCGGCGTCACCGAACAAATCATGCGCCAGCAGTGGCGGGAAGACTGCACCATGCTCGAAGTGCGCTGTGGCTACGGCTGCGGTGCTTCGATAGCGCGCAAACATTCAGACCACCATATGGCCATGCAGGTACACATGAGACATAGATAAGTTTCTTCTTAGTTTGATGTATTGTTGTGCTGTGTGTATTCTATTTGCATTTCTTTTTTATCACGTTAAGCAAACGAGATGATGGTGCATTTGCTTCGTCTCTTTTACTTCTCCCTTCCTGTAAGAACTCTTTCATAACTTTTTTTGCGGCGCACCTGTTTCCTAAACCCTACCTGCATCCTATTGTCCTACGCACCATCCTTTTTTTTTAAAGTGAAGAGTGCGGGAAACGGTCAGCCCAATGCGTTGACTGCGGCCGCACCGATGAGTTGTGGTTCGAAGAACTGGATCAGCACAAGGCTGAAGACTGCCCGAATCTAACCCTTACCCTACGATGAGAGAGGTGAGGACTAGATGTGAGATAGACTTTCAGCTGCACTTACGCTGCGTCATGTCATGTGTCCTCGCACCTCAACCTCATGTGCAACTGTGTGCTTATGTCTATTCCTTCCTTTATCAGGTGCTCTGTTCGCTGGGCTGCGAAGAAAGCATGAAAGAAGACTTTTGCCTGTGCCACGAAACCGCTCTGTGCGTGCGAAGGGAAGAAGCCTGCGAGAACTGCGGCATGGCAGTGAAGCAAAAAAACTTGGCGGATCATCGGGTCAACGACTGTCCGGGCTTCTTGCGAGCATGCCCCACGGGATGTGGCGTGAAGTTCAGGATGATGGTGATATCAGGAAAGAGTAAAGGAAGCGAAAGGAAGAAAAATTTTGAAATGTGGTGCCCGTGACCCGTTCCTGTGCCCGGTGCCTTTGGTCCTTGGGATACGCCTGCACGGACTTCTTAGTAAATTCGTACCTCGAGAGAAAATGCTTACAATTGCATTACGCAAAAGGACACTCAGCCCAGTCAGACTTGTTCTGAAGGTTACATTTTTCTGTTGCTATTTTCCACAGTGGTGTTTCTTTTTATTTTGGGGAGTATTAACTAGACTAGACTAGACTTACCTTGACTGTCAAGTTAATGTTGAACAGCAGCTGATATTGGACTTTCATATGGCGACGTCTAACTTTCCTGCTGATGATTCTGGCTCAATAAGTCTTACCTAAAGTTTCAGGTATCTGGGCTCAATAATCCACAATTCGCCCACATCGGTTGCTGATGTCGACTATCGGATATCGGATCTCGGGAGTCTCAGCAGCCTTGGGCGCTTTGAGTAATGTGCTTCGAAATAAGCACGCTTCTAATAACCTCAATGGGAATGTTTACGAAGCTCTTGTTCTTGTTCTTGTTCTGTCTACTGGCTACTTCGCTTTGTGGGTGTGAGGTTTTTCTTACTAGAAGACCTATTCAACCGACTCCGAACTTCCAGAAGCGCCGTATTTGTTGGGGGCAAAATCTAGGCCGAATGGTGGCCTGAAATGACCTGGGGTCGGACATTAAAGCTGACTCGCAAGTGCAAAAAGGGCTACCGATCAACTTAAAGGAATGGCGAACCATAGAAGAGGAATGGTCGGAGTGGAGATCCCGGACGTACTCGAAACCTATATGCCTCCTTTCGAGGATTGATCCTTCAGGATTCATGAGAGAAAGATGAACATTGCATTACGCAAAAGGACAATCAGGCCAGTCAGACTCCTTTTGGAGGATTCATCAAAGCGCAGCTTTATGCTGCTTGTTTTTTTTTTTTTTTGCAATTGGGGAGTATATTCTAATCTAATCGACGGCCACCTCGGTGTGACACTAAGGGTCAGGGGTTACGATAGACGAAAAGAGATAATTGACATTGCTTAAACAACATGCGAAATTTCAGAGAGCTCAGCCTCGATTGTACCCCAAGAAGAGTGGAGATTCCTAAAGCACGAGAAATCGGTGTTATTATGGTACAACTTGGACACTAAAAACAAAATTTTAGGCGCAAAGCTCGCCCATTTGCCCGTGAATTCAGTAGATGTGTTTAAAATATTTAATTAGCCGACTAACCTGACCTTATGGGCCATTCTAGGCACCATTTGGCTCTCATGGTGAGCATTTACGTGTCAGCAACAAAAACGCATGCGTGTCCAAAAAGATTTTTGTTGAATTCTCTTTACGCTTGATGAAAAAAAATTGCGGAAAGCACGCGGGAAGACCGAATCTTTTGTGCCTTTCGTGCAAACGTGAGTTAAATGAGGTGTTGCGTGAGGCCCGTGCGAAGTTTTGGACAATTCCGCTTTGATAGCCCAGTCAGACTTGTTCTGGAGGATTCATCAAAACGCAGCTTTATGCTATTTGTTGTTGTTTCTTTGCAATTGAGGAGTATAAGCTAATCTAATCTAATACGCTCGAGTTACAACCCGAGCCCCTCTAGCCCTTGGTAACTTGAACTGCCCCCTGGAGTAGGAATCCCCTGGCCCAGCTCAGAAGTTTTCCTTCTGCAGCAAACAAACAGTTCTGTTTGATACGTTATCATGTCATTTTTTTTAATTCTTTCGTACGTCAAATTCCTTCTGTGTCGTGTTCATTCTATCGACTGACCTTCCTGCGCAATGAAACATTAAAAGCTCGCATACGAAAGGAACAAAAGCATACACTGCATTTTCACCGCATGAGTTGAACGCTAGTGGATCACTTCTCGGCGTAGCTATCTGGCTAACTAAACATCTTCGATATTCAAGAGATTAAACAATTATTGTGCACTTCGTTTGGAACAATATTTTTACACCTCGACAAGTCTATAACTCTTGCTTACATCATATTTCTCGATATGCCATCAATCTATGTACCGCTTCCTCCTGATTCCTGTGTAAACACTTTCAAAGTGGGCTCGGACGAAGCAGATCGCATCTCAGCGCTCCATTATCAAGGCATTCTTGACTCGAAACCCAGTGAACGCTTCGACAGAATTACATCCCTTCTGAGCCGTGTACTGAACAGCCCTCTGGCAGTTATCACATTTGTGGACTCGGAGAGAACTTGGATCAAGTCAAGTATTGGGTTGGACAACTTATCTGAAGTTCATCGCAACCAATCTTTGTGTAGTCATGCCATCTTACCAAATGCCCCGGATGTTACTGCAGTAATTGATACCATTTCAGATCCGGTATATGGCTCGCATCTCGTTGTGACAGGACCACCGTACATCCGGTTTTACGCAGCTGCTCCAATAAAAGTTACTTACAACAACAAAGTCTTCAATCTGGGCACAGTATGTGTCGCGAGTACAGAACCCCAAACCAAGTTTGACCTGCGCGACAAGCAGTTTTTGTTAGACATGGCATCGATTGCGGCAGACGAAATTGAACTCAATCGTGCGCTCTGTCACCGCGCCATGGAAGAAAATCAGCAGTACATAAAATGCACTCCAAACGACCTTGAAGATTCTGTGCAGGTTCTTCGCTCGTCTATAGGGCTACTCAAGGACCATTTGACGGAGCAGCAACAAGAGCAATCGGATTTATTTATTTCGGGAAATTCAGGAGATCTGAATGTAAATTCTACACGTCTTCTGCAACAAAATGGCACAGAGCCCTCAGGCACATTGTTTGCTAAGATGCGTGAACGATTGCTACCTGGCTGGTCATCGGCAAATCTCTCGTCCTCGAGATCGACATCAGCTGCAGCCACAACAAAAGCGGAGAGTATGATCAACTTGGTGATGCAAGTCGAAAGTGCGTGCAACAGGATGACCAAAACTTTGAGCATCTGCGTTGATACACCACATGCAGAACTTAGAGGAAGTGGAGATAGTGACAGTCTGAGCGGTGGCGGAGCTTTTCTGGAGGAATACAGAGTAAATTCAGGAGTTTTGGAGCACAATCTTGAAGGAATCGATGTAGCTGCACTTGTCAGAGATTGTCGATGCCTCAACGAGTGGCACCGTTGTAATTATTTTAAGTGGGCCGAAGAAGTAGGACCAGAGGTAACTTGTGCTTGAACAATGTCTCCTAAAAAGTATACATACAATTTAAGATGCCTAGATAGACCGAAGCATTCGAATGGTTGTGCTGACTATCCCATCCGAGGTACGTATCTACGCCTAACGATAACTCTAAAAATCTGTGCAGGTCCCAAAGTTGGTAATGGTTGATGCGACCCGCATCAGACGTGTCCTAGGAAGTCTTATCACCAACGCTTGCGATAATTTGATCAGGGCATGTGCACCGGTAGGTTCTGAAGGCAGCGTCAATGATGGTCAGGGGCAAATTGTAATTCGTGTACTGCTTCAGCGCTCAGTTTGTGCGATTGCCAACGAAGCCTCATAGAAATGGCTCAGATTTGAAGTACACGATGATGGCGATGTACCCGTTTATTTGCGATCGCAACTATTTACGGGTGCTTCTGATGCGACACCTTGGTCAGGAATATGTGATGAACCACCTTCGGTTGATTCTGGTGATTGCCCTGAACCTGTATCTGATGCGGAGTACACATCGAATGATTCAAATGTCACCGAGTTGACCTCACGTGGCTGGAGCAGTGTACTACCAACGGCGAACGGTCCAACGTCTCATAGCAACATCAGGCTGAATACTGTTTACTCGAATGATCAAAGTGAGCATAATGGTAGCGGCGCCGGACTCGTCGATGCCAACCTGTGCGTTAAAGAGATGGGTGGACACATTGGCTTCCAAAGCGCGGACCATATGGAGCCCATGATAAAGCAGCCTTCGGGAGGTCCTTCTGCACCCCTTCCTCTCCTTTGTGGTTCAGTTTTTTGGTTCGATATTCCGTTTGTTGAACCAGTGGGCATGAAGTCTGACATTAAACGGGTTCAACCAAAGTCACTTGATTCATTCAGAGAATTCCATTGTATCTCCCTTGAACAGGGCAGCGATCTACCTACTAGGTCGTCGAGGAACCCCTATTCTTTAACTAATGAACGTGTGCCTCATGGAGGTCGTTTCAACCAATCTACTCATTTACCGAAGCCCGCGTTTGCGATCAAGAGTAAAAATAAATACGTTGATGGCAGTGACTTTCCAAACGATACTGATGTCAAGATGAACTTCCAGAAAGAATTGAGATCAGCTGCCCAATCTCGTGGAAGACGATGTGTGCTCGTGGTTGACGATTCAGTCATGGTGCGGAAACTTCTTTGTCAGTCCCTCATGCTACTCAACTTTGACACAGATACTGCTCGTGACGGACAAGAAGGCCTCGCTAAGATGAAAAAGGTCTATTACCATGCCGTTCTAATTGACTTCTGCATGCCCATTATGGATGGAATTGCTGCCACCGCTAAAATTCGTGCCTGGGAACGAGATTTGATCAACGATACCTCTGCAATGTCGAACCACGAAAAGATGTCTAGGTCGTCGGTGTACGATGATAACCACCGTCGTCAACTGATAATTGGCATATCAGCCAATCTTTCGGACGAAAAGCTGAATTCTGCTTGGGAAGCCGGCATCGATTACTTCATAAGGAAACCCGTAACGGTCAGTTGTGCACTATTCAATTTAGTTTGCAAACAAACTTTAAAATTGTAAACACTCTGTTGTTCCTTCATACCTCTAATTCTCAGGCGGCTGATGTTGAAAATATCATTTCTCCGCACTAATTCCTTTACATTAATGCATGTATAAACGGGCGCAATACATGTCAATGTAGCAGTTCATAACTGCTTTCCCGAGGCCTGTGTCAATGCTTGAGGCTTGAACGAGTCGATCCATATCCATGATTGCTTATTTGATATGGTTGGCGCGATACTACAATCTCGATTGTTGCCAGCGCAGCAAATTTGATACCGATGTGTCGGGTGCATATCGCAATTGAATTAGTTTTCTCTATTCAATAATCGATTCCAACCAGTAATAGATAGCTTGGGGGTGGGGGACTTGGATGGAAATGGAAGCCGGGCGAATTAGACATATATCTAAGGGCAAACTCATCCACCTACCTATCCGTTAAAGTACCCTTCTCCCCTGTGCCTTTTAGACCACTGCTACGACAAAAGCCCTGAAGTCGCCCTGGGCTGCTTTCAATTAGGAGAAAAACTATAAACGCAATACAATTTTGCTCATTTTAAGCCTCACCCTATCCCTAGCGGGTAAGAAATATGGATTTTTTTATCTTTCTCGGCGGGCGAACAGAATCGAAAGGTTGAAGCAGAGAAGCCTTCTGACTTCTTCAGCAAGCGTTTTTCAGTGTTATGATAGCTAGACGTACTTCGGCGACGGCTGCGTCATCAGCCATCTACCGTTTGCTGATCGGCCCGCGTGCGTAGAGGAAGGAACGCCGCGTGTGAAGAAGAAGAAGGAACGGTATCTTTACTAGCGCTCTCGCTCAGGGGCAGTGAACCACAAAAAAATAAAGAGTAAAAACCTACGGGCTTTTAACCGCACATACCAATGAAGTGAGTGCGGTTGCATTTCACTACAGCTCCATTTTAACCACTTACTCTAGTCGGCCCTGGCGTTCATGTGTTGGTGGATGGGGTTCATTGACAATTACTCCCGATTGTGAATGTCCAATCGATTCGAACATGTAACCTGTGTATTTCTTCATTGCTGATGTATTGATTTTTAAAGCCGTTTGATATCTTGGAGTTTTTTGTATCCCGGGTCTGACACAAGGAAAATTAAATTAATAATCCAGTCCGAACCGAGGGCTTCCATTCCAGTCCCTCGAAAGGCTAGAACTTTCCTTTAAAAGCTTCATTGACATATAACTCATTGAAATAGGTATCTTTTATCTCTTTTGTGGTCAATGTAGAGTAACGGCTATAATTACCATTCTTTAAGACTATTCCTAATAGTTCTTTTTTAATCCTGGCGTGTCCATAACCTTGAACCCCTTGGATATGAAAAACTGTTTCATCTAAAAACTCAACAAATTTATTCAATTCACTGTCATCATCTAGTTCGTCGGGGTCTTCTGTTAATTTCGCTGGCCCTTTGTCTGCTTCTTCTTCGGCTTCTTCGAATTCATCGGCTGGTATGCTTTCCTGTAATATCTCGCCTGTTTCCTGTTGGTTGTCTCGAATAATTTTTTTTTCTTGTTATTGAGTTATGTTAGTCTTTCTGAAGATTATTGAAGGATGATAATAATATACAGTCATTGATATTTTTATGATTATCATCGATAGATTTAATGAAGTCATTTAAATTCTTCCTCAAAATTAAAATTGTTTACCGTTCAATTTGTTCATAAATTGACTTGATAAAGATTGACTTATTTTAAGTGTTGCTCAATCATATAATTTTTGATAACCAATGTATTCACATAATTATTGAATAAGCCCTTAATCGGTTTGTTGTCTTATTCTTGGTCAAAAATTAAGTTCGATTTTCTGGTTAGTTTTTCCAAATAAATATCTTTTGTAAATGTAGACGAGGAGGCACTGTATCGGTTTTTATGTGATAAAAGTAAAGGACGGATTGAGATACGTGAGGATTTAGACACATTACCGAATATCCAAACCTAACAAACAAACACTATTGATATTTGATGATTTCATAGCCGATGTAAAGAAACATCCTGTAGTTAGTGAGATATTCATTCGTGGAAGGAAGAAAGGTATAAGCACTACGGTATGTTTTTATCGCAATCATATTTAAACATCCCTATAATCATTCGTCAAAGTATAAATTACTGTATCATTTTGAAAATTGGAGGATCTCGTGATATAAATGCTATCCTTCGTGAGTGAAGTATTGGTATAAACAAAGATGAATTACTATATATGTATGATAAAGCAATATGAAATGAATCGATGTCCTGATAATCAACCTAAATAAAAGCGGAAATGATCGTTATAGGCATAACTTTTTAGACTACTTTCAAATTGAACGAATACATACATCATTATATTTTAGGTTCAATAAAATCTAAACATATACATAAATGTTAAAATGTATTGAAGAAATCAACGAGAAGAACAAACGATTTATAGCATATTTTACAGATGGAACAACAACTAAATTCGGGCAATCGGACCCTAAACAAGGGACATGACTGGAATAGTAAAATATAGACTATATACTATAAATGAAAGGAGGAAGTCTAAAGCCGCAAGATATACGGGACTTTTTACGAGCAAGTTATATGGAAAAGACGCACCGATGAATATTGACGATTATCTATTCGATGCAAATTCATCTTATCTATACGGTAAAGTGTATGTCAATGATGAATAAAAAAAGGAAATCGTCGCATTCAGGAGTACTGGTATGGAAAATTTAGGCACGGACTGGATAAATGCAGAATTACAACCAGGGTATACCCCGAGTACAGGACTGCCGTCAAAATGTATCAAAACGCAATGAAGAAATACAAAGGGGTAAATTTGAGTAATTGGGACATTCGCAATCAGGAATAAATGTAAATAATATGTGTTCTAATAAAGTAAGGAATTGTATAACTTAAAAAATCCAGCATACAAGAACGCAACTTTAAAGAACAATGAATTTATAGTAAGGTCAAAAGGCGATGTGGTAAGTAAATTAACAGTACCAAAAATTCATCAATTCTGTATTATATCCTACAAGGTCTAAAAAGCATATGATTACTATTGATAATAAGACAAGTAATCCTATTACAGAGCATAAAGTGGATATATTGGAAAGACTCAATCCTAACATGGTAATAGGTAGAGGTATGGGAAATCAATTGATGATTATTAATACGAAATATAAAGAAAAAAGGATTAATTGATATCTCAATACTATACTATAATAAATGGTGATTCAATGGGTTGAATTTGTTTGAAACAGTATGCGAAATATAATAATAAATCTTATGGTTGTGCAGTAAGTGAAACAGGTCCAGCTTACCGAAAGATGAAATAAGGCAGAAACTCTAACATATAGAAAGAGTATAGATGGAGAATACGATGGGTGACGATTTTGACGCTCCTTTGAAACAAGTAGGAAAAAAATCAAAAAATCAATGGAGTCAATTCGTAAAAGAATATAGTCAACAGAATAATTTAAAACCGAAAGATGCAATGAAAGATATTAAAAAATTAGGATTATATAAACAATTACTGAATGATTCCAATGATTTATGTTTATGATTATAGATAGATATACTCATAAATAGAATGGATGAATATGAATTATTCGTTTTGTTCTTTAATTCGTTTGGTTTTTCTTCGTAGTCTTTTACATTCTTGGTATGTTTAGGAGTCCTTATATGCTTATGAACGTAATCTTTTCTGACTGCTTTATTACAATATTCACACACAATCTTCTCTCCTACCATTTTTAGAATCCTTTCTCTGTTGTTTTCATAACATGATTTATTGTATTGTTTGTTATATTCCGTGTCATATCCTGGATGTTTTTCCTTGAATTTCTGTATATACCGATTAAAGTTCTTACCATCTTCTTTATATTTATGGTGTCGTTCTAAATTTCCGTTTCTTTTCTCTATACTCTTCATCATTTTGATATTTGTTCTTCCAACGGATTTTCTCATATTCATTTATTTTCTCTCTGTTGTTCTCCCTGTATTTTTGCTGTGCCGTTTTAGATTCTCCGCTCATAATATGTTTTTATTCTATTTGTATATACGAAAATATTTTTTTGAGTCATTTAATTTTAATTCAAATTTTTAAAAATATCTTATCAATTATTTAATTTATCATTTATTGAGAGCGGTCCCTGATAATTTAAAGCGGTCCCCATATTTCCATGAATTCAGTTCTATCAATTGGAAACGGTCCCAGCGGTCCCTTGCGGACCCTATTTTACAAAACTATCTACGATATTATTTTTTTGTATTTAAAAGTTATATTCTAGGGGACCAGAGGAACCGCAGTGGACCGTCGAGACTTATTTAGTTCTTTTGAAAGTAAAACGATGACCTTATGCGGTCCCTACCGGTCCCTCTCGATTGAATGAACTAAAATATTTAATCATTGTATACTAGAGAAATATATTTTATCATGATTGAAGTATAAGTAAAATCTTTGCTGTATCTTGTGTGTGTATTTTTTGAACCTCCAAGGGATTATGCGGGATTTAGGTATGCCTCGTTTATTCAGTTGTGCATCCTATGAATCTATTTGAGATTAGGCGGGATTGAGTTATGCCTCGTTGTTGTTTCGGTTATGTTTCGTTGAATTTGGTTATGTTTCGATGGATTTGTTGTTTCGGTTATGTTCTTATAGTTGGTTATGTATATGTATTATATCAATGATGCTATATTACATAAAGGATTCTACTTATGATTTGATTTAGTTCTATTAATTGACACCCGCTGTCACCGTCCAGTTATGCTATATATACACAGAAAATTCTTTAAGTAATTATACAGAACATAACTAGGCGTGCTAACGAAACGATTCGATTCCCATCCCGGCCCCTGCCGCTTAGGTACTCAATTTGGACGTAAAACCGGGTGCGGAGCGGCAATTCCACAGAGTTGAACTCATGACTTTGGCTCCTTCCACCGCGCCGCCCAAGCAAGCCCAGAAGCGTTGATTTGGTCTCGCTTCAGAAGGGTAATTTCTCCCCACTTTTTATTCATTCTGGAGCGGGACGGCTTTTACGGCATTTGAATTTGAGTGCCCTCGCAACCATCCTTTCGACCAAAATGTGCGGGTTTTTGCAGTAGAAAATTCAGGCCAATATTGCAGCTGTTGAGTAGACTTCTGGGAAGGTCCTCTTTGTATTCCTTACAACTATCGACAACGTGCGGGACGCATACTCAGGTTGGGTGCTCTCCACGTGTTTAGGTGACTCTTGATACCGCCAATAGTACACTTTTCCAAGAGATCGGAGGTCAGCACCAATGGATCGCAGATCCTGGACATGATTTATTATCCTATGAAAACCTACAAGGTTCGGACTGTTGACGAAAGCTGCTTTTGGCCCAGTTCATTTTACTACCGCACTCCAATCCTCAACCTTGTCTGCTCTCAGGACCTCCAGAAACGCCTCATGCGACTTGGCATTAAGTTTTGAGATGTATCTTCCCTCTGAATGTACGAAGACGAGGGCGGTCTCATGTGCTGTATTTGCCAAACGAAATAAAAAAAGTAAAGAAAGCCCAAGGCGAGCAGGCAAACCTGAAATCAATAAGGCGCAAAGCAACATGGCACCTGGGTTAGTCCCGGTTGTCTTACGCGCCAGCTCACTCGCTCAGACATGTTCTTCGTTTGATGAATTATATTTATAATTATCCGCATGCGCATACTTCTATTCTTCGCATACTCAACATATGGATTCTCTGGTTGTTATTGATTGGTTTATATTTGTAGCTAAAGCCCGAATAGCAACTTAGGTTTATCTTATCATCCTAATATAGAAATGGTTAAAGCACAGGGGGCTTATATTTCATATTCCTTTTTCTTATTTCTGTTTGTTTCCTGCCATGTTGCACCTGTGTGGTGTTTAGTTTAACATCAGCATTCAGATATCATAAGATGCCATGTATTTACTTGCATACACACCGCTCTAGGAAAAGGCATTCGGTGGAATCTAAGAGTAATAGATTGGTTCGATGCAAGTGCAGCATAAAAAGCAGACCACGCGTTTAGAACAGGCGAACTAAGCACAATTCATCAAGCAACAAGAGAGAGGAAGAGTAACAGAGAGTTCAATTTCTATGAGGCCACCGCCTGAATTGATATGTAGAGTCAAAGAAAGTGTCAGAGCTAGAGCCGGAGCTAAAGACACCATGCTTACCTTCAGATGAAGCTTGAGCAAAGCTTGTAGCCGTCGACACGAGCATGAAGCCGCCACCGAAATAGATACCTAGATCAAAGAAGGTGTCAGAGCTAGAGTCGGAACTAAAAATAACGCTCACCTCAAGCCTGAGCACGGCAAACTGTTGGCACGAGCATGAGGCTGCCACCGAAATAGATACCTAGAGTTAAAGAAAGTGTCAGAGCTAGAGTCGGAGCTAAAGACACCATGCTCACCTTCAGCTTCAGCACAGCTAATAGCTGTCGGCACGAGCATGAAGCCGCCACCGAAAAAGATACCTAGAGTCAAAGATAGTGTCAGAGCTAGAGTCAGAGCTTAAGACGTCACGCTCACCTAATGCCTGAGCACAGCAAACTGTTGGCACGAGCATGAAGCCGCCACCTATAGTTAGACCTAGCTAGAGTCAAAGCTCGAGATATTAAGTCGTAAGAGAAGAGCAGTAGATGGCTTAAAGTGTTAATGCTTTATTCTAGACACTCGTTGCCTTCTTGGACAGTGCTAACATCCAACAAGTGGAGGAAGACAAGTGCGCACACCGCACTACGCATTTTTGCGATTAGTTATAATGTTATAATCCAGCGTATCTAATAGATTGGATTCTTGATCATGTTTACTACTACTCTGTACCTACTTCTGTAGCATCCACCAAGAACCAGATAATATCTTGCACTGAGGACGTACAAAAACCTGCACTGCGAGTATTTTTTTTAATTTTTTTTTTATTTGAAGCATGAACACATGGCTCCGAGGTTGCCATTTCAGAGATGAGAGAGAGCTATCTCTGTGTTGCAGACTACCGGAGAGACGTAAGGAGACACCAACCAAGCCAATGTTATGGTCAAAAGCGAGTTGAAGCCGATGTGGTATCAGGCACTTAAGCAAGCTTCGTAGTGGAGAGATAAGGAAGTGCATGTGCTTGCCTTTACTTGCAGAACAACGTTGATGCCTTTTGGTGAATATCGTTAGGTGTAATCCACAACACAAGCTACCACTTGGCCTTGGCCTGTATTTCGCGAATTGTTTCGCGAAATTTGGGGGGTATTTCGGGGGAAAATATCTTTTACGAAATATTTCTTAATAGGTCTAGTTTGCGCTGCTTTGCTTTTCTTCTCTACCTGTTAGTCTTCTAATTCCGGCCCTTCGGGGCCTGTCTCGAAATATGCGAAATATAGTGCCTAATCGAGCGAAATTTATTTCGTTCTGGGCACCCGAAAATATTCACGAGAAATGTGGCTTCACCGCGCGAAATTTTCTAACGAAGGGGGGTTAAAATTTTCTTACGGGGGTTGGTCACGTACCACTTGCCGTTCCGGTTCTACTCCACAGTCCCCCATTTAGCGCCCTGATTCATAAAATTTCTCTATATGGAAGCCATTTTGCTATTTGCCATACACAACTCTACGTGCACTGTTTACGAAATTTTGCGAAATGCATTTAAGCCTTGCGAAATGCACGAAATTTATTTATATAAAACGAAATTAAGAACGAAATGTGGGTCTTTTTGGAGCGAAATACGAAACGAAATTTGGTCCATTTCAAACGAAATACAGGCCAAGGCCAAGCTGCCACTCACAACTGACCCCAGACCCCGCCTATCGACTGACGAACCTCAGTTCGCAGCTAGGTTAGTATAACAGTACGTGGTTGCTTATTGCGTATCGAAAAGGTAGACGTGGCGGCTCCCATGAAGCGAAACGATATCGTCTGAAATCAGTAATTTCGCTATTACTGTGCGCTAAATGGGCTTAAATCAAGCAAGTCTATAACTATTCATATCTAGAATGCTGCGCTCGCTTTAAATCCGGTCTTTAAAGTACAAGATGATCGCGATTTGTTTTTTTTTGGGGGGGAGTGGAAGCGGGG
>Ga0307930_1002134_pt1 | contig 15272 bp, 16 predicted proteins | sample OrgLakmetageno46_FD_203161 | JGI IMG/M metagenome (GOLD analysis project Ga0307930, IMG submission 203161) | Saline water microbial communities from Organic Lake, Antarctica - #46 | ecosystem: Environmental > Aquatic > Non-marine Saline and Alkaline > Saline | place: Antarctica: Organic Lake... | reverse complement strand
CGCGAGGCTTGTGGCTAAAATGTCGACACTTTTTGGCATTGAATCCGTAGCAAGTGCTTACATGCCAGCCAGTGCCGAAACCTCCAATGCTGATGGCACTCCTGGCTCAAGTAGCAGCGGTAGCAATACAAGTGGCAGCGCTGGAGAAGCGTTACATGTACTGACCGACTTTCGGGCTCAAGTGCGTGCAGCTGCGAAAAGAGCACTCGTTGCTAACGCTAAGGCCGCTAAGGCAGCTAAAAAGGCGGCAGCTGCGAAGGAAGATGATGGTGCTTCACCCTCTCGTGACGAGGATGGTCTCAAAAGCAGCGACACAGTAGCAGCTTCTGCCTTAGCGCAAGAGTTGCTTGAGATGTGCGACAAATTGCGAGACGAAGTACTCCCTGAGAAGCTTGGCGTTGCATTGGAGGATCGGCCTTCAGGCAAAGCGCACGTGACCACCTTGCGCAAATAAAAGGAAGACACCAGCTAGGAGCCAAAGCCAGGAGCTGGCGAAGTACTGGGGCTAGTGATCGCGCTTTAAATTCTTCAATTGTGCTTAAAATGATATAGAATTGTGATTGATATTTGGGCTTTTGGAATCATTTGGAATATCGCTCATATGTTTGGCTGGTAATAATATGTCATGTCATGTCATTGTCATGGATATTTAGGAGGACGAAATTTATAATTCTTTTAGCGGTAGGTGCTAGCAAAGGTATATATAGATACCGTTGGTGCTAGGCCGAAAAGAAAGAAATAGGTTGAGTACTAACCATTAAAGTCTAACTTTTATTGAGAACGTCTGAGATGTGAGATGTCGTTGGATTGAATAATGAATATATATGTCCTCAGGACCCACGAAGTCAAATTTAGCCAATTTAATCATGGTAAGACAGTAATACCTTCAGCATGCATGGTCCATTCGGATCAAATAGCTGCTTCATTGTGGCCTTTACACGCAATGATTGCATTTCGCTAAAACGATGCCGATTTCTTAAAAATGAAGGTAAACACTGCCTGAATCTATTATATTTCACGACGGCATCCTAAGATCGATACGTTAGAAAAAAAAGAGCTCACGTTGCTTTCATGCCCAAAATAGTGGGTCCTTCTTGATGCAACTGATCCACTTTGAGGCAACTCTGCTACGACAGCGGCGGATAAGTGCAAGCTGAGATGGCGTGATATGCGGAGATGTAGGCGCAGGATAATTACTCTCAATGCACTTCGGCTGAAGATCGATTTGAGGTGATACTCTTAATTTACTTGAGGGATTTTGTTGTGGGCTGCAGACCCAATCTGGTAAATGCGTAATTGGTAAAGAACGTTCATGCCCACCGCGCGAGATAGGCGGACGAGTGAAATCTAAAGCAAGCACGTGGATACTGCAATAGTACGAAGGCAGAAAAGACGTTGTTGGTTCAGTCGACAAGCCAAATGGGAAAGACCTCGTTGATCCAAAGGCACGCTTCGCTGCTGCTACGAGCCAATTGGGTGGCACCATTGCTGCATCATTATTATCACTACTACTACGGTACGAGCGGAGCTTCCAATCGCCACGGCCCGGAGCCGAGACCTCACCGTGCGATCCATGATTGTAGCCTACGCCCAGAATCTGTGCATAGAGGGTTTGCATATAAGCGGAGTGAAATCGAGCATGAATTACACCTTAGGTGCTTAAACCTCACCCTCCAAATTATACCGCAAATTCAAAAAGACGCCGTACGCCGCACCTGAGCCACAGCACTCGGAGGCGCAAACATTTTCACAGCAAGTGCCTGCACCAAGGAGTCGCCCCATCCGTGTGTGAAGAAACCGCCGCTCGCGTCTACCGCAGCCAGGAATGCTGCTACGTCTGGGCGCGTAAAAAAGGCAGTTTTCGCGACGAAAAAGTGGTTGCGAAAGTGAATGCACACTTCAAGCAAAGTGGCCAACGAGCACTGCAAAGGCACCTGTTGGTCGGAGAAATTACAATTGAATGTCAGCGTCTAGATCGTGAACTTAAATTCACTAAGATAACAAGATGTGACCAAAAGACGATGTAAAGCTTGTAATCATGCTTCAGGAACTACTATGGCACGGGGACATCAGCTACTTGGATAGCGCTTCACCTTGTGGTCTAGGGTATATTGTAGTGTAAAGGCTGCTAGGGATGCTTCTACATCGCCGTGTTTGCCGCGTCGAACGGCTCGGAGCCCATAGACATATCCACCTAAGTTCATGATCGAGAAAAGGTCACCTCGAAGCGGTGTCGTCAAAATGCCGTCGTCATCGAGGCGAAGCACGAAAGCGTAATTATGCCATTTTAACCACTGAAATAGTTGCACTGCGTAAAAGCGGCACATGAGTTTGAATCCGATCTGATGCCGGGCCGAGCATGCCACAGATGGTAGCCAAGTTCCATTGTTATGGCCTTCTTGGCTCTTGCATAGCCGAGCCTCAATCGCTACGCCTTCTGCCCATAAATCAGCTATACTTTCAAAGCGAAGAACTTTCCTAGAATTATCGCTTTTGTTTCCGGTGAGGGCCTTATAAATACGCTCCACGTGTTGTGTAATGCGAAGTACATGATGAGCTGAAATATCACCCTGATGAAAGAGCCAAAGGTCATAGGTGCTGCTGTTGCTAATTCCCTCGACGTCATGATAACGAGTCAAGTGACGTATTAGAAACTCGTTACGCCGCAAGAGCTGACCTGACAACCATCCAAGAAGATTGCTTTAGAGCACGGATTAATGACTCATACTAAGCGACATAATATTACGGAGAAGTTAAAACTCACCGTAGCTTCCGAAGTCATTGAATCCTCGCACTAAGCCTACAACAGCGCCTCTCTGAGCCTTCAATGGATTCTTCGACATAGCCGTGTTGTACGCATGCTGCTCTGTTGTGATCGGGCAGGTTTTAAGAGGAGCTCGAACAGGGACTGTAAGCTCATGATAATGCTGGCGCGAAACAGCGCGAACAAAGCGACCACTGTTCTCCGCAACAACTTTAGCTCCCCGAGGAGTAAATTTGAAGCTGCAATCAATTAGAAAAATCGAGACGACAAGGAATAATGCGGCCAACGTCAATGAATGCTGCCGAGAGGTCCACATGCAATTGTTCTTGCTCTAGAGGGTATCTGCAGCACTACAGCATTTCTACTAGCTAGTGATGATAGTAGCTATTATCTCACGCGGCTCTTGCGTAGCCAACAATAACAATTAAGCTAGACATAAGCGAATATATATCTAATTATTATGACCAGACGAGCTTTTAGAAGCGGTAGCTACAGATAGTAGCCGGCCCAAGGGGCGTGAGAACAAAGTAAGAAGTTGTTTTTGAACTTGTTTGAAGGTCAAAAAAGAAAAAAATGTTGGAATGAAAATATGTTGTCAACAAAATCTCAACGACATGAAAAAAGTACGCACATCGCACACCATCTCCGGCATATCATATCTGCATATCTGGCAAATGAAAAATAAATATATCGTGCCGCATCTTCTTCACGGATTCACGGACCTTGTCTTTACAACGTACCTCATCAGAGCCTTAGGCTATTGAAAGCAATCAAAGGAGTGCTCACATACGCATTAATTACCTGGCGGTACAAGAAAGAATCATTTGGTTCCAGAGAGTTCCCGTAACCTAGCGTCATAATCTTGTTAGAAAGGCGCCTTCCCATTAGCAATCACTCCGCTATATGCGATGATGCTAGCTCGTTGCACAGGATATGATGAGTATACTTCGCAGTCTTCGTCGCAGTCTATTGGCAATGGGTACAGGTGCAACATAGACTTACTGTGAAGAACTTGCGTGTATTCACCATGCCTCCTTTGACCAACCTGTTTCATTCCCCCATCTGATAATTGTTCGCTGCAGGTACACTGCGTACACGGTCTTTGTGCGCTCGGGTGATCAGGCATGGGAGCTTCGCAAACGATACAGCGATTTCTTACGCCTTCACGAAGTGAGAATACTTGGCGTTAAAGTTTATATCAATAAATAATGACTCCTGAGTCTCTCTTGTAATAGACGATTCTTCGTTGACGCGTGCCCCTACTATACTGTCATCTCAAACTAACTTACTTGTCAGGAGCTTCGATCGCAATTGCCAACGATAGCCGCTTTCCCGTTTCCAAACAAATCAAAAATGTGAGTTTGCGCTCGTACAAGGTCTTGCTTACAGATGAAAGTGCTTCTACATCGTAAAATTGTTTATGCTCTACGCCTTTTTATAAACATCCTTATGCTCACTGTTCTTCTTCTTGGCAGATATACTTTTGCCAAGTTCACAAAGGACCGGCGCCGAGAAGGTTTCGACGACTATCTCAGAATTCTTGCCACTCTAAAACCGCCTCCGCCTGAACTTCTTCACTTCCTTGGGCTCGCTTCAAATGGAGGTGATGACAATGGCCACTCTTCTAGCGATGGGCAGAGGGACAGCAGCAAAGGCTTGAGGCGGCGACGGGTAGGAGATAACGAAGGCAACAGTGGGAATGACAAGGAGGGAAGCGGCAGCGGCCATGGCGCATCCACACAACGACATCAACCATCATCATCGCATGCCCCAGATTTGTCTGACGAACAGAACTCAAAGTCTTCAAGAGAAGGAGCTTCATCATCGTCGTCAACTTCAGCGCTCAAGTCGTCAGCTGCCTTGGTGGCCGGAGCTGGCGCTGGCCTAGTGGCGTTTTTGTTGAGGGCATGGCAAGGGGGGCAACCACTTTTTGAACCCATGCGCCTTCTAGGCGGACTCTTCAGCAGCAGCACTAGTGGTAATGTGGGAGCGAGTGGCGGATGGGGTCCTTGCGTTGCGGTTCTCGCTGCCTGGGGCGTTTTCTACCACACCTTCCTCCTATATGGCTGATGCATCGACCTATCACCAGCTGCGTGCGACTTGTATTTCGTAGAACGCGCATCACTTATCATCCAGAATAGAAAGGCGTACCATAAAACTGAGAATTTTGCGTAGTAATTGGCGTTGATCTAGATCGAGAAGAAGCCACTAGGTACTAGATGTGCTTGTCTGCTCGCCTAGTGGTTAGCTCCTCTTCTGTATATGCTTAATTGGTTTATCTTTCTGCTTCTGCCTTTAAGCCCTGTGCTAAATAGATATAGGATTTATCGATCTCATTCCTTCGTCTTATGGATAATTTAAAGCTAGTAGGGTCCTTGTAGCTTACAGCTTATAGCTTACAGCAGACCCAATTGCGATTTGGATTTAGCTTATAGCTACTTGCCATTCCTTCCAGTTGCCAGTGTAGCAGGAAAGGGCCCGTAGTAATATAGTAGTAGGTAGCAGGTAGTAGGAGCAGGAGGGGGGCAATAATTCGTTTGTCACTGTCGTAACATGCCAAGAACTTCCTTCAATAGTTAATAGATCAAGAGATCTATATTACGGTTTCTGCCTTTCTGCCATTTGCCTTTCCAAACTTTCCAAAACAGCACCTCTATCACCTATCCCGCAATGCGCACACTTGGGTTTAGATTTAGGCGGCCATAGGCGCAGTGGTAGAAATACGACGTCATTGCGCGATATACTGCAAATTCCCAGTGGATTAGTGGAACTGAAGACTGAAGCAGCGAATTCATAATCAAAGCTCTGGTATCCTTCTGTACATCTCTCATCTCTCATTCGCGTATTTCATATTCGTGGCTTTCTCTGATTTTGAGCGCTAAATTTGTGATGGTTTGACCGCAGCAAACGAACAGAAATAGAGCCGCAGTTCTCGCGTGTGGCTCTAGTCATCATTTTTGCATGCGATCCATGGGGGACGACACGCGGAAGAAAGCGTCAGGTGTGCGAAGGCGCGAATAGTCGTCATCCATGTGCGTGACCTTTGATGAGAGATGCGGAGGAACAAGGCATCAAAGCTTATAGTAGAAAGGAGGCAGTTAAAAAAAATGAAAGTACCCTGCCCAAATGACTCATTTCGTGGATGGTTGCCATTGCAGTAATCAGGAAATCAAGGTGAAAAGTACACAAAGTTGTTTCAAGGCACATCACCTGATAGAACTTTTCGGCATGAAAGCGAGCGTCTGGCGACTCGTGGCTGTGCGCCTGCGAATTCCCGTCCCGTCGGGTGTTCTGGGCCGAAGCCCGCGGGCCGGTGAATAAACCCCGAGAAATCCCCGAGCGAGACCCAAAGTTGGCGAGTTCAGACGGAGGCCGCGTGCCTAGGGTGTACTTCGACAGAATGCTAGCATTGTCGTCGTTGTTGTCGTCAATATTGCCATCGCCAACTTCACCTTTGCTGTCGTCGTGTTGGTCGGGGTAAAAGACGGTTCCGGGAAGAGGGGCTGAGGCGCCGCGAGCGAGCGAGGTGATGGAGCTGAAGGGAGTGCTCGGAGGGGCGTCAGAGGCCAGCACGCTGCCGTAGTGGCTCGAGGTGTAGCTGTAGCATGAGGCAGAGAGGATAGGGCAAGTAGTATAGCAAAAATGAATGAATCGGAAAAAGGATTAAGATGAAGAACACCATTTTAAGTAGAAAAAGTATGTGTAGCTCTTTAAATAAAAGTCAACATAATATGGTGTAAAACGCAGCTTTAGAGGCGATTAACAATTGAGGGCGTGCGTTTACGTGGTTGAGTTGGCAGAGCGAGGTGAAGCTCGGTCCGTGGCTTTTCCTAGAGACGCTGGGAAGGAAGGCGAAGAGGGCCTCGAAGGCTCGGATAACTCCGGTCGCATCACCCTCGCTCGTCCTTCCGCAGTGGCGTGTTGCGCGGCGCCCACGGCCACTTGATGCGCGAAGCGAGATGGTGAAGACACCGATGGAGCGTCACTGCAAGCGCTTTCCAGAGCCGAGACCTGGGCATTTGAAAGAATGGAAGGAAAGAAAGAAATTATCGCGAGGCCTTCACAACAGCAAGCGCGCAAATGAAGGCCTTTGCAAACCAATGCCTTCACCGCAAATGAACAATTGAAGACATCAAATGAACAGCTGGAGACCTCATTAACTTGCACTGCTAGCTCTTGAACGATACGGAAAGACGAGCACAGGTGTGCAGCCTCAAGCGTGCATAAGCATAACTCACCGCAGAAGGAAGTCTTCGAGGGAGGCCGGCTTCGCTGAGGTATTCTTCGTTTCGAATGGGCGGGGACCCAGTCATGCTTCCCTTGTGCACCTCGGACCACAAGTCCTGCGCGACGCCGTTCGCGAATTGCGTCGGAATGAGCTCGTAGCGCGCGTAAGGGCTACGAGGCCGGCTGCTAGCATCACTTTCCGACAGCGCCTGCGAACTCTCCATGGGTAAAGAGGCAGCAGTCAAGCTGGCCTTCGACGAGGACGCAAGGGTGCTGCCTCCTCCACTCAAGGATTCTCCAAACGCGCGTCGATCTCCGACTGCGCTCTGGGCCATACTCGCATAGAGCTTGGTGCTGCTGGAGTGCATGAGGCCCATGGACCGGTTGCCAGGTCGCCCCACACGAAGGGGGGACACTTGCATCAGCTTCGCGGTGCCATTCAGCTCTCCTTGCACGGGAAACGATGCAGATCGGTTCTTGGTGAAGCTCAGATTTGGTCCAGCCCCACTAGGCATGACACCGCGAGTGGCAGAACGGCTGAGTGACATTTCAGCTGCTAGCATCACGCGCTCGGCCTTTCGTCGAAAATCGCACATGCCAATGTCAATGCAAACACGTACGTGGTTAGGAAATAACGCCACAACCACGCAAAGATCCATACAGTAGGGTCGAAGATGAGCAAAGGCATGCGAAGTGCAGACTCAGAGAATATCGGGAACTATCAAAAAGAACAGATTGCGAAATCTTGTTACCTCGGATTTCCATGGGCTGTGCCGTGTAGGGCGTGTGGGCGCAAGTGAGGTCGCGAGAGGCAACTCGTAGTTGTGATGTGAAGTTTCAACAAAATGCGCTGAAGTCGGACGCTGAACCCCCTTGAATGAGTCTCTGCGACGAGACGGCTTGTTTCGAAAACCTAATTCATGACTCCCTTCGTCGTAGACAGGCGCTAAAGCCGTGGCAGGGCGCTGTAGACTCATCCCCACAACACCCCCTGGTGTCTACTGGAGGAGCGAGAAAGGCCGAAAGATGAGACGATGCATCGATGATAAGTAAGAATACAGTATCGCACTACAGGGATGGTTCTCACCTTCTCACCGAGAAACGGGGAACAGGCGGCCAGGCGAGCAGGGAACAGGGAACCGAGAACCGAGATCCAAGTGTTGTTCCGAGAAACAGCTATTCGCAGCTCTCAGCATAACATCGTTGCCATCTCTTGAAGTTATGGTGCGTACGGCGGATAGGAGAGAAGAGTCCAATAGGCCTCTCGAAGAATATGGTGCTACGCGGGATGGAGAACAGCAAACAAGAGGAATATTGAACAAGCAGCGGGCTAAAAAAAGGACACTCAGCCCAGTCAGACTTGATTTGGAGGATTCATCAATACGCTTCTTTTTGCATACTGTTCACGTTTGCTTGCTATTGGGGAGTGTATCCAAATCTAATCAGTGGGCAACCCCCCTGTGTGTACAGCTAGTCTAGTCTAGTCTAGTTAATACTCTCCCAAAAACAAAGAAAGGCAAGTACACAGCAGTCACAGAGGCACATAAAGAATGTACTTGAGCTGCAAATGCGCTAGCGAATTCGCCCCAGAAGGCCAATTAAGGCTCCAACTGGCGCCTTTCCTCCGAACAAGTCGGTGGGACTGAGTGCTCGTTCGTGTGTCACGTCCCAGGTCCACGAGGCAATTCAGCTAGTGAGGTATAAGGGGCGACCTATACTGAGATGACATGGGGTCGGACATTAAAGAAGGCTCTAAAGTGCAAAGGGCTACCGGTAAACTTCAAGGAATGGCGTGCCATAGCAGGGGATAGGTCGGAGTGAAGATCGCGGACGTACTCGAAACCTATAATACCTCCTTCCGAGAATTGATCCTACAGGGTTCATGAGAGTAAAGATGAAAATTGCATTACGCAAAAGAGGACACTCAGCCCAGTCAGGCTTGTTCTGGAGGATTCATCAAAACGCAGCTTTTTGCTGTTTGTTTGTTGCAATTTCTTTGCAATTGGGGAGTATAATATAATGTCATCTAAAAACCGGCGGTCACCGACACCGGCACCAACACCAGCACCATCTGCAGTCTACAGTGCCGAGTACGAGTACGAGTGCCGTGCTCCATGACAGTGGCATCGGTTCCTTGAAGTGTGAAGTGGTGCCGTGGCACCAAAAGTTCTCGGATATAGGTGTAGAGCTCCTGTTACCGCCGACGGAAACCTGCTCTAGCCGCCTATAGCCAGCGTTCGTTTCGTATTATTCGTGGACTGATACGCTTATCCTCAGTGCTCACAATGCTGAATGTTGTAGTAGTCCAGATAGGTGACCAGCGAAAGCAGCGTTATGGTTGGTACAAATACAGCCCATAATTTTAAGCAACCCCTCGTATATAAAGGAGCCTATGTCGCCTAACTAGAGCGCTAAAGCAGGCGATATGAATTCTCTTTCTGACTACGCGCGTTAAGGTTGTTTTGACTTGCTTTCTGGGTCACTCGTTTGGAGTTTCAGCAACACCAAGCACCTCAAGCGGCTTCATCATCATCAGCACTTCGACCGCCACCGTGCGGGCCCCAGTCCTCAGCAGCAGCAAAAGGCGGCAAGAGCGGGGCGTTAACCACATCCAAAGAGTGAAACCGCAACGCACCTAGGAGCCGCTCTGGGAGTTCTTCATCGCAAATGCCTTCCAGAACAAACCCTAAGTCTACGGCCACCGAAGCGACGTAAGCGCGCACGACGCCTAAGACACGGTTACCCACGGCGGACGCACTCACGTCCACGTCGACCTCGAAGTAATTTGGGCCACGGTAATAGGTCAACTCAATGTGTTCGGCTAGTTTCGCTGCCTTGTTTCCCTTTCCCACGGCCTGTCGCACCAACCATGGACCGTCAAAGACCCGCGGAATGATTTTCAACACGCCATCGCGGTCCGAATCACTTCCCTCAATGAACGAATCGTAGAGGGCGTGCACGCGCAGAGCTGCTTCCTCTTCTGCTCTTGCCTCAGTGGGGGTGGTGGTGGTGGTGGTGGTGGTTGTGTCTTCTCCTTCTCCTGACGAGATTGATGCTTCTCTCGATGAGGCCGATGCTTCCGCTACCCCGCTGCTGTCAGGAGTACCCTTTCCCTGCTGCTGCACACCGTTGCCTTTCGCACTAGACTTGGGCTTCGGTGGACGCAAGAAGTAAGCCACGAAATTTCCCCAGGGCAATAGAAAGTTGATGACGAACACGTGTAAGTCTTCATTCGGGGAAGAAGAAGGCATTGGATTTGCGGAACCATTGTCATTGAGCCCTTCAGACGTACTTGGAGTACTGCCATCACCACTCCCACCACCACCGATGTTGTTGCTTTTGCTGCTAATATCATTGCTTAAATTCGCACTACTTTCAAGGTTAACTTTATTGGTCGTATTCAGCGAAGCCTTCGTTTGGGAAGTTTTCGATGGCCAGTGATGCGTGACAATAGGGTCCCTCATAGTACCATCATCACTACGAGTATCAGTGGAAGTAGAGTGCATGGCGAGTATTTTAGCCAGGTAGCATTGAGGGTGCCTCGCGATGTGGCGCATAGGTCCCGGACCGCCTTCTGAAATGGGCACGCACTTCCACAGGTCTAAGCCTAAGAGTGGGAACAAGGGCGAGAGGCTGGGCATCTGTGGGGAAGAAAAGCAAAAGAAAGGAATAAAGACAAGAAGGATGATATCACCAACATCAATCACATAGACCAGTATCTCCACGTTGAGCGCATCATGAGAGAACGATGAAAGCACAATTTTGCCAGCAACGAGCGAGCATGCGCACGGCATTATTCCTACCTCTGTTCTTCGTAAAATTCTAAGCTGGCCTCAAGAACCTCTATTCGTACCTTTTTCTTGTCGCTCAAGTAGTGCTGTCCTCGGCACCAAAACAAATCTCCTGGAGGTTCGCTCCACTTGTTCCCACCATTGAGTGCTACCGCAGCTTCAAATTCCTCGGGTCGAGTCAGAGGCGGCCCCACCCCAAAGGGTACTAGTGGGCCAATGGTCGTGCAATTGACAAACGACTCCCACGCTCGATCAGCAACTAAGTTAGAGCCACCACCAGTAGCGCTCGTTCGGTTGTCGTCGCTGTCGGCTCCGTCATCCGAATCATCGCTTGTTGCTATGCTTGGTTTCAAGCAAGTACCTCTAACGCCTTCCTTAAGAGGTTCAAGTTGATCTCTTGTATTCCTCTTCTTGTCTACGCGCCGCTGCTTGCTTTTGTTGATAGCGCGTGTACTTTGAGAAGAACTCTTCGTGCTATCAACCAGCGATCCGGAGCCAATTCCATGGCTGTCTCGGCCAATGACAAAGGCTGCAAAGAGGAAGCCCACGAGGAGATTCACCGAGAGGGCTACGTCACTGCTACCGATCAATGCACGCGCAGCAAGCCACAGCACGCTCCACAGTAACGTGTAGTGTGGGAAGAGATCTACGGGTGCCTCTAAATCGAAAGAAGAACCAAAAGACCGCTTCTTAGACTGGGTTGATGACGCATTGTTCACGCGCCTGCAAGGTTTTTCAGCTCCCGAGCCTTCGACACCACCACCAGAAGAGGTCTCATTGAGATCACTCGATTTGTTCTCGGATTGAGCGTCCTGGCGACCGACGAGGTGGGTGAGGCGTGCTGCAACTCCTTTAAAAGCCGTTGGATCGCGCTGTCGCATGACATCCAAATGCACAAGAGGAATACGCTCTGCTGCTTCGGCTATCAGCCATGTCCTGAGGTGGAAGGAAAAGAGGCTGAGAAGAACCGGAGTAAGCTCTAGATTAGAAGAGGCACGGGTCGAGTAATGGCATCTTGCCAGCATATCTCTAGTAGACACACACAAGATACGGTTGCATTTGACTCAGATAGCTTAACTTCGGAGCGCACCCTAAAGTACGAAACTCACCACTGCCTCTCAGGGTCTAAGGCGCAGCACACAATAGTTTCGTAAAGCAGCGCTTTCGTGCCAGCCACCACGCCGCTGCATGAAAAGTAGGTTGCGCCATCTTTGGTTGGGTCAAGGGGCAACTTTGCTTCAGGTGGTGGCGAATACGCTGCCGTCATGCACACGTCCACTGCACAACATGATCCTTCATTGCGGCTGCTGACAAGTGCACCACGTCCTAAAAAGACCTCTAAGCGGTTGCCACTCACAACGAGAACACAAGGATCCCACTGCTGCTTCACCGGTTGACGCTTTCGTACGCCTGGTCTGTCCGGAGAGGCCTGCAGGATAAAGCCAGCTGCGCGGCGATCGCTAAAATTGGTGCCCTCATCCGACATCGCCTTCAAAGTTCGCCTATGCGCCATGATTACTTTCTGTCGTTCACATTACCGTGCCTTCTTGGCCTTCAGATCTCCATTCTCTAGTTAGGCATGAGGCATCGACGCATCGACCCCTTCATATCTCAGTAATGTCAACCCCCAGACTAGACCCCCAGTAATTATTTGACGTGGAAAAAAGTGCACCAATGAAAGACGCTTCTACTTTTGACACTTTCTTCACACAACCTCCTGATAACACCATGCTCAACCACTTGATCATCGCCCTGCTCACGCTTGTCAGCGCGGGCTCTGCCAACGCTGACGCTAACCCTATATTTGATCCAGCACCGTATACAAACTGGGTGGCCACTTCGACTGACGGCCTTTCGAGGAAGGCCGTGGTGTCTGTACCATTTGTGAATTCGAGCGGTGCGAACGACTCCGTGAACCTCTGGCGCGCGGACCTTGTCGGCAATGCACAGCAGCGAGGCTTTGCGCACGGGGAGCTGTACGCGGTGGAGATCTGGGAGCTGCTCAATGTGAGTTTGCTTAATGGTTGACACAATTTCCCGTTTATCTTTTTGAGGGCAAGGATGGCTTCTCACATAGTTGCGCCAAACCCTGACTCTTCAAATAGCTCAAAATTGATAGAGACAGGGGATTATCCTCTCCTATTTTTTGATTCGTTGATTTTACGTAGGTGGGGCTTCCCAAATTCTTCATTGAGATGGCGGACCTTGGTCTCGACATTTCGTCGTTGCCGCAATGGCTGCAGGATGTCATCCGAGCTGAGCTCGATGTGCACTCGGTGAAGGGATTCTACAGGGCCATGCAATGGGTGTGGGAAAAAGAAAAAGAATTCGTGCCTACACGGCTTCTCAACGAAATCAATGCTATGGGTGACGGCATCTGCGCAGGACTGGCAAAAGTAAACCAATCTAAGCTGCTCGATGAAGCAAAGAGCTGTGACCCTGCTGATTGGGTACAGCGCTTGCAGCAAGTGAATATGCTCCCTGAGTTGATCAAAATGACGTGCACTATGTTTGGCGCATGGGGTGAAGCATCAGCGTCAAGCAAGCTTATCCAGCTTCGCGCCCTCGACTTCGGTAGCTCTCCACTTGCCAACTACTCTCTCCTTGCCGTACACCGTCCAGTTGATGCCAACGCGCCTGCTCCAACCTCAACAGAAGGTGATGGCTTGATAGGCAATGACGAGGGTGACCTGTGGCAAGGCTTTGCAGCTCTGGGATTCCCTGGTCTAGTCGGAGTGGTGACGGGTGTGTCGCAGCGTGGCATTGGCCTCTCGGAAAAAGTGTGGGAGACTTACAATGACACCACTGGCGTGCAGGAAGGCCACTACGATGGCGAGGTGCTTGCACATATGTATCTCATCCCGCCATACTTTCATGCAAATCCAGGCGAATCCCATCAAAATTTATGCTTACCGTGTGCTGTGACGCTGTCCCTTCTCGAGATATTCCAACACCTCCAATCATTTTCGCGTGCGTGCTCTTTGTCTCGTGCTCCAGGCGGATGTGCTTGTGATGCGTGATGTTCTTGAACTGGCACCTAATCGAACCTCAGCCGAAGCCCACATGCGCGCCGACCCGAACCGTACTTTTGCGATATTCTTAGGAGTAGGGGACTACGAAACCCAGCGCATGGACATTGTGGGGTATCGCGAAAGTGACTTCCACGCATACACGGATGAGACCATGCCCGCTGTTACAGGACAGCCTTACATGAAAGGTAAGAAGCCTGATATGTCATTAGAATTGAGTGGGTACATGTAGATTGGCTTCATTTCGGCGTCTGTCTCCAAGCAGCCGCACCTGTAGAATCATTCCAATCCCTTCTTACTCATTCGAACTGCGTGTATATCGCCTTGTATAGATCTTGTGTACGTGGACAAGCACCCGCAGCCGTCAAAAGATCCTACAACGCTTCCTGACCTTCTCAACGCATCGTACGGCGCTCTCGATGCCGTGAGCACAATCGCAGTTGCAGCAGGGCACGAAACTGGGGATTTGCACATTGCCATTTACGATTACAATCCTGAAGCACCCAAACTGTGGATCAGCTTGGGCCGTATCAACCAAAACGGCGAGTTCGGACCCGACAATGCGTGGAAAGCTTGCTATCGCCCTTACCTCGCTTACACGATGGCTGATTTGTGGGCGGGCAATTAAAGAAAGGGCATCACTGAGCAATTCATCAGTAATGAGCTAGAGATGCCGCGCTGTGTGATCTCTGATCTCTGTGATGCTCACACTCACACACGGATTATGGAGATGAAGAAAGCTCACAGTACTAATATATCCACTTCGGTCGTTAATTATTAATTGGGACTTAAATCCATTTCCAGATTTTATAAGTGGCCAAGAGTTGTCGATCTGCTGTAGCTGTAAATTTGAATTCAAATAATTTCTACTGCCCGTCCTTGCAGAAAGTGTTGCTTGTCCTCAATGTAAGTTGATGCAAGTGCAAGGTGTTCAAGTGCATGTGTAAGGTGGGAAAGGGAAAGGCATAAGCTCAAGCACGGCGGCTGGCGTATAATAAGAATTCATTGCGCCGGATTTCTGACCAAGTAACTGATAATCATAACCACGGTAATGATTTACGTAGTGACGTTAGTAAAAGCTGAAAGGGCATTATTTTTTTTGGTTTTACTACCGTCTTCGCTTCGAAGGGCTAAATTAGGCGGCTTTATTGGTAACTCAGAAATGTTATGGCTTAAAATCCCAAGGAGGGAACTACCACGTACCATTGCGACCCTGATGGCAGCAAGGAGGGGGGTGGGGGGTCGCACGTGCCATAAGGCGCTTGCACCCATACCAGACCGGGATCAAAGCCAGAGAGAGGAAAGGAACTAGCAGAAAGGGAATCTCTTTGCAATTTACGCAGGCCTCGAACTCGAACTCGAACTAATACAAACCCAAATGGCACAGAAGCCAATGCTGCGGGCAGAAGTGGGAATGCGCGTGCGTTGCGCAAACAAAGCAAGTGCGGAATGATTCAGGAG
>Ga0307930_1002129_pt1 | contig 15283 bp, 15 predicted proteins | sample OrgLakmetageno46_FD_203161 | JGI IMG/M metagenome (GOLD analysis project Ga0307930, IMG submission 203161) | Saline water microbial communities from Organic Lake, Antarctica - #46 | ecosystem: Environmental > Aquatic > Non-marine Saline and Alkaline > Saline | place: Antarctica: Organic Lake... | reverse complement strand
GCGAAAGATGGAAAAACTTAAATCATCAGATTTTACATTCCTGCTGGAGGTTCGGTGATTGATGAGTTTCGATGGTTCTTTCACAGTCCACTCGGAGAAGATTCGATTAGATCGTGTTCCCAATCCACGTACGCGCATATTTCTTGTAAGTATCCTCCACATATTGAGAAAGCGTTGAGCCCAAACCCTGCACTGCCCAAGGACATTCATTCTTCTTCACATTGCAAGATGTTGGACGAATACCTCCAGTACGTACAGGAAGTTTACCACAGCATTGCCATTTGCCGTAATTCTCAGCTCATCTTTTGACTTATTCATCCTGACAAGAGCTGTTGACTCTCTTCTTATTTCTACGTCTGTGTCTGTAGCAAAACATCATTTTTTGGTGGCACACCTCCACTGTCCGAGGTTGCCGGTTACTGTTTATGCATTTTTGCGGGACTGGCCTTCTCACTCATCACCACCGGTCTTGTCCACCTCGATTACAAATATGCGGTGAGTTTGGATTCCTCTATTCCGTCTATTCCTCAGTCAAAATTAAACGCGAATCTTGCATCACTTCACAACTCGATATCACTCCCTTCTGGTTATTCCTTTAAAATATTGCAACATGGCCAAGATTTTTATACGTATCCTTGTTTTATGCTGAAAGTTCAATCGTTGCCGACTCATGTGCAAATGTTTGCTTCTCTTCTTTTCATCGCAGGGATCCAATTTTAACAGCGAGCAGTTCAATACCGCTGGTCGCTCTGTAAAAACTGGCCTTACTGCCGCTGTCATCGTCTCCCAATGGACTTGGTACAGATAGTTTAAAAGCTTTGATCGCATTTGCCTCCCTTTTCCTCTCTCTCTCTCTCACTCTCTCTTCTTCGCGTTTCATCATGCACAATAAGTCCGACCTAATGTTTGCTGTTCTCTCCAATTTGTATTATCAGCAAATGAATCTATTCCTCTCAACTTGCGTGCTTCGTATCCTCATACTTTGTGTGCTTTATTTTTTTTCTTTCTGAAAGGGCCGCGACTCTTCTTCAGTCTTCCAATGTGGCTTGGCAATACGGCGTGTCGGGCCCGTTCTGGTATGCCTCTGGAGCTTCCATCCAGGTGCTCCTTTTCGGTATTATCGCAATCGAAATCAAGCGCAAAGCGCCCAAGGCGCACACCATGTGCGAGCTCGTTAAGGTTCGGTGGGGTAAAACCGCCCACATCACCTTCCTCATTTTCTCCTTCCTCGCGTCGATCATCGTCTCTTCGATGCTTTTGCTCGGCGGTGCTGCGACAATGAACGCGCTAACGGGCATGGACATCTACTGGGCAGGATTTTTGATCCCTTGGGGCGTGATGATCTACACTGTTGCAGGAGGGCTCAAAGCCACCTTCATGGCGTCTTACATTCACACTGCTGTCATTTTTCTGATCCTCGTCGTGTTCGTTTACACGATTTACCTCAAAGTCTACTCTTCTGACATCATCTACGACATGCTTCAAACAACGGTACCGTTTACATCTCCACGCTTCATAGTCTATTAGCTTGTCATTATAATGCTTATTCAGCAAAATATTGGTGTTGCCAACGATTCGTACAGGTCTCGTATACCGATGCTGAATGTGATGCTCTCTTCGCTGACGCTGATGGTGTCACTTTCCGCGACAATTCCATGCCAAGCACAACTTTTGCTTGCGGCGAGGTTGCTGACAACTTTGAAGGCAGTTATTTGACAATGTTGTCACTCCAGGGCTTCATTTTTGGCGTTATCAACGTGATTGGAAACTTCGGCACTGTGTTTGGTGAGACCAAGTAGAGGATGCTTGCGCATTTATTCATTTCATTTCTTGTCGTTTGATATTGATGTTGACTTCGTTTTGGATTGCGCACACTTATCTCCTATATTATGCAAGAAAGGAACGTTGTCTCATAGCGAAACTGTTGTTCATTTTCTTTATTGAACTTCAGTTGACCAATCCTACTGGCAGTCCGCGATCGCAGCCACGCCTCAATCGGCGCACAAGGGCTACTTGCTCGGCGGTATCGTCTGGTTCACCATCCCTTTCGCGCTTGCGACTTCGCTCGGCCTCGCGTCCTCCGCCCTCATGCTCCCCATCACTGCAGAGGAAGCCGGCAACGGCCTCGTGCCTCCTGCGGTTGCCACTTACCTGTACGGCCAGTCCGGAGCCATGATGATCTCGATCATGCTTTTCATGGCCATTGTCTCTACGGGCTCAGCCGAAGCTATTGCGGTCTCGTCGCTCTGCTCTTATGACATTTACCGCGAGTACTTCAACCCGGAAGCAACTGGAGAAGACATCCTGAAGATGTCTCAACGCGTAATTGTGGCTTTCTGTTTGCTCATGGGCTGCCTCTCTGCAGTGCTCCTCAACATGGGCCTGGGTCTCGGCTGGGTGTACCTTTTTATGGGCATTATGATTGGTTCCGCGGTGATCCCACTTTGGAACATGATGATGTGGGACAAAGCGTCTGCCGATGGTGCTGTGTACGCCGCATGGATCTCGCAAACGGCTGCTATTATTGTGTGGATTCTTGTGGCAGCAGGTGAAAACGACGGCACGGTAACTGTTGACACTTTGGGTCAAAATTACCCCATGTTGGCGGGCAACTTGACGGCGATCTGCTTGTCGGGCCTCATTCATTACGTGCACTCGGTGAACAACCCACAAAATTACGACTGGAAGTCCATGAAAGACATCAAACTCATCGAAGACGACCAGTCCGGTTTGGACCAAGATCTTTACGACACCGAGGAGCTTGAGGAAGCATACCGTTGGATCAAGAAATATGGGATGGGGTTGACCGTGGTGTTTGTCATTTTGTGGCCAGCTTTGTCACTGCCAGAAGGCGTGTTCAACAAGGACTACTTTTCATTTTGGGTCTTCATCTCTGTCATGTGGGGCTTTTGCGCTGCCGCAGTCATCATTGTACTGCCGATCTACGAGTCTTGGGATGACATTATGAAAGTCTACGTTGGCTTCATGGAGGGCGTACCAGCTGCCAAGGACGACGACGGCACAAAGAAGGATGCAGCAAAGAGCACTACCACGACGAATACTCACGTTGAGCTCACTTCGTCGCATTCGCAAGATTACGACGCGCACTTCTCCAACATCGTCCCCGAATTGGTGGACAAGGCAACTGCAAAGCGCATGTCGGGCCATGCGTTCAGTGAAACTGCTTTCGATGCCGTCGCAGTCGACGGGAAAATCACTCGTGCAGACTTCCTTGCCAACAAGCACGAGATGGCGTAAATCAGTACAATTCTGAATGCACCAAGTCGACATCATTAGAGGATAAGGCTCAACAGTTCACGCCCGGGTTTGCCTTCCCAACGAAGCCCATGAACCATGCACCATCAGCGGCTTCTTCACTATATTACTACACTTCACCCGCCGCATGTCCTCTTCGTACTACTTAGCTAAAACCTAATTCAACAGCGAAGCCTAGTTTCCTTTCATATATGGGCAACATGATATTTTTTGTAGTTAACCAAAGAAAAAGTACCACGTGGTACTGTGATACATAATGATTGGGTATAACACGAAACGCGAAGTCTAGCGTTGGAAAATCAGAAAACGCTCAGGTCAGCTCGGTAGAAGAGTTCAAAAACGATGCCACCATATTCACCAAACTTCGTCCCATCAATATTTCCTGATATGACATGGAGGTCGACCTCGTCGGCACGCGCGCTCTCGATGAACTTCGTTTTGGATTCATGGGCATACACCTTTTTCATCAAACTGTTCTTGCGTGCGGCGGCTGCCTCCTTCATACTCGACGCACTAATGATTGGTGTCAAGCCTTTGCTCACGTCGACCAACATCTGCGCGATGAGTTGTTCGGCTTCGCGGAGCAGCTGCAGAGATTTCCGAGTTTGAAAGTAAGAATACAGTTCTAAAGAGGACGTCGACGCAACGTGGCCAATGTAAGCCGGCAAAGCAGCCACCACAGCTGCAGGTACCCAAGATCCAGCCAGGAAAAAATTGTATGGGTTCAAACTGGGAGCATTGTTCCCCGCAAAAGAAATACTTCGCAGTGGGTTATCAGGTTTTAAGTCTGCGATGAGTGCCTCAATGTCCTTCGTCGTCTTGGGAGGACTACTCGAGAAACCTTTGCACAACACACGCTTGTGGCGCGTGGCACAAAAGACGCCTTCCGCAGCCACGTACACACAAGGTTCGTCGCTCATCAAGTCATCCCAAGCCTCTTTCGCGGATCTTTCCGACCACGCCATGCACCAGAACTTGTAGGTGGCGTCAGCCTCGGGTGGCTTGATTTTGCGGCCCATGATTTCGCACCCACCGCCCACTAGGCCTCGCTGTCGCTTCGTCAGATCCACAATTTCAACTGTGCCACCTCCCTCGCCGTCTGCCTTGTATGTCATAAGCACATGTCCTGCACCATCGATCGCCGCGCATTTGCTTGACATTTTACCGTAGGCGTCCCAATACAGTTCGCGGCGTTTGTGTGAGGACACTTTCTTTGAATCAGCCTTGAGTCCTTCGACAAATAGCACATACATATATTTCAAATGTCAGTATACAACAAAAGCTTGAAATAAATTACAAAGCATACCGTCAATGCACAGTGCGAGGTCAACCGAGGGCATGCCATTCGAAAGCACTAGGATTTCAATGTTGCCGGCTATAACGCTATCTTGTTCGAGGGCGGCCATAATATCAATACCAACTTCGATATGCTGATAGTGATGTTTAAAATTCGGAATCGAATGTGTGGAGAGCTCTTGCGCACTTAATAAAAGATCGTCTCCAACCACTAAGAACACCCTCTCTAGTAATAGCCAGAGTTGTTGCTAGTACGTTGCTACGGTACTCGCTAGATTACAGAAAGCCTGCTCGTGCTCATAGCTCGTAGCTCGTAGCCTTGCCACTTCCTGCGCTGCCTACTGCACTGTAATAATGAAAGGAGAGCGCTGCAAACATTTCCTTACTAACCCCCTGTACTTACTCCTGAACTCCTTCGTTAACCGCATCCTACAGAGGGATTCTGTTTTTCAGCAAGATGGCCCTTCTATTGCCAAGGCGTCGCCTTGCCCTCGTTTCTACAACGACGACCCCAAGCTAAACCGGCGATCGTGTAATCACCGGAACTCGAACTCGAACTAATACAAACCCAAATGACACAGAAGCCAATGCTGCGGGCAGACCCCCATTCAGCCCGGGATAAAACTAGCTAGTAGCAGCACAGTTTTTCTCTCGGATTTACTGGGTGTGTTTTTGAGACAGGCCCCGAAGGACCGGAATTAGAAGACTAACAGGTAGAGAAGAAAAGCAAAGCAGCGCAAACCAAACCTAAGAAGCTAATCAGACGCACATGCCCGAGTGGCCATGGAAGTGATGGTAGCGGTCCAAAGTGGCACGCTCCTCCATGCTCTGAGTGTGTTTCCCCCCTTTTTTTTGAGACAGGCCCCGAAGGGCCGGAATTAGAAGACTACTACTAACAGGTAGAGAAGAAAAGCATTTTTTCTTTTTATACCATACTACAGTAGCTACAGTGTAGTGCAATTTTTTTTTCCCTGAAGAATTTTGCGACAGAATTCGAAGATTTTGAATACTGTTCAGTAGCGTTCACCGGAACTGCAGGGAGTGCGAGCACCATACCAAGGGTGCTGCATATCTGAACGCAACGGCGCCAAACAACGATACTGATTTTCGCAGCATCTGCCTACGGGATTTTTTGCCTATAAGAATTGCTGATTAGGTCATAGAGTATAGGTTTTACGAGAGCCTCGTTCTACACCCTGTGCAATTCAATGTCTAGCTTCCAGATATGTCTATTTGTCCTCGCAGCTACGTCTATCAGACTTCCTGAGGCAGCTATAGCAGATGATTTAGAAGCTCGCCTTGCTAGCAAACGCTCTGTACTCGAAGCACGGCTTGCTGCAGCGCATGAACTAAACCGCGCTCCTCAAGAGGTGCCAGGAGAGCAAGCCCCTGAATACGAGACCACAGTAGTTGACGTCAACGGCACTGACTGGGGCCGCTTCGTGTATCTATTACCTAGTGATAGTAAAGTTGACCATCCCGCAGATGCCGCTTGGGCGTTTGCGCGTGATAAGGGTTTACCTCGCGCGCTGCGTTGGCAACTGCAGGACGACGCGTGCAATGCTCTGCCTGCCAAGTGTGGCAACAGACGTCGCGCAGTGGTCGCAAGCATTCCTGTAGACCTGGGCAGTGGTCCCGGCCAAGAGAAAACATGCGAGCTTTTAGACGGGCGTTCTGCAGCTGACGCGGCGTTTGTTTTTGTGCAGGAGCAGCAGCTGCCAACGGAATCTATTAGCCGGCTCAAAGAAGCACTATGCGGCCGCTTGGCAGCTGGTGATCGAAACGACCACGAGGAGGCGTGCCGTCAAGATCGCGCGCTACTATTCTATCGCTCTGCGGGACCTTGGTCACTAGGACCCTGGGCTGTCCCAGCTACTGGCGCTTCGGAAAAGGTGGTGAACTTGCCTGAGGCGATTGAGATTTGGAACGGTGACGAGCCAGCTGACGTGTTGCGAGCTTTACTGTTTGAAGCACACAACCGCCCGACATGGCAACATCAAGCACTCACCGACCATTTGTGTGCACTTCCTGCTCTCGCAAAACGCCGTCACGAAAGATTAAAGATGCAATCTACCAACCACAACAATACAACAACTGCTGCAGCAGCAGCTCAGAATAATGGTAGCGGCGAAGGCAGTTTTGAAATCGAAGCTGATGCATTAGCTGCGGCATGGCCATACCTCCGCTGTACTCGGCGACGAGTGATCGAGCAGACGCAAGACGTTAGTGATTTGGGCGCGGTAAGTCTTCGTTTTTCCCGGGCGGGGCGCGCTTGTCAGACCCTGTGTCTTGCGAAGTTCACATTTTGTATACTTCCGTCTTTTTCTTTTCAGCGATGTCTTCTTGTTGTGCTTGCTATACAACTCAATTAGCAGCACGTATCCTATCATATACTTTCGCTATATCATAACCTCTTCATGTACTGCACCCGATCAGCTGGAAGTATACGAAGGCGAAGAAGTCGTCGATGCCATTCATCGCTTTGCTTTTGTGCACCAAATCCACGACCCAAATGCCAAAAAGCAGCTTTTGCACCACATGTGCAACAACCGCCCTAACCAAGCTGCGCCTTGCACGCGTGACATGGCCCTACTTCTCAAGGCAACCGTGCACACAGGCCTTGACACTGGCGCGTTTAGCGGCAACGATATTGCCGGGAACGACAAAGATGACGAAGACGGGAAGAACGACAATTGGTTTGTATTCGACGAAGGGCCCGCCGTACCGAGCCCTCTAGTGGTATGGGAAAACGAAGAGCCCGCAGATATAATTCACAAGTGCGTAACAAATAAGAACTTTCTAAAGGCATTTGAGAACATGATCCAATTGGCTTCAGTTCATTCTTCCTTCTTCATGAATATTTTGCCCTTTGATGTCACCTTTGTAATTGGTAATATTTCATAGATATACCGTTCTTCTTTCATTCTTCATTCCGTTATTATTGTTATTTTTCTTTCTAAATTTCTTTCTAGCTGGTGCGAAGCCCATCATCTTAGCGATGCTTTTCGCGACGCCCTCACCCGGGCCGTGTGCCGTGGTGGCTTCAGCCAGAGTGGCTCTCAAGGTGGGCGAAATGACGCTCTGCCTTCCCTCAAGTGCAGCCGGGAGCAAGCCGTGGTTTTAAGCATGCCCCTGGCCGACGAACAGGTGGGGTTCACAGTTTCTTTTAATGTGATAAACTGCGAGTGAGTTTTTACAGTGATAAGAGAATGCCATAATCATTTCTCTCATGTCTGAGAGCCCGAGTTTGGCTGGATGTCATCAAGAAGTGCAGCCATGGCGAGAAAACCACGAAGTATTAGCAAAACGTGGCATCCTCATTTAAATCCACTTTGTCAAGATGGCGTTTCTCACGAATTTGATGTGTGCATATATATCTCCTAGGGCCGCCCCCTCGGGCTATTCACTTTGTTAGCTCACGAAGAGCCTGCAGACGCCGCTCGAGCCTTCAGCCAACGCAATCGAGTGGGGCCTCACTTCCGGCAAGCGCTTCTTGGGACTTTGTGTGGCGAACGATTCAATTTAACCTGCAGGTGTTGGCATCTTTTTATTACTGCTTTTCTATGCTCTCAATTTTCTTGTCGGACCTCTGCCTCTCATGGTCACAACTCATGTACGCCCCTTTGACTTTTCCTCGCTAACTCATGTGTCTCATACTCACGTTGCCACTTCTACGCAGCCGCACCCGTGCGTATGCAGTGAAGCGCCCAGTAACTGCCCATGCGGGATACACAGGACCGCGGCACAGGGGCGACCCTGCTTGCTACAAAGAAGAGCTGGAGGTGCGGTGAAATGCGAGAGAACGTAGACAATGAGGAATTGACAGAATAAAAAGCCATTTCGGGATGGAAGTATTGAGTGGTTCTATTGCTAATCGTTTTGATATTCTTTCTATTCTAGGTCTGGGAGGATGACGAGCCCGCGGATGCCGTGTACCGTATGAGCAAGCTAGTGCCCGGCGGGATGACGATGCAGCACCGGCAAGGCCTGTTGTTTTGGCTCTGCAGTGACCCAGACCTGGGCCTCGTGTGCAACCGCGTCCTCCCTGCACTCTTTTCCCTCGCTGTGACCGACGAAAAAGGCGCCGTGCAAGGTGAGATAAATCGCTATTATCATGTAGTCATATTCCAGCTCATTTAAGCTTCCTTGTCGTCACGTGGTGCCATGCAGGGCCACCTTTACATGTGCTGGAAGGCATGCGGCCGGCCGACGCGCTGTTGGACTTCATGAAAGGCCCTGGAGGCACATCGACCTTCAAACTAGCGCAGGTGTTCAAGCACCCTAACTTGCGCCCTCGGCTCTTTCAGCGCTTATGTGCAGCTGCGTCCGCCGCTTCAACTCCCCTGGATTGCAGCGTAGATATTCCCAGGCTCAAAGCTGTGAATGTAAGTGTAGCCATATAAGGAGGTCCAAGAGGCGCAGGCTAGGAAGGACAGGCAAGATCGGGAATAATGAGGAACCGACATGGCTGCAAAAGTATTTGGCACTTGTGACACGTGGCGTATTTTAAATTTCTATCGTGATAATGCTGGATTTATTTGTCTGCACGTGTGTCCACAGGTCGAGCTCACGTACAGCGGTATTAAAACGGGCTTCGATTATTTCTTCCCCGACCATCACTTTGACCCGCTCTTTCCCGAATACGCTGACTCCCAGTGCGTGCCTTTAGCCGCCTTTGGCCTCGAGCCCCTCTCCGAATATGAAGAGCGACAGGTAGGCATTCACCTCACGAGATCGAAGGTCGAATTATTCTCATGCCTGCAACTGATACGGAGCTGTTTAATCTATTTGTGCGTCATCCTACGTTCACAAGGGTTCGGGTCTAATGTGTTCCAATCCACGTGCGCAGGTGGCTCGCTACGGCTACGACCAATCAATGGTGGACGCTGAAACGCGCAGTTGGCTCGAAATGCCCGATCAAAGTGCTCTTGAACCTAGTATTGCCAACAGCAGCACAACTATTGAAGGATTGCAGCGCCGAGGTGCGCCGCTCCTGACGGAGGCCGAAAGTGGGTGCTTGGGACCAACGCGGCGCGCGGTGGTGTTCTTTTGTTTGCGACTCTCGCCGGTGCCCAACAACTGTGTGCGCGATATTCACGGCGCCCTAATTGGCCACTTGATTCGCGACGACAACAGCCGCTGGACCAAAGCTGGCCCCGTTGGCATTGACTACTACCAAATGATGCGGTGAGAATTGTGATTATCCATTGATGAGATCAGTGAAACCTGAAATGCACGACAAAAGTGACGCCTACAGCAAGTGTCTATACCCTACCTACTAACTTCTTTCTCAACCTCTCATCTCTTTGAATGTGTTTTCTCTATACAAGGTGCCCCAATGACGCCCCATTGGCTGAAGTGAAGCGGCGCATGGCAATGGTGGGCGCAGAAGTGCAAGCCCTCAACGCCAACGTCTCCCGCACCGTCGCCACTGCAGCCGACGCCAGCCGTCAGGGCACGGCGGGTTTTACCGAAGCTTCCAGTGGCTTAGTGGGAGCCCGAGCTAGCAGCAAAGGTGCACGAGCACTGCTGTTAGCGGCGGCCAAGAGTCTGGCAGGCGCACGGCTGAGCCTCCAAGCAGCGGCGGAGCACCGCAAAGCAGCAACCCAATCCTTGAGCGCGGCGGTAGGCGTGGCCGAAGCTTTGCGGCAACGGCTGGTGGTTGCTTGTAACGCCACTGCTCAAGCGCGCAACTGCTCCAGCACTCTGCAATGGGTCCCTTTGGATTCCTTAGGCCCACCGACTGCACCCGCTTATATAGCAGCGCTGCGTTTAGAGAAAGAGCTCGCCTGGGCTCACGCAGACGATATTGCCAATGCGACTGCCAATGGCACCTTAAGCAGCGAAAGCACCAGTGGCAGCAGCAGCAGCAGTGGTAGCAGTAGCAATGAGGCCCGACCTCAAATTAAATCCAGCCTCGATATGGATGAACTGCGCCGGCGCCGTGAGGAGTTAGCTCGCGGGAAATCAGCTCCAGCGACTGCAGCCGAGACACTAAACGACGCAGACGGCAGCTTAAACGATAACGGCGACTCGAATGTAGAAATAAGTCCAGTAGACGTTGAGGAGGCCGCTTATGCAGCTAAAGCTGCGCGTGCGAAATTGCGTGCAGAGGCATTAGAAGCAGCCGTGAGCAAAGGGCCATCGCGGCTCGTGCCTCACGAAATATGGACGCTTTGCCTCGAGCAACCGTTTACCACAAAGAACAAAAGCGTGACGTCCTCTTCCTCGTCCAGTGATGTTGGCTACAACGATGATGCCAACGCGTTGGTCGAAGCAGCACCTCCACAACAAGTAGTGGTGCAAAGCGACGCCGAGGCTGCAGCAGCGCACGCAGTTGCATACCAAGCTGCCGCGGAGGGGTGTGCACGGTGGCGGCGCAACGAAACCTGGGTGTGCCCAATGGCCCAAGAAAGGCTCAGCTCGTGGCTCCCGCGCTTTCCCGTAGAACCTGCGCTCGCCGCAGCGGTGGCTGCCCTTGCGGCTGGGCGCAGTGCTCTAGAGGCCGCGAAAGAAGGTTTAGGAAGCAGCAAGCGCAGCTCAGGAGCTGCGCAGCAACTGCTCACTGCAGCCAAGTCCGGGCGCGCTCTCAGCAACGCCGCTTTACGATCCGCAAAACAACAGCTCCTCGTCGGCAACTCGAGCGTGAACTGGCTCCGCAGCGAGGGGGAAGATTCCGCGGGGAAAAACATGGAAGCGGCCAAGCACCGCAGCTGGGCCATGGAGCGAGCCGCGTACGACTTGACCGAAGGCAAAAACCGTGAGTTTTACGACAAGCCGTGCAAGCCGGTGTTTGGTGCTTGTTGCGCGCGCGACCAGGCAGACGGCGGCATGAACATCATCTGCGGGTAGCGCAGATCATGAAGCATACACCAATGCCCAGTCTTTATGGCTATCGGGAAATGCAGTTCAGCTACGCAAATCAAAAGCGGGCCCGGTATTTCAAGCAGGTTGCTAATGCCCCCTTCGCAGCTTGGCTCTTTGTGAAAATCTTCGTCGCTTGGCGCACCACGCGCCGCTAATGAATATTGAATAAGTATATTTTACCAAATTAAAGTTTAAATTCCAAAGGACAATTAAACGCACGCCAAAAAAAAATGAAGGAAAGTAAAACATATGTGGTATACTTCTAAATTACACATTGGTTGAAGATTAGTTATTGGTAGTCCGCTTTGTGCACTTATACTTATATGTCTTATGGCCAACTACTATTAGCCTGTTGGGATTTTGACATGCAGATGGGCCCGCAGCTAGACACCCCGACTTGCACCTTAAATAAATTGCTATAAAAACCCTCCCCAAAGGATTTCAGTTCAAGCTTTTGAATTGAAACTTGAAAAGAAATTCAAACGAAAACAGCAACTAAAACAACAAATTTCTTCAGAAAAGTTCAGCGTGTTCAGCCATACGTCGCCGCAGCGACAGCACTGCTTTTCGACTGCCTCTCGATCTTTTGGGTGACCAAGCTGAAGGTGCGTGTGGTATGTCCCAGTCAGGAAGGGACCAAGTGGTGAATTGACTGTCTTTGTTGCGGAAGTAGTAGGTGCCTTGTTGGCTCTGGCTCTCCACCACTTCCCAGGGCTCGGGCGGAACCACACCGGGTGCAGCCTCGCGCTGGCAAGCATCATCGCCATCGTCGTCGTCTGACGATGATCCTGAGGCGTTCGCATTTCCTTCGGCAGCTGCTTCCTGACTTCTTTTGGCCTCCTCTTCGCTGCCATCCTCTGTGTGGGGGTCCACGTCTCCGGCTAAAAACTCGCTGCGTCCCGCGTCTACGAGCGCGCCATCGAGGCCTAGCGCAAGCTCCGTCGCAGCTAGAGCTGCCAGGCAGCTGCCTACATGCACACACGATCCCGCCGCCGCCGCGACATGATGCCCAACTTGCCCCAGAGCTGCCATGGCGGAGGGCATGTGCAAATGCCACGCGTAATTTCGGCGGCGGTTCATGCTCGCTGCGATCTTGTACAAGGCTTTGAGCTCATGCCGCAAAGCTGGCAAAGTGCCGGATAAGGCTGCAGAGATGGTCGTGAGCTCGTCGCGAACATCGGCCAAGGTCAGTGACGGCGAGATTTGAGGTGCAGCAGCAGCAGCAGCAAGAGCAGCAGGAGAAGCAGCGGACCCCTCTTTTGTGTCTCGTGAACTGGAAATTGGCGGAGCAGTGGCCGCCAAGGCCTCCTCTAACCAACCTACTAGTAGCGCCGTGCGCTGAAGGAGCGAATAAGCCCGTAAAGCTAAGGTGTCAGCTTGCTTCCTCTTGCCAGCTGAAGAAGAGAAGGAGGAAGAGGGCGAACTTCCTTCCAAGCTCTGGAGGCTCTCGTTGCTGCTCGCCCCTTTCATCGAAGTCCTTTCTTCCACAACAGTACCTGAACCTGAGGGGTACATTGGAGACAAAGGAGAAGGAGGCGGACTGCGATCTTCCTTTTCATTCCCTCCAGTGCCGTCTCTGTGGTCAGCCCATGTCTCCGTTAGCTCTGTCAAAGCAACCAGCATAGCAGGAGGCACCACTCCAGCCATTTCTATGCCCCCCGCGCCAAGCGCTGCGGCAAACACGTCCGGCACGTCTGCGCAACGCAGTTTAGATCCTGAGCCGCCGCTGCCAATGTAACCACTAATGGTGGTGCTGCGGCGGTGATCCAAGTGGTGGCGGTCGCGGGGCTCTAAGAGGGAGGTTGCGCCCTGCACTGCGAAGCCGAGCCGCATGTCCAAACTGCCACGAGCCACGCTGGACCCATCGAGCAAAGTGGCTAATAGATTGGCTTCGTCATCACTGCTCGGCAACGAGTGACTGTTGATTCCAGATCCCAACTCGTTTTCCTTCGAAGTCGAAGAATTGAAGAGGTTGCTCATGAGCGAATCGATCGGACTCGTGTCATCTACACTACTGCTGCGCTGACCCTGTCCGTGGACTGGCGTCGTAGATTCAGCGGCTGAGCCTTCTTGTTTCGGTGCTGTTTTCTTGGTCCCCACTAGCAGCAGAAAGGCTAGGCATCGGCGGCTGTCCTTGAAGCACTGCTCTGCGTGGCCTTGGAGCTCTTCGAGTTGAGGCCTCAGCGCCGTCTGGTCCAATCGGCGCCTCAGCCGTTGAGACACGCCTGCAGCGAGCGCACCGCGCACGGCCACTAGAAGCGACCCCAGGTCTGGCGAACCACTATTTGTAGTCTTGCGGCGCCCTGTATCCTTACCGCTGCTGATACTGCTGCTGATATTGTAACTAGGTCTGCGAGTGCTGCTGCTACCACCTTTATTGTACTTGTTGCCACTGTTGCCAAGCCGGCAGTCTGCGCAAGCAAAGCTATTTTTCGGTTCAGTCGACGCATTACGCACAGGAGGTGAGGGCGGAGGCGGCAGAATTGGCACGTGCTCGCCTTGGAAACACCACGCAAAGGAGCCTGGGTCCTTGGCACTGCGGCCGAGGTTGTGATGGATGTCGCCTCCCTCGCTGCCTCGGTCGCTGCTGTAGTCGTCGTCGTCTCCGTACAGCACTAGCCCCAAGTAGTGCACTCCTCGAAGAGCAGCGGCCTCGCCACTGCCTAAAGCCAAGGCGCTCTCCACACTGTTGGAGCCATTTGGGCCTGTTGCTGTGGCGGTAGAAGAAGCAGGCTGATTCGCTGAGGAAGTATGCTCAAAGCGTGCTTCACCCCGTGGGCTAGTGGTACTCGCAGCGCGCGTGTCGGCTTCACTAGTAAGCTCATCCAGGCACCAACGCTTCAAATCTTCGAGGAATAAGTTGGGCAATCGATTTGCTGCTCGCAGCCCGCGCGACCCGCCGCCCCAGCCAAACCTCGCATATTTAGCAGCCACCTCTTGCTGGTAGGCGAGAATCAAGTCCACGCACTCAAGTGCTACACCAGCTAGGCTAACTCGCGGCGCTGAAGGAAGAGGTGACGCATCCGGCAGAGAAGAAGGAGCCGTTGAAGTCGAAGGTACTAAATGGACAACGGCATGCTCTTCAGCTAGCGCGGCAGCTGCTGCTCGAACCAAGAACTCGGGCCTCTTGCGACTACCTTCGACGCTGTCCGCATCGCGTAGAGCGTGAACAGGATGCCGCATCGCGTCAACTCGTAAGCGAGATTCCAACGGGACAGCAGCATCGCCGTCATCAGTGTTTGAGTCAACACTATTGCTTCGAGCACCCTGCCCGAAAGCTGTAGCGTAGCAGCGCCTCAGGTGTGCAGCTCGCTCGCATTCTTCGTACGAAAACTGCGAGAGTCATTGTTGCACCAAGCAAACACAATTTGTGAAAGAAACTCATAAGAAGACTTTCTAGCGATTCAATATTTGATACATGTATTCAAATCTAGAGGAAGTTTCAAGTCCTGAATTCAAAGTCAACCCCTAACATGGGGACTCCTCACCTGTCCAGTTTCTCGAGACCCATTGCATCGCTGGAAACAGCTCGCAATAGGGATGCCAAAAAAATTTAGTTGAGGTTGAGCGGGCTCGCGCGATGGTTCCTCTGATGCGACACTGTACAAACTTGATCGGAGGTCATCCTCAGTCACGTTGCTATACGTACTCGGGCGTGTTTCTTGGTCCATTTTTGACTTCACAGACGCAGTGTCTGTGGACCTACGCTACCTGTCTCAGTAGGGTCACAGTCGAAACATCAAAACGAAACCAAATCAGAAACAAACATGGTTTTAGCGCCGGTTTTGTTTCTCCGAAACAAACTTCGTCCTGCGTCCGGGCGTTTCCCCGTTTCGCGAAACGA
>Ga0307930_1002126_pt1 | contig 15305 bp, 17 predicted proteins | sample OrgLakmetageno46_FD_203161 | JGI IMG/M metagenome (GOLD analysis project Ga0307930, IMG submission 203161) | Saline water microbial communities from Organic Lake, Antarctica - #46 | ecosystem: Environmental > Aquatic > Non-marine Saline and Alkaline > Saline | place: Antarctica: Organic Lake... | reverse complement strand
AAGTCTGTTGCAGTACAGGGGTAGGAGAGCAGTGGTGCCGACTTGCAGAGGGTCGCACTCGTTGCTGCGCGAGCGTGATTGGCTGAGGCAGAGAAAGAAGATGAGAAGGAGGCTGCGCTACTGCCATTGCTGCCGCTGCTGCTGCTGCTGTTGTTGTTACCGTTGCTCAACCTCAACTTGGCGGGCCGTTTCTCAAACTTGACGTCATGCTCGGCGCCGCAATTGGCCTGTTGGTGGTGTAAGTACGGCAGATCGGAAGAATGAAATGAAGTTAATGTATATAAGCGGAATACACATATTGGCGAGGAAAATTCAAAGAACTTGGACATCTATGAGTTCAAGAAGAAATCTTGTATATTTTCCCGGAGCATGATAGAAAAACGCAGACGAGATCGGTGCAATCAAAGAAATGGCCTATCAAAGAATAAAATAAGAAATAGCCTTTCAATTTCAAGCAACTTACCACGCGAAACGAACCCGAAGAAGAAGAAGGAGAACTTGGTTCGTGTATCCGCCGCCACCGGCCGAAGCGGCAGTGGTGCTGGAAAGCGGAGTAAGCGCGCGGTGTTGGGTTGCGCAAGATGGCCAACAGCTGACAACCAGTAGAAAGCGTGAGACATGAAGAGTGGCCCAAGAAAAAAGACGCAAAGAAAACAATTTCACAACTGAAGTCATAAGCTAACAGGGAAAACTCAGAAGTGAAGGCAAACGAAGCGAGCAACAGCAATTTACATCAGTGCAACGAGAGATATAGAGAGAATGCATTGATTCCATCCACGCCCGCACCTTCACCGACGGCAGCAACAGGTGGGCAAGCATCGGCGCAGCGCCCAGTCCCAAATAAGCGGGGCTTTTCTCGTAGGTCCACTGGTGGGCACCTCTCGAAGTAAACGCCTCGGCGCGTGAATGCGCTGCTGCTGCTGCTCCTTCATCTTCTTCTTGTGTTGTGGGTATTGACGGTGCTGATTTTTCAGGCAGGGGCCACTCCGGGAACCACTCGAGGTATTCGCGCCAGCGCTCCTGCAGTTCTTCAGCCGAACTCAAATGCGAAAAGAAGCGCACCTACAGGGGGGGGCACGCGAGTTTATATTAGAACCCACACTAACACGCACCCGCATGCACAGATTATCACGAGCAGAGCATCCACAAAGAGTCCCTTTGGCTTCGATACGAGTGGCAATGTTGTGAAAGAATTATGAGGAAGGGCACAGAAGGCAGTAAGATGGAAGATTAAGAGGGCGAAGACCTCGCTGCTTGGCCCGTCTAAGGACGGGTGAAACGACAGAAGCCCTCGCAAGTCAGTCGATCCCGCCTTTTGAGCTCCCAGCACAAGGAAGGACGGAAGACAGCGCATGGTAGTTGGAGCCGTGCCCCTAGCACTCCTTTACCAGGAAAAAGGCGGGTAGATTTTGGAATCGAAGAAAAATAAGAAGAAGATAGGAGAAACGAAAAGAATGAACAAGTCAGAAGTCACGCTTAAACCTGTGATTATATGTAAAGTATAGCTGCTTGAAAAAAGGCCCTGGATGGCATGAAAAAAGTGCACTGCACTATCAACCTTTAAGCTCTTGTAATTAGAGCTATCATGTAAGTTGTACGCACCTGGCAGCGATGCACACGCCAGCATCAACATGGCTCGCGTTTAGACAAGGCAAGTCATGAAGAACCCACCTAGAGTAATGCGTAACGCACAGGCGCACACGGAAAACGCTGTCTGAAAATAATGTAATTGAACAATTTTAAGCGAGCCACCATAAAGATGAAGGCCCACAATTAGCCCTATTGGAGAGTAGCTGAGACAAAGATTCCCATTCACAAGGGACAAAAATCATCAAGTTCGGAGTGAAATCTGCATTGAACCTTGGCCCTCGCCGGATCGACAGGCCGTCTATGCCTTCCTCATCACTTAGTGCTGACACGTCCATATCCTTCTTGCCGATCACCGAAGGACTCGTAGAAGCAGCCGCACTTGATGCACGCAGAGGGCGATGCACCGGGCAGTAATTGAGCAATAGGCTCACTTGAAGCTCACTTGGGAGCGGAAACCCAGCACCGCCGAGAGCAGCCGACTGAGGCCAGTAAAAGAGCTCCACTGGGAGATGAACGAAGGCAGGCAGCATGCCTACGCTAAGCAACAGTAAAAGCAGCAACCCACAACATAATGCTACAGCTAGCAAGCTCACTGAGAGACGGCCCAAGCAGCGAGCTACTCCAACAGCCACCGTGCGTGCAACCGTTATCCGCCAGGCCCAGTCTTCTCGTCCAGCCTTTACGCCAAGTTTGTCCTCATTGTGCTGGTGACGCGTATGAGGAGCTCCTGTCAAAGCGATCCAGAACGCTGAATGCCGTAGGTTTCCAATTACCATGGATGCTTGAAGAGACAACCAACACTTTGACTCGTCAAGGCCTCCGCTGAGTAATCTACTACCCAAAATGGCCTATGCAAATGCACTATTCATGGACGAAACCGCTGAGTCCTGATGAATTGAGAGCTTATTCTTCTTTTACAGCTCCATTTTTTTAAAAAATCAATGTACTAATATAATGCTTGGTCATAAATACCATGATTGAATGGCTGCTGCGCAAACGTGGCGCGTGACCAGTGTTTGTAGCCTTGGCTGGAACTCTAACTCCGGGCTCAAGACAGGTCTGCTCTATAGCCCTGCAGCCTCCATAAATAAGTAGATGTTAAATATGATATCGCCTTCGTTACCGTGGCACATTTTGTTTTTTTCTATATTTCTTATTAGTCGTGTAGGGTTTATGACTTCTCTAGGGAGGGTGCTAATTCAAATGGAATCAAACTTTTAAATACGCTCAACGGAGTCTTTGCGCTGTTCTTACCCTGACACATGCATTCGCAGAGAGCTCGGAAAGAGGATAGCTTAGGTCGGATTTCCGCCTGCTTGCCCAATCGAAAGGTGTAGGAGATCGGAGCAATGGCGCATGCACGCGAGGATGAGTGCCCGCTCTGCTGCGAGGAGTTCTCCGTTCAAGACAAAAACTTCCGCCCTTGCCAATGTGGATACGAGGTTAGTAATTTCTACCTTACTTGGGAACACTGCCGTTGCAAGGAGTAGTGCACAAATAAGCATCTAAGCCTTCGCTTCTCCTTTGCTTTTTGGTGTCCGTATCAGATCTGCATGTGGTGCTGGCATCACATCAAGAACGACATGAATGGCCTTTGCCCCAACTGCCGCGCTGCGTACCCTGACGATCCACACAAGTTCAGCAAGGTCTCTTTCTCTGCTTCTATTTCTTATTTTCTCTCTGCTGTGCTGTCTTCGGAGCTACTCAAATGCCTGCGCTGTACCCTTATCTTTTCTTCCTCGACATTTGCCACTTTACCCTAACATTCGAAGCTGGCGGACTTATCTTTGATTCTCTTTGAGACAGGTGGACCGCGAAGAGTTGCTCAAGCAGTCCAAAACAGCTAAGCGAGACAAGAAAAAGGTACAAGGTTTCTTGTTACCATGAATTACAGCTGCAGTTTTTGGTTGGAATTCCATTTGTACTCTGCCTTCTTAGTAAGCGGCTAATTATTCTGAGCTCGAATTGGCATGTAGAAATATTTGCCTGTTTTCTAGCCTAGTCTCACACGCCCATCTAAAGCTTAATTATACGATACTGCTGGTTCTTGGAATAGCTGGCCTTAACTTCACCTTTGACGTTGGTTCTGTCTTGTGCTTGTAATTTTGGTGAACAGCTGGTTCAGGAGCCCATGCGCGAGCGGAACTTCGGCCAGGGCCCCGTGCTGCTAGCCGAAATGACGCCAGAACAGAGGCGGCTGAAGGAGCAGCAGCAGCTGGAACTGCAGGAGCAACAGCGCCGCACTTTACTTGCGCAGGTGCTTTTGACAGCTGCTTGAACAGTTAAAAGCTTCAAGCATTCATTGTGCTGTCGTTTGCCTCTTTCCTTGTCCTACTTTATCTTTCTAGTTCCAGCATGTATTTGCCCTTTTATCAAAAATTATATCAGAAGTGCATGTTTGGTGTATGCGCTTGCCTACATTTCCGTGTGCTCACTCTCTCATATCTCGACTACTGCTATCATGCAGCGCCTGCAGCAGCAACAAGCTCGAGCCGCCGCCGAGCGCGGCCTTCCGCCTCCCCCTGGCCCTGGCCTGCAAGCGCCTTCTTCTGCTTCCATGCAACCGTCGGCTGTGGCTGGTGCCGTCGGTAATAAGGGCGCTGCTTCGTCTGCTGCTGCGGCAGCTGCTTTGCCCCCCTCCGCGTTTCCAGGCTTGCCGCCCCCCACACCGCCACCGCAAGACCGCAAAAACCTGCAGAACATCCGCGTAGTGCAGCGCAACCTCATTTACGTCATTGGCATTTCGCCCTCGTTAGCTTCCGAAGAAGTAAGGGCAACTCTGGCAGCCGCTGACACTTTCGTTTACTTCTACTATGTCTTCAGGAAGAGTGTTCATCAGAAAATGAACTTACGTCCTCACTAGCGCTTGATCTAATTTGCCTTCTCTGCCGTTTTGAAACTCTTCTCTCAACCCATAGGTGCTCCGGCGCGCAGACTTCTTCGGGCAATACGGCCGCATCGCCAAGGTCGTAGTGAACCGCAACCACAGCACCGGAGGAGGCGACTCAGGCTCCAGTGGACGCAGCGGCTTGTCGCACGAGACCTCAGCTTCGGCGTACATTACCTTTGTGCACAAGGAAGACGCGAGGGCCTGCATCAACGCGGTAAAGAAATAAACGCTGGCAAAATAAGGGGGGGGGGGCTTTCAATCTTATTTTGTTCTTATTGCTTACAATTTTCTCTCTCCGAGTTTGTGCTATTCTATTCAGGACTGATTGTTCACTTCCGCCGTCTCCTCCTCTCGAAACGTTATTCTATCCAGGTGGATGGCTTTGAGCTCGAAGGGCGCATGGTGCGCGCTTCGTTCGGCACGACCAAGTACTGCAACGCTTTTTTGCGGCACGCCCCTTGCACCAACCCCGACTGCCTCTACCTTCACACCCTGGGCGACGACGAGGTATCTCACTACAGCACTATCACTTAAGGGCAGCGCTGTTGCTGCTCCTACTGTGACTGCTTTTTGCTTATTTGTCGTTGCTCGCCATGTCGGATACCACGTGTACTACTAAATACTTCTGTCTTCAACATTTCTCCAGGATTCGTTTACCAAGGAGCAGATTCAGTCCAACCACGGTGCCAACGGGCCTTTGAAGCAAGCCACGGCAGTCAACAGCGGCCACAAAAGTGGCGGGCCCTCGTCTTCTGCTCCCAACGCCACGTACCGCGTCACCGGCGCTGGGGGGCCGAGCCGCACCGGCCGCGTGGCGTCGAGCGCGGGGGCTTTGCCTCCCCCCAGCTATGAGGTGCCCGCTTCTGACCCGCGCGCCAAGGCCATCGCAGCTCGGGCTGCCGCCGCCGCACCGCAGCAGCAACAGCCGTCTCAATCTCAAGCTCCATCCCCCGTCAAAGCCACGGGTAAGCCTCCGCAGCAATCGCAGGCAGCCGCACCACAGCACAACAACAACAGCAGCAACTGGTCTTCGGAGATGCCTCAACACTCGCAACCGCAGCAGCCTCCTGGCTTTGAGAAATTGTCCGAAATTTGGGGCACGAGCAGCAGCAGCAGCGCGGCGTCTGCGCCCGCGGGCAGCACCGGCGGTGGCTGCAGCAACGACTCTTCTTCGTTTGGTCATCCCCACGGCGGCTTTGGCGAGCATTCGGCTTTTGCGTCGGCACTCTTTCCATCCTCCGGGCTCGGGAGCGGGGGCTTGAGCGGCGACTACGGCGGCTCTTCCTCGGCCTTTGCCTCGACCTCGGGGCTGTTGTGCCCCGCCGGGAAAGTAGGCGGCTACGCCAGCAGCCGCGACAACGTCTTTTCTTTGCTCGCCACTGCGCTCCCACCGCACCCTGGCGGCGGCAATTACAGCGGCGGCGGAGACAGCCTGTCTTCGGGTGCCTATGGAGGCGGTGGTGGAGGCGCAGCTGCCATAAACAGCGGAAGCAGCAGCATGTGGGGCAGCGGTGGTAACAGCGGTGGAGGGTCCATTTGGGGCAACGAACAGCCAGATCCTTGGGGAGGGCCTTCTGCTGCTTCTGATGGAAGTGGTGGCGGTAATGGTGGCAACACCGCTGGTCGCGCGCTTTCTTCTTCTCAAGGCCCTCAACCTCCCGTGCCGCCACCACAAGTAGCTCGGAAGCCAGAAGGCAGCGGAGGCGGCGGCGGCGGTGGTACAGGGATGTCAGGCATGGCGATGCTGCAGCAAATGTTGCCAGGCGTGAACTTAACCTACGGTTCGGGCGCTTCGGGAGGACCTCAGGCCGAGCAACCACAACAGCAGCAGCAGTCGGCTGGCGACATTTGGGGCAACGGAGGAGGTGACGGCAACAACGGTGGCGGGATTTGGTAAGCAACGGCCGCGTTCGAACATGGATACGCGAACCTTGTGGGTTAGAATTTCCCCGGAAAAATCACAACAAAAAACTGGAGGCTTCAGGGCACACGGATGGAAAGATGAGTGACGTGCAGCTGAGGCAGGCGACAAGAGAGAGAATGGTTCACGGTGGGCGCCTAATTTGGGAACCCCATTTTAGGATGGCCGGCGAGGACTCTTCGAGAGTACAAGACACAACCCCCCCCCTTAACTATGAGACCGCGGAGTGCTGCCAGGATGGAGACAGACAGGAGCACTAGCCGCAGTAGGAGACAAGAGAGAGAATTCTTCGAGCCATTTTTCCTCAATGAATGGGCGGAGTTTTCGAGCGCAAACATCAAAATGAAAACAAACAAAAGACATGTAACGAGAGAAAGCAATAACCGATAACCGGCCGTAGTTGGCGTGGAATGGCCTTGTTTTTGCTTGTGTTTCTGGGTGAAATTGGACCTTTTACTTCACCCAATTAGCGAATAGAAACCAACCAGGTCAAAAATTTGGAGTTATCCCTACGTTCGGCGGCAAAAAATGTAAAATATAGAAAGTAAAAAAACTTAAAAAGAGTACTCAGAAAGCAGCCAGGAAAGCAGGAATCAGGGAAGCTCCTTGTACTTGTACTATTAAACCACCTGAAAGCGCCCTTCGCTTTCATGGTCGAAAACCGAAAAGAAAAAGCGGATAGTTCTCGGGTATTTGTATTTGTGGGTTGTGGCTCTTATTCGCCCCCAGGAAACAGGAGTACGGTACAATGAGGGTAAATTTTGAGCTGCCAAGCTCCAAGGGCGCATCGCGATTTCACGTGGAAATGAATTGGCACTTCGCTTGAATCAAGGAAGGAACCGAGATAGCTGAGTTAACTATGGAATATCATAACCCACTGGACTCCCCTCCCCCTACTAGTAAGCACCCAATCACTCCTCCCACGGCAGCCAAGTGCCCGTCGCTTGCACCCGCGCGCACGCCTCTGCTGGGAACGCGTCGTTGTCGCCACTGCTGCTCACAGGGGGCGGACCCTGGCTGCTCATGACCATCAACCGCTGCTGCATCGCGCTCAAAGTGGCGCTGTAGCGGGACGCCATAGGCCGCCCCGATTGGTCGAGCAGCCCGGCTGAGGCATCCCGGCGGGCGTGGCTGCTCCCGAGGAGGTCGTTCAGCTCGTACGGGTCTTGAGCCAGGTCAAAGAGGCAAGGTTTGGCAGCGCTGCACAAGTGCCGGTGCGCGTCATTGCCGTCGTCGAGAGGACCTCTCTTGGAGCTAGGAGGACCATTCATAGCACCATCAGCAGTAGCATCGCCAGCAACAGCAGCAGCACCACCAGCCATAGCTAATCTTCGGCCATCGTGCCTTGTGCTGCTGCCAGCAGCGTCAGAATTGCCTCGTCCACCTCCGCGCCGTCGCCGGAAATAATTCCTCCGGCCTCGTTCTAAGCCCTGTTCTTCGCGCCGTGCTTCACGCAGTAAAAACTCGCTGTTGTTGTTGGCAGCACGCGGACGCTTGAACCTAGCGCCTTGGTTGCGGCGACGGCCAGGAAGAAGAAAGTCGCTTTCTTCGCTGTCTTCGAGAGCGTTCGACGGGTCTAAATAGGCGCACACGGGGTCACCGGAGATCGTCCGATGCCAGTCGTAGGCGATGTCCTCACTACTGCTGCTAGCACTCGAACTTTTGCTCGTTCTTCTGCTCCTGCTGCTGCTCCAGCTGCTGCGATCTCCTTCAGAAGTTTCCAAGTCAGCTTTACTACTTCCTGGTGCGATTGCCTCTGCATGTTCTTCGGCAGACAGAGCTTCCAATTCAGCGATGATGGCGATTCGGCGAGCGTCGGACAATACGGTCGATTCACTGACAGTTTGCGCCACATCCGGCGGTAAATTACGGTTCGACGCCGGCCAGCTGAGATGGCGCGGGTCGCCTGGGTAGCCCATCAAGAGCTTGTATGGCCATACGATGAGGCCCGACGCGCAAGACGGCTTGAAGGGGGATTTGAGTAGAGAGGGTGCACATATAGAGCCGTTGGAGTGCTCGTTCAACGGCTGGAGCAAAATCTAATACAACGGAAGAGGAAAAAGAAAAAGCAGCAGTCAAGCATGCCAAAAAAACAAAGAGAGAGAGAACGCGTAATGACGCGAGGAAATCGAGTCGGCAGATCAAGAATCAAGTCCTAGGCTCCGTCAGAAGGATGCACAAGATTGATACCTCGTTGCGCTCGAGGGGGGATGCTAAAATGGCCGCCAAATGACTGTCGCGCTGGTCCACACTGTACCTGATGTCATGTTGTATTAGGCAGTGAACGGAGAGAAGAAAGGAAACGAGCGCCAGGACGCAGAATAGAGGAAAGGAGTGCTTGTGTAGATGGTGAAAAGTGAAGATAACAGTGCACACCAGCAGAAATGATTCTTCGTTGGTGGCAGTGGTTGCGATGTCATAATTTTGCTTTGCGAAGGGTGAATGTGGTTGTGGTCGCATGCATGGCCTAGATGTATATTCTCAAGCACTAATACATTCTATCAGTACAATACCCGAGCCAGTCGAGGGCGCTGTCGGCCATCACTTCCGAGGCTGCAAACGCCGCGTCTTCCCAGCCGACCATGCCCCACACCTAGGGGGGAGGGGGGGGCAAAGGAAGAGAAATAATTAACTAGGGAGTAAAGCGTGACTGTAAATCCCCCTCTGAGAACGCACGCACCTCTCCGAAGCCTTCTTCTAAGTCTCCGAAAAAGCCACCAGATTCTTCTCCGTCTCCTTCTCCTTCTTCGCCATCGACTTCTTCACCACCTGCTCCCTCCTTTCCTTCTTCTTCATCTCCTCCTCTCGAAGAAGAAGAAGAAGAAGAATGGCCCGCAGTTTTCTTACGCACACCACCACCGGCTGATGCAGCTACCGGAGGACGACGATGTGCGTAACTCAGCAAGCCCGACCGCTGAAAGGCCAAATCGCTCAGGTGTGTGAAGTCGGAGCCGCCTCCGTTGATAGGGTGAAACAATGCTTCGAACGCTCCCGCGGCGCCAACTAAAGGAGGTGGCGACCCTTCGCCTTTGTCGGCCTGGGAATCTTCTCCACTGCTGCTGCTGCTCCTACTGTGGCTGCTAGCACCACTGGTACCAGAGCTAGAGCTAAAGCTACTACCACCAGTGCTGCTGCTGCCACTGCTGCTCGTGCCAGCCTCCCCACTGCTGCTGCTGCTGCTGAGGCCGGCTGTAGCCGCCATGACACCGCCGGGACCAGGCCGGTCGGGCCGCAGCGCCAGCCAGCGCGCGAGGAACTGTGCGCATGCATGTACATATTAGTGTATATGGGTGTATAGTGATATGGTTAAACAACACAAAACCACGGTCTGAATCGGAGTGAAATTGTGTAGAACGGAGAAAATATGCAGAACAGGAGGAGGAAGAGGAAGAGGAAAAGAAGTCGAGATGGCTCTATCTTCGTCACAAAAAAAAAAGCCCAACCTTGGAGTCTGGCGGCAGCACCGCTGCGGCGAGGGAGGCTACTGAGTCAGCGCCTGAAGTTGAAGTTTCTGGATAGCCCCTCGCCGCCCATTCTAGCGCAGCAGCCGATGACGACACCCACACACGCCGGTCTCCCGTGCTTACGGCTGCTGCTGCTGCTGCTGTTTCTGCCGTATCACCTACTGGGGCTGTAACAGTCGATCTGGTAGGTTGGTCACGCGTAGTGCCACTGCTGCTGGTACCGCCGCTGCTGCTGCCATCACTGCTGCTGCTGCTGTTGCTGCTGGAATCACTTCCCAAAGCATCTGCTGTAGTGCGCCGCCCGTGTGACTGTTGATCTCCTGCAGGTGATGATGATGCAGTAGTCGTCGTCGTGTGCGCCGCATTATTAGCACCCGCGGGCACGTGAGTGTGCTTGTGGTGGTGGAGTTGGCCCAGGGCGTGGGAAAGGAACGCAAAGGAGGCCCACAAGTCCACCTTTTTACAGAGGAGAAGGAGAAGAGGAAGAAGAAGAAGAAGAAGAAGAGGGAAAGAAGAGAGAGAGAAAAAAAGCAATGAAATAGGAAGAATGGAGCACTGGGGTTGATAGACAAAAGGAACTAAAAATGAGTACTGAGCACCAAAGAAACCAAAAAAATACACGAGAGAATCGATAAATATGATATTGCATTCTATCCTATCCTCTGGGATCGTTCCATTTACCACGTGTATTAAGCCGTCGAAGCTGTGGCCTCTCCTTTCTATCGGAATGGCACCTCCTGCTAGCATGGCGACTCCTCGCACGCCGCCCTTTGATAAATGGGAAGGGGGGGGGGGCATCATGATGCGTTGTCGTATTTGCCATCGTTGCATTGTCGCAAACATACAAAGGCAAAGAAAACAAAGGAGATGGAGGAAACAGGCGTTACAAAAGACAGAGAGTTGGTTCTATGCGCTCAAATTCGGCTTCTTAGCACGTAGCCCTCAATGCGGTGCTCTGGTGTGACTGCATGAGTCTGCAAAGCAACCACGGCCCCCAAAAGACTACGGTTTATGTACTACACCTGCCAGAGCGTAAATTTCCCCCCTCTCAGGGCGCCGTTCGAAGCTGCGCCACCTCGGAACCCCACACCAGAAGGCGCAGCAGCAATTCTTGCTTCTCCTGCTTCTTTTGCTCTAACTCCTGTTTCCTCCTGCCCTGCTGCTGTTTCTGCTCCAGCTTTGTCGCTTGCTAATTCTTCGCCTACTTCATCTTTGTTTTCTGCACTTGAAGTTGACAGAGATGATGACAGAGATGATGACAGAGATGCTGATGATGATTGCACCCTTGCCCACGCCGCGGCACTAGCACACGCGTCGGAAAACACCATTTCTCCACCGTTGTCGGTGTGCACTAGGAGTAAAGTGTGCTCCCAGAACCCGTACTTTTTTAGGCCACCAACTACGGTACCCACCAGACCGTCAAATTCGCTCACCAGCACCTAATGTAGCAGCGCATAGAAATGAATACAAAGAATGACCAAATAGGGCACGCAACCCAAATAAAAAGTCTATGAAGGAATAAAATGAATTAAAACATTCGGTGGAATAAACATGAAACAAAAAGGAACCCTTCGAATGTCTACTAATATAATACTAACCTTGTACTTTTCGCGCCGATCGGCCAGCGTGTTTTCGGTGCCGTCTCCGTACGGATCGTGCACGTGCTGTGGGTACATGTTCATCATAAACCAAAAAAATATGCATTTCAACAGCTCGGAAACCGAGAAAATTTATGAATGGTTTGACACAGGACAGATGCAATAAAGTCCTGTAGCAGTAAAAAGACAAAATATGGAACCAACTACAACCGAACAATGATGTAAATGAGACGGTTGGGATCGGATCGATTCTATGCGCGAAAAGTAAATAGAAGTAGTGTAGTAAAATTGATACGAAGAAAAGTAGACTCATGCGTGCTACCTGCGGCGCCAGAAACAAGTACAGAGGCAAGTCCATCGGATGATTCGCCATGCGAAGTAACGCTTCTTGGCCATAGAGAGCTGCTGAAGATACACCCTGTAATTCAGGCCCGACGCCTCGAAATTTGCCGCCTTTGGTCGAGGCATGCGACGACGACGATGACGACGAAGAGGAGGAGGCTTCAAGTAAAGATTGCTCCCAGAGGGCACTCGTCGCGTTCACCTAGAAAACATTTGAAAGAAATTCTTTGATTCAAAACGAAAAGCAGCCAAGAATTATTGCCTTAAAAGAAATATTGATCGACGACAAATCAAAACAAACTCCCTTATGCAATGAGAACGATGGCTGAACAAAGAGGAGAAATATATATTTGAAGCAGTACTGGGAGATTGGTCGAAGTCTAACCATATCGTATCCGCGGCAGCCCTGGTTCCGGCCGACGGCATACTCGGGTGGGAACAAGTGGCTTTCGTAGTCTTCGCCCTGTTGGCATGATAATTCGAGTGACAAAAGAGAGAGATACTCAGGGATAGCACTATAGAAGGCAACATAAGGCAAGGCTAATAGGTTCACTCGATGCCTTTTTATTTTTATTTTCCGTAGGCTTGGCGTGGGCCTTTCCTCACCCAGTGATAGAACCCAATCGACGTCAAGAACCCTCTATGCGTGGGCGTCCAGCTTTCCTTCTTGAACCCCAGGTGCCACTTCCCAATGTGGTGGCACTGAAACCCGAAGCGGCGGTGCAACATTTGCGGCATAAACTCAAACTCGCTCGGAACCCCTCCGTCGTCGCCTGGTGAATGATTGAATTTGGGCATGTGTAAAGGTAGGTATACTACGCGCAGCCGATACGAAAAAGAGCAGTCAAAAGCAAAAGGAGAAACTGACAGCATCTAGCTGTAGTATGGCATTGATTTCCCAAGAATCACTGATGAAAAGACACTCTAGCTGCTAAGTGAGATCTAGCGTCGATCACCAGGGTTGCCGTAGTAGCCTACACGAAAAGGCCAGCGCCCAGTCAAAGTGCTCGCGCGAGACGGAGCACAGTCCTACATGATCCATTCCAAATACACGCATGTCACAGGCCAGTATCACATAGACCTCTCATCTAGTTTTCAAGTCTAGTTATTACTACCCACACACAAAGAGACGCCTCTGGCAACAGCGTGCAGCTGAAGTAAAGTGTGTTCTACATGTACATACTACTTTTATGAAACCCCCACCTTTGGAGTGTAAAATTGCCGGAGGGTTACTCCTTGCGTGCGAAGCGAATCAAGAACCTGTCCATATAACAAGGTAAACGATAACAAAAGCTTCAATGAATACCTGATAACTCGCGATGGTGCTACCCTAATTTCGCTCCTGTACAGGAGTCGAAGTGCCGCTTCCCAAACTCTCCCTACCCATCCTCCTTTTGTTAAACTTCATCTACTATGTTCTCATTTTTCCAAAGAAAGAACATATCTATTGTCACTTCTGCTTTTCGCTGGGCTTCTTTTCTTTTAGTTCTTTATGTCCTTACCGGTGTGTCAACGCCATCGGCCAAGCCCGCTGAGTCAGCCCTCCACCCGACGTCGCCCCAGCCCAAGTCATCCACCACGACGTGCACGATGTGGAAATGGTGGTGCACCTGATGAAAGTAGGGTTTACGTACCCACGTAATCATACGAAATGAGAGAGGAAAGATAGGCAATGGCTTGCAGTGCTGTAAACAAGTGCACAGTCTATTTGGCAATCGTTGGAAATACTACAAAGTCCTCTTGCCTTGTGTATAATGTGCGCTTTCAATAAAGGCAACTGAGAGGATGAGGAGAGAATCTAGGTTGCTCGCATCGAATGCAAATGATTCATTACGCTATACACTTCGAGAAAAGTACTAATAGATCGAACTCATAGCTCGGCCTCTCACAAAAGTATGTGGCAGTGCGAGTAATATTTCGAAACATCGCAGGAAATTCTGATAGGTTTGCCTACCGGCGGCGAGAGATAGTTGTTGAGACGTAGGTCATGCGGTAAACGTGCTCTCTGTGCCCGTAGCCTAGTGAAAATAGCAAGCACAGCTGTGAAGAGAATGCACAAAGTCGCGCACTCAACTCGACGTGCCTTTGTCGACCGCGCCGTTTGCTCAAGCGCTGTCAAGAGTCGGCCCTGCTGACTGCGGCCTCGGCGGCGCTCCGGAGACCTAGGTGCTCCAGGTTTACGTCCCATGACAAAACACTTCCTAAATCAAATGAGCCTATTACTTTTTTGCACTGAATGCATTAAGGTAATGTGTTCGACTTCGCAATAACCCAGCTAGGCTTAGCAGTCGCAGTCGTTGTCTCGTCTATCGAAAAGATCTCCACGCTGAGAACGCTGCACACAACAATGACGTACAGGGACAACACATACACATCATACACTATTTTCTCGTAGTTTCTGCACACCAAAACCCTCTCGGTAAAACATTTTTTCGTTGTTAGTTGGTGAGAAAACCAACAGAGCCAATCACCGATCGCCTTGCTTGTTACGCTACGTCGTTGTTTGGTTGGTTTTCATTAGGCCGTGGGCTGGGCCACAGTGCCGCTGCTTCCGCCAAGATGGCGCTGATAGGGAAGTTTCGCGCCTCGAAAGGGAAGAAGACGAAGGCTTACAATCCGCTCGCTGCTTTCTGCAATGTCTGCTGCACTAAGCAGGTCCGACTCCGTAAACACGCTCTTGTTTCATTGCTCTGTGGTTTGGCGCCAGACTTCCGCGTTTCAAAGTCCAATCTCAGACTTAGTTAACCTAACGCACACTGTTTATCTGTTTGCCACGCTGACAGAGACTCGAGAAGAATGAGTTTACTAACATGCAGATCCTGCTGTGGCTGACCATTCTGTACTTTTGGATTGGCTCCTACGTGTACCATTGGACTCCTTTGGGCTCCCGGAGCGAAAAATTCATCCCTGACACCGCCTACTTCCTCGTCGTTACCATGACCACGGTAAGCCTATTTTTCGGAAGGGAACATCTTTTTCGAAAGACAATTGTTTGAGATATAGGCAGCGAAGCACAAAGCGTTTTCGACAACAGTCGGAAACTCTGCAGTGTTGGTCGGTGACATTCATCTATCTATCACCGACCTGTGTCTTCAAGCCTAATGCATGAGAAGCAACAGATGAGACACCGGTACAGCAGTATGGACGAACAAGATGTTAAACGAGTGCCTAGTCTTGACTAGACTAAGATGCGCGCTATCCTGTCCTGTCTAAATCACATTATTTTTCTCCGGTGTACGCTCTCCACTTACTTCTCTCTTCCTTCTTCATCTTCTTCTTCTTCTTCTTCTTCCTACTTCCAAGGTGGGCTTCGGAGACATGACCTGCGAGCCTACTCCAGAAGCGCGCCTGTTCACCGTGCTGTGGATTCTCTTTGGCGTGGGTGTTGTGGCTTTGTTGCTCGTGGAAATTGGGTCTCTGGTAGTGGATGCGCGGGATGCCTTTGCCGCGAAAGCAAGGTGCGCTGGTCATTTGGTCGCTGTAGACCGCCTCTAGCGGGG
>Ga0307930_1002120_pt1 | contig 15338 bp, 10 predicted proteins | sample OrgLakmetageno46_FD_203161 | JGI IMG/M metagenome (GOLD analysis project Ga0307930, IMG submission 203161) | Saline water microbial communities from Organic Lake, Antarctica - #46 | ecosystem: Environmental > Aquatic > Non-marine Saline and Alkaline > Saline | place: Antarctica: Organic Lake... | reverse complement strand
CAACAGCGCATAACAAAAACGGCGAGATTTGTGCTAATACGAAATTTTGAGTAATTTTATAAACTTAAAAGCTTAATAGAAAAGTGAGCGATTTTAAAGTCGCCGCTTTCGTTATGCGCGAACCGTTGGGCTTCATACAAAAAACACCTTGGATAGACAAAAAACATTATGATTGAAAAAATCAAAATTGAAGCACGGAGAAAGGAGTTTGCGGAAGAATTACACGCTGGAAGTGTATTTAGAGATATTCAAGCTAGAGAAAAAGAAAGAAAGGAGTTTGAAAAACGTTGGTTTTGGGAGCTACTTCAAAATGCCAAAGATTCAGTACTTGAAAGTGAAAAGGTAAATATTAAAATTGAAATCAAAGAAAAAGAGATTGCTTTTTCACATACAGGAAACGCATTTGAATTAGACGAGATATTAAGTTTAATAATTCAAGGTTCTTCAAAAACTGATGATGATAATAAAACGGGCAGATTTGGTACAGGTTTTATGACGACATACTTGTTGTCTAAAAAAGTTAGAATTACAGGAAAATTGACCAATGGTAACGGTTATTTTGACTTTTGGCTTAATAGAGATGCACAAAACATAAAAGAATTCTTTAAACTTCAAACAACATCAAACGATGATTTCATTGAATCCATACAAGAGACCTCATATACAGACAATAGTGATTATAAAACTAGGTTTACATATAATTTAGATGAAAAAGGAGAAATTACTTCTCAAAAAGGGTTATACAGTCTAAATGAATTAATTCCTTTCACTCAATTATTTAACAATCAGATTGGGTCAATTACAGTAAACGATTCTTCTGTAATAACAACTTATGAAAAAGAAAAAATAAAAGGATACGAGTTAAGCAATCATAAAATTGAAGAATGGCAACTAAAGTCATCAAATTCAGAAAATGTTGTTAAAGCATATATTATTAGAGATAACGAATTTGATATAGTACTTGTAACAAAAATTGAAGGAGAAATTGAAAAGCTGATTGAAATTGACGATAAGTACCCAAGATTATTTTTTACATTTCCTTTAATCGGAACTGAGGAATTAGGTTTTCCTTTCATTATAAATTCTACTTCTTTTGACCCAAAAATAGAAAGAGATGGTGTGTATCTTAATTCAAACGGAGACAGCAGTAATGGAATTATTAAGAATAAAGAACTAATTTCTCAATCATTAGAAGTAGCAATATCAATTTTTCCTCAAATCATAAAAGACAATAATATTAAGGATGTTTTTAACATTTTTGATTTTTCTGTCTCAAAAGATTATAATTGGATAGATGATAGCTGGTTTAACGATTTGAAAAATAATCAAATCTCAAAGTTAAATGAAACTGAATGCATTTTATATGCTGAAGAATTCAAGAAATTATCTGAATTAAACATACCATATTCACGCAATCAAGAATCAATAAATAAATTATGGGAATTATTAGATAATTCAAAGTCATTCAATGCAATTCCTAATCCAGAAATTGATAATTGGATTTCAGTTGCTAAAAATTATGCCAAACTAAGAGAAATTGATGTATTTGAAATTGAGAATATTGTAGGCAGTAAACTTCTAATAAAATATGTTTCAAACAAATCGAGTATAGATATTCTAAAAGAGGATTTAATAATTGACAAATTTGAATGGTTAAATAACCTTTATGCGATAATAGATAAAGATTTAGAAGAGTTCCCATTAAATAAAAGATTATTATTAAATCAAGAGGGCTATTTTGTTGAGGCAGAGAAACTACGTTGGGATTCTATTAAAGATGAAGAATTAGTAAATATTTCAAAGAAACTAGGTTTGAATTTTCATCAAAGATTAATATCAAATGAGATACAAACATTTGAAATAACTGGTGTAGATAATTACAAACGAGAATATGCTATTGAAGATTTAAAAAATAAAATCAACCTATTAAACGCAGATGATTACTCATCTGATGATAAAATTCAAGCCAATGCTTTGTTTATCAAATGGCTTATAAAACATAATAAAAAGGACATAATTAAAGATTTGAAAATTATATCCCTAGAAAAGAGTTCAGAAAGTTCAAGTGTTGTTTCGCAAGTTTTTCCAAGTAGTAAACATTTATTATTGGCATCAAAGAACTTTTTCAAAATCAATTACCCATTATACTCTGAAATAATTCGTGAAAAAGATTGTATGCATCCTATTTACAATGAAGTTTTAGAAAGTTCGGATTTTGAATGGCTAGAAAGATTTGGTTTTATTCATTCTTCACCATTAGTAAAGCGAAAAGAAAAACTTGATACAAAAACAATTGAATTATTGATTCAGAACTCAAATGACTTAGCACATATCAAAGATGAAGATGGGAAAATAACCATTGATATAGAAATGGAATTTAGTGATTTCGCATACTTAACAACTTCTGAAAACCACATCTACGATAGAAATTCAACGACTTCATCAAGTCTAAAAATATTTAACTTTTTACTAAATGAAGCAACAATAAAAGATACTTTTTTCAATGACAATTTTGAAACTATCATTGTTAATGAAGATAAAACCATTTTATTTGATAAATCATTGTGGTTAAAAAGGTCTAAGAGTATTCAATGGGTCAATGTGAAAAACCTAGATGATGATAATGCTAATAAATTCTCAAAAGAAGTCCCTTCATCAAAAAATCTTTCTGAACTGATTAAAAATGACCCTGATTTAATAAACACCATAAGGGGAGAAAAACAAATATCATTTCTTTCAAGAATAAACGTAGGAGTTTCTGACCTTATACGTAACACTTTGCCATCTGATGAAATTAGAATTAGTTGGGATAAGGCGTTGACAAATATGATTACTAGCAATGTCGACCCTGAATTAGTTCAAGAAATATTTAACGACCCAGGAATTCAAAATGAATACAAAAAACGATTGAATGAAAGAAAACTAATTAACCGTAATCAAAAAATTGGTGCATTAATTGAACAATTATTTACTGAACTAATCGATAAGCTAAAAGAGAAAGGAGTTAAAATAAACATTAAGCGAGAACCTTTTGGAAGCGATTATCTTTTGACAGATGAATCATCTGATTTAGTTAATGATGATAGAAAAGAAGAATTTTTTAAAATAAATGATTGGTTAATCGAATTAAAAGCAACAGGAAAAGATTTTGCTGCAATGACCTCATTACAAGCAAAAACTGCTTCTGAAAAGAAAGATAACTACGCACTTATAGTAGTGCCATTAGACGGCTCTGAACCTGATATAGAATATGTCCGAACTAAAGCAAAGGTTGTTGGAGGAATAGGATATAAATTATCGGATTTAATAAATGATTTTAATGATATTGAATCTAAAAAAAGTCAGTTAAAGACAGAACAAAACGGAGTATCAGTTGATATAGAAGACCAAAATGTAAGATTTAGAGTAAACTCATCCGTTTGGAATTCAGATAATGGTATTTCTATTTCGGAATTTATAAGTAAATATTTTGATGAATAAAAAGTACGAAAGCCCAACAATGTATAAAAATAATAGCGGGTTTAGTGCTAAACTCAAAGTAAGTAAATATAATAAAGGTTTATGTTTAACCGAAAAGTTAGTGCATTTTAATCCGCTACTATTCTTATACTAAACGTTGCCACCAATTACGAAAAAACTCAACGAAATCAACATATTGACAAGAATGCCGTAAAAATGTCGCAAACAAACCGTTATCAAATTGATAGATTCATAAGTAGTTTTGTAGAAACAATAAACCAAAATTAATTATGAACGAAATCGGAAAAAAAATTAGAGAAATAAGAAAGCAAAAAGGACTTTCTCAAGAGGAGTTGGCTGAATCCGCAAAAGTGAATTTAAGAACAATTCAACGAATTGAAAATAACGAAAGTGAACCTCGTGGAAAAACTTTGAATTTAATTTGTGATGTTCTTGACATAAATGCGGAAGATATTTTAGATTATGGAAAACAGCCTGATAAGAGCTATCTGACAATTTTTCATCTTTCTGTTATAGTCTTTTTAGCTATTCCTGTTGGAAATATAATTGTTCCTCTGATTTTATGGATGAATAAAAAAGATAAAATTGTTGGACTAAAAGAAATCGGAACAAATCTTCTGAATTACCAAATAGTCTGGACAGTATTAACTTTTATTTCAATAACTACTTTTGCACTATTTAAAATAATGCATTACGGGACTTATCAAATTCTATTTTATATATTTATCGGACTTTATGCATTGAATATAATATTACCGATAACTTTTGCGATTAAAACGAACAAAGGAAAAACAGAAAATTTATATCCGAATATTATTAAACTGATAAAATAACTGGTGGCAACACCGTGTATAATTAATTGCTTGGTTTTAGGCTACTTACGAAAGTCCTCGCGGACTTTCTATTCGGTTTTTATTTGCTAACTTTCGTGCTTAAATCACGCAACTAATCATACACAACAACGTTAGCCACTATTAAAACAAAAAACTATGAAAATATTAATTACATCATTTCTATTATTAATTTCTGTTAGTATCTACTCTCAAACAGAATATTTTACTACTGATGGTAAAAACCGAATTACGAAAGCAGAGGCGGAAGAAATGTTAACAAAACAAGTTGACAAAATGACTAAAATACTTGGGAAACAATTATACGGAAGTTTAACTGTAGAAGAAACAATCACAAAAAAAGATTCAATAATTTCTAAAATAACTTTTGCTATAGGAGACACGAAGAAAGATAACTTATTAAATTCTGGACCACTTGCAGAGTTTAAAGACAAAGCATTTCCAAAATTTGACCTAAATACTTTAACAGAACAGAATTTTGATTCGGAACAGTTAAAAGGCAAACCGACAATGATAAACTTTTGGTTTACTCGATGTGCGCCTTGCATAGATGAAATGCCAATTTTGAATAAAATTAAAGAAAAATACAAAGATGACTTCAATTTTATTGCAATCACTTACGAAAAAGAAGAAGACGTTAAGAATTTTCTTATAAAGCATCCATTTAAATTCGAACATCTCGTAAACGCTAAAAACTTTACAGACCAATTAGGAATTAACGCATATCCAATGAATCTATTTTTGGATAAAGATGGTGTTTTAAAATATGTGAAAGGTGGAATTCCATACGAAAAGAAAGAAGGAGAGGAATTGAAAATGGGAGAGGGAAATGAAATAATTCAGATAATTGAAAAACTGAAATAACAGTGGCTAACACCGTATATAAGCTATGGCTTGCTCTGTGCCTATTTGGAAAATCTATGGATAGCCCAAAGTTATTTTATATTTGGAGAGGTTCGCGCTAAAACACGCCACAGCTCATATACATCAACGTTGTGCGTCAGCTGAAAAACCAACTAACACGAAAAAGAACTTTAAAATAAATTTATGCAATTACAGATATTCAAATACGAAGAGGAAGACCATTTAGACAACCTCACGACAATAGAAATTGATAACGAAATTTGGTTCGTAGCTTCCGAAGTTTGTAATTTATTAGAAATTAAAAACGCAAGTGACGCTGTATCAAGACTTGATGATGACGAAAAGCAAACATCGGTATTACCGATATCAGGTCAAAATCGAAAAGTAAATCTAATTTCAGAAAGCGGACTTTACGCTCTTGTCTTTAAGAGCAGTAAGCCATCAGCAAAGAAATTCAGAAAATGGGTAACTAAAGAAGTAATTCCTGCAATCCGAAAAACAGGAAGTTATGGAATTAACCGACTTGAAACTCCAAACTTTGTAGTTAGATTTAACGACAATTGGGACAGGACTGACAAAGGATTTTTCTCTGTTATAAGCGAACTATTTGTAAGACTATATGGTAAATTTGAAAACGTTGGCTATCAAATACCAAACAAAGCGTTTACAGGAAAAGAAATAAGACCTGATGTGAGTGTCGGGCTTTTATTTGCAAAGTACCTACGAACTAATCACCCAGAATTTGCTAATGATTTTAAAATGTATAATCATAAATTCCAAAATGGACAAGAAGTCGAGGCAAGACAGTATAAAAACGACCTTTTGCCATTGTTTATCAAGTTTATTGACGACCATTGGATACCTGATAATGCACAAAAATATTTCAAAGAACGAGACCCAGTAGCTTTAGATTATTTACCAAAACTACTTGGAGCGTAATAAAAGCCGAACGCACAACAATGTATATAAAAAATAGGCGAATTAGTGCTAAATTTAAAGGCTTTGGCTCGTATCAAAGTTGGTGCTTAACCTAAAGTTTCGTGCTTCTAAATCGCCTACTTTTCATATACTAACCGTTACCTGCAAGCTGAAAAAAAAGCCACCGCACGTTCAAGCACATTTCATTTTGCTCGTACCTCACAAAATAAAAAGAGCTTGCCCTTCCCCACCACCACCCATAAATAAAATGATTGGAATTTGGAATATTTTCATATATTTGCTAAATATCAGCAAGTTCAAAAATAGCAAGCTAGAAAAATGGCAACATTCGGAGAGTTTTTACGGTCAGAAAGAGATAGAAAGGGATTAAATCAAAGTGATTTTGGTCAAGAAGTCGGAGTTATAATGACGGACATTAGTAAAATAGAGAACGGACATAAAAAATTTCCCTATGCTAATATTCAAAGACTTGCGGACTTTTTAAAAAAAGATATTGAAGAATTAAAAAACTTATACGTTGCGGACATTTTAGTTGACGAGGTGCATAAATATAATTGTTCGGATTCTGTTTTTTCAGTTGCAGAAACCCAATCAAAATATTTAAGAAAAAAGAATGTAAAACAAGGTACATTAGGATTGTAAAATGGCAAAAAAAAGAAAAAACGAATCTAAAGTTGATATAGACCTATTCAACTATTTGTCAAATACTAAGAAGTATTATAATTCTTGGGAGACAAAGAAAACATCCAATTCATATATTCAGACTGTTTTAGATACTGCAAGTAAAGGTGGAACAGGATTTCGTGGAGAACCTGATTTGATTTATGTAAATGAAAATAAGAAAATATTAATTCTTGTTGAAAATAAAGATTCGATTGGAGACCACGAATCGAAAAAAAGAAATAAGCCAAAAGATTTTGCTGTAGACGGTGCAATTCATTATACGTCATTTTTTATTGAAGAAAACCTTGATAAGATAAACCCGTCTTTAAAGAAACACTTTAAAGATTGGTCAATAATCGGAATTGCATTCTCAGGAGACATAAATGACGAATACAATCATTTAGTCACAACGTTTATAATTTCCGAGAACGAATTAAAAGATATTGAAACTAAAGAAATTCTTGATGAAGAGGATTATTTAGCTTTTTTTGAGAATATTGATATTGAAAGTATTTCGAAGAATATCTCGAAATCTTCAAGTGAAATAAATAGAATTCTAAGAACATTAGATTCTCAAAAAAGACCCATTCTACTAAGTGCATTGATGATTTGTCTTTATGATAAAGATAATGTAGCAAATGATTTTAAAAGAAGTTACAGTAATTGGTCAACTGCAAATATTATTAGAAACATTCCGACCACTATACTTGACATTCTTACTAATGAAAGTATAGATACTGATAAGATAAATATTCTTATAAATGAACTTGCATTTATAACAACAGATAATGATTTAAACTCTTCTGATATTTTAAAAGATATTCTTAAAGAGTTAGAAAACAATGTAATTCCATTATTCAACAAAAAAACTAATTATGATATAATTGGAAAATTTTATGAAGAGTTTTTAAGGTACGCAGGTGTTGCTAATGTCAAAAAAGGAATTGTTTTAACACCAAGCCATATCACAAAACTATTTACAGAGCTTGTAGATTTCCGAACAAATGATGTAATATTTGACACTTGTTGTGGAACAGGTGCATTTCTTATATCAGGGATGAATAAATTAGTTAAAGAAATTGAAAATTCTAATCTTACCAATAAAAAGGAAAGAATTGAAACCTTAAAACAAAATCAATTAGTCGGCTTCGAAAATAGCAGTACAATGTATTCTCTTGCTATTTCAAATATGCTGTTTAGAGGTGATGGTAAATCAAGAATTTATCACGTTGATGCCTTTTCAGAAAAGGCAACAGATGTTCTTAAAAACTTAAGACAAGAAGGAATTACGCCAACTATTGGTTTTATTAATCCACCATATGGAGGAAAAGATAATAATACGAATCCAACTAAAAAAGAGATTCAGTTTCTTGAATCTCTTTTAGATAACGTAAGTCGATTTGGAGTAATTATCGCACCTCTTTCTACTTATTTCAAGGATGATATTATTCGAAATAGAATACTATCTAAACACACCTTAAAATACGTTATTAATATGCCAGGAGAATTGTTCCAACCAAATGCTGCAACACATACTGCGGTTGCAGTTTTCGAAACTAATTTCCCTCATAATAACAAGGAAGTTGTATTCTATAATTTGGAAGATGATGGATTTATTCTTTCAAAAAACAGAGGAAGAACTGACGTTCTTAATAAATGGAATCCAATAAAAAAAGAAATCCTAAATAAATTAGATAATGCTAAAACTCTTCAAGATAACTTAACTTTAGTCCAAACCAAAATATCTTCAAATGATGAATGGATAATACAAGCTCATTCAAAAACAGATTACCACCATTTAAGCGAGAAATCATTTGTAAAAAGTATTAAGCAATATTTAATTTTTTCATTAAAATTCAAGTTGAATCTTTTAAACAAAGATATTGACGAAATTACTTTACTTGAACTTTTGGATGATAGTATTAAAAGAGAACCTGAAATTTTAAAATCGTCATTGAAATTTGAATTTGAAACTTGGAAAGAATTTAATTTTTATGATGTATTTAAATTCCAAAGAGGTAAAAGGCTAACGAAGTTAGACCAAAATGATGGCGATATCGCTTACATTTCTTCGACAAAAGAAAATAATGGTATTGACAATTATATTTCACCACCAGATTATATGACTCTCTATAATAACGCTATGACGATTAATAATAGCGGAAGTGTTGGATATGTATTTTATCACAATTACGATTTTGTAGCTTCTGACCATTGCACAATTATTTCAATTCTTGATGAAAAGATTGAATTGAATGAATACATAGCTATTTTCTTAAAACCAATTATTGAATCAATTAAACCTAAGTACAATTTTGCCAGAGAAATTAGTGACTACAGATTAAACAAAGAGAAGATTTCATTGCCAGTTGACAAAAAGGGAATACCGAATTGGAAATATATGGAGGAGTACGTAAAATCATTACCTTATTCATCTTCGTTATAATTCCAGCAGCATTGTTCAAGCACATTGCAATCCTCGTTCCTGCGGTTGCAAAGAGCTTTAACGCCAACGCTCAATTTAGAACTAAACGAGAAACCTTGGAAACAAAGCAGAACGTAGAAAGCCAGCAGGTAACAATGTATATAAAAAATAGGCGAAACAGTAGTAAATTCAAGGGTTGTGTCTCGTATGAAAGTTCGTGCTTAACCGAAAGTTTCGTGCTTCGAAATCGCCTACTTTTCATATACTAACCGTTACCTGCAAGCTGAAAAAAAACCCCACCGCACGTTCAAGCACATTTATTTTTTGCCAACGCTAAAAGCCAACGCACAAAAAAATAAAAGAGCTTGCCCTTCCCCACCGCCACCCGACCGAAAAGAAAATCAAAATTAGTATCGTTAAATAATAAAATGTTTATTACATTTGTCAAACACTGACAAGTCTAAATATTCAAGTCAAATGAAACAATATTTTGGAGAGTACATAAGAAATTTAAGAACGGAAAGAGGTTTTACATTAACTCAATTAGGAGCGAAACTTGATTTAGATTCTGCAAATCTTAGCAAAATCGAAAATGGAAAAAGAGAATTTGATGAAAAAAGACTAGAATTATTAGCTTCAGTTTTCGGCCTTGATATTGAAAACTTAAAAACTGAATTCTTTAGTGAAGTATTTGCTAAAAAAATATATCAAACTAATTGCTCTACAGAAGTTCTCAATGTTGCAGAAGAAAAAGTTAAATATTACAGAGAGCAAAATGTACAACAAGGAAAACTTAAATTATAAATGTCTCAAAGGAAACAACAATTAACCGAATTGGTAGAAAAATACCAAGTCTTCAAAAAAGAAGGACGTTTAGATTTAAGTTCTGAGGAAACGATAAGAACTTGGATAAATGAACTTCTTGCAATTTTTGATTGGAATGTTATGGACACATCCCAAATACTGCAAGAAAAAGTATTATCGCGAGAAGAAAAAGAAAGATTAGAAGAAATTTATTCAACTTCTACTCGACCAGATTACACTTTTAAAATAAGTAATCAAAAGCTTACTTTTCTTGATGCTAAAGCAGTTTCAGTTAATATCGAAACGAGTAATTCTTCCGCTTTTCAAATTAAATCTTATGGTTGGTCAATTTTAGCACCTTGTTCATTTTTAACAAACTTTGAAGAATTTGCAATCTATGATTGCACTTATATTCCAAACCAAACACAATCAGCCAATCTTGGTAGAACCTATTTAAAAATAGACGATTACATTGATAATTTTGATGTTTTAGAAAAACATCTTCTAAAAACCAACATCTTAAATGGCACACTAGAGAAACTATATTCAGACACGCTTAAAAATGTAGGAAGTGTTCAAAAATTATCTCCTGATTTAGTCTTTGCTGAGCAACTTTCTAATTTTAGGTTATCTCTTGCTAAAAATATTGTAGAAAACAATAATGAACTAATTAATAATAACACGGAGTTACTAGCGTATTTAACTCAAGTAATAATAAATCGAATAATTTTTATTCGAATATGCGAAGCCCGAAGAATTGAACGTGAAGGCTTATTACTAACATTTAAAGAAAATGGTTTTTGGTCTGAGTTCAAAAACTCATCATACAATGATTTTTATCAACATTATGACGGGCCTCTTTTTGATAGAATTAATACTATCCAAGAATTAGAAATTGACAACGTAGTAATTATGGAATTGGTAGATTTACTCTATTACCCATCTCCATATAGATTTGAGGTTATTCCAACAAAGCTTTTGAGTGATATTTACGAGATTTTCTTGTCTAAAAAACTAGTAATTGAAAATGGAGAGGTTTCAGAAAAACTAAAACTGGAATATATCAAAACAAATGGTGCAATTAGTACACCTCAATATTTAGTTCAAGATTTACTTAAAAGAACTATCATAAAAGAAGATTTAATTGAAAGAGGTCTTGAAAGTATTTCGGATACAAAAATTTTAGATTTTGCTTGTGGTAGCGGAATTTTTCTAATTGAAACTTTTGATTATTTACAAGATGTATTTATTAATTACTACAAAGAAAATCCATCTCAAGAATTTAGTCATTTCTTTTTCCAAAATACTGATTTAACAACATTAACTATTGCAGGGAAAAGACACCTAATTTCAAATTGCATTTTTGGAGTTGACATTGACCCAGAAGCGGTTGAAGTTGCTAGAATGTCTTTATCTCTTAAAGTTGTAGATAGTTCTGAGTTTTATGAAAATTATCAAGAAATTGGAATTTTTGGCAATCAAATTTTAAACAATGTTGGCAACAACATTAAATGTGGAAATACGCTCGTTTCAACAGATATAACTACAAAATATCCACAAATAAATTCAGACCAAGAACAGCTTTTTAGAACAAATGCTTTTGACTACAATAGCTCGATCGGGTTTTCTGAAATCTTCAATAGTAAAAATGGTTTTGATTATATAGTTGGTAATCCTCCTTATGTTGAAGTCAAAAATTATAACCTAGAATATCCTTTTATGCACAAGTTTATAAAGGAAAACTATACTACAACAAAAAAAGACAAAATAGACTTGTCTGTTGCATTCATTGAAAAAGGTGTTTCAATTCTAAATGAAAAAGGCAAGATTGGTTTGATTATTCAAAAGAGGTTTTTTAAAACCAATTACGGCTATGATGTTAGAGAATTTATAGGTTCAAACAATTTTTTATCTCAAGTTATAAATTTCAATTCAACAAAAATTTTCAAAGGTAGAATAACTTATGTTGCCTTAATGATTTTAGATAAAAGTAAGCCAGATGTAATAAATTGCTACAACGCTTCATCTGATGTTTCTGAGTTGCCTTTTGAGTTAAATTCTATTCCTGAAGTGGAAAAAGAAAATCAAAACTTTACTCAAATACAATCTATTGATTTGAGTTCAGATTTATGGCAAATTGAAGACGCAGAAGTTTTAGGTATAAATATAGACTTACTAAAAAAACACGGCACGTTTGGAGACTTTGCAAAAGTAAGAGGTGGAATTCAAGCTTTATGGAATAGAGCGTACCACATTAATGTTATCTCTCTAAATGATAATGGAACTTTAACAGGTAATACACATTTAGAACAAAATATCACATTAGAAATTGATGCGTGTCGTCCTTTAATAACCAACGAAGGATTTTATCCATTCCGTGATGATACAACTAATACCTATGTAATTTTCCCATATGATATCATTGATGGAGAAAAAATTCAAATTCCATTTGTCGAATATGAAAATCGTTATCCTTTGGTTGGTGCATATTTAAAAAGACAAGAAACATTAATAAAAGATAAAGTACAAACTAAACTTGATGATAATTGGCATCTCTACACAAGAGAAAATAGTCACGAAAGAACCTTTGATAAGGTTCTTTTACCAATGACATCCAATGACACTTATGCAACCATCACAAAAAATCCACTTAATTATTGTGATAATGCGAATATGTATTTTATTGACCTTCCAGATAAATCAGATATAAATTTATTTGCTGTTGCTGGAATAATTAATTCTACAATCTTCTCTGTTTTAGCTAGACCTGTTGCCAATCCTCAATCTGGCGGTTATTTTAAATTCAATAAACAATTTATCGAACCGTTACCTTTTCCAAAGGAAAATTTCAATTCGAATATCGGATTAGTAACTGAGATTTCAGTTTTAGCACAAACTATTCAGCAAACACAAGAGCAATACAAGCACTCTTCTCCACGACAAAAGACAGTCTTAAAAGCAACTTTAAGTGAATGTTGGACAAATCTTGACAGCAAAGTTTATCAACTTTATGATTTAACTGTTGACCAAATTTCCTTTTTCAATGAAAGAGAAAGAAATATTAACCGCCTAGAAATACTTGATAGATTATGATTAGTAAAGACATATCTAACTTTCTAAATGAACTTTCTGATGATTTATTAATTGTCAATAAGCTTATTGTTGGTGCCTATCTTCAATTCAACAAAATTGCAGTAAAGAACAATAAATTAATCCTTTCTTGCATTGAAGGTAATGATGTAAAAACCATTAGCACATTTATCAAATTAATAGAACTTAAGAACGGAAAATTCGATTTTGAAGATGTTATTCACTTATTCGAAACGAGTATTCCTTCTAAAGATATTTCAGTAAATGGAGCTGTTTACACACCAAATTATATAAAAGACTACATAGTTAAAGAGACGCTTTGCAAAATAAAAGATTCAAATTTACCAACCATTAAAGTGTCGGACATTGCTTGCGGAACTGGAGCGTTTTTATATACTGTAGCCCAAGAAATAAAGCAAAAAACAAACAGGAGTTATTTTGATATTTTTAAACAAAATATTTACGGTCTTGACATCTCCGATTATACAATTACAAGAGCAAAAATTTTACTTTCCCTTTTAGCAATCACAAACGGAGAAGATGAAAAGGAATTTGAATTTAATTTGTTAGTCGGTAATGCCTTAAATTTCGATTGGAATAATCAAATAAATCAATTCAAAGGTTTCGATATAGTTATTGGCAATCCTCCTTATGTACGAGCTAAAAATTTAAGCGAAGAAACTAAAACACTTTTATCAAATTGGGAAGTTACAAAAACTGGTAATCCTGATTTATATATTCCGTTTTTTGAAATAGGTCTTAAATATCTAAAACCAAGTGGAATACTCGGTTACATAACTGTAAACACTTTCAAGAGAAGTGTTAATGCTAGAAATCTTAGAGAGTACTTTAAAACGAATCTATTTGATTTAAAAATTCTGGATTTTGGTAGTTCACAAATTTTTGCAAACAAGTCAACTTATACCTGTATTGTGTTTATCGAAAAGGAAAAATCTAATGAAGTTAAATATCAGAAAATAACAGGTAAGGATTTTTTGAATAAAAAAATAGCCAATTTTACACGCATCAATTACAAGCTATTAAACACGAAAAAAGGTTGGATTTTAAATAAACCTGACGTCTTAGAAAATATAAATAAAATTGAAAGTATTGGGATACCATTAGGCGATAAATTTCCAATAAGAAATGGCTTAGCAACTTTAAGCAATGATGTTTTCATATTTAAGCCAGTCAATGAAGATGAAAATTATTTCTATCATCAGAATGGAAAACTACATAAAATAGAAAAAGGAATTTGTAGAGATGTAATAAAACCGAACCGGCTTAAAACTGAATCTGAAATTCCGACATTAAAAGAACAAATAATTTTTCCATACTATCAAGAAAATGCTCAAGCCAATCTTTTTGGCTATAAATCAAATAAAAAAATTGCATTTGAGGAGGATTACTTTAAGACAAATTTTCCTAACGCATATAAATACTTAGAAGGGAACAAGGTTCAACTATTAAACAGAGATAAAGGGAAAAACAAAAAATATAAATGGTTTGAATTTGGAAGAACCCAAGCATTGAATGATTTAGGCAAAAAGTTACTATTTCCTTATATGGCTGGACAGCCTTACTTCGTATATACCGACCAAGATGACTTATTACTTTATGCAGGATATGCTGTTTACTTTGATTCTGAAAGAGAATTGAAAGTTCTAAAAAGAATTTTGGAATCTAAACTGTTTTGGTACTACATTAAAAAAACGAGCAAACCATATTCAGGTAATTATTTTGCTTTAGCCAAGAATTACGTCAAGGATTTTGGGATTTGCAATTTGAATGAAAACGAAAAGAATTATTTACTAGCGACAGAATCAATTGAAGAGAGAAATGATTTCTTGTTTAAAAAATATAATATTAACCCAAAAGCAATAGCGGATTAGCCAACGCAAGGTTCAAGCACATTTATTTTTTGCCAACGACAAAGCCAACGCTCAAAAAAATAAAAGAGCTTAAACCGCCAACGCTAGCAAGTTTGCGGAAAAAAGCCAGACAGGTAACAATGTATATAAAAAATAGGCGAAACAGTACTAAATTGAAGGCTTTTGGCTCGTATCAAACTTCGTGCTTAACTGAAAGTTTCGTGCTTCGAAATCGCCTACTTTTCATATACTAACCGTTGCCCAAAATGTAAAAATGAAAATTTTACTTTCAATTGAACATTTGAAATTCTAAATCAAACATTATCTATAAATCAACTTTATTGCTGATGA